>ERZ827520.169-NODE-169-length-113553-cov-10.787371_pt1 | contig 113553 bp, 99 predicted proteins | sample MGYA00519581_ERZ827520 | MGnify/ENA primary metagenome ERZ827520 (study PRJEB31778, sample SAMEA3449339) | human gut metagenome | biome: human gut; feature: human-associated habitat; material: faeces | place: United Kingdom | collected 2010/2012 ... | reverse complement strand
ACGTCGGTTTTACCGACGTCCCGCTTCTAAAGAGGAACGCAGTATATTTTGAGCGCGTACAAGGGCATTTCTTTCCTGTACCTCCCGCCGAAAATCGCAGAAAAGGACAAATGCCTGTTTTATTTTATAAACCTTCCGAAAACGATTCGGCATAAGAAAGATAAAAAAGCCCCATACAAGCGTACAAACCAATAGGGCTTCCGTAAGACGACCGGCGCGTTCCCGTCCCGGGAACGCGCCGCCATATCTTTACGCTTTGCGGACAGGAATCCAAACCTCCTCGAAATATCTGCCGTCCGGCGCGGAATAATACAGCTCCATGTCCGGCCCGGGCGCTCTGTCGTAGCCCGAGGAGGGCAGCCATTCGCTGTACGCACGGCTGAACAGGACGGGGATCGCCGTTCCGATCTGCTCGCTGACGTCGCTGCGGAACACCGCCCACGTCGTTTTCGGAATTTGTATGACGGTGAACCCCTCTGTTCTGCTTTTTTCGTTCTTCAACGCGCAGAGCATATAAGGGAACGTCCTGCCGTCCGACGCTTCGTAGCCGCAGACGGCGCGAACCGTACACGGCTCTCCCGCCGACGGCTTTGCGTTCGCCGCTTCAAAAATCCTTTCATAGCTGCCGTCCTGATGACATTCTGTCCAAAATGCCGGCACCGCTCCGTTGTCCTCGCAGCCGATACGCCGTTCGATGCCGAACACCTCGAACGCGTCCCGTTCCTCCATACGCCAATGCATAGCCTCTACTCCCTTGATTTGAATTTGAAAGACGAGAGACGGGAACAGCGTGAGCTGCGCGCCCGGCTTGCGCGCCTCGGAGGGCGTGCATCCGTGCTGGCGGACAAACGCGCGCGTAAAGCTGTCGGCGCTGTCGTAGCCGTAAAGCAGCGCGAGGTCGAGAACCCTCTCGTCCCCCGACTGCAGACGCATCGCGGCCAGCGACAGCCTGCGCTTGCGGATGTATTCGGACAGCGGCATCCCCGCAACGTAATAGAACAGCCGTCCGAAATGATACGGCGAATAGGTGGTGACGGATGAAACGTCCGCCGCCGCGCCGTCGTCCTCCATATGCGCCTCCAGATACGCCATCGCCCGATTGAGCTGCGCAAGAACGTCCATATTTCGTTCCTCCCCGCTTTCGCGTTTCTCGTATTTCGAAAAAGAGTATAGCACATTCCGGCGCGCTTTGCCCGACTTTCGGCGCAGACTTTTGCAGGGTACGGACAAGAGCCGGCGGGGAAAACCGCCGGCCCTGTGCCGCTGCGCGCTCAGTCGTCGTATTCGGCGTCGAATTCAAGGATTCGTCCGGTCGCAGCGTGGATGGTATACTCGTACTCCATCCGATCCTTGTAAAATTCGATCTCATACACCTTAACGCCGTCGTCGTCCTCAAACTTCGCCTTGGAGAGATACACCTCGCCGGCCGACAAGCCCGCATGCGAAAGTGCGATCTCTTTGGCGCGCTCCAAGCCGATATACGCGCCGTTGTCGCCCGTCTGCGTTTTGCTCTCGGCTTTTTTTTCACGCACCGTGCCGGTCGAAGCGTCGATTTCATATTCGTACTTCATCGTCGCGGTGTAGAAATCGATGTCATACACAAGCACACCGTCCTCGCGGTCGCGCTTCTGCTCGGTGAACGTCGCGTCTGCCGCGTTCACGCCGGCGTCCGCCAGCGCCGCATTCTTTGCGGCCTCCAGCCCGATGTCGTTTGCGCCCGTCTGCGTCTGGTTGTTGCGTTTTTCCGATTTCCGTTCGCGCACAGTGCCGTTTGAAGCGTCGATTTCATATTCGTACTTCATCGTCGCAGTGTAGAAATCGATGTCATACACAAGCACGCCGTCCTCGCGGTCACGCTTCTGCTCGGTGAACGTCGCGTCCGCCGCGTTCACGCCTGCGTCCGCCAGCGCCGCGTTCTTCGCGGCCTCCAGCCCGATGTCGGTGTTATCCGGCTGCGTCTGTCCGCCGCGAAGCTCCGACTTCTTCTCGCGCACCGCGCCGGTCGAAGCGTCAATTTCATATTCGTACTTCATCGTTGCGGTGTAGAAATCGATGTCATACACAAGCACGCCGTCCTCGCGGTCACGCTTCTGCTCGGTGAACGTCGCATCCGCCGCGTTCACGCCTGCGTCCGCCAGCGCCGCGTTCTTCGCAGCCTCCAACCCGATGTCGGTTTCCTCCTGCACGGGCGTGCTTGTCTCAGGCGTGCTCGTTTCGGGTATGCTCGTCTCAGGTGTGCTTGTTTCGGGTGTGCTCACATCCGCGGCGGCGTCCGATTCCTCCGAAACGGGCGCGCTCGTATCGCCGGTATCTATACCGGGCGTCATCGCGTCCGCATACCCCTGCTGCACCTTGGCGCGCCGCGAGAGCACCGTGCCGTCCGAAGCTTTGATGACGTATTCCCATTCGATGCCGTTGGCCGTGAACTCGACCTCGTAAACAAAGCTCCCTTTTTCAAAATCAAAATCCGTGTATCCGAAATTCGCGTCCGCACTGCTGACGCCTGCGTCCTGCAGCGCCTTTTCCTCCGCGGCCGCCGTGCCGATGGAATTGCTTTTCGCGATGCTTTCCGCGGCGAACGCGGTCGCCGTTCCGGCGGCGGCGAGGATGGCCAGCATGCATACGCTCGTTATGATCGCCCGCTTCGGCGTTGTAAATAAGGTTTTCAGCTTCATTGTCCTTCATCCCTTTCGTTTGTTGTGCCCCTATTGTAAAGCACAAAGATGAAAGCCGCATTAGAGCGCCGAATTTTTTTCGGGCATTCCGAAAACAAATATGCTGCCCTTTCCCGGCTCGCTCGTCACGCGGATGTCGCCGCCGTGCAGCCGCGCGATCTCCCGCGCCATAGCCAGGCCGAGACCCGTACCCTCGCCGCTGCGCGCCGCGTCGGCCTGATAGAAGCGGTTGAACACCTTTTCCTGCTGCTCGGGCGCGATTCCGACGCCGTTGTCCTCGACGGAAAGCAGGACGCAGCCGTCCGCCCGCTCGACCTTCACGCGGATATATCCGTTCTCGCGGCCGTAGCGGTAGGCGTTGCCGACAAGGTTGGTGAGCAGACGGCCGAGCAGCGCGCGGTCGCCTTCGACGACGACGCCGTCCGCCGCTTCACAGGTCAGCGTGATGTTTTTCTCCCGAATGAGCGCCAGGTCCTCGCAGGCCGAGCGGACGAGCGCCGACAGGTCGACCGGCTCCGCCGCGCAGCCCTCCGCGCGGCGTTCCAGACGCGTAAAGCTGAGCATATCCTCCACCAGCCGCGTCATCCTCCGGCTCTGGCGGAAAATCACCTCCAGCGCCTCGCGGTATTCCTCCGGACTTCTGTCCCGCTCCAGCGTATACTCGCACTGCGCGCGAATGACGCTGACCGGCGTGCGCAGCTCATGGGAGGCGTCCGACGTAAACTGCCGTTCGGCCTCGAACGCCTCGTCCAGCCGGTCGAACATCGCGTTGAAGGTGTCGGCAAGCCGGTGCAGCTCGTCGCGGCCCGCGCCGAGCGCGATCCGCTTTTTCAGGTCGCGGCCGCTGCCGATTTCCGCAGCCGCGGCGGTGATGGTCTGGATCGGACGCAGGGTCCTGCCGGCGATCCAGTATCCGCCGAGCACCGCAAGAACCAGCAGCAGCGGCATGGCGACCAGCGAAAGGCCCGCCACCGAGGTGAGCTTGTCGTCCTCCTGATGGACGGACACCGACCCGCGCAGCCACAGACCGCCCGGCACCTCGACGGAGAGCAGGCGGTCGTAAATGAAATAGGTCGTCCCCCGCGAATCGACCGTCTGGAACTGCCCGTCCGATAAAGCGACGGCGGAGGGGAGCGCGCCGACGGGATTCGAGCCGTACAGCAGGCTGCCGTTCCCCGCGTAAAGCGCCGCGGTCACGCCGTTGACCTCGTCTAAAAAGTCATAATCGACCACCAGCCAGCCGTCGCCGTACCGAATGGCCTGCTCGTGCTCGTCCGCGTCGGCGGGCAGTGTGCGGACATATTCCACCTCGCCGAGATTGTCCTCCACCAGCGCGATGAGGTTGTCGCCGACGACCTGCCGCAGCACCGTGCTGCCGACGGTCAGAATGACCAGAAAGGTGGACGCGACCACCACCAGCAGCACCGCCGAAAAATACAGCGTGATTTTTGTGCGGACGGACAGCCCCTTCATACGCCCTCCCGCAGCACATAGCCGCTGCCGCGCACCGTGTGAATGAGCTTCGGCTCGAAGCCGTCGTCTATTTTCTTCCGCAGATAGCGGATGTATACGTCCACCACGTTCGTGCCGCCCTCGTACTCGAAATTCCAGATATGGTTTTCGATCTTCTCCCGCGAGAGGACGATGCCGCGGTTGCGCAGCAGGTATTCCAGCAGCGCGTATTCCTTCGCGGACAGCGCGATCTCCCGCCCGCCGCGCCGGACCGTGTGCGCCGCGCAGTCCATCGTCAGATCCGCGACGGCAAGCGTGTTGTCCGCCATCCCGAACGGACTGCGCGTCATCGCGCGCAGGCGCGCCATCAGCTCTTCAAAGGAAAAGGGCTTGACCAGATAGTCGTTGGCGCCGCCGTCAAGCCCTTTGACGCGGTCGGCCACCGAATCGCGCGCGGTCAGGAACAGGACGGGCGTCGTTTTCCCCGCCTGCCGCAGACGGCGCAGCACCTCGAAGCCGTCGGCCTTCGGCATCATCACGTCGAGGATTACGGCGTCGTATTCCGCCACGGACAGGCAGTGCAGCGCCTCCTCGCCGTCGAAGCAGGCGTCTACGCTGTAACCGTCCGCGGTCAGCTTTTTCATCAGAATGCTATTGAGGTCGCGTTCGTCCTCGGCTATCAGAATGCGCATGGCGCTCTCCCCTCTTCTGCCGCTGCGGCGGCAAATCCGTTTTTGTCTATAAAATTCGGTAAACGTATTCCGCTCTGCCGGCGGGCGGCAGAATCGGTTCGCCCGTTCCCGCGCCGGCTTCGGGCGCAAAGCCGCGCGGCATCACAGAGTCTTGCACTGCGCTTCAAAAACAGATTATATTTTGATCAAATCATAGCATATCCCTTTTCGTCTTTCAATCTGTTCCGCGAATGAAATTGCAAAAAAAGCGTGAACAAATGTCGTGTTTGCCGTCGCCATTCCCCAAACGGTCCTTGTCATCGGGTATGTATGCGCGTCCGAAGCAGGGGGGATTGGCGTTTTTTATATCAACTGTTTGTTGGAGATGCACAATTATCTCATTTTTGATTCGAAATGATATTGACGAAAATGGAAAACTATGGTATATTTATGACGAAAGGGGGATGTTTTTTTTGTTCTACGCACACATCCGAAAAACCGCCGACGGCGGCGCCGAGCGGCAATCGGTGGAAGCCCACTGCCGCGGCACGGCGGATATCGCGGCGGCCTGCCTACCGGAGACGCTGCGCGGCATAGGCGAGCTGGCCGGTCTGCTGCATGACATGGGCAAATGCACAGCCCCATTTCAGGATTACCTCGAAGCGGCATTTGCCGGAAAAAACGTGCGCCGCGGAAGCGTGAACCACACCTTTGCCGGCGTGCGCTTTCTGTGGGAGCGCTGGCACACCGATGCGAATCCCCCGATGCGCCGCGCAGCCGCCGAGCTGGCGGCGTTCGCGGCGGGCGCGCACCATGCGCTGTTCGACTGCATAGCGCCCGACGGGGCGGACGGCTACGCGCACCGTCTGGAGCCGCTTGCCGAGTACGCCGACGCGCGGGCGGCTTTCCTGCGCGACTGCGCGGACGAGGAAGCGCTCGACGCGCTCTGCGTTTGGGCGGAGGCGGAAACGAAAGCCGTCCTCGGCCGATGCATCGCGATGGCGGGCGCGCTGGAGGAAGATGCGAGACAGACGGCGTGTAGTTTTTACGCCTCCCTGCTGGCCCGCCTGTTGCTTTCGGCCGTCATCGAGGGCGACCGTCTGGACACGGCGTCCTTCATGCTCGGCCCGCCCGCCGAACCGCCGGCCTATGATTGGCGGACGCTGCTGGCCGGCGTGGAAGCGAAGCTGCAAGCTCTGCCCGCCGATACCGAAATCGACCGCGCACGGCGCGCCATATCCGACGCCGCCCGGGCGGCCGCGCGGCGCGAAACCGGCATTTACAGGCTCGACGTACCCACCGGCGGCGGAAAAACGCTCACCGCCTTGCGTTTTGCGCTCGCGCACGCGGCGGAGAAGGAAAAGAAACGCATCTTTTTCGTCATCCCCTACCTCAGCATTCTGGAGCAGAACGCCGCCCGAATTCGGGAATACCTGCAAAACGACGCGCTCGTGCTCGAGCACCATTCCAACGTCGTCCGTGAAGCTGCGAACGGCGAGGCGCTCGACGACAACGAGCTGCTGACCGATTCCTGGCGCGCGCCGGTCGTCATCACCACGCTCGTGCAGCTTCTCAACACCTTTTTCGACGGCCGGACGTCCTGCATCCGGCGGATGCAGGCTCTGTGCGGCAGCGTACTCGTCATCGACGAGGTGCAGTCCGCGCCGCGCTCGCTGCTCTCGCTGATGAACCTGACGCTCAACTTTCTATCGGAGGTCTGCGGCGCGACGGTCGTACTCTGCTCGGCCACCCAGCCGCATCTGGAAAAGCTGCGCTATCCGCTGCGGTTTGCGGCCGACGCCGACCTCGTCCCCTGCGACGGCGCGCTTTGGGAGCGTTTCCGCCGCACCGAGCTCATCGACAAGCGCCGTTCTGGTGGCTACGACACGGCCGAGCTGGCGGCGCTGGCCGCCGAAACCGCCCGCAAGGCGGGCAGTCTGCTTCTGGTCTGCAACACCCGCGCGCAGGCGCGCACGCTGTATGCGGCGCTCGGCGCGGTCTGGAGCGGCAAGCGCCGGCACCTGTCCACGTCGATGTGCACCAAGCACCGCAAGGCTGTTCTGGAGGACGTCTGCGCCGCGCTCAACGCGCGCGAGCCGCTCATCTGCGTCACGACGCAGCTCATTGAAGCGGGCGTGGACGTATCCTTCGGCAGCGTTATCCGCATTCTGGCGGGCATGGACAACGCCGTTCAGGCCGCCGGACGCTGCAACCGCAGCGGCGAATACGGCGAGCTGCGCCCCGTGCTGCTGGTCAATTATCGCGGCGAGAATTTGAGCCGCCTGCCGGAAATCCGCCATGCGCAGCAGGCGTGCAAGGATCTGCTGTCGCTCTTTGAACGCGATCCCGCCGCGTTTGACGGCCGGCCGGACAGCGAAAGCGCGCTGAACGTCTATTATACCCTTCTGTACAAAAATGCGAACACAGACGCGTCGGAAGGCCCGCTGTCCAAGGGTGAACCCACGCTGCTGGAGCTGTTGTCTGTCAACAAGGGCGGCGTCGCGAAATGCAGTTCGGCGGCGCAGTATACCTTCCGGCAGGCGTTCCGAACGGCCGGAGACGAATTCCGGGTGTTCGACGACCACACGCAGGACGTGCTGGTCCCTTACGACGGGGACGGCCGCGCGCTCATCGACGCGCTCAGCTCGGAAAAAGCGCGGCACGACCTTGCGTACCGCCGCAGCCTGCTCCGGCAGGCGGCCGCGTACAGCATTTCGCTGTACGACTATGAGGTTAGAGCGCTTTGCGAAACCGGCGGACTGCGCAACGTCACGCCCGACGGCGCCGTTCGGGCGCTGTCGGGGCACTACGACGAGGAAACCGGCTTTTTCACAGAGAGCAAACCGGACTTTTTGAATGTATGACATGTTTGGAAAGGAGAATGTGCAGTGAAGCATATATGTCTCGGACGCCCGCCGTGCGCCCGTCCGCGCCGGAATGGGCGCGGCACAGGCATACCGCCGGCGGACGGCTTGCGAAAGGGAGGAGTATCATGACGCACCGCAACACAGTCGAATTTGAAGTCAGCGGCGCTTACGCGCTGTTTTCCGACCCGATCATGCGCGTCGGCGGCGAAAAATCCTCTTTGCAGATCCCCACCTACGAAGCGCTCAAGGGCATTCTTTCCTCCGTCTACTGGAAGCCCACCATCGTCTGGTACATCGACGCCGTGCGCGTTATGAACCCGATTCGGATGGAGGTCAAGGGCATACGGCCGATCAAATATGATAAATATTACAAAACGGGAGGCAACGAGCTGGCCTACTACACCTACCTCAAGGACTGCCGTTATCAGGTGCGCGCGCATTTTGAGTGGAACGAAAACCGCCCCGAGCTGGCCGCCGACCGTGACGAGCACAAGCACCACAACATCGCCCGCCGGATGATTGAACGCGGCGGGCGGCGGGACATTTTCCTCGGCACGCGCGAATGCCAGGGCTATGTCGAGCCCTGTGTGTTCGGCGAGGGCGAGGGTGCGTACGATGCGTTCGATATGGAATTCGGAATGACCTACCACGGCATCACCTACGCCGACGAGGCGTATTCCGAGGAAACGAAAAACGCCCTCACCGTCCGCTTCTTTCACGCGGTGATGAAAAAGGGCGTCGTCGAATTCCCGCGCCCGCAGGACTGCGACTATACGCGGCGCGCCGGGACGATGGCCGTCAAGCCCTTCGGGCTGGGGCGGAATCAGTGTCCGGCAGCGCTTTTGGAAGAGGAGGTGGAGAAAAATGGGCATCCTGCAAACGGCCTACCGCACCTATCAAATGCTGAGTCAGACAGAAGACATTTTTGATTACAGAGACGACGGCACGGAGCCGCTCACGCCCGTTTCGCACATCCTCCAAAACGCGCAGCTTGAAATCACGCTCACCGATGAAGGGAAGTTTCTCAGCGCCGCCGCCGTTGCAAAGGAGAACAGCAGCACGATCATCCCCGCGACCGAGGAATCGGCCGGCCGCACCAGCAGACCGGAGCCGCATCCGCTCTGCGACCAGCTTGCCTATCTCGCTCCGTCGGACGACAAAAAGCACGAAGCCTATCTGGCACTGCTGACGGCATGGGCGGAATCGCCGTATTCGCACCCGCTTGTCCGTGCGGTGCTGACCTACGTCCGAAGCGGCGCCCTCCTGTCCGATTTGGAGAGGGAAGGGATCATCGTACGGAACGCGGACGGCAGTCTCGGCAGCGGCAAGCTCGTCGGCACCGACTACGCAAAGTGCCTCGTCCGCTGGCGGATGATTCCGGCGCCGGACGAGGAAAAATCGGAGAGCTATCGGAATCCGGCGCTGTTCGAGAAATGGGCGTCTTTTTACAACGACCTCCGCGTCGGTCAGCCGCACGGCATCTGCCAGATTTCCGGCGAGGAGGACGTCCTCTGCCAGAGCCACCCCAAGGGTACGCTTTCCTCCGCCTACGGCGCGAAGCTGATTTCGGCCAACGACAGCGCCAATTTTACCTACCGCGGCCGTTTTGCGACGCCCGAAGCAGCCGTCTCGGTCGGCTATACCGCCTCGCGAATGGCGCACAGCGCGCTGCGCTGGCTTGCGACCAATCACGGTAAGCAGTCGGGCGACCGTATCTTTCTCTGCTGGAATCCCGAGGGGAAAGAGACGCCGGGGAATCTGCTGTATGCCTTCGACGCAGGCGAGGACAAACGGGATTTTGTCAGCTATCGGGAAGAACTCAGAAAAACGCTGGACGGATACGGCAATAAGCTCCGGCCGCAGGACGACGTCGTCATCGCCGCGCTGGAGGCCGCGACCACCGGCCGGCTGAGCGTGACCTACTACACGGAGATGAAAAGCGCGGATCTGCTCGACCGCATTAAGCACTGGTATGATACCTGCGTATGGGACGGCGGAAAGTTCAATGTGCCGACGCCCTCGTTTCGGGAAATCATCCTCTGTGCCTTCGGCAAGCCAAGCGGTAACGGACTGTCCCTTGACAAACGGGACGCCAAGCTTGCCGGCAAGTATTTTCAGAAGCTTTTGAGCTGTCTGACCGAAGGCCGCAGCATCCCGCCCGACCTCGTGCGCGCGCTGGCGGCACGCGCCGATACGCCGCAGGCGTACGAGGCAGGCCCTCTTGCGCGCATCCGGCACACGGCCTGCGCGCTGATTCGCAAATACAGAAACGACCAAGCCAAAAGGGAGGAATGGAAAGTGACACTGGACACCGAGAACCGCGACCGCAGTTATCTGTTCGGACGGCTGCTGGCGGTGCTGGAGCAGGCGGAGGCGGCGACATACGGCAAAGAGGACCGGCGCGAAACCAACGCCCTTCGCCGCCTGACGCGCTACACGCAGCAGCCGATGCATACCGCGCGTGCGCTGTATGAAAAGCTCAACCCCTATCTCAACCGCCTGATGCGGAACAAGCCGGGGCTGTACCGGCAGTACCGAGCGCTGTTCGACCAACTGTTCGGCCTGCTGGACGAATTGGAGCACACCTCGCTGAACGAGCCGCTGGAGGACGTATATCTGCTTGGCTATTCCAGCCAGCGCAGCGCGCTTTTCACAAAACAGGAACAGAACGAAACAAATACAGACGGAGGGAACACAGATGAGTAAACTGGAAAACAAAATCGACTTCGCGGCGCTGCTCTCGGTAACGATGGCCAACCCCAACGGCGACCCGCTCGACGGCAACCGCCCGCGCGTCGATCTGGACGGCTACGGCGAGATTTCCGACGTATGCATCAAGCGCAAGCTGCGCAACCGTATGCAGGATTTGGGAGAAGCGGTGTTCGTTCAGTCCGCCGACCGCTGCGACGACGGCTGCGGCAGCCTCAGCGAACGGGCACAGGGGTTATTCCAAGAATTGGGAGCGCAGAAAGCAAAGGAAGATGCCTGCGCGGCAGCGGCCTGTGAAAAATGGCTGGACGTCCGCAGCTTCGGACAGGTTTTTGCGTTCAAAGGAAAGGGCGGCAAAAAAGAAGAAGGCGAAGACGGCAAAGGCGTCTCCATCCCCGTGCGCGGGCCGGTTTCGATTCATCAGGCGGTCAGCCTTTCGCCGGTCGACGTCCGCTCCATACAGATTACCAAGAGCGTCAACGGCGAACCGTCCGAGGGAAGAAGCTCCGACACGATGGGCAGCAAGCATTTCGTCCAGTACGGCCTGTATCTGCTCAAGGGCTCGATCAACGTGCAGCTTGCCGAAAAGACGTGCTTTTCCGCAGAGGACGCCGAAACGCTCAAGGAATGCCTGCGCACGCTGTTCGTGAACGACGCTTCGGCCGCCCGTCCGGACGGGTCGATGGAGGTGTACAAGCTGTACTGGTGGCAGCACAACTGCGCCAGCGGGCAGTATTCCTCGGCAAAGGTCCACCGCTCGCTGCGGGTCGCGCCCAAGGACGGCGTGCGGCAGCCGTCGTGCGCGGACGACTACGTCATCACGCTCGAGAGCCTTCCGGGTCTGGAGCCCGAAATAATCGATGGCGTATAGCGAGGAGGAGTATCTTCCGCTTTCGGGCTTACAGCACTTTGCGTTCTGCCGCCGGCAGTGGGCGCTCATTCACATTGAGCAGCTTTGGGCGGACAATTTCCACACGGCCGACGGCACGCTGTTCCACGAGCGCGCGCACGACAAGGACCGCTTTGAGAGTCGGGGCGATCTGCTGATTACGCGCGGGATGCGGGTCTTTTCGGCGACGCTGGGCGTTTCCGGCGCCTGCGACGTGCTGGAGTTCCGCCGCACGGCCGACGGCGTGCGCCTGGCCGGCCGCGAGGGCCTCTGGACGCCCTTCCCCGTCGAATACAAGCGCGGGCAGCCGCCGGACGGCGATTGGGACGCGCTTCAGCTCTGCGGACAGGCGATGTGCCTGGAGGAAATGCTCTGCTGCGACATCCGCGAGGGCGCGCTGTTCTACGGCCAGACCCGACGCCGCGTCCCCGTGTCCCTGTCCGACACGCTGCGCGAAAGGGTGCGCGCCGCGCTCGAGGAAATGCACGCGCTGTACCGCCGCGGCCACACGCCGCTCGTCAAGCCCTCCAAGGGCTGCGGCGCCTGCTCGCTCAAGGCGCTTTGCCTGCCGGCGCTGACCCGGGCCGGTTCGGCCGCCCGCTATCTGGCTGAAGCAATCGGAGGTGAAAGCGAACCGTGAGAAAGCTGCTCAACACGCTGTTTGTAACCTCGGAAAACGCGTATCTGTCGCTCGACGGCGAGAACGTCGTCGCCAGCCGGGACGGACAGGAGGCCGCGCGCTATCCGCTGCATATGCTGTCCGGCATCCTCTCCTTTTCCTACGCGGGCGCTTCGCCGGCGCTGATGGGCGCGTGCGCCAAGCGCGGCGTCAGTCTGGCGTTCTGCACGCCGGGCGGGCGCTTCCTCGCGCGTGTCGGCGGCGAGGGCGGCGGCAACGTCCTGCTGCGCCGCAGCCAGTACCGCGCCGCGGACGACCCCGCCGAAAGCTGCCGCCTCGCGCGCTGTATGATCGCCGGCAAGCTTTACAACGCGCGCTGGAGCATCGAGCGCACCCGCCGCGATCACGCGCTGCGCGTGGACGAAGCGGCGCTCTCCGCCGCCTCCGACACATTGCAGTCGCTTCTGCCGTCGGTCGCCGCGGAAATAGAGCTGGAGCGTCTGCGCGGCTTGGAGGGGAAGGGCGCGGCGGCCTACTTCGGCGTACTGGACGAAATGATTCTTAACGCCAAGGACTGCTTCTTCTTCCGCGAACGCAGCCGGCGGCCGCCGCTGGACCCGTTCAACGCGCTTTTGTCCTTCGCGTACAGCCTGCTCGCGCTCGACTGCGCGGCGGCGCTGGAAAGCGTGGGGCTGGACGCCTACGTCGGCTTCCTGCACCGCGACCGGCCGGGCCGAACCTCGCTGGCACTGGATCTGATGGAGGAATTGCGGCCGTGCATGGCCGACCGCTTCGCGCTTACGCTGGTCAATAACCGCGTTCTCCGCCCCGAAGACTTCGAGACGAGCGAAAGCGGCGCCGTTCTGCTCCGCGACGAGGCGCGGCGGGTATTCCTCAAGCACTGGCAGGAGAAGAAGCAGGATACGCTTACGCATCCGTATCTGAAGGAAAAGCTGCCGTGGGGACTGGTCCCGTATGTGCAGGCGCTCCTGCTGGCGCGCCGTCTGCGCGGCGATCTGGACGCATACCCGCCGTTTTTATGGAAGTGACGAAATGCTTGTTCTGATTACATATGACGTCAATACCGAAAACGCCGCCGGCCGCAAGCGGCTGCGGCAGATTGCCAAGCAGTGCGTGAATTACGGTCAGCGCGTGCAGGCGTCGGTGTTCGAGTGCCTGCTGGACGCCGCGCAATGCCGTGTCTTACAGGCAAAGCTCTGTGCGATCATAGACCCCGAACGGGACAGCCTTCGCTTTTATTACCTTGGCAACCGCTATGAAAACAAAGTCGAGCATTTCGGTGTCAAGCAGGCTTATGATCCCGAAGGCGTCCTGCTCGTCTGATGTCCGGCGCATCATTCACACCGCAGCACACAGCGCAGAGCGCGTCCGCCGAAAGCCTTTATAGCGCTTGACGCCTCTGTTCCTTTTTTACAGCACACGGCGCAGGGTGCAGTTGCCGAAAGCCGTCACGCAGCTTATGCAAAAGCACATCTTAGCGGCCGTGCGCGGTGTAGGGCGCGACCGTCGAAAGTCGCCGGACCGCTGCCGCCCCCGGATATAAGCGGCAGCAGTACAGCGCGGGGGGGAGAGCGGCGCAGCGGAACGTCTGTACCCGCCGCCCGCGCACGATTTGCCCGGCATAGCAGGCCGCCCGCCGAAAGCCGCCGAACCGCTGTCGCCGATATGGGCAGAAGCACAACGCGGGGAGAGAGCGCGCAGCAGAGCATCTGCGCCCGCCGCCCGCGCACGGCTTGTCCCCCCCAGTATAGCCAGCCGGCCTCCGAAATTCGCCGGCCTGCTGCCGCTGGATATTTGCGGCAGCAAAACACGGGGGAGAGCGGCGCAGCAGAACGTCTGTACCCACTGCCCGCGCACGGCTTGCCAGTATAGCCGGTCGCCTGCCGAAAGCCGTCACGCAGCTTATGCAAAAGCACATCTTAGCGGCCGTGCGCGGTGTAGGGCGCGACCGTTGAACCGCTGTCGCCGTATATAGGCGGCAGTACAACGCGAGGAGAGCGGCGCAGCAGAATGTCTGTACCCGCTACGGCTTGCCAGATATAGTCGGTCGCCCGCCAAAATCCGCCGGCCTGCTGTCGCCGGATATTCGCGACAGCACAACACGGGGAGAGCGGTGCAGCAGAGCGTCTATGCCCGCTGTCCGCGCACGGCTTGCCCAGTATAACCGGCCGACCATCGGTTGGTTTGTGCCGCTTTGCTCCAACCCGATTGCTGCGGCTTCTGCAAGTCGGATTGGTGTGCTTGCAGTCTGCCTTTCGGTTCGAGCTTGTCCGAAAATCGCTTGTTCGGGTAGTAGATTACGATTTTCCCCAAATTGAACACCGATTTCGGCGGTTCGGACGCTGCATCGCACATATACCTTTTCGGCAAGATGACACGGAGCGGTAAAACCTGCCGCGTCGTCTGCAACGCCGTCTCCCGGTTCTCGGACAGCCGTCCTGCTGTTGGGAGACTGTCGCCCGGTTCCCGCAGCTCTGCCTGCACTTCCGCTTCCTGTGGACAGCCGTCAGACCGACCGCGCCCAAGTGTAAGTGCCTCCCTTCGCCGGTGCGGGCCGCAAGCGAGCGGGAGGCGTGATGTGCGAAATCGGAGCGCACAGCCCCTCTCCGCAGGGTTCGCACCCGCGCGCAAGCCGTTTGAAAACCGTCAAGCCAGATTTTTACCCGATTTCCAAGCAAGAATTGCGCCAAAAATAACCGTTTTATACACAAATGGAAAAATATGCGCAAAAGAACATAAAAGCCATTTTGCTTTTTATGCACTTTTGCTTCGCACCCTACCCGGGGTGCGTGGATTGAAATAGGCCATAATTCCCACAACTATTACCACGACGACGTCGCACCCTACCCGGGGTGCGTGGATTGAAATGATAGCTATTGCCGGCCGGATAAGGATTCTCCGCCTGTCGCACCCTACCCGGGGTGCGTGGATTGAAATTCCGCCCGAGGTTATGTGGGACATTACAACCGGCTGGTCGCACCCTACCCGGGGTGCGTGGATTGAAATCCAATCTTCCAGCGTCCTTTTGGGTATACCCAGTAGTCGCACCCTACCCGGGGTGCGTGGATTGAAATTTTGGATTCTCCGGCTGCTTTGCGGAGTCCTGTCATTGTCGCACCCTACCCGGGGTGCGTGGATTGAAATTTTGGATTCTCCGGCTGCTTTGCGGAGTCCTGTCAGTCGCACCCTACCCGGGGTGCGTGGATTGAAATGACAGCTATTGCCGGCCGGATAAGGATTCTCCGCCCGGTCGCACCCTACCCGGGGTGCGTGGATTGAAATAAGCACTTTTTTTCAAAAACCCCTTGACAAACCACGTCGCACCCTACCCGGGGTGCGTGGATTGAAATTTTTCAGGCGCTCTTTAAGCGTCACGTCTTTCGGGTCGCACCCTACCCGGGGTGCGTGGATTGAAATAAAAGGACGGGTGCGGGCTATGCCCGCACCTGTTCGTCGCACCCTACCCGGGGTGCGTGGATTGAAATTTGTTAGCCTTGTTTATGGCGTATCTCGTGTGGGGTCGCACCCTACCCGGGGTGCGTGGATTGAAATAGGCCGCTGTATTATCGCTATTTCGACAGCTATTGCGTCGCACCCTACCCGGGGTGCGTGGATTGAAATCTTGGTTTGCGATTGGTATTGTGGCATCTCTTGTGCGGTCGCACCCTACCCGGGGTGCGTGGATTGAAATAACATCCACGAGCCTCACACAATGCAAAAACTTGCGTCGCACCCTACCCGGGGTGCGTGGATTGAAATGCGGCCGGCCTGGGCTAGACGGCGCTCTACGCGCCGTCGCACCCTACCCGGGGTGCGTGGATTGAAATAAGACGTTTACGGCAGGTCATAAGGAGTTTTTTCGTCGCACCCTACCCGGGGTGCGTGGATTGAAATTTTTTGCAGATAATATGCGATGAGTTTTGCGGTGGTCGCACCCTACCCGGGGTGCGTGGATTGAAATTAGTGTTCTTTTTGGTATGCATAGTAGGTTGCAAAGGGTCGCACCCTACCCGGGGTGCGTGGATTGAAATATTGTTTGTCTGATACGGTATATTTTGCGGGGTCGTGTCGCACCCTACCCGGGGTGCGTGGATTGAAATACTGTTGTTGGGCCGTGCGTGCTGTATCCTCTCCCCGTCGCACCCTACCCGGGGTGCGTGGATTGAAATAACATCCACGAGCCTCACACAATGCAAAAACTTGCCGTCGCACCCTACCCGGGGTGCGTGGATTGAAATCTTGGTTTGCGATTGGTATTGTGGCATCTCTTGTGCTGGTCGCACCCTACCCGGGGTGCGTGGATTGAAATGCGAGGGCGGCAGGGGAGAGGATACAGCACGCACGGGTCGCACCCTACCCGGGGTGCGTGGATTGAAATTGATGCATCGGCATTATAGGTGCGATGTGGTATATGTCGCACCCTACCCGGGGTGCGTGGATTGAAATATGGCGTATCTCGTGTGGGCGGTAATATAGGTAATGTCGCACCCTACCCGGGGTGCGTGGATTGAAATCTTCCCGAACAGGTGCGGGCATAGCCCGCACCCGTGTCGCACCCTACCCGGGGTGCGTGGATTGAAATTGGCATACCAGCATCAAAAGGCAAATTATAGTCAAGTCGCACCCTACCCGGGGTGCGTGGATTGAAATATTAGTAGCAGATAAAACGGCATCCAAATCCCACTGTCGCACCCTACCCGGGGTGCGTGGATTGAAATTGCGTAACAGTATAACTATATACATAATTACTGTCAGTCGCACCCTACCCGGGGTGCGTGGATTGAAATAACTATAGATGCCAAGGTATTATTAACCGTTTCATAGTCGCACCCTACCCGGGGTGCGTGGATTGAAATTAGTGTCCTTTTTGGTATGCATAGTAGGTTGCAAAGGTCGCACCCTACCCGGGGTGCGTGGATTGAAATACAAAAACTAATAGAACCAATACACCTAAGATAATGTCGCACCCTACCCGGGGTGCGTGGATTGAAATTTGTTGGCCTTGTTTATGGCGTATCTCGTGTGGGCGGGTCGCACCCTACCCGGGGTGCGTGGATTGAAATGGCGGGGCAATGTCGTAGTATAGCCCCGCCCGTTTGTCGCACCCTACCCGGGGTGCGTGGATTGAAATCAAATTGCAGGCATCTATTGAAATGCTTGGCTTTAGTCGCACCCTACCCGGGGTGCGTGGATTGAAATGACTTTATTGACATCATAATCAAATCGGATATGTGGGTCGCACCCTACCCGGGGTGCGTGGATTGAAATATCAATAACCCTGTACAAGGCTCTTAACAACGCCGAGTCGCACCCTACCCGGGGTGCGTGGATTGAAATCGAAGTGGTACGAGGAACAGACCGATGCGGAAAAGTCGCACCCTACCCGGGGTGCGTGGATTGAAATTATCCTTCTTGCTGTTGTATCTCTCGTCGGTTTTGTCGCACCCTACCCGGGGTGCGTGGATTGAAATCGAAGTGGTACGAGGAACAGACCGATGCGGAAAAGGTCGCACCCTACCCGGGGTGCGTGGATTGAAATCGAGAAGCTCGGAGAGATTGTACAAGGATACTGTAAGGTCGCACCCTACCCGGGGTGCGTGGATTGAAATGTGTCTCTGTCGGCGTTGTTAAGAGCCTTGTACAGGTCGCACCCTACCCGGGGTGCGTGGATTGAAATTCCCTTCTGCGTTCGGTGGTGCAGGATCTGATTCGTCGCACCCTACCCGGGGTGCGTGGATTGAAATAATCAATAACGTTCCCTTTTGAAATGTGCCCCGCAGGTCGCACCCTACCCGGGGTGCGTGGATTGAAATTACAGTACTGTCCCCTAAAGCTGTATTTGCTTCGTCGCACCCTACCCGGGGTGCGTGGATTGAAATTCATGTCAATAGATAAGGCAATCTGAATCCCAATTGTCGCACCCTACCCGGGGTGCGTGGATTGAAATATTGCCTATATTGCCGCCCACACGCGATACACCATGTCGCACCCTACCCGGGGTGCGTGGATTGAAATCGAAGTTGCTTGAAAACTCGATATACTCGTCGCGTCGCACCCTACCCGGGGTGCGTGGATTGAAATTCCTGTACTTTTGTCGTAGTTGATTTGAAGATACGCGTCGCACCCTACCCGGGGTGCGTGGATTGAAATTCGGTATGCCTAATAGGTCGCACAGAGCTTTTTGCGGTCGCACCCTACCCGGGGTGCGTGGATTGAAATACTAGCATCATCTACCGCAGCAGAATAATAAGTAGAGTCGCACCCTACCCGGGGTGCGTGGATTGAAATCCCGCGCGCGTCGAGCGCGCATACAATCAATACGGTAGTCGCACCCTACCCGGGGTGCGTGGATTGAAATAACATCTACGAGCCTCACACAATGCAACAACTTGCCGGTCGCACCCTACCCGGGGTGCGTGGATTGAAATTCCCGTACTTTTGTCGTAGTTAATTTGAAGATACGGTCGCACCCTACCCGGGGTGCGTGGATTGAAATACAAATTGGAGGTAACAGAAAATGGCTGATATTGTGTCGCACCCTACCCGGGGTGCGTGGATTGAAATGCAAGTAACGGCGGAACTGGGCGCGATAGCCGAACCGGTCGCACCCTACCCGGGGTGCGTGGATTGAAATGCTGCACGGGCGCGGTGGACGGGCTGACAATCTACGAGTCGCACCCTACCCGGGGTGCGTGGATTGAAATTTTGCCGACGCGGGCGCTGATAATCTGGAATTGGTCGCACCCTACCCGGGGTGCGTGGATTGAAATAATAAAGGGAAAGGGGGTTTTGCGTTGCGTAAGATTGTCGCACCCTACCCGGGGTGCGTGGATTGAAATATTTGATGGTCGGAAAAGATGGAAAGGAGCAAGTGTGTCGCACCCTACCCGGGGTGCGTGGATTGAAATTGTGCGCGTATTTGGACGGCATCACGCTGCAAACGCGTCGCACCCTACCCGGGGTGCGTGGATTGAAATCCTTGTGTTGTTCGGTGTTAAAATCGTTCGGCGCGTGTCGCACCCTACCCGGGGTGCGTGGATTGAAATATGCTACTCAGCAGTATGACGCTGTCGACAAAAAGTCGCACCCTACCCGGGGTGCGTGGATTGAAATCTTAAAGATTGAGATGGCGGGCAATGAACGGAACGTCGCACCCTACCCGGGGTGCGTGGATTGAAATATACAGTTTTAAGGTTGCTTAAAAGACATGTAGATTGTCGCACCCTACCCGGGGTGCGTGGATTGAAATATTTTAATTGCGCGAGTGTTATGTGGCGTCGTTTGTCGCACCCTACCCGGGGTGCGTGGATTGAAATAATTGATATGCTACGAGCGCGTTCCTACACTGAGTCGCACCCTACCCGGGGTGCGTGGATTGAAATGGTGTGTTTGGGTCTATCGTCAATAATCTTGCTTACGGTCGCACCCTACCCGGGGTGCGTGGATTGAAATACCCGCGGTTATGAGACATATCGGTTTGGTATGCAGTCGCACCCTACCCGGGGTGCGTGGATTGAAATCAGCCGTCGCGGTATGTAACGGTATTGATGTACGGTCGCACCCTACCCGGGGTGCGTGGATTGAAATAGTCAATATGTATGAATTCATAATATAGAATTTGTCGTCGCACCCTACCCGGGGTGCGTGGATTGAAATTGTCACTATGCAATGGGATTCGCGTATCACGCTTACGTCGCACCCTACCCGGGGTGCGTGGATTGAAATAATTTAGGGAAAGGGGGTTCTGCGTTGCGTAAGTTGCGTCGCACCCTACCCGGGGTGCGTGGATTGAAATATCGATATCAACCTCATACGAAAATTCACTATCGTCGCACCCTACCCGGGGTGCGTGGATTGAAATCGATATACGCTCCCCAAATCGTCGAAGATATGGATAGTCGCACCCTACCCGGGGTGCGTGGATTGAAATCACTCTTTCGTTGTCAACTATGATTTTCTCGACGTGTCGCACCCTACCCGGGGTGCGTGGATTGAAATATAGCATACCAACTCAAAGCCATTGTCTTGCGCATGTCGCACCCCACCCGGGGTGCGTGGATTGAAATCCAATGATTGACCTCGGAACCGGCAGACTCAATAAGGTCGCACCCCACCCGGGGTGCGTGGATTGAAATAAGCTCTCGGCGGCTCTAAGTCCTATTAAGTATGCGTCGCACCCCACCCGGGGGGTAGTCGTGACATAATGTCAGGCATTTGTTATAAGTCGCACCCCACCCGGGGTCGCACCCCACCCGGGGTGCGTGGATTGAAATATGTGCTGCGACCTTACCGACGGCAGCTTTAACGGCTGGTCGCACCCCACCCGGGGTGCGTGGATTGAAATAGCGCATAGCCATAGAGGGCTTGTACTTCTACCAGTCGCACCTTACCTGGTGTGCGCGGATTGAAATTTTGATGTTTTCTCTCGGTTGTCCGAAATCCGACGTTACACGCTTTGCGGGTGTGCGGATTAACATCATGTGGAAGCCGAGTCTTTGGATTTGGCGGAATACTTTCGTTCCTTGTTCCTTGCATCGATGTTTGGCTTCGCTGGCGAAACTGGGTGAGACAACCGTTAACCGCCGCGGCTTTTCAACTCAAAAAGCGTGCTTCACAAGTCCAAAAGGCGACTTTCTTAGTCCCCAATACGCTTGCTTCGGGAATTCACGGCTTCTATACGGCTTAAATTCGTTCTTATTTTGCGGACGTCTGTTCTTAAGCCGATGTTCAATCTTTCGATCTGAGCGCACAAGTCCGGCTCGGAAGGACGGCGGTTTTCGTTCTCCCTCTGTATAAATACATAGAACGCCGCCAAATGCATGTCTGCCGGCGGCGCCGATTCGCCCGGCGCTTTGTTGTTCCACGGTCTCTGTTCCCCAAAAAGAAAAGTCCCGATTGCATCGGGTGTCTTGACCTTTTGTCAGTCGGTTTTTCAAGGACTCAAAAGGGACCCAAAACGAAGCGTGATAGCCATTGCGCTCATCAGCCGTCACACTTTTTGATCGGATACAGGACAGTCTCGGACGCCGGGCAGCCGTTTTCTGCTTTTCGGACGCAGTTTTTCGCGCGTCTGAAACATACATTTCATAGTGACAGCGGCATTGATAAGGGCAGGCACACATCCGTTCTGGCGTATTCATACATAGCTGCGGTCACTTTCGGTTCGACATCATAAGGTTCGAATGCGCAGGCACCGTATGCCCTCGTAGGTAAAAAACGCTGCCGAAAAATCGAGCTTTTTTCGCGCTTCTTTCGTCTTTGCACATTCAAAATCCGTCTTTGTTATGAAATCCGGCAAACGGATGACCGAGATAAAGACGGCATTCTTTTTATGCGCACAGTCGAGTTTTGCCGACCCTCCTGCCGCCAAAAGCCTTCCGACGGCACGACATACTCGAAATAGCGGCCGCTTTTGCCGCTCCTCTCGATTGTGAACGCAACGCCGTCCGACAGTCCGACAGCCGCATTGCCTCCGCCGCTTTCGTCTTTGGAATGCCCCGATGCCGCACGGCTATCCAATGATACGCCGGCAGGGTACGACGGGAGGGCTGATTTGCCGGAGTATAGAGCGCTTTGTACGCTTTCTTGAAGCCTAACGGCATTTTCCTGCTTCTTTTTCTGCAAGCGCTTTGACTGCGCAGACGGTCGGTTTCCATTCAAGCGCGTGCCGTGCTTTCTATCCGACAAATCACGCATTCTGTTCATCGCACGGCAACGGCCGACAGCCGAACGCAAAGACAGCCCGTATACGCGTTTATGTCCGAACCCGAGACGGGTTCCGCGCTTCTCCAATCCGCCGTCCGGCGCGTCGACACGGCCGGCGGGGGAGGATAGACAAAACAATGGGAATAAATCAGAAGCATTGCAAAAAGACTTTGTTCTATATATACTATACACTGTCGGAAAATATGGAGCAAAAGGGCAGGGTAGTGGCAGGGCAAAGACGGTCGGTATTCCAAATGAGCACCGCTTCATTCGACTGATTCTGTTCCTTACTGCGCCTTTCTTGAGCGGAAACGGTATTCCTTACGGCGGATGTAAAATCAGGAGATTGTCCCATTTTTAGGGAATCCTCTTATCAAACCTCGCCATATCATCACACTCTCTTACCCCTTAAAGAGCGCCGCCAATGCTGCAACGAGCGCGGCAAAGCTAACGACACTTGAAAATACCGCCATTATGTAATTGCGGTCCTTTTCGGCCGCCATTTCATTCGCCGATGCTCTGAAAACGAGAGAGAACACCAAAGCTAAAAAGGCAAAGGCGCTTTCTACAAAAATGAGCGTGATTCTATTTACCAAAACAGAATATTCCGATGACCAATTCGTATCGCAAATTGCTTTTACAAGAACTGCAATGAATAACAATGACAAGCAAACGCTTATTAAAGAAAGGAGATAAAAAAATGGGACATGATCAAACCGATAAAGTCGGATGTCACTGTTCCGTTGCTTTTCTTTTTATTACGGATAATAAGCCAAATCGTTTCCCGAATTTTTATCTTTTCCTTTGGCGCGTCTGCTTCTCTCAAACCATTGTTTGCTTTCACAATCGCCTCGGCAAGCTTATCCTAATCGATTTCGTTATGCACCGATTGATGGATATATACGTTTTGCCGTCTATACTTTCGTTTCACAGCATTTCCTCCGGCTCCGCATTATTTTTCGTTATTCCGTTTTCAGCTTGTGCAAGTCAGCCCATATAATCTTCGTGACCGGGATAGACAGGACGTATCTGCCGGTGACGATTTTCCGCTTGGGGCAGGGAAGCTTTGTTCGGTGCGCTCGCGCTGCGTTTCCTGCTCCAAGCGGCTGAAGCGTTCAATACGAGCGGGAATGCTGCTTCCCGCATTTTCGCTGTGCTTATCGTCCAAGTTGAAGGCATCCGATCACATATCATAAAACCTACACTTACACGCCAAATATTGCAGCACAAGCTGTTATGAAACACAAGGTAATGCTGTCATATTTTACGGATATCATAAGAAAAATTTCGTGCCGAATCCATTCTGCTTCTTCGTTGGCGATGCCTTTGCGGAGAAAAGCGCGCCCAACGCAGCATAACGTTTTGGCCTGTAAAATGCAAAACAGAGGCTGGAGCAGTCCATCGTGCTGCTCCAACCTCTGTTTTGTCGCGGTTTATATTTTGAGCCATATTCTTTTCAATGACACGCAAGACCCTCTTGCAGCAAGACACTCGGGCGGTCAGATTTTCAGATTATACAATTACGGCAAAAATTTCTCTGCACGCGGACATACGAAGGCTGATCGACGCGGTCGAAAACAATACGTCCCGCCCAAAAGCAAAAGAATCCCTCCTTCCCGAAGCAGGAAAACCATGCGACATTCCCGAAGTGGGAAAACAACGTATCCTTCCCGAAATAAGACAATCACACGTCTCACCTAAAAGCCACGGGGCGTTTTGTTTGTGATCGTGTTCGTAGCCCATTGTATTTTCGAAGAATTGTCCGCAATGTAGCAATAAAGGTCGCTGATCATACCGAGGCATTTGACGAATGCGGGCTGTGAGGCGCTTGCAGAATATATCGTCACAGCAGAATCGGGGTATGTGCGCGCCTTGCTGTTGCGGGCGTATAGCCTTTTTACCGCTGTACGGCGGGACATGAAGAAAAACGGAGGCGTGGTAAAAGCCGCGCCTCCGTTCCACATCCGATTCGGTTTCCGCGCCCTTGTGAAAGGGCGTAAATAGGGGTACGACGCAATTTGTCCGCCGTCCGCACCGTATGCGCTCAGTGCTCGGTGTGCTCGGCGGCCAGCTTGGCCTTGAGCGCCCTGCTTTTTTCCAGAAAGCTGCTGTATTCGTCCCGCGCCGTTTTCAGCTCCGCTTCGCCGCAGCGTCCCTGTACGAACGCGACGAGCGTCAGCAGCAGCTCGCCGGCGGCCGCCTCGCCCTCGCAGCGCATGATTTCCAGCGACGTCCGCTCCTGCCGGCGTCTGTCGGCGTCGGCGCGCGCTTTTTTCAGGACGTGCGAGAGCAGCGCCGCAAACAGCGCGCCCGCCAGTCCCGCCGAGGAGAACAGTGTAATCAGCAGCTCTGTAAAACCATCCGTCATATTTCGTAAATACAACAGAACAGCGTATAAAACGTCTGATAGATTTGTTTAAGTATCCGCATCCTGATCCTCTTCTTTCCGCTTGGAATACTGTTTAAGCAGATTGTTGGCGTATACCGCCCCGGCTGCGCCCAGTATGCCCTGCGTCACCGCGGAGAACAGCAGCGCAAAGAGCTGCGGCCCGTTGCCGGGGAAGGCGGTCGACAGCAGGTACAGCGCCGCCAGCAGAATGCCCCCGCCGCCGAGCAGGAAGGGGATCCGCCAGTTGCCGACAGAAGTCTTTTTCAGCGCCGCGCCGACGAGGTAGAGCACGGGAATGAGCACGGAAAGCTCGGGTTTGAGGTATTCGTTCCAGTCCATAAGCCGTCATCCTTTCTTGCGCCGGCCGTACTTTGACGGCCGGCCTGCCTATTTGCCGAGCGCGGCGCCGAGCACGATGTCATACTCGTTCGGGTCGCGGTTCTGGCGTTCCACATTGTTGTAAAAAACCGGCAGATCGGCAAGTTCCAAATCCGCCGCGTAGGCGGCCAACTCAAAGAAAGCGATGCTCGGCGAATGCCTGTACAGGTATTCGAACTGTAAGCCCGTCGCCCGGTCCTTGGAGCCGGCGAGCGCAAGCGCCTCCTCGAAGCCCTTTTCCCTGAACAGCTTGTACAGCCGCTCCTGAACGTGGTAATAGTTTTCAATGCTGTCGTTGACCGTGTTCAGCAGCGTGGTGTAGTCCACGTTCGCGCCCGTGAAGCCCAGCGCTTTCAGATTGGAAACCAGCGTATTGTAGTACGCCTCGTCGACGCCCTCGCGCTTGAGATTGCGCAGATATTTGAGCACGGCGAAGTTTTCCGCCTGCGTGGACAGCGTCTTGCCCGACGCGTACTGCGAAACGATGTCCCGCGCCAGCTCGGACGGGTTGAGCATCGAGCCGTCGTAGTCGTCTTCGTTGTCGGTGTCCCCGGTGTTGCCCGTATTTCCGGTATTTCCGTCTGTGTTCGGCTTGCCGGCTTCGGCGTCCTTGAGCGCCTCCTCGCGCTTCTTCAGCTCCGCCTCATACGCCTCCAGCTCGGCTTTGAGGTCGTTTAGCGCATTGTTGTCCATCTCGACGGTGTGGTTGAATTTGTCACGGTCGAGCTTGTTCTGCTCCTCGCGCAGCGCGTTTTCGGCGGCCGTACCGGCCAGCGAAGCGGAAAACTCCGCCGTCCAGCGGTTGTTTTCGGCTTTCTTGTTCGCTTCCTCGACCGCCAGATTCGCAAGCGCTTTGCCGTAGTCGGAGGCGAGCGTGTTCTGCGATTCGCGCAGCCCGCCGGACAGCGCGGACAGCGTGTTCCCGAGCGAGACGTCCGAGGCGATGCGCGCGCTCACGCTTTCGCCCGACCGCGACAGCCCGCGCGCGGCCAGAAATTCGCCCATGTTTTTGTCGTCGGCCGCTTTTTTCGTGTACGCCTGCTTCTTGTCGGCCTCGTAACGGGCGTCGAGCGTGTCCAATGCCGCGTTGTAGCTTTTGTTGTATTCGTCCCGCGCGGCGGCGTATAGGGAGGTGAGCGTCTCGTCGCTCTGCTTGCCGTACGCCTCCAGCGAGCTTTTGATGCTTTCGATCCAGTCGTTAACCAAGTCTGTAATCCCCCGTTTCATTGTATTCTACGGCCAGCGAATGAATGCATGCGTCCTTGTCGGACGGCGAGATAATTTGCAGCCGCAGGGCTGCGACCCGCTTCGCCGGCAGCCGGACGGCGCGGTACAGCTCGTGGGCGTCGGTGACGCCGTCGCCCGTCTCGGTGTGCGTGCTGCCCTCGCGCAGCGTGTTCTCCGACCAGCCGACCGTAAAGCCGCTGTTGCTCTTCCATTCCGCCGCGTAGGACAGCCTCCCGGTTGTGAACAGCCGCCCGCAGCAGCCGAAGCTGCACGTCGGCGATACCCACGTCGCTTCAAAGTTTTTCACGCCGTCGTTCGGATAAACCACGCGTCCGTAGCGGTCGCCGATGTAGAGGGTGTCGCCGACCGTGCACATCGCCGTGGCGTACAGTCCGTCGTAGACGTACCACGCGTTCAGCAGCGTGTTGCAGACGTACATCTTGTCCTCGCAGCATAGGAACAGCTCGGACGTCGGCTGATGGAAGTGCAGAATCCCGTCCTCGTAGCGCCGGTAGCGCAGAAGCTCCGCGATGCTTTCGCCGATGCGCTGGGAGAAGCAGGTCGCGCTGCGCTCGTCCTGCACGCTCGTCGCTTCCCAGCGGTTGAGTCCGTCGCCGCAGAAGGTAATCGGACAGCCGTTCGCAATCGTGCCGCCGCCGTAGAGCAGGCTGCCCTTGGAGGCGTTGAGCGCGAACACGGGATAGGACGCGTAGGCGTTCCCCATCGCGTCGGTCGTCAAATCGCAGTAGGAGTAGAACGCGCGGTCCTGCGCGAAGATGAGTTGCCGGTCGTACTGCTGGATGACGTCGGTGATCGCCGTGTCCCCGATCACGCGGAAGCTGTTCTCGGGAAAGTATTCCGGGTTCGGCACGCCGTCGCCCAGCGCCGTGTGCCGAACGGTGCAGGGCTCGTCCTCGCTGCCCCAGATGAAGATGCGGTTGTCCGTGTTGCCGCCGAAGATCATCGCGTAGCGGTAGCCGGTGATGACGCTCCGTCGGCTCTCGCTCTCCTCCAGCGTATAGCAAACCTCCAGCGCGTCGGTCGCCTCGTCCGGCGCCGTCATCATTGTAATCGCGCCGTAGGTTTTGGAAAAGGTGTACGCGTTCGAAGCCAGCGTCTCGCCGTTGAATTTGACCCAGTCCACCTTGTTTATATTCTTTTCGGTAAAATGGAAGTTGCGCGTCGAGCCGTTGGTATTGAAGCGCTGCCGGCGCTGGAGGGAAAGCAGGTTGATCTCCTCGTACAGCGTCCCCGAGCCGTCCGACGGGTCGCAGGCGATGAGAATCAGCGGCGCGTATCCCGCCGCCGCGGACAGCGTGTTGCCGTCGTAGCAGTAATAATCGACGCCGTTGAGGATGTAGAGCTTGCCGCCGAAGGCGAACATCGCCGCGCGGCCCGTGCCGATGGTGCCCGCCTGAAACGAATAGGACAAATCAAAATCGTAAATCCACAGGCCGCCGCCAATCGAGGCGGCAAGGAGGTTGTGCTCTCCGAGCCTGCCGCCCCACAGCCCCTCGACCGAGCCGGTCGCCGTGAACAGCTCGCTGTACCCCTCGCGCTTTTTCAGCGAGCCGTCCGGCAGAATCTTGAAGTTGCGCATGTTCGGGCTGAAGGTCAGCCCGTCGCTGACCGTCAACAGCTCGTTGTAGCCCGAAAACTGCGTCGTCTGATGCTTTTTCATAGGCCGTTTGTGACCTGCCTTTCTTGAGAATATAGCGTTTATGCGGCGCGGACTCTGCCGGCGCGGGTCCGCGCCGCAAACGCGGGAAAAGGGAGCGCTCTCCCGCGGCCTCTATTATGAGACGTCAATAGACCTCCCGGATCGGTGCGATTCCGGCGCCGTAGGAGTGGCTGACCTCGTTGAGCGCCGCCGTGTACAGCCCGTGCAGCAGGCTGGCGACGGTTGCGTTCTCGTTCAAAATCAGCAGCGACGCCAGCCCGTAGGGCATCGCGCGCGATACAATCTCCGCGCTCTGCCCGATTTCATCGGTGAGCGCCGTGATCGGATTGACGGCGGGATCGGTTTTCTTCAGCCGCGCGTCCAAAAACGCGTTTTCCGCGATGAGCAGATTGATCAGCCCCAGCGCGCGGCCCGTCATATCCTCGCAGCTTACCGGTATGTCCCCGTCGGGGAAACGCAGCGCAAGAATGTCCATCGCAAGCTCGTACAACGCCTGTCCCGTCATCGCGCCGCCCTCCGATGGTTATGCGTTCGGTTCATATCCATTCTCCTTTCGAGAGTTCCGTACAAAAACCGGCGGGGAGGGAACCCCCCCCCCCTGCCGCCGCTTTAATACAGCGGCGTCTGCCGCATCCCGATCGATGCGATCGAAAACGAACAGGCGCTCAGCGACGCGCCCGTGGGCGGAATCGCCACGAGCGAGAAGCTGCCGTCGGCCTTTTTCAGAAGCGCGCTGTCGACCGCAAGCACATATTCGGTGGCCGGACCGATCGTCTGCGCCGGCGTGGTCGGCCGGGGCGCGTTTTCGTTGCATTCAAAATAGATTGTCACCATCTTGTCCGAGCTGCCGTTGCGCACGAGGATGACCTCGCGGACGTCGTCGCAGTTCGGCGTGATCTTGAACGTTTCGGCCTCGTTTGCCACCGCGGAGGAGGCCGCCGTAAAGAGCGGCTCTACCACCGTAAAGGGGTAAGCGACGCCGCTCTGCTTGACAACACTCATTATCCGGCCCTCCCGTTACGCGCTGATGGTGTTGCCGCCGTCGGAGACGGGCGTGCAGATCAGCTCCTTGGGCTTGATGACCTTCGCGCCGAACACCAGACGTCCGCGGACCGCCGTGGCAAACGAGCTTTCCATCCGGTCGATCACCTGCGTCTCCAGCACCTGCTCGGCGTAAGCGATGGCGGAATATGAGCCGCACAGCATCATCGTGTTGCCCGAGCTTTGCGCCAGATTGTTCGAAACGTAGATGTCGAAGCCCAGCTCGTCCGTAAAGCCCAGACTGCCCGTGCCGTTGACGCCGTTGTTGATCTGGAATTTGATGCCCGCCAGCATCAGCTTCGTTTTCACGAACGGAGGCACCACGATCCACGACTGGCCGTCCGGGACGTTCTCCTCCTCCAGCGCCTGCTTGGCCGCAGCGATCGTTTCCAGAACGTTCGACGGCGTCACGGCGACGGCGCTGCGCGTTTCGCCCGCCTGGTCGTAAAGGCCGAGCACATATTTGTCCACGGCCAGCCCGAGGTTGTAGGAGGCGCGTTTGGTCTGCGAGTCCTTCAGGCCGATGCTGCTGCGCAGCTCCTCAAGGTCCTTGACCATAAACGAAAAGACCATGTCCTGATCGATGGACAGCACGACGCCCGAGTCGCTGATGTCCTCGTAGTCGAGCGTGCCCTCGTAATTGTAGACCGTCGGCTCGGACAGCCCGATGAAGGTCACGCTGTCGCCGCGATTCTTGATGTCGCCGACGAAGGAGGTGTTGCAGATGCGGTTGGCGATCAGATTGTCCTCGTTTGAACGCAGGATCTCGGCGGAAATTACTTTTTCAATGCTGTTGTAAATGCTCATTGTCAAACCATTCCTTTACAAATGTTTTTCTTGCTTTGCTACTCAAAGCCGCCAGTTTCTCATAGAGGCGAGAATGCGGTTGTAATTCTTTTTCACCGCCTGCGGACTCATGTTCTCCACCTGCTCCTGCGTCAGCGCGTCGGTCGGGTCTCCCTCCGTGCCGAGCGGCGCCGAACGCTCCGCGTTGACGCGGTTGAGGCTGCGCGCCTTCGCGTCCGCCGCGCCGGCCGCCGCCCGGTACAGCGCGTAGGCGTGCGTGAGCGAAACGCCCTGCGCCACCTCGGCCCATACCTCCTCGGGGATGTCCGCCGCGGTCACGTCGGGGAAGTATTCCTTAAACCGGCGGATGTCCTCCTCCATCTCACTTTTGCGCAGCGCCTCGCGCTCACGCCGGCGGCTGTCCCTGCGAAGCTGCCGGGACTCGTTCAGCTCGGCGGCCAGATCGACGTCCAGCCCGTCGGTCTTGCGGACCTGCTCCTCCTCCGCCTGCCGCAGAAGCGACGCGATGTACGCGTCGGCCGTCATACCGGCGTCGCCTGCCAGATCGCTGACGGCTTCATATACCTGTTCCTTCGTCAATGCTCTCATCCTTTCCGTTTTCGTTCTGCATCGTTTGCTGTACCCGTTCGACGGCCGCCTTGATTTCGCTGATCAGAGCTTCCTTTTTCGGTATCAGCTTGTCGGGTATGCGCTCCAAATACTGAATCGTGTCAATCTTGCCGTTGATGAGCAGGTTGTCCAGCGTGTTCAGCGCGCTGATTTCCGACCAATAGCTGCTCGCGCCCGCGTCGACCTCGCAGTCGAACAGCACCTCGCGGTAGGGCGAAAAGTCGAATTTCTGATAGCGCTCGCCCGTCCCCTCCGGCACGCAGACCAGCCGGCTGTCGTCGTAGTAGGTCAGCATAAAGTCCAGCCAGACCATGCCGATGTCCGCGACGAAGCGGTAGAGCGCCCGTCGGATGCATTCGAGCGGCTGCGTGGCCGCCTGCTGCAGGGCGAGGATGGCGCTCGTGTTCGTCGGCTTTACGTCGCCGAGCGCGGTGTCCGTCGCGCCGAGGAACTCCTTCGTGTGCGCGATGGCCAGATTGATGACGTCGAGCATCCCCGTCTGCATCTGCCCGGGGGACAGCACCTTCGCCACGTTCTCCACCGGCCCGCTGACCGCCACCGCCTCGCCGATGCGGTTGGACCATTCGTCGATGATCGTCGAGTCGTACATCACCTTGGAGAACGCGGTATCCATCATGTGCTTCATCACCATCGCAAAGGCTTTGTTGATGAAAATCTGGTTCTCGATCATCCCCGTCGCCACCGCCTGCCCATGCCAGGAATTTTTGATCGGCGTCCAGTTGAAGAAGCAGATCGGGTAGTTCTGCAGCCCCGTGTCCACCGTTTCGGTGATGACCGTGTCGCGGACCGACTTGCGGAAGCAGATCGTGCCGTTCTCGCCGCGCCAGAGCTTTGTCAGCGTCACGCACTTCGTACCCGTAAGCTCCTTCTGCGCCATATCTCCGGCAAATTCGCTGCTGTCGCTGTCGCCGGTGATGAGCGCGATTTCCTCCTTGCTCCGCCCGTGTCCGGCGGCGACCGCCTTCACGTCCTCCACCAGCTCGCGCGAGGCGATGAGGATGTAGGGCTGGCTCTTGACGTCCTTGCTGTTCGGGTTCCCGAAAAAAACGTTCGTGTTGTCCAGCAGCACGGTGCGGAAATCGCCCGTAAAGCTCTGGCCGGTCTTGATCGTCGGGTCCCAGAAGGTGTAGGCCACGGCGTCGCCGGTGATGGCCGCGTCGTACAGCGCGCTGCTGAGCAGGTCGTCCATGTACAGCTTTTTCCAGCGGTGCAGCGCAATGTCGTTGAGCTTCTTCACCGCGCCCGCCGCCTGCTCGGCGGTGATCTTCATCTTGTCGCCGTAGGGCGAGTCGAAGGTGTAGCGCATCGCCACCGCGCTCGAAAGGAGGTTGGAAATGTAGTAGTTGATGATGCGCCGGAATAGATTGAAAACCGGCGTCGGCAGCCCGCCGGAGGCGATTCCCTCCCACTGGTCGCCGCGGTAAAACCGCTCGTTGAGGTTGACCTTGCTGTACAGGTCGAGCGAATGGTTGTAGCTCTTGCCCTCCTCGTACAGCCGCCAGTCCTCGGCGAGCGCGGCCTTTTCGGTTCGGTTCGGCATGTTGTCCTCCCTTTAATAGTTGATAAAGCGCGCGTAGTCGCCCTCCCGCTCGCGCTTGGGCGGCGGGAAGGCGTAAATCGAGGGGAACGGCTCCCTGCCCGCCGGCGGGCGCGGCTCGCGCGACATCAGCGCGTACCGCAGCGCCTCCGGCGCGTGGGTGATCTCGTGCGGCGTGCCGGCGGCGTCCTCACAGACCCGCTCGTCGAACCGCAGCGCGGGCAGACAGCGAATCAGCTCCGTGCAGTCCTCGGTGATGTACAGCCGCGGCTGCCCGGACGCCGCGTTGAGGTACTCCCGGACCGTCCGCCAGCCGGCGATGCGCGTGTTGTCGGCCTTTTTCAGACCGCGCAGCCCGGCGTCGGTCATAATCTCAAAGCCGCTCTTGCCGCTGTCCTGCCGCCGGTTCCAGAGATCGGGCGAGGCCACCGTGTAGCGAATCTTTTCGCCGTCCGGCGTGTGCTGCAAAATGGCCTTCGCCGCCTCCGACAGGATTAGGTTCGGCCGGCAGAACTCGCGGTAGACGACAATCCGTTTGTCGGGCATGACCGCCAGCCAGAGGCAGGCGGTCATGTCCAGACCGTAGTCCAGCGCGCGGAACCGCACGCAGTCGTTCGGCAGCGCAAACGGATGAATCACATGCGTCTGCGCTGAAAACTCGGGGAAGAACGCGCCCTCGAATGCGTTCCAGTCGCCGTAAAGCATCGCCTGCCGGCGCTTTTCGGGCAGCGCCTCCAGCGCCCGGACGTATTGCGGGTCGTGCTCCATCAGATAGGCGTTGTCGTACACCAGACTTTTGATGAAGGTGTAGTCCTCCGCCCGCTCGTTCTCCGTGTAGATGCGGTCTACGAACAGCCGCTTCACCCAGTCGTTGCCGACGCCGCCCGGATTGCAGGTGAAGTACATCCGCGGCGTGAACGGCTCGCGCATCGCGCCGCTGACGCGGTTGCATTCGGTCAGGCAGAGGTACTGGTAGTAGGTGAAGTGCGTCGCCTCCTCCATCCCGATGACCTCGTAGGCCTGTCCCTGGTATTGCAGCACGTCGCTCTCCGAGTCGCAGTAGCCGAGCTTGATCCGTGAGCCGTTGGGGAACAGGAAGTCCTTCGTGCTCTCCTTGTACACGGCGACGCCGTCGAGCAGCTTGCACATCGGCAGGATGTGGTTCTCGCGCAGCTCGCCGAGCGTCCGCCGCAGCAGTAGGATCGAGATCCCCTCGTAGCGCAGCGCCAGCAGAATCAGCTTCATACGCATCGCCCAGCTTTTGCCGCCGCCCCGCGCGCCTCCGTAGGCCACATACCGGCTCTGCGCATGAAAAAACGCCTCCTGCTTGGCATTCGGCGTAAAAACGATTTTTTTCATCACTCCGACCACTCCCGCGCTTTCCCCTCTAAAACGACGGTCGCGTCGGACACAGCGTGCTCCGGCTTGTCGGAATAGCCGTGGTTGTTCTTGAAATCAAAGCTGAATACCGTCGCCGGTATCCCGCCGCGGAACGCAAGCTGCTTTTTCTGCGCGGCGATGCGGCAGAGCGCGTTTTCCACGATGTCGGCGTAACGCTTCTCCTTCGCCAGCTCGAAGAGGCGGCGCCGCGAGACGCCCAGATAGCAGCAGAGACTCTCCACGTCGGCGATCTCCTTGCTCTCGGGCAGATGCTCGGCGAAGTAGCGTTCCACTTTTTCGCCGAAGGCCCGGGAAGACAAAAAAATCGCCTTTGCAGACGATTTTTCAGATGGCATAGATTAACTTTCTTTCTCGCTGTTTTCCCGCCCGTCGCGCTTCCGGGCAAACACGAGGAAACGGGAGGCAAAGTAGTTAAGCACGATCACCACCGCCGAGGCGATGCAGGAGGCGACAGTGGCGCGCATAACCGCCAGCTTGTCGCAAAGCAGCCATACGATTGCCATGTCCAGAAACAGCGTCGCCGTGCGTGTAACGGTAAACTGAATAAACTCAGCGGTTTTCGCGGCGGCCGTCTTGTTCTGACTCTTGAAAACGATGGAGCGGTTCGTGAAATAGGCGAACAGAATCCCCGCGACGTTCTTGAGCACCGTGTTCAGGATCAGCCGCTCCTCCCCGAAGAGAAGGTCGCATACGGCAAACACGGCGATCGAAACGAGCGTCGTCAGCACGCCGAAGACGAGATACAGCCCGTCCCGCGTGTGGAAGGCAAAGCGCCACAGTTTTCGGATCAGCTTCATGACAATCGGTCAGACTCCCTTGCTACGTTCTCAGTGTACACCCGAAATCCGCCTTTTGCAATAGCGGATTTGTCCGATGTTTTTTGTGCAGATGGCACAAATGCAATCAAATCAATTTGGCGATTATGCTGTCGGACAGCCGCCAGCCCGCCTCGGACAGCCGCAGCCGCCCGCCGTCGCGCGTCAGATACCCCGCCGCCTCGCAGCGCGCAAAAAACGCCGCCTGCGCTTCTGTTTTTTGCCGCAGCGCCGGCGTCAGCGCGACGCCGTCCGCCGTCCGCAGCCCGAGGAACACCCGCTCCTCCTCCCGCTCCTCCGCGGAGAGGGGCAGGGCGGGGAGGTCGTCGCAGGCTTCCCAAAAATGCGCGCCGCGCGTGCGCGCGATGTAGGCGTCCGTGTCGCGGACGACCGAAAAGCGCTTTCCGTTCAGGTATCCGTGCGCCGCCGCGCCGAAGGCGTAATACTCCCCGCAGGCCCAGTAGTGCAGGTTGTGCCGCGAGGCATAACCGGGCTTCGCAAAATTGCTGATCTCATAGTGCGCATAGCCCCGCCCGCGCAGCAGCGCGCAGATGCGCGTGTACAGCTCGCCGGCCTCCTCGTCGCCGGGCGCGGTTATGCGGCCGGCCTCCAGCGCGCGCGTCAGCGGCGTACCCGCCTCGTAGGAAAGCTCGTAGGCGGAAATGTGCTCTAAGCCGCAATCGGCCAAAAAGGCGGCCGTCGCAAGGTTTTCTTCCGCCGAAAGGCCGGGGACGGCGAAAATCATATCCGCCGACAGGTTGGAAAAGCCGGCCTTCCGCGCGCTGTCCACACACCGCAGGAAGTCCTTCGCCGTGTGCGTGCGGCCCAGCGCCGCGAGTCCCTGCGGCAGCGCCGACTGCAAACCGATCGACAGCCGGTTGAAGCCCGCCGCCCGCAGCACGGCGAGGTCGGCGCAGCCGAGCGAATTGGGGTTCAGCTCGAGCGTGACCTCCGCGTCGGTATCGATCGAAAAGCGCGCCGCCAGCGCGTCCAGCAGCGCCGTCAGCCGGCGCGTGCCGAGTACGGCGGGGGTGCCGCCGCCGAAGTAGACGCTCGACAGCGCCGCCCGCTCCGCCGCGCCGATTTGCAGCAGCAGCGCGCGGGTGTAGGCGTCCAGCCGCGCCTCGTCCGCGCCGGGGGATGAATAAAAATCACAGTACAGGCACTTCGAGCGGCAGAAGGGGATATGCAGGTACGCCGTGCGGGTCATTCGTTGTCCAGCTTGAGGACGGCCATAAACGCTTCCTGCGGCACCTCGACCGTGCCGAGCGTGCGCATGCGCTTCTTGCCCTCCTTCTGCTTTTCCAGCAGCTTCTTTTTCCGCGTGATGTCGCCGCCGTAGCACTTGGCCAGCACGTCCTTGCGCAGCGCCTTGACCGTCTCGCGCGCGATGATTTTGCCGCCGATGGCCGCCTGTACGGGGATTTCAAAGAGCTGCCGCGGGATGTTGTCCTTGAGCTTCTCCACGATTTTGCGCGCGCGCCCCTGCACCTTGTCCGCGTGGACGATGAAGGAGAGCGCGTCCACCACGTCGCCGTTGAGCAGCACGTCCAGCTTCACCAGCCGCGACGGCTCGTAGTCCTTCTGCTCGTAGTCGAGCGACGCGTAGCCTTTCGTGCGCGATTTCAGACAGTCGAAGAAGTCGTACACAATCTCGTTGAGCGGCATGTCGTAGTGCAGCTCGGCCCGGTCGGTGTCGATGTATTTCATATCTAAAAACGTCCCGCGCCGCTCTTGGCAGAGGTCCATCACCGCGCCGACGTATTCGCTCGGCGTGATGATGGTCGCGCGGACGATCGGCTCGGCCGCCGTCTCGATTTCCTCGGGCGCGGGGTAGTTGGTCGGGTTGTCGATGTAGACGGTCTCGCCGTTCTTTTTCGTAATGCGGTAAATGACGCTCGGCGCCGTCGTGATCAGGTCCAGATTGAATTCGCGCTCCAGCCGCTCCTCCACGACTTCCATATGCAGCAGGCCGAGGAAGCCGCAGCGGAAGCCGAAGCCCAGCGCCGTGCTCGTCTCCGGCTCGAACAGCAGCGCGGCGTCGTTGAGTTGCAATTTTTCCAGCGCGTCCTTCAAATCGCCGTAGCGCGCGCCGTCCGCCGGATAGATGCCCGAAAAGACCATCGGCAGCGCCTTCTTGAACCCGGGCAGCGGTGCGTCCGCCGGCGACAGGGCCGACGTCACCGTATCGCCGACCTCGGTGTCCGCGATGGACTTGATGCTCGCGGTGAAGTACCCGACCTCGCCGGCCGTCAGCGCGTCGCGCCGGTCGAGCGAGAGGGGAGACATCGTGCCCGTTTCCACCACCTCGAATTCGGCGCCGGTGTGCATCATCCGCACGCGGTCGCCCGGCGCCAGCCTGCCGTCGTACAGCCGGACGTACACGATCACGCCCTTGTAGGGGTCGTAGTACGAGTCAAAGACCAGCGCCTTGAGCGGCGCGGATACGTCGCCCTTCGGCGCGGGAACGCCGCGCACGACCTGCTCCAGCACGGCGCGGATGTTCGTGCCCAGCTTCGCCGACACGGCTGGCGCGTCGTCCGCCGGGATGCCGAGAATGTCTTCTATTTCGCGCCGCGCCATCTCGATGTCGGCGCTCGGCAGGTCGATTTTGTTGATAACGGGCAGGATTTCCAAGTCGTTGTCGATGGCCAGATACGCGTTCGCCAGCGTCTGCGCCTGAATGCCCTGCGTGGCGTCGACGATCAGCAGCGCGCCCTCGCAGGCCTTCAGCGAGCGGGAAACCTCGTAGCTGAAGTCGACATGACCCGGCGTGTCGATGAGATTCATCACATAGCTCTGCCCGTCGTCGGCCTTGTACAGAAAGCGGACCGCGCGCGCCTTGATGGTGATGCCGCGCTCGCGCTCCAAGTCCATATTGTCCAAAAGCTGTTCGGACATCTCGCGCGTGGAAATCGTCTCGGTCAGCTCCAGCAGCCGGTCGGCCAGCGTGGATTTGCCGTGGTCGATATGGGCAATGATCGAAAAGTTGCGTATTTTATTGATGTCGGTCATTCAAAACACCCCTACATTCAAGAAAGGGCTGAACAAGCAGCCCTTTCCCTTCGTATCTGCGGATTATTCGGCGGACGAAAGACGCTTGCCGGCTTTTTTGCCGTCCTTGTCCTTCTTCTTGCCGAAAGCGCCGTCCAGCAGCACCCACAGCGGGCCGGACAGGCACACCGACGAGAACAGACCGGCCACGATGCCGATAATCAGTGGCAGCGCGAAGTTGCGGATCGATTCTACGCCGAAGATATAAATCATGCCGATGGTAAACAGCGTCGTCAGCGTCGTATTGATTGAGCGCGCAAGGGTCTGGCGCACGCTGCTGTCCACAACGTCGCCGAATCCGACGTCGTCGGAGACGCGCTTCTTGTTCTCGCGCACACGGTCGAAAACGACGATGGTCGCGTTGATCGAGTAGCCGAGGATGGTCAGAAACGCCGCGATGATGTTGGCGTTGATCGGAATCTGGAACAGCGAGTAAACCGTCAGCATCACGAACAGGTCGTGTACCAGACAGAGGACGGCCGCCACGCCCGAGGCCACCTGAAAGCGGAAGGAGATGTAGACCAGCATCAGCACCGCTGCGATGACGATGGACAGCACCGCGGTCTTCTTCAGACTCGAACCGATCGAGGGCGAAACCGAGGTGATCTGCAGCTCGGTCTCCTCGCGGTTGAAATCATACTTCGCTTCCAGCGACTGGATGAGCGCGTCCTGCTGCTCGTTGGTCAGCTCCTTCGAGCCGGTGCGGATGATGGCGGTGTTCGCGTCCGCGCCCGACTGCGTCGTCGAGGAGACGTAAATCTTGCCGAGCAGCTCATGCGACTCGATGATGTCGTTGATTTCATCGCAGATTTCCGGCGTGACCTCGCGGCCGAGGTTCACTTGGATTTCCGTGCCGCCGGAGAAGTCGATGTCGATATTGAAGCCCTGAATCAGGAACGACGCAATCCCCACGACCAGAACGACCGCGACGATAAGGAAGGCAATTTTCTTATTTTTGACAACATTGAAGTTTTTCACTTATTCCGCCTTCCTTTCTCTTACGCCGTACAGCTTCGGGCTGGTGATGTTCATATCGGCGGCCAGATTCAGCAGATATTTGGTCAACACCAGCGCCGTCAGCAGGGAAAGAATGACGCCCAGCCCCAGCGTGATGGCGAAGCCCTTGATCGAGCCGCTGCCGAGCACATACAGCACGCCGGCGGCGATGAAGGTGGTGATGTTCGAGTCCAGAATCGCCGCAAACGCGCGGGAGAAGCCGGACTTAATCGCCGCTTTCGTGCTCTTGCCGCCGCGCAGCTCTTCCTTGATGCGCTCGAAAATGATGACGTTCGCATCGACGGCCATACCGATGGACAGGATGATGCCGGCGATGCCCGGCAGCGTGAGGTTGGCCTGCGTGATCGACAGGACCAGCATAAACAGCCCCGTGTAGGCGCACAGCGCAATGGAAGCCATCAGGCCCGGCACGCGGTAGTAGAGAATCATAAACAGCACGACGAGCAGCAGACCGACGGCGCCCGCCTTCAGGCTGGTTTCCAGCGATTTTTCGCCCAGCGTCGGTCCGACGGCGCGCAGCTCCTCCAGCTTCAGGTTGTACTGCAAGGCGCCCGCGTTGATGTTGCCCGCCAGCGCGCTGGCCGACTCTCTGTCGAAGCTGCCCGAAATCTGCGCCTTGCCGCCCGTGATGCCCTCCGAGGCGTATTCCGAGCTGACCGTGGCGGTGGAAATGACCTCGTCGTCCATATAGGTGTAGATCGAGGTCTGGTCGATCGCCGCCTGCTTGGTCGCCGCCGCAAATTTCTCGGCGCCCTCGTCGGTCAGCTCCAGCGAGACGACCCACTGCGCCACGCCGGAATCGCTGCTGTAATAGCCGGCCTCGGCCTCCACCACGTCCTTGCCCTCGAGAAAGACGTTGCCGTCCGCGTCCCTGAACGTCAGCACCGCAGCGGCGCCGAACGTCTCAACGGCCTCGTTGGGGTCCGTGATGCTCGGGATTTCCAGTGTAATCATATTGTCGCCGACAAGATAGACGTTCGCCTCTGTCAGACCCTGCGCGTCGAGACGGGTGCGCATCGATTCGAGGATGCCGTCCATACCCTTCGCCAGCGTTTCGCCGGTGTCCTCGGTATCGGCGCTGTATGTGATGATCGAGCCGCCCGACAGATCCAGCCCGAGCCGGATGGTGCCGGACTCGAAAATACCGCCCAAGCCCCAGGAATCGACGCCGCAGACTGCGATCGAAAGGACGAGAGCGATGCAGAGAATCACCAGTATAAAGCGGGAGACGCTCACCGCACGGGTGTAATTCATAAGCTCTAACCTCCAAAATTGTTGGCAAGCCCGCTTCCAAACGGCATGCCTGCCGTCCGCCGCCGCGCTGTCCGCGCCCGGCGCGTCAGGGCTTGTCCCTCTGCTCCCTCGTGCGCGAAGAAGCAAAATCAGGAATATGCAACATATCTATTATACATAATTATCGAATGCTGTCAAGTGCTTTGCCGTTACTTTTCACAATTTTGACGGCGCCGGCGTGATTTCTGACGTATACCCGTCGGTGCTTGCCGCCGTTTTCGCCGTCCAGCGTCCAGCCGAGCGGCGTGGGAGAGGTGATGATCGCCTCGGATACATGCAGAATCTGCATCAAAGGCGTCTTTTCGTTCGAGACCAGCAGGTCCGCCGCCAGAATGCCCAGCTCAATGAGGTCCTTCGGCGCCTTGATGAGCACCAGCTCGAACAGGCCGTCGTTGAACGACACCAGGTCGCGCTTGAAGCGGAAGATGCCGCCCACCGACGTCGAATTGGACACCGTGCACAGCAGATACCGCCCGGCAAACGTCCGCTCGGGCGTTTGAATCTTCAGCCAGAGCGGCTGGATGGCCGAGATGTTTTTGACACCCTCCAGCACATAGGCCAGATGTCCGAGCGCGTTTTTCAGGCTGCGGCTCGTCGCATAGGATACCTCCGTGAACGCGCCCGTGCCTGCGATGTAGCCGAAGTATTCGCCGTTGAACTGGCCCACGTCGTAGGGGATCAGCTTCCCCGCGACGATGCTCCGCGCCGCCTGCACCGGGTCCTGCGGCAGCCCCAGCGAGGCCGCCACGTCGTTGGTCGAGCCGAGCGGGATGAAGCCGATTTTCGCGCCGATGCGCGAGAGCATCACGCCGTTGATCAGCTCGTTGAGCGTGCCGTCGCCGCCGATGGCGACGATGAGCGAATTGTATTTCGCGTTTTTCTGGACGAAGCGGATGTTCGCCTCGCGCGAGGGCGTGGTGGGGTATACCCGCACCGAGTAGCCCGCTTCCGTGAATACGCGGATGACGTCCAGCAGACATTTTTTGGATTTTCCCTTGCCGGAGAGGGGATTGACGAATAGCAGCGCTCTGTGCAGCATAAACCTTTCGCTCCGTTCTGCCGCCGTCTGCCATATGGACGGCGGCGGTTTTGTTTCCGGGATGCGGGATCAGTAGCCGAGGCTTTTGGCTTCGATGTTGATTTTCGCCGTAAACTCGGCCAGCTCGGTCCGATACAGCGCCTCCTTCATCGTCGCGCCCCAAGCGACCAGCCCGTGGCTTTCCAGCAGGCAGGCGTTGCTCCCGTGGACGTAGTAAATCATCTGCTCGGCCAAATCCGCCGTGCCCGGGTCGGCGTAGGGCGCGCAGGCGACCTCGCCCAAAAGCAGCTCCGCCTCGGCCAGCAGCGTTGTTTTGATCGGCATCCGCAGGCAGGCCAGCGTCGTCGCCGCCACCGGATGGGTGTGCACCACCGCTTTGATTTTCGGGAATTTGTTGTAGACGGCCAGATGCATTCGGTATTCGGACGAGGGACGTCCGCCCTCGAGGACGTTGCCGGCCAGGTCCAGCCGCACAAGCGAATCGGGCGTGACGTACCCGAGCGACGTCCCCGTCGCCGTGATGTACACGCTGTCGCCGCACCGCTGGCTCACGTTGCCCGCCGTCGAGTAGACGAGCTTCTGGCGGTACAGCAGCTTGCAGGCGCGCAGGATTTCGCTCTTGACGAGGTTTTCGCTTCTTTCGCTTTTATCCAAGTCGGATCACTCCTTTTTCCGTGATGAACGCGCTTACCAGCGTGTGCGGGATGACGTCGAAGGCCGGATTGTAGACGCCGATTCCCTCCGGCGCCTTCCGCGAAGAAAAGAACTGCTCGGTCACCTCGCCGCCCGGCCGCTGCTCGATGACGATGTCCGCGCCCGTCGCGCAGCAGTCGTCAAACGTCGGGCTTGGCGCCGCCACATAAAACGGTACGCCGAAGTATTTGGCGTTGACCGCCAGCGATAACGTGCCGGTCTTGTTGGCGAAATCGTAGTTGCGCGCCACGCGGTCGCAGCCGACGATCACCGCGTCGATCTCGCCCGACTGCATCAGCCGCGCCGCCATCCCGTCGCAGAGCAGCGTCACGTCCGCGCCGGCCTTGTGCAGCTCGTAGCAGGTCAGCCGCGCGCCCTGCAGCAGCGGCCGCGTTTCGTCGGCGTAGATGCGGAAGCGCATGCCGCGCTCCAGCCCCACATAAACCGGCGCGAGCGCCGTGCCGTATTGCACTGCCGCCAGCGCGCCCGCGTTGCAGTGGGTCAGCAGCGTGTCCCCGTCTTTGAGCAGGGACAGCCCGTTCTCGCCGATGGCGCGGCAGATGGCGATGTCCTCCTCGAAAATCGCCAGCGCCTCGGTGCGGATGCGTGCCAGCATCTCGGGAATCGTCCCCGTACCCGCCGCCCGTTCCGTCCGCTCCAGCGCCCAGAACAGGTTCTGCGCCGTTGGCCGCGCGGAGGCGATGAACGCCTTCGTCTTGCGCAGGGAGTACAAAAACCCTTCCGGCGTCTCGTCCTCAAACCGGACGGCGCAGGCGTACAGCCCCAGCGCCGCCGCCACGCCGATGGCCGGCGCGCCCCGCACCTGCAAGCGGCGGATGGCGTCGTACAGCGCCCGCGCGGTCGAGATGGCGACGGTCGATTCCTCGTTCGGCAGCCGGGTCTGGTCGAGGAGGATCAGCTCGTCGCTGTCCTCGTCCAGCCAGAGCGTCAGCCCGTTGTACCCGCGGCCGCTCATAACGCCTCGACGACCGCGCGCACCAGCCCGACGAGCACCTTCGACTGCCGCTCGCCCACGGCGATGACCTCGTCGCCCGACAGCCGCACCTGAAGGATGCCCGCGGCCATGTTCGTAATCAGCGAAAAGCCCAGCACTTTCATCCCCGCGTGCGAGGCCGCAATCACCTCCGGCACCGTGGACATCCCCACCGCGTCCGCGCCCAGCGCGCGGAACGCGCGGATTTCCGCCGGCGTTTCGTAGGACGGCCCGGTCACCGCGATGTAAACGCCCCGCCGCAGCGGCACGCCCGCCTTCTCGGCCGCGCGCAGCGCCGCTTCCTTCATTTCGGGGTCGTAGACAAAGGTCATATCGCAGAAGCGCTCCCCGAATTCGTCGTCGTTCGGGCCGATGAGCGGGTTCGTACCCTGTAAATTGATGTGGTCGTCGATGAGCATAATGTCCCCGACCGCAAAATCGCGGTTGATGCCGCCCGCCGCGTTGGTGACGATCAGCCTGCCCACGCCCAGCCGCGCGAACACGCGCACGGGGAAGATGATCTGCCGCATGCTGTGTCCCTCGTAGTAATGCAGCCGGCCCTGCATGCAGACGACCCGCCGTCCGCCGAGCAGACCGACGACCAGCCGCCCGCGGTGATTCGGCGCCGTCGAGACCGAAAAGCCGGGAATGTCGCCGTAGGGGATGACCACCGGCTTCTCCACCTCGTCGGCCAGCCCGCCCAGCCCACTGCCGAGGATGATGGCCAGCTCGGGACGGAAATCGCCGAGCGACACGGCGATCCTTTCTTTTATATATACCGCAGCAATGTCGTATTCGTTCATTTCGGTTTCCTCTCTCTGACTTCGAAGCGCACGCGCTCGCTGTCGATTGTTTTGTATTCGCCGTCGCGGTAGATCACGCGGCCGTCGACCATCGTCAGCTTGACCAGCCCCGGGTCGGCCGCGTAAACGAGCGCGGTCACGGGGTCGAAGCAGGGCGTCATCGGCGCCGCAGACATATCCCACAGTGCGAAATCCGCGCGGTTCCCGACGGCAATCGCCCCGCAGTCGCCGCGCCCCTGCGCGCGCGCGCCGCCGACCGTCGCCGCGTCGAACACCTGCCCGGGCGTGATGAACGCCGCGTCGCGGCTGCGGTACTTCGCCGTCAGCGAGAACAGCTTCATCGCTTCGAGCATCGACAGCCCGTTGTTCGAGGCCGCGCCGTCCGTGCCCAGCGCCAGACGCACGCCCGCCGCCGTCAGGGAGGCCGCGTCAATAATGCCCGAGGCCAGCTTCAGGTTCGAGCTCGGGCAGGAAACCGCCGTCACGCCCCGCCGCGCCAGCAGCGCGAAATCCTCCGGCGTGCAGTAGACGCAGTGCGCCGCCGTCACCGGCAGGGCGAAGACGCCGCAGTTCTCAAAATACTGCGCCGGCGTCCGCCCGTGGCGCGCGATGCACTCGTTGTGCTCGCTCTCGGTCTCGGAAAGATGCAGATGCAGCCGCAGCCCGTGCTCGCGCGCGTATTCCGCCGCGCCGCGCACGCTTTTTTCGGTCGTCGTGTATTCCGCGTGGATCGCAAGCTCGGGATGCACCAGCGGATGCCCGGCAAAGCGCGCCGAAAGCTCGCCCATCGCCGCGCAGACCGGCAGCTCGTCGAACCGACGGTCGTCGCTGCAGGACAGACAGGGGGAGAGGTTGACCTTCATCCCCGCGTCGGAAAACGCCTCGCCCATCGCCATTGTGAAGAAGTACATGTCCGAGGCCGACACGGTGCCGCCTCGCGCCATTTCCATACAGGCCAGCAGCGTGCCGTAGTAGACGTCGTCCGCGGTCAGCTTGTCCTCGGCCGGAAAAATCCGCTCGGTCAGCCAGCGCATCAGCGGCAGATTCTCGCCGTAGCCGCGCAGCAGCGTCATCGGCGAGTGCGCGTGCGCGTTGTAAAAGCCGGGCGTGAGCAGATTGCCGCCGCAGTCGATCGCGTCGGCCGCGCCGCCGCTCTGCCCTTTGTCCGCAATGCTGACAATCACGCCGCCGCGTATGCCCACCTCCGCGTCCCGCCGGACGCTCCCGTCCGCCAGCAGCAGGTCGGCGTTCTTTAAGAGTGTATCCAACAGACCGTTCATGTACAGTCCTCCTCATCTTACAATATATTGGTATTATAACACACAAAAAAGAGGATTTCAACCGTTTTCCCTTGCAAAAGCCCGCGCGGGATGCTAAAATAAGAAAAATGCGCGCCGAACCCTGCCTCGGACGGCGCACGCATCGTTCAAAACAGAAAGGAAAAGGCGAATATGTGTATCGACCAACCGATTTTTGACAGGGAGCGCGAGTCGCCGCTCCGCATCACCGACGGCGTGTTCGTCCCCGCCGCCGACGTTGACCCCGCCTTCGTTCGGGAGAAGAAGGACGGCCTGCTCTTCCTCGACGCGCTCGCCCCGCAGTTTTGCATCTCCGGCATCCGCCATCCCAAGGACAACGGCAACGAGTACTACCGCCTCGACGCCGCCAAGCGCACCGCCTACTCGCCGGCCAACGCCTCGCTGGCCGAGTGTACTGCCGGCGCGCAGATTCGCTTCCGCACTGACGCCGAAAAGCTGACGCTGCGCATCACGCTCCGCGCGGCCATCGCCGGCATGCACCATTTCACCGACCGCGGCGCTTACGGCATAGACCTCTATACCGGCACCGGCACCAAGCGCACCTACCTCGGCGCGATGATGCAGACCTTCGCCGACAGCCCCGTGTATAACGAGCAGACCGTCGCGCTGCCCGGCGGCATGCAGGAGGTCACGATCAACCTGCCCCTCTACGGCGGCATCAACAGCTTCGTCATCGGCATGCCCGAAAACGCCCTGCTCGGCCTGCCGCTGCCCCGCGCCATTGAAAAGCCCATCGCCTTCTACGGCAGCTCCATCACGCAGGGCGGCTGCGTGTCCCGTCCGGCGAATATGTATTCGCACATCCTCTGCCGTATGCTTGACGCCGACTGCCTGAACCTCGGCTTCTCCGGCTCGGCGATGGGCGAGCAGTCGATTGCCGAGTACCTCGCCACGCGGGAGATGAGCGCCTTCGTGATGGATTATGACTATAATTCCACCTCGCTCGAATCGCTCGCGAACACCCATTACCCGTTTTATAAAACCGTCCGCCGCGCGCACCCCGACCTGCCGATCGTGATCGTCACCCACCCGTATTATCACGCCGAGGCCGAGAACGATAAGGCCCGCAAGGACGTCATTCGCGAAACCGTCCGCCGCGCCGCCGAGGAGGGCGACACCCGCGTCGAGTTTGTCGACAGCGAGGCGTTCTTCCCGCTGCAAATGCGCGACCTCTACGCCGTCGACGCGCTGCATCCGAACGACCTCGGCCAGTTTATGATGGCGCGCGCCATCTATCCCGCGCTCAAAAGGGCTTTGCAGGTCTGAGGACAGGGTGGGATGCCGCAAAGCGTGGCCGTCCGCGTCGGATTTCCGAACGGAACAACGGGATTTTCGGAATACGGGTCGTAAAAAGGAGACCGGTGTTATGAAAGGGCTTGTGCGTTTCGTTTCGCTGCTCGACGACGGGACGCCGGAGGACGTTTCCTTTCCGCCGGGCGTCCTGCCGCTGCCCAAGCCGGACGAAAATCAGACCGATTTCATTTCCGTGGGCGACGTATATCAGATGCCGTTTTTCGCGCTTCCCGTCACAAATCCGGAGCCGTCCGCCGTCCGCCGCCTGCTGGAGGCGATGGCGGCAGACGGTGAAGCCTGTGCCGACGCCTATCGGGCGAAGCTGCTGACCGGCTTATCGCAGGCGGATGCGGCGCGAAACGCGCGTATGCTTGCGCTTGCGCTCTCTCGTCGCATATATGACCTCGGCGCCATCTGCACGCCAGACGAAAACAGCTTCGGCGCATGGCAATTCTATATCCGAATGATCGGCGTTTCCGGTTCCGACATTCTTCTCCTTTACGAAGTCGAAAAGGCCGATTTTCAAGCGCACCTGGACGCCGCGGCAGCGCGGTTCCATGCCCGCGGGCCGGAATAGACGCAAATCCGCTTCGTCCGGCGCGCCGCCGGTCCCGCGCTGCGCGGAATCGGCGGTACAGACGGATTTTGAAGGCAGGGATCAATAGAGCCCGGACCGTCCGACGCCGCGGTTCGGTATTGGACAAAAATTTTATTGACAAATCTCTTTTTTTGTGCTATGATATTTTCATCAAATTTATCATCAGAGAGCGCAAAAACGGCGGCTCCCTGTCAGATCTCACTTCAGGAAAGGAGTACTTTTTATGAAAAAGACAGCGAAGGTCCTCTGTCTTTTGCTTGCCGTTCTGATGCTTGCGACACTCGCCGCAGCCTGTGACAAGAACGAGGGGGATACCTCGAGTGCCGCGACCTCGAACGCCACAAGCAGCGGGGGGGGGAACAGCGGGTTCCGGCTTGAAAAAAAGGATTGGGATGGGGTAACGATCAACATCCTCACCCACAACAAGCGCGAGCATGCGTTCTACGAATTCGGTACGCTTGCACAGGAAACCGAAATCAAGAGCGATAATGTCAGCACGGCGTTCCAGGAGCGCACCAACCTGCTGGAGCAGGAGTATGGGATTAAGACGCAGGTCCATTTTACCGAGGAGGGTCTGGGCGCGCCTACGAATGAAATCGAGCAGCAGATTCTTGCGGGTCTGAGCGATTATGACCTCGTGGCCGACGGCGTACAGTCGTTGACCAAGCTGGGCACGCAGGAGTATTTCTGGAACTACTACGAGCTTGACAACGGCTATATCGACCTCAATGCCGATTACTGGGATCAGTCGGCCATCGAAGCGCTTTCGATCGCCAACCACCTCTATTACATCACCGGCGAAGCGATCGTTTCCGACAACGCGGCGACATGGGCGATGTATTACAACAAGGATCTTCTGGCGGACAACGGCCTTCAAAATCCCGTAGAGCTGGTCGACGCCGGCACCTGGACCATCGACGCGCTGTACGAGATGTGCAAGGCGGTCGCCACGAAGGTCAGCACCGGGGACACGATGTCCTATGACCCTGCCGACGGCGACATCTGGGGCATGGTGACGCAGGCTTACGACGGCTTGGCCTTTATGTGGGGCGCCGAGCAGTCGATGATTACCAAGGACGAGGACGACCTGCCCATTATGCGCATTGAAAACGAGCGCAATGTCAGCGCTTGGCAGAAGATCAGCGCGATGCTGTATGACAAGTCCTGCGTCGGCGTAGCGGACCTCTTCGGACCGTGGAGCGAGATGTACGCGAAGGAATCGCAGATTTTCACCAACGGCAACGCGGCCTTTATGCCCGGCGCCATCACCGTTTTAGACGGCGAGACGATGGACAATGCGGACATCAACTTCGGTATCCTGCCGATGCCGAAGCTGGACGTGGATCAGGAAGAGTACTCGACCTCCTGTACCGTGTACTGGGCGACCTTCTTCTCGATCCCGACCTCCAATGTCGAAAAGCTGGACGCGACCTGCTATCTGCTGGAGGCGATGGGCTACTACGGGCAGGAAATGTGTACTTATGAGTACTACGACAAGACGCTGAAGCTCAAGAAGATGGACGATCCCGAGGATGAGCGAATGCTCGACCTCCTGTTCCAGAACCGTACGTTTGACCTCGGCGCCGTCTATGACTGGGCCGGCCCGACGGCGGGTATGCTGCAGTTCTACACCAGCATGATCGGTTCGCAGAGCTCGGAGATCATTTCCGTGTACGAATCGAAGCGCGACTCCTTCCAGGCCGCGATCGATGCGACCATCGATACATTTACAAAATAGCGAAGCAGCAAAAAGGGCGAACCGATTTCGGTTCGCCCTTTTTTTGTGTTCGGTTTGCCTCTGACGGGAACGCTTCGCCTTGCGCTGTGCAGGGCGTTGTGCCGTCGGCTACTTGCCGCTTGCCGTGGGTGCGCCGCCGCTTAAGCGGCACGCTGCCGTCGGAACGGTGCGCGCTGCTTTCCCGCCCTAAGACGGCGCGCGTTGCTTCGCTCAGGCGAGCAGCATACGCTTGAGGCCGAGATAGTCCGACGCCGTCAGCCGGCCGTCGCCGTTGACGTCGGCGCTGGCCTTGCTTTCGTCCGACAGCGGCTCTGCGAGGACAAGGTGGCGCTTCAGCAGCAGGTAATCGGACGCCGTCGTCTTGCCGTCCAGATTCACGTCGCCGCTCGCGGCCGCAAGGCATATGCGCAGGAGCTTCGACGTTTGCAGGGTGTAGACCGCGCCGCCGCTGCCGTCCGGCGCTTCGAGCCAGACGCGCGCGCCGGGCGCGGTAATCAGGCGCAGCTCCGTCCCGACCCGGCCTGCGGGCGAAACGAAGCGAACCGTCGTCGTCACCGCGTCGCAATCCACATATTTCGCCTGCAGAAGCGCGCCCGCACAGGCCGCATACAGCTCGTAGCCTGCCTGAATCGGATGCACGCCCGCCGGCTCGAGCAGCAGGGAAAGGTCCTCGCCCCGGAAGGCGGCGAACAGGTCGACCAGCCCCGCGCCGTACTCGGAGGCGATCTCGCGCACCTTGTTGCAGTAGCGGTTGAGGTAGGCGTTGACGCCGCCGTAGGCCGTGTAGTCGCTTTCCGGGTGAATCGGGTTGGCGTAATACCCGGTTTCCTCCACACAGTTGGGCGTGAGCAGGATCACCTCTGCGCCCGCCTTTTTGGCCTCGGTGACGAAATAGGTGATGTTCTCCGCAAAGCGCTCGACCGTCACCCGCGGGCTTTTGTGGTCGGCATGGACTTGGTCGTTCATCCCGAAGCAGATGAACACATAGTCGGGCGACTGCGCCAGCACGTCGGACGCGAACCGCGCCCGCGCCGCCTCCGACGTCTCGCCGCCTACGCCCGCGTTGACCGCCGCCAGCCCGAAGCGCTGTGCCAGCGTCCGGCACCAGCCGAACGCCGCCGTCAGGCTGTCTCCGAAAAAGACCGCCTTTTTGCCGAGCAGCGGCTCGTCGCCGTCGGTCAGCCGGAAGGTTACCGTGTCCGAATAGCGCGTCTCGGAGCCGTGAATCGACGCGACGCAGATGCGGTACAGGCCGTTCCCGAGCGCCGCCGTCGTTTCGGCGGACAGCAGATAGGACGTGCCGTTCACGGGGACGGCGTCCGCCGCGAGCGGGCCGTCCTCTCCGTTCTCGATGTAACGGATGTTCACCGTGTAGCGGTCGGCGCCGGACACCGCCGTCCAGCGCACCGTAACGCCGCCCGCCGCCAGTACGCCGCCGTCGTCCGGCGAAGTGATGACCGGCTTTTCGCCGGCCGCCAGACCCGCAGCCGGCAGGAAAACGGCCGCCAGCAGAACCGCCAGCAGCAGGCAAAATGCTTTTTTCATAGAAACGACTCCTTTTTCACAATGATTTTCCGCAGGAAAGACTTGCATTTTTGCTCTTTTTGTTATATAGTAAGGGTAAATCCCCAACGGGGAAAAGGAAGGGAGACCGACATGCTCAAAACGTTCAGCGGTAGCTGGTTTGAGTTCCAGCACCACAATCCGCCGGAGGGGAAATATTGGAACCCCGTCTGCCGCGCCTTCTCGGAGGAGCAGTGGCGCGAAAAGGTGCGCGAGATGAAATCGCTCGATATGAAGTATATCGTGTTGCTCTGCACCAGCCTCGTGTACGAGGACTACGCCGAGGCGTATTTCAAGACCGACATTTACCCGTTCGCCGAGAACTTCGGCTGCGCCGACCCCATCGCCGCCCTGATGGACGAAGCGTCCAAATGCGGGATGAAGGTGTTCGTCTCGGTCGGCTATTACGGCCCGTGGACGCACACGCATGAAAATATGATCAGCCGCGACGTCGAAAAACGCGCCTTTCAGTCTATGGAGGAGCTGTACGCCCGCTTCGGCCGCTACGACAGCTTCTTCGGCTGGTATTACCCCGACGAAAGCGGCATTACGAAGTATTTCGACCCGGATTTCATCGACTACATCAACCGCTACTCGGCGTTCGGCCGCAGTCTGGGGAAGGATCTGCGCATCCTCGTCGCGCCCTACGGCACCAACCACCTTTTGGCGGACGACACATATGCCAAGCAGTTGGAAACCATCGACGCCGACTATATCGCCTATCAGGACGAGGTGGGCGTGCATAAGTCGCAGCCGGAGGACACCGCCGCCTATTACGAGGCGCTGCGCAAAGCGCACGATAAGGCCGGCCGCGCCGCGCTCTGGGCGGATATGGAGCTGTTCGACTTCGAGGGCGACGTCTACCGCAGCGCGCTTGTGCCCGCCAACATCGACCGGCTCGAGCGCCAGCTTGCCTCCGTTTCGCCCTACTGCGACGAAATCCTTGTCTACCAGTATATGGGGATGATGAACCGCCCCGGCACCATCGCCTACTGCGGGCATCCCGATTCGGTGGAATACTACCGCGCGTATAAGAAGCTGTTCGACCGCATCCGCGCCGGCGAGAAATAAAGGGCGCGTCTGCCGTCAGGGGGATTGCCGCCTGCCGTCCGGGAAGAAGTCGAAGGCGAAGTTAGGGGCGAAAAGCCGTCGCCAGCCGGCAGTGAAGCCGCCTTGCCGGCGCTTTGGAGACCGGATGGCCACCTGGCCACAGCCGTTCGGGAAGGGGAGCCGCCGTACGGCTTTGTGCGCGCCGATAGGCTGCCCTTGACGCTTGTCCGCGTCCGACGCGCCGGCGGACGAAAAAAAGCACGGGCGCGGGAAGCGTGTGCAAAGCCGGCCGCAGACGCGCGGGTATTGCGCATAGCGCGTCATAGCGCGTTATAGCGCATCCGGCAGATTCATTATAGCAAAAAACAGACTGAAAAGCAATATGCCTTTCAGTCTGTTTTGTTTTCCTTATGCGGCGCGCCTGTCGGCGGGCCCTGCTTCGCTGCAAATCAGCGCTGCGCGCGCTCCCACGCGCGGAAGGTGTTTTCCATCAGCATTGCGATCGTCATCGGCCCCACGCCGCCCGGCACGGGCGTTATGTAGGAGGCCTTCTGCGCGCAGGGCTCGAAGTCCACGTCGCCGCACAGCTTGCCGTCCTCGCGGTTCATGCCGACGTCCACGATGACCGTCCCCTCCGAGACCATATCCGCGGTGATGAACTTCGCCCGCCCGATGGCCACGACGAGGATGTCCGCCTGCCGCGTGTGAAAAGCCAGATCGGCCGTCTTGGAGTGGCAGACGCTCACCGTGCCGTTCGCCTTGAGCAGCAGCAGCGCCATCGGCTTGCCGACGATGTTGCTGCGCCCGACGACGACGCAGTTCTTGCCCGCGGCCGAGATGCCGTATTCCGCCAGCAGCCGCATAATGCCCGCCGGCGTGCAGGGCGCGAAGCCGTCCAAACCGAGCATGATCCGGCCCACGTTCGACGGGTGGAACGCGTCCACGTCCTTGTCCGGCGAAATGCGTTCGATTACCGTCTGCTCGTCGATGTGGCCGGGCAGCGGAAGCTGCACCAAAATGCCGTTGACGTCCGCGTCGCCGTTGAGCCGGTCCACCAGCGCCAGAAGCTCGTCCTGCGTCGTCTCGCCGGGCAGCTCGTAGGACAGCGAGCGGATGCCCACCGCCTCGCACGCCTTCTTCTTGTTCGCCACATATACCTTCGAGGCCGGGTTGTCCCCGACGATGACCACCGCCAGACAGGGCGGGGCTTTGCCGTCCGCGCAGGCCGCCGCGATTTTTGCCGCGACCTCCTCCTTCACCTTTGCGCTCGTCAGCTTGCCGTCAAGTAGGATTGCCATTGTCTTCTCCTTCGCTTTCGTCGATTTCAGTATCTTCGTCGCCGTCGTCCTCGCGGTCATAGTCCACGGGCGCATCCAGCGTGCCGTCGGGTTCGGGCGCCGTCTCCGGCGCGGGCTTCGCGGCGTTTGCGCTTGCGTAGGCCTCCAGCTCCTCGCGCTCGGCCGCCGCGCGGCGGTAGGAAACGATCAGCAGGATCACCGCTGCGACAAACGAGCCTAAGCCGAGAATCACGAACGCCTTGAATCCGAAAACGCGCAGGCTGTCCGTCCGCAGGAATTCCAGCAGCCCGCGGCCCAGCCCGTACCACGCCACATACAGGTAAAACACCTGTCCGTCGCGCTTTTTATGTCTGTAAAACAAATTGATGAGGATGAAGCCGAGCAGATTCCAGAGCGATTCGTACAAAAAGGTCGGATGCACGAACTCGATCTCCGGGTGCGGCACGCCGTCGATGTACACCGTACCCACCGTCATCCGCCACGGCAGCTTTTCCACGCCCGCGGAATAGCCGTAAGCCTCGGCGTTGACAAAGTTGCCCCAGCGCCCGATGACCTGCCCGAGCATCACCGCCGGCGCGAGCGCGTCCAGCAGCTTGAGTGCGGGAAGCCGCCGCTTCCGGCAGTAGAGCAGCACCGTCGCCAGCCCGAACAGGATCGCACCGTAGATGGCCAGACCGCCCTCCCAGATTTTGAACGCGTCCCAGAAATTTGTGTATTTCTCCAGCGACGTCAGCACATAGACCGTCCGCGCGCCGATGATGGAAATCGGAATGACGAGGATGCAGATGTTCAGCAGGTCGTCCTCGGAGAAGCCCTCCGTCCGCGTGCCGCGCCGCAGAAAATAGACCAGCGCCGCAAGGATTCCGACCACGATGATCAGCGCGTACCACTGCACGCGCAGCCCGAAAACCGTGAACGCCGTTTTGTTGATCGTAAACGACAGCCCCAGCCCGGGGAAACCGATGTTGCTCATACCGATAGCCCTTCCTTTCTTGTGGGATGCGGCGCGCTCAGTTCTTCTTATCGATCGGCAGGATCACCGAAATCGCGCTCCGGTCAACGTCAAAGTCGCGCAGGAAGCATTCCGTCGCGTATTCCAGCGTCGTCTCCGCAACGATGCCCGGGTAGTCGAACATATTGCCGCCGTCAAACAGGAACGAGAGGAAGGAGTTGGCCACGTCCTCCGTCGAATCGAAGTGCGAAAGCGTCGCGGTGTAGAACACCTTCTTCGCGCGGTTGAATTCCTCCGCGGTGAAGCCCTCGCGCCGCCGCTTCCCGATTTCCTCCCGGATGGCGTCGTACACCTTGTCCGGGTCGTCCGCCGCGCCGGAGAACAGGATGCAGGCGATGTCCGCCATCGACTCGTAGCTCTTGCCGAACTTGCCGGAAATGACCCCGCTTTCGTAGTTTTTCAGGTAGAACTCGGACGACGGGCCGAACATCATATCCAGCAGGATGTCGGTCGCCGCCGCTCTGCGCAGCCGCTCGGCCGCGTCGCCGGCCGGCGTGACCTTGATGCCGATGTTGAACAGCGGCCGCGAGACCTCCAGCGATTCCTCGATGCGGGGGCGGCAGACCTCGTCCGGCTCGTCGGGATACTGCCGCAGGATTTCCTGCTCGGGCGCCGGCTTGAGTACTTCGTCGGCCACCGCCTTCACCTGCTCGGGCGTGACGTCGCCGCAGATGCAGAGCGCCATATTGTGTAGGTTGTAGAAGGTGTTGTAGCAGCGGTAAAGGATTTCCGGCGTGATCTGCGCAATCGACTCCACCGTCCCCGCGATGTCCACGCGCACCGGGTGGTGAACGTACAGCGCCCGCAGCAGGTTGAAGTAGACCCGCCACGACGGGTTGTCGATGTACATTTTAATCTCTTCGCCGATGATGCCCTGCTCCTTGCGCACCGTTTCCTCGGTAAAGTGCGGCGAGGTCACGAACGAGAGCAGCACGCGCAGGTTCTCGTCGAAATGCTCGGTGCAGGAGAACAGATAGACCGTGCTCGTGAACGAGGTGAACGCGTTCGCGTTCCCGCCGAACGGCGCGTAAAGCGCAAACGCGTCGGTGCCGTCCTCGTTTTCAAACATCTTGTGCTCTAAGAAGTGCGCCACCCCGTCGGGTACGGTCAGATAGTCGTCCTCGCCCGCCAGCTTGAAGGTGCGGTCCGCCGAGCCGTAGCGCGTGCCGAACACCGCGAACGCCGTCGAGTGCTTTTTCGGGATGACGTAGATGTCCAGCCCGCTTGCGTGGTGCAGCGTATAGAATTTCTCGTTGATGGAACGGTTTTCGGTCAGTTTGATTTCATTCATTGGGCATCTTTTCCTTTTAAGAAATAGATTGTGTCCAGCGTCAGACGCTTGGCCGCGCGGACGATGTCCTCCCGCGTGCAGCCCGACAGCAGCGCGGCGTATTCCTCCGGCGACCGCGTGATGCCGGCCAGCGAGCGCACCGTAAACCAGCTTGAGAGCGCCGCGGGGCTGTCCATCGCCTCCCGGTAGGAGTTGCGCATCGCGCGCACGGCGTTGTCCAGCTCCTCGTCGGTGAAGCGGCCGTTTTGGACCTCCTCCAGCTCGCGCAGGATGGCTTCCGTCGCCTTCTCCTTGTTCGCGCAGTCGATGCCGCAGGCCACGATCATCGTGCCCTTCAGCCCGTCCGGCACCGGCGAGCAGTAATAGCAGAGCGACAGCTTTTCGCGCACGTTCAGAAACAGCCGCGAAGTCGGGCTGGAGCCGAACAGCGTGCAGAAGAGCGAAAAGGACAGATAGTCCTCGTCGTACATGCAGGTTCCCGTGCGGAAGCCGATGGAGAGCTTGCCCTGGCTGATGTCCATCGTTTCCGCGATCTCGCGCACCTCGCCGGCGCGGCGGACCACGTCCGTCTGGGGCAGCTCGGGCGCGCGGTCGGTCAGCGCCAGACTGCTTTGCAGCTTGTCCGCGACCTCCTCGGCCGCCATCGAACCGACGTAGCAGATTTCCACCGGCGCGTTCTGAAGGATTTCGGTGTATTTTTCGTACAGCGTCCTGCCGTCCAGCGCGTTGATGAGGTCGATGTCGCCGCTGCCGTTGACGGCAAAGCGCTCGTTTTCGCACATCAGCGCGATGCAGCGGTTGACCGCATAGCTCGTTTTGTTGTTGATCTGCGCGCGGATGTCGTCGGTCAGGTTTTTCTTTTCGCTCTCCAGATATTCGCTCCGAAAACCGCCGTTTTCCAACAGCGGACGGCGGAGCAGCTCGCCCAGCAGCGCCACCGCGCCGCCGAACACGTCCGTCCCGTCGAAGGCATAGGCGTTGTCGAGCGTGCTGACGTAAAAGGACATCATCAGCGCTTCGCCCGCCTTGCCGCAGCCGGCCGTGACCGAAGCGGAGTAGAGCCGGTCGCATTCGAGCGAGATTTCGCGCAGCGTCGGGTACTTCTCACACCCGCGGTTGATGACCCGCGCCGCCAGATTCACCGCCGAGGCGTTCTCGGCCGTCAGCGGCAGGAGGAAGGAGAGGGAGAGCAGGCCGAATTTGAATTTGTCCGTCCGCAGCGCCGTCAGATGGACGCCGCGGCGGATGTAGCTGCCGGTTTTTTCCATTTTGCAAAACCCCTGTGCCTTTCTTTCAGTTGGTGCGGACGATGCCCGCTCAGAGCACCCGCGCGGCGCTGTCGGCGTCGCAGTAAAGCGTGGCGTTGGCATGTCTGCGCAGAATCGACGCCGGGCAGGCCTCGGTGATCCCGCCGCGCAGCGCCGCATAGACGGCGTTGGCCTTCGTTTTCGCCGGCACGATGCAGAACACCGCCTCGGGCGCCGTCAGCGTCGGAATCGTCAGCGTCAGCGCGTGCGTCGGAACGTCGTCCAGCCTTGCAAAGCAGCCGTCGTTCACCTGCTGCTGCCGGCAGGTTTCGTCCAGCGCGACGACCTTGACGGCCGCCTTGTCGTCGAAATCCGCCACATGCGGATCGTTGAACGCGATGTGCCCGTTTTCGCCAATGCCCATGCATACGATGTCGCAGGGATGCGCCTGAAGCAGCGCGGCGTAGCGGCGGCATTCCGCCTCCGGGTCGGCGGCGGTCGAATCGATCGTGTTGACCGTCTTGAACGGCACGCGGTCAAACAGCCGCTCGCGCAGGAAATTGCCGAAGCCCTGCGGCGCGTCGGCGGGCAGCCCGATGTATTCGTCCATATGGAATGCGTTGATTTTTGTGAAATCGATCGATTTGTCCGCAATCAGATGCGCGAGGAACTCGTTCTGGCTCGGCGCGGCGGCAAAGATCATGTTGATCTCGCCCTTGGCCGCGATCACCGCCCGTATCGCGGCGGCCGCTTCCTCTGCCGCGGCCCTGCCCATTTCCTCGCGGGTTTGATAGACCTTTACGTTTAGTTTGTCCACTTGTTCGGTTTTTACGATAGCCATAGCGCCGTTTGCTCACTTTCGTTTATTTTGCATAAATTTTCCGGCCGTTGGAATAGGTGGCCGCGACGTTGATGTCGTCGTCGAACACGGTGAAATCCGCGTCGAAGCCCTCCGCCAGCACGCCCTTCGTTTTCAGCCCCACGACCCGCGCGGGCGTGAGCGTCATCATCCGCACCGCGTCGCAGAGCGGGCAGACGTGCTTGTACATGTTCCGCACCAGCCGGTCGGCCGTGGCCACGCTGCCGGCGAACGCGCTGCGGTCGAGCAGCTTCGCCACGCCGTCCTCGATGAAGACCTCATATCCGTTTTTCAGCGAACCGATGATGGTGTGCCCCTCCGTCTGCCCCGCGCCGCGGATGGCGTCGGTTACCAGCACGGTTTTGGACGGCCCCTTTGCCGTGTATACATGCTTGAGCATCGAGAGCGGCAGATGACAGCCGTCGGCGATCACCTCCACGGTGAACCCGTCCTCCATATAGCCGCTTTCGATCAGACCGGGGAAGCGGTAGGAATTCCTGCGCACCAGCCCGCTCATCCCCGAATAGAAGTGCGTCAGATGCGTGTAGCCGTTCTCGAACGCCTCCAGCGCCGTCTCGTAGACCGCGTCGGAATGGCCGATCGAGGGCAGGATGCCCTCCCGCGTCAGCCGCCGTCCCAGCTCCATCGCGCCGTCCAGCTCGGGCGCTGCGCTCCAGCGCAGAATGCTGCCGTTGGCCTTTTCCAGTATGGTTTCGTAATGCTCGCGCCGCGGCGGTACGATATACCGCTCGTCCTGCGCGCCCTTCTGCGAGGCGGCAAAGTACGGCCCCTCCAAATGCAGGCCGGCCAGATACGCCCCGTCGTTCTCGGCCGCCTTCGCCTGCGCGAACAGGCCGAACAGCTCGAACAGCTCCTCGTCCGGGCAGGTCAGCGTGGTCGGCAGCAGCGTCGCCGTCCCGTGGGCGGCGTGCAGCCGCGCCGCGCCGAGAAAGGCCTCCCGCGTGCAGTCCATAAAATCATATCCGCCGCCGCCGTGGACGTGGATGTCGATAAATCCGGGGGAAATGTAGCGGTCGCCGTAGTCGGTCACTATGCAGCCGCCGTCCGCGCGCTGCGGGCCGACGTAGGTGATGACGCCGTTCTCGAAGCAGACCTCGCCGTTCTCGATGATCCGCAGCGGGGTGATGATATTCCCCTTCAGCTTGTGCTTGTCGCTCATCGTGATGCCTTCTCTTTCGTATCAGAATGGCGGCGGACAGCCGCCGCTTATGCTTTTTCGAGCAGGACGACCGCCTGCGCCGCAATGCCCTCGCCGCGCCCCGTAAAGCCGAGCTTCTCCTCCGTCGTCGCCTTGACGCTGACGGCTGCGGCCTCTATGCCGAGGACGCGCGCAATCGCCTCGCGCATCGCGGGAATATAGGGCGCCAGCTTGGGCGCCTGCGCGATGATCGTCGCGTCGAGATTGACGACGCGGTAGCCCCGCGCGGCGGCCAGCGCGGCCGTTTTTTCCAGCAGCAGCAGACTTGAAATGCCGGCGTACGCGGGATCCGAGGGCGGGAAGTGCTGCCCGATGTCGCCCAGCGCCAGCGCGCCCAGCAGCGCGTCGCAGACGGCGTGCAGCAGCACGTCGCCGTCCGAATGCGCGACCGCGCCGCGGTCAAACGGGATTTCTACGCCGCCGAGGATCAGCCTCCGGCCCTCGGCCAGCCGGTGCACGTCGTAGCCTGTGCCGATGCGCAGCCCGGTCATTCCCGACGCTCCTTCCGCTCGCTTTCCGCAAGGAAGCAGACCGCCTTCGCCAGCTTGACGTCGTAGGCCGTCGTCAGCTTCATATTGTTGGAATCCAGCGGAACATAGGCCACCGGGACGCCGATGCGCTCGCAGATGGTCGTCTCGTCGGTCGCCTCCGGCCCGCTTTTCGCCGCGGCGCAGGCGGCGAGATAGACCTCCCGCCGGAACACCTGCGGCGTGGCGACCGCGATCAGATGCTCGCGCGCGGGCGTGAAGAGCACCTTTTTTTCCGGCTCGAAATATTTCACGGTGTCGCGCATCGGGCTGCACGCCGCCGCCGCGCCGGTCTCGTACGCCTTTTCGCAGACCAGCCGGATGTCCTCCGGCGTGATGAACGGCCGCGCGCAGTCGTGGATGCAGACGAATTTCGTCTTCGCGTCCGCCGCCCGAACGCCGTTGTAAACCGACGCGGCGCGCGTCGCGCCCCCGGGCGCAAAGACGACCGAAACGCCGCCGAGCAGCGGCTCGAAGCGGCTGCTGTCCTTGCAGACGACGACGATCTCGTCGACCGTCCCGCAGGCCGCAAACGCCTCGAGCACATAGGAAAACACCGTCTTGCCCTTGTACAGCGGGATCAGCGGCTTCGCCAGCCCGCCGCACCGCGTGCCGCTGCCCGCGGCGACGATGATCGCGGAGGTGAACGGCCGCTCAGCCGTCATAGCCGATCTTGAGCGCCTGCGCGTTCAGCTCGCCGAGCTGCGGCTTCGACTTCGGCGCGGAGGCCAGCAGCTCGCTGCGGAAGAATTCATAGTCGAAAATGCCCGTCTCGCGGATGACCTTGCCGAGCATGATGACGTTGGCCAGCCCCTTCAGCCCCGCCTCGTCGGCCAGCCTGGTGGCCGGTATGTAGTAGGCGCGGATGTCCGTCCGCTCGCAGGTCTTGGGGACCAGCGACGAGTCGACGAACACGCACCCGCCGGGCACGACCTTGCGCTCGAATTTGTCCAGCGACGGCAGATTCATCACGATGAGGATGTCCGGCGCCGTCACCAGCGGGCTGCCGATCGGCTTGTCGTCGATGTTGACCGAGCAGTTGCAGGTGCCGCCGCGCATCTCCGGACCGTAGGAGGGCAGCCACGATACGTTTTTGCCCGCCTCCATGCCCGCCTTGGTGAGCTGCTTGCCCGCGAACAGGATGCCCTGCCCGCCGAAGCCTGCCAGAAGAATGCCTGCCATACTTATTCAGCCTCGCTTTCTGTCGTCTTGTCCTTAAATACGCCCAGCGGATAGTAGGGGATCATTTCCGCGCGCAGCCATTCGATGGCCTGCTGCGGCGACAGCCCCCAGTTCGTCGGGCAGGTGGAAAGCACCTCCACGATGGAAAGCCCCTTCTTGTCGATCTGCGTCTGGAACGCCTTCTTAATCGCCTTCTTCGCGGCGACGACGTTCTTGACCGAGTCCACCGAAACGCGCTCGGCGTAGGCCACGCCCTCCAGCGTCGCCATCATCTCGCAGATGCGGATCGGGTTGCCCTGAATGTGCTTGTCGCGACCGTAGGGCGACGTCGTCGTCACCTGCCCGGGCAGCGACGTCGGCGCCATCTGGCCGCCCGTCATGCCGTAAATGGCGTTGTTGACGAAGATGATCGTCACGTTCTCGCCGCGCGTGCCGATGTGGACGGTCTCCGCCGTGCCGATCGAGGCCAGATCGCCGTCCCCCTGATAGGTGAACACGAACAGGTCGGGGTTGGCGCGCTTGACGCCCGTCGCCACCGCCGGCGCGCGGCCGTGGGGCGCTTCAATCATATCGCAGTTGAAATAGTTGTACGCGAACACCGAGCAGCCGACCGGCGCCACGCCGACGGCCTTGCCCTCCACGCCGAACTCGTCGATGCATTCGGCCACGAGGCGGTGGATGATCCCGTGCGTGCAGCCGGGACAGTAGTGAAACGGATTATCGGTAAGCGCATGCGGCTTCTTGAAAACTTCCTTCATCGTCCATCATTCCTTTCCTTTGCCTGCGAGCTTCTCCAACTCGCCGAGGATTTCCGCCGGCTCGGGCACGATGCCGCCGGTACGGCCGTAGAAGTCCACCGGCTTGCGGCATTCGGTCGCCAGCTTGATGTCGTAGACCATCTGCCCCTTGTTCATTTCCACGCAGAGGAAGCGGTCGGCCTTGTCCGCCAGCTCGCGCAGCCGCTTCGACGGGAAGGGCCAGAGCGTGATCGGACGGAACAGTCCGGCCTTGATGCCCTTCTCGCGCGCCGCCGTCACCGCCGTGCGCGCAATGCGCGCGGTGATGCCGAACGCGGTCACGATGATCTCGGCGTCGTCGGTCATGAATTCCTCGTACATGACCTCCTTCTCCTCAATCTCGGCGTAGCGCTTGTAGCGCTCCTCCAGCACGCTCTCCAGCTCGTTCGGCTCGATGATGAGCGAGTTGACGATGTTGTGCGGCCGGCCGCCCTTGGTGCCCGTGCAGGCCCACGTCTTTTCGGGGATTTCGCGGTGCTTCTTTTCCTCAAAGTCCACCGGCTCCATCATCTGCCCGAGCGCGCCGTCCGCCAGAATCATAACCGGCATGCGGTAGATGTCCGCCAGATCGAACGCCTCGCCGGTCAGCGTGGCGATCTCCTGCACCGACGCGGGCGCAAGCACGATGAAGTGCATGTCGCCGTGGCCGAGCGCCTTCGTCGCCTGAAAATAGTCGGCCTGAGAGGGCTGGATGCCGCCCAGACCGGGGCCGGCGCGCTGTACGTTGACGATCACGCACGGCAGGTCGGAGCCGACTATGTACGAAATGCCCTCGCTCTTGAGCGAGATGCCCGGCGACGACGACGACGTGATGACGCGCGCGCCGGCGGCCGAAGCGCCCAGCACCATATTGATGGCGGCAATCTCACTTTCCGCCTGCAGCGACAGCCCGCCGCGCTTGGGCATATGCTTTGCCATATATTCCGAAAGCTCGGTTTGCGGGGTGATCGGGTAGCCGAAGAACAGTTTGCAGCCGGCCTGGATGGCCGCCTCCGCCAGCGCTTCGTTCCCCTTCATCAGCAGCTTGCGTCCCATTTATTTCTCCTCCTTGTACACGGTGATGACGACGTCCGGACACATCGTGGCGCACATCGCACACCCTAAGCATTTTTCCATCTCTTTGACCGCCGCCGGGTGGAAGCCCTTGGCGTTGAGACAGGACTCGTCCAGAGCAATGATCTTCTTCGGACAGGCTTCGATGCACAGTCCGCAGCCCTTGCAGAGGTCGGCGTTGAAGGTAACCTTGTTCATACTCTCTACTCCTTGATTTCTATATCGTTCTATTTCAAAACAGTTGTTTTGTCAGGTTTTGAATCCGCACCGCTTTGGCGCAGGACAGCGGCACCGCCGCCGTCACCGCCGCGACCGGAATCCCCGCGAGGCGCGCGAGCTTTTCGCCCTCTTCGAGCGTCGCCTCCACCGTGGACGGCTCGGTGAGCCGGCCGAGGTTGGAATTGTTGATGATGCCGCAGAAGTGCATCCCCGACGCCAGCTCGGTTTCGCGCAGCAGCGTCAGCGCGTCCTCCGCGCACAGCGTGGCCGGACGGTAAAAGCTGCATACGAAGTACATGTCGTACCCCGCTTTCGCGTAACGGTCGCGGTCGCAGCCGAGCGCCGCCGCGCCCTCCGGGTCGCCGCCGACGTCGACGACGGCGCGGCGGCCGCCGTAGAAGATTTCGCCCAGCGCTTCGGGCAGGGTGGGGATCTCCACGTTCGTGTTCGCGTATTGCGGCACCAGCGGCTTTATGCCGCGCGCGCGCAGGAACGCTTCGCTGTCCGCCGTGCGGAAGTAGGGGTTGACGATGTCCAGATCGGCAATGCTGACCTGCTCGCCCGCGTCGGCGGCGTCCAGCGCCAGATTGAGCGCGACGTTCGTCTTGCCCGAGCCGAAGTGGCCGCTGATTACGGTGATTTTGTGCTGCATCAGTTCGTATAGTCTCATATCGCTCGTATGATGTCGTTCTCCTTTGCACCCGGACAGCGCAGGTAAAATACCTGCCCCGGGTGCGGCGTTGCTTCGATGGGCGCGCCCGTCTCGTCGAAAAGCTCGTCCGTCGCGATGTCCCGCCCGACGGCGCCCGGCGTGAGAAGCTGCGCTCTGTCGCCCCGGCGGAGCTTGTTGCGCTGTACGCAGCGCGCCAGCCGTGTGCGCTCGTCGTAGCCGGTCACCGTGCAGAGGAACGCGCGGTCCCGGATGTATTCGTTCGTCCGGCAGATATTCGCGTTTTGCGACGGCGGCTCGTAATAAAACCCCGTCCCGTATTCCCGATGGCTGACCGACTCGACTTCCCGCCGGTGCAGCGGGTCGAACGGCCTTCCGGCGCGCGCGTTTTCGTAGGCCAGCCGGTACGCGTTGGTCACCGCCGCCGCGTAATAGGCGCTTTTCATCCGTCCTTCGATTTTGAAGGCGTCCGCGCCCGCGTCCGCCAGCTCGCCGAGGTGCTCGATCATGCACAGGTCGCGGGAGGAAAACAGGTAGCTGCCGCCTTCGTCCTGCTCGGCGCGCAGAATGTCCTCCGGCCGCTTCTCCTCGGCGACGCGGTATTTCCAGCGGCAGGGCTGGGTGCAGCGCCCCTCGTTCGCGCTGCGGCTTGTATAATAGGAGGAAAGCAGGCAGCGGCCCGAGTAGGCGACGCACATCGCGCCGTGGACGAAGACCTCCAGCTCCAGCTCGGCCGGCGTGTTTCGGCGGATGAAGTAGATTTCCTCCAGCGTCAGCTCGCGCGCCAGCACAATCCGCCGGAAGCCCTGCCGATACCAGAACCGGCAGGCGGCCGCGTTGACGACCGACGCCTGCGTGGACAGATGCAGCACCGCCTGCGGGTAAACGCTGCGGACGGCCTCCGCCACGCCCGCGTCCGCCACGATGAAGGCGTCCGCCCCTGCGTCGCGCAGCGCGGCGACGCAGGACGGGAGCAGCGCCAGCTCGCTGTCGCGCGGCATCGTGTTGAGCGTGACGTACAGCTTCGCGCCGCGCCTGTGCGCGTAGTCCGCGCCCTCGGCAAGCGCTTCGGGCGTGAAGTTGCCGGCGGCGGCGCGCATCCCGAAGCGCTCGGGCGCACAGTAGACCGCGTCCGCCCCGTAATCCACGGCAAAGCGCAGCTTCTCAAGGTTTCCGGCGGGCGAGAGCAGCTCGACCCGTTCCGTCATGACGCTTCGCTCTCCTCGCCGGCTTCCAGCTCCGCGTTTTCACGCTCGACGCGCTTCTTGTTGGCCTCATGCTCGGCGCTGGTCACGGCGTAATAGGTCGTGCCCTTCTTGTTGGAGACAAAGAAGTAGGCGTTGATGGTTTGACCGCTCTCCGTCGTCGGCGGGGCGGGATAGATCGCCGTGGTGATTGCGTCGATGCCCGGGTTGCAGATGGCTCCCGGCGGCAGCCCTTCGTACAGATAGGTGTTGTAGGGACTGTCGACGGCCAGATCCGCGCCGGTCAGGTCCTCCTTGCGCTCGCTGAGGACATATTGGATCGTCGCGTCGGATTCCAGCTTGGGGAACGTGTCCGAATGCTTGAGCCGGTTGTGGAATACATAGGAAATCGCCTCAAAGTCGGCGGCATATTTGGCCTCCGCCTGTACCATCGACGCGAGCGTGATGACGTCGTCGAACGTAAATCCGAGCGCCTCGATGTCCTCGGCGTAGACCGATTTGTAGCTGCTCCAGAACTTTTGCTGGAAGTTGTTGAGGAACTTGTTGATGACCAGATATTCCTCGTCGTCCTGATAGAAATCGTAGGTGTCGGGGTAGAGATACCCCTCCAGCCGGTACTTCCGCGTTTCGGGATATCCCAATTCCTCCAGCGCGCGGACGAACTCGTGCTTGTACGGGTATTCGTTGATCGCCTCGACGTATTTTTCGCGCTCGCCGATGCCCTTGGAGACCAGCAGCTCGATGATCTGATCGACCGTGTAGCCCTCGGGCACCGTTACGCGCACCTCCGTGCGCGAGTAGGGAATAACCGTCAGCGCCGAAAGCATCTGCGAGTAGTTCATATTTGTGTTCAGCGTGTGCTCGCCGGGGATGAAGGACGTGTCGTCGTCCCATCGGTAGAGCGAAAACAGGTTGAACGCCCACTCGTGCTCGATCAGCCCGTTGCTTTCCAGCAGATACGCCACCTGCTTGCGCGTCGCGCCCTCGGGAATCGTCACCGTCACCTCGCGGTCCCCTTTGACGAAGGCAAAGACGTCGTTGCCGACCGTGATGACCATATACGAAAGATAGGCCGATACAATCAGCACCACGACGACGTAGATCGTCGCCTTTACGAGAAAGGAACAGTTGCCCAAAAAGTGCAGCACACGCCGGAACGGGCCTTTTTTCGGCCGCGCCTCCGCCGCATCCTCGTCTTCCGGCGCCGTTTCCTCCGGCGCGGCTTCCCCGTCCGGCGGGTTCGCTTCCTCCTCCGCACCGCTGCCCTCGACAGGGTCGGCGGGCGGTATCTGTCCGTTGAGCGAGGTTAGGTGCGCTTCGATGTTGAGCGTCGACTGCGCGGACGATGCGCGCAGCTCGGCCGTGTCGTGAAAATGCGCCATGATCGGGCTTTCCGCCTTCGGCTCGGGCGGCCTTTCGTCCGCGGGCGTCGCTTTCTCATCCTGAACGTCTTCGGATGCGTATTTTTTTCGGTATTCCTCGATGATCGCAAGGACCTCGTCGTCTTCGCGCTCAAAGGGCTTTTTTTCGTCGCTCATGCCTTGCTCCTTTCGGGGTCGTTCGGGCTTTTTTACAGAAAAATCGTCATTAGGACAAACACAATCACCAGCAGGAAAAACGCCGGGGAAAGGTAAACGAAAACAAGATGCTCCACACTGCGCGGCGGCAGCCCCTCCTCCGGCGGCTTCTGCGCGTAGCCGGAATAAATCCGCTCCAGCCGTCCCGTCATCAGCATCAGCGAGACCGCAAACAGCATCGCCAGCACGAAGCCGACGAAGAACGCGCCGCTTTTCTGGATCGTCACGCGGATGAACAGGTCGCTCAGATAGATGCTCATCGCGTTGGAAACGACGTGCAGCACGATGGAGGCGAAAATCGAACGGCAGACCGCGCACACCATGCCGAGCATCAGTCCGGAGAACAGATAAATCGGGAAGTTTTCAATCGAAAAATGCAGCATCGCGAAGCAGAGCGAGGAAAACACCACCGCGTTGACCGCGCCGAACTGCCTGTATTCCGCCAGCACCACGCCGCGGAAAAAGAATTCCTCGCAGACCGCCGGTATGAATACCAGCGCCGTCAGCACCATCGCCGTGCTCGTGTCCGTACCGGCGCTGTCCACCACGGCGGCGAAGTAGGTGCCGTTCGTACCGGCTTCGCCCGTGAACAGATAGTAGAATAATTTAATCAGCAGGTTGCCGGTGACCAGCGTCGCCAGCGCCGACGCGATAAAGATAAGGTGTCCCGGCCGGACAGGCGCTATGTACATCGGGGAAGCCAACTTCCGCCCCTTGAGAAAATAGTAGAGCATGCAGGGCAGCGCGAAAATGATGAGCTGTAATACCGTGATGACGAGAAAGATGTTGTTCTCGTTTTCCGCCTGCCGCTCCAGCACAAAGCGCGATACGCCCAGCATCACGATGATCGCCGCCGCCAGCAGCGGGACGGTGATCGGCGCCGAGGTGATTCTGACGGCTTTTTTCTTTTTGTTTTCCAACTGTCCGCCTCCCCGCGCGGTCATCCCGCGCGCGTGCTCAGCCGCACTTCCTCCGCCTTCGCTTCGCCGTACAGCACCGTAATCAGCGCCAGACCGAACGCGAAGGAAACGCCCATCCCCTCCGCGGTGATGAAAATGTCGTCGGTGACGACCTTGTCCTCCACCTTGATGGCGTTCGCCAGCGCGGGCGCGAAGGAGGGGAAGCAGGTCGCGCGCTTGCCGTCCAGCAGGCCCTTTTCGCCCAGAATGCTCGGCGCAGCGCAGATGGCGCCGATGTACAGCCCCCGCGCCACCGCCGCGTCCAGAATCGCCTGAACGCGCACCGAGGCCTTCAGATTTTCGGTGCCCTCGCCGCCGCCCGGCAGGACGACCATCGCCGCGTCGTCGATCGAGAAGCCGCCGACGGCTTTGTCGCACAGCACGCGGATTCCATGCGCGCCCCGCACCTCCAGCCGGTCGGTAATCGAGGTCAGCACCACCTCCGCGCCCGCCCGCATCAGCAGGTCGGCGGGTACGAGCGCTTCGCACTCCTCAAAGCCGTCCGCCATCAGTATATAAACCTTCATATCCGTACTCACGCCTTTCGTTGTCAATTAAACAGCAGATTGATGTATGTCTCCTCGCGGATTCGGTCGCCGCAGTACGCGGCCATATAGACCTCGTCGCCCTGTCCGGCCCGCGTCAGCCACGCAAAACGGCCGGACAGCAGTCCGCGCAGCCCGTCCGCGTCGGCGCCGCAGGCAAAGCGCACGCCGGCGCCGTCGATCAGCGCGAATCCGTCCTGCACATAATACGCGCTCCCCGCCGCAAGAAAGTTGTCCACGCACGCGCGGAACAGGGGAAACGGATGCCGCACGTCCGGGCCGGACGCAAGGTAAAGCGCGTACAGCCGTTCGTAGTCGCCGTCAAACGCATATCCGCCGCCGCTGCCGCTGCCGTCCAGCGATACGAGCGAGGCGCAGGTCCGCTTGCGCAGTCCCACCGATTCGTACAGCCCAAACAGGCTGTCGTTCGCCGGGATGCAGAACAGATTGCGCGCGTCGTAGGCGGTCGCCGCCTTCGCCTGCGCGAAATTCCGGCGGAACAGCCCGCGCCCGCGGTAATCGGGGTGTGTGCAGACGCCGGCCATATAGACGCAGGCCGCGCCGCCGACCTCGACGGGAAAGAAGCTCAGCGCCGAGACCAGCGCGTCCCCGTCGAAGACGCCGTGTATTTCCCGTTCTGCGTCGGGCGCGTAAAACGCGCGCACGCCGCGTTCGCCTTCGCCGAACACCAGCGCATGCAGCGCCGCGGCGGCGCCGGCGTCTGTCAGCCTTGCAAACTCAAACATGCAGCAGCGCCTCTATGTGTCCGCGGATTTCCGCGGCGATGTCCTCGCGCGTGCGGTAACGTTCGCCCGCCGCGCACTCGACCGTCACCCAGCCGTCGCGTCCGGCGACGTACTGCGCCGCATGCGCGCTGGCCTCCAGATGACGCAGGTCGGATTCGTGGATGTCCTTGGCCGCGCCCGTTTCCGCGCTTCGCCGCTCGGCCATCCGATAGGAGAGCGCGGGCGGCACGCGCAGGAACAGCACCAGATCCGGCTTCGGAATCCCCAGCAGGCCGTATTCGTAGCCGTACAGCCAGTTCAGAAACGGCTCCCACTCCGATTCGGGCAGCTTGGAAAGCTGATGCACCGCGTTGGAGGTGGTGTAGCGGTTGGCGAGGATGACCGCGCCGCGCGCGCAGTCGTTTTTCCAGTCGGTCATATAGGACGCGTAGCGGTCCAGCGCGAAAAAGGAGGACGCCGCGTAGGCGTTGACCGCCCTCGGGTCGGCGCCGAATTCGCCGTTCAGATACATCCGCACCAGCGCGGACGTCCGCTCGTCGTAGGTGGGGAAGGAGAGCGTGCGGAACGGCAGGCCGCGGCTTTCCAGATAGGAGGCCGCAAGATGCGTCTGCGTGTCCTTCCCCGACGCGTCCAGCCCCTCGATGCAGATCAGAAGCCCTTTTTTCATAATGCCGCGAACCTTTCGCGCACCTCGGCGGCCTTCCCGCAGCTCATCGCGCCCTCGGGACAGCCGCCGCGCAGGCAGGGCGGTCCGGCGTGCGTGAACAGCAGCGGCGAGGCTTTGCGGCAGAGCGACAGCATTTCGCCGGCCAGCGCGCGGATTTCCCACTGCGCGCGGTTGCAGCAGCGCAGGGAGAAGAAGTTGTGCAGCGAGCGCACGTTCATCGTCATCACAATGCGCGTGTCGCACGCGTTCGGAAGCACGCTGCGCGCGTCCTCGAACGCCGCTTTCTCCGCCGCCCGCTTTGCCTGCTCGGGCGGCAGACCCTCCGCCGTCAGACGGGCGTACGCGTCCCGCTCCAGCAGCGCGGCAAGCTGTATATAGTACCGCCGGTCGGCTTCCATCGCCTCGAGGAACAGCCGCTTGGCCTCCGCGTTGGCTTCGATTGCGGGCGGAACGATGTATGCAAACGCTTCTTTGTTGACGTACCGCTGGCTCTGCACGGAAAAGGAGGCGATCCGATGCCGCGTAATCTGCGCCAGCAGCGCCCGCGAGACGCCCTCGATGCCGAACGTGAACGACGCATGCTCAAACGGGCTTTCGTGTCCGAGCGACTCCAGATGCGCGATGAAGGAGGCCGTTTTTTCGGGCGTGAGATTGCGCAGCAGCTCGTCGATTTCCGCGCTGGCGTAGCATAGCTTGGCCGCCGCGGCAATCAGCTTTTCGGGCTCGGGCGTGTGGGTGAGAAGCGTGACCTTCATTCCGTAATGTCTCCTGTCTGCTCATATTCGTTTTAGTATAGCACAAGGAAAGAAAGAAATCAATAAAAAAGCGTAAAAAAAGAAGATATGCTCTTCCGCGCGGCCAATTCCCGCCCACGCGCGGAACGGGGTCGGAAGAACCCCGATATGGGCCTGTCTCCTGCGGTAAGCTCCCTTAAGGGAGCGCCGAAAACCCTAATGCCCATTCGTTGAACATAGGCCGCCCGCGAAGGAGCACCGCAAAGCATAGCAACCCCCGCCTTTGCCGCGCACCGTCCGCGAAGGGAGCGCAAAAAAAGCCTAACCGCTTTACATGATCCGCGTACAGCCCGCGCAGCAGTACCGCAAGGTTTGCTAAGTACACCTTTTCCTCGCGCAATCCGCAAAAGAACACCGCAAAACCGCCATACACACCTTTGCCGCGCGCAGCCCACGAACGAATACCGAAAAAAAGGACATTCCCGCGTTGCTTACACGCCGCCCGCCAAGAAACAACAAAAAAGCCGCCCCCGCGCTGACTGCGCGCAGCATTCCTGTCCGGCGGCTTTTTTAGACTTTCCCGCCCCCGAACGGGTCGATTGCTCTATTCCTTCACACGCAGCGAATCACCCGCTCTCAACAGAGCACTTGCCGCATCTTCCCACAGCGGATTGCGGATGTCCGCCTTGCCGGCCGTTTCCCGCTTCCCTGCGGTCTTTACATAGATTCCTCCGCGCGGAAGTGCCGATGTCCGCGTTTGTGTGTTTGCGCTGCTTATTGCCAAGCCGCTTTTGCTCTTTCGGCAGCCCATACACGGCAATATACCTCTATGCGGCGATATTGGCGTCAGCCACAAACACAGCGACGGGCGGCGGCAGCGGTGAACGGCAACAGACGTCGGCAGCAAGTGTCGGCATATTATGTCATATTCTGTATCATGATAAAAGGCTTGGGACGGCACGCCGCTGATGCAATTTCCGTTGCTTTCCGTTTCTTTATGTTCCTTTCCGTTCGCTTGAGCCTCTCGGCGTTTTCCCTGCATCCGATTTGACCTTTCCGTATATCGCTTGCCCTGCGTTCCCGCGGTGCAAACAGGCTGCGGCGCTCAAGCTCCGTCTGCTGTGCGCGGGACTTTTTTCGGTGTGCGTTTGCCAAACGCCTCCCGCGCGTTTCCGCTGCGGTTGTCGGGCCGTTTCCGCTGCTGCGCCGCAGAGCCTTCTCTTATGCCGAAATTGCCGCTTTATTCCGATGCTTGCCTGTCCGGCGGACAAAAAACGGGCGCGGAATCTTCTTCCGCACCCGTTATGTTCGTTCCCGGCCGCTTCGGCCCTATCCTCTTCCTATTTTACCGCAGCCTGCGCTGCACGGCGGCGATGTTGCGCGCAATGATTTGCTCGATATAGGCCATTCGGTCGAGCAGGTCGGCCTGCACCCTTGCTTCAACGCCGGCCTCGTCCAGTGCTTCGCGCAGGGAACGCATCGTCTGCGCCGCCTGCTGCCAGTAGGCCAGCCGCGATTCGTCGTCCGCCGCGCCGCCGAGGCCGGCGAGCTCGTCTGCGGCGGCCGCGATTTTCTCCCTGATGCGTTCCGCGCCGCAGTCGGGGCAGAGGTACAGATATGTGCTGTCGATGGTTTCGCAAAGCTCCGTAAGGAAGGCCGGCATCGCCGCGCCGCAGTCGTCGGTATGCACCGCCGGCGTGCGGTACAGCCCTTCGGCGTACAGCCTGTCAAAGCCGAAAACCTGCGTGTAGGGGAGGGCGAAAATCGAATTGCCGTTGCCGCCGGCCGTTCGGTTGTAAACGGCCTGCTCGGACACGATTGCCGGCGTCTGGCCGTCGTAGGTACCCAAACCGAGCACCAGACGGCAGCTTTCGCCGATGCCCGCGGCGATTTCGTCCGCCCGCTCGATGTGCTCCTCCGCCGTGGCGGCGTAAATCATCGGGTACAGCTCGTCGATGAGTCCCTCGCCCGCCCATTTTTCCACGTCCTGATAGACATACATCTGCCGGTCGTTGTAGTCGGCAAAGCAGGTGCAGGAGAAGATCAGGTTGGTATCGCGCAGCAGCTCGCTGACCTCGCGCACGAAGCTCGTGATGACGTCGCGGCGGAAGGCGCACCAGCTTTCCCACAGCGGGTCGGTCGTGCGCATATCCTTCGGGCTGACGCCGGTCTGCGCCTGCTCCATAAACGCCAAAATCATATCCTCGTTGTAGCCGTGATCGTTGTAATTGTCGCCCCAGCTGTTGGGCAGCGGGAAGCGGATGTAGTCAAGCTGGATGCCGTCGACGTCGTAGCGCGCGGCGACCTCGGCGAGCAGATCCTTCGTCCACGCCCGCACCTCGGCGTCGAACGGGTTCAGTGAATAGCTGCTGTCCTCGTAATAGGTGGCGACGCTGCCGCCCTGCTTGTTCAGCAGCAGCTTATCCGCAAAAAAATTCACATAGTGGTCGGCGCTGTATGCGTCGGACGGTTCCTGCGTGCCGAAGCAGCAGTACATAAAATACAGCCGGATGCCCCGCGCACGGCATTCGTCGACGTAGCATTGCAGGATGTCCGTGTCCTCCGCCAGCTCGGGATGCTTTTCCAGATGCGGCAGGCAGGTGTCGTACAGCGCGTAGCCGCTTTCAAAGGGCGAGACGATCAGCGTGTTCAGCCCGAGGCTTTCCGCGTATGCCGCCGTCTTTCTCACGTCCGCGGCGGTCCGGCCGGGGAACGCGACCCACGCCGCGCGGTCCTGCACGGCGAAGGAGGGCACGAGCTTGTATTCCAGCCCGTCAAGAAGGACGGCCGCCCTAAGCAGCGCGTCGTAGCCCTCGCCGGCGGCCAGAAGCGCCTCCGCTTCCTCCAGCTCCGCGTCGATCGCCGCGTAATCCAGCGCGGTCAGCGCTTGCTTCGCGGCCGCAATCCGCGCGGCAAGGTCGGCGTATTTTTCCGCGCAGACGTCCGCTGCGTAGTCCGCGCTGCCGTACAGATACAGCTTTCCCGCGTCCTCGTCGAAGATCACCCGCTGTCCCGGCTCGGCAAACCGCAGCAGCTCCAGCTTTTTTTCATAATTAGAGGCGAAGATCAGACGGCCCCCTTCGGGAACCTCCACGGCGCCCGGCGCCGTGTGCAGCGAAAGGACATACCCGCTTCCGTCCACGACGGCGGCCGCCGCGCCCTCCTCCAGCGTGAGGGAGGGCTTCTCCGACGCGTCGAGCACCTGCAGCACCTCGCCGTCGTCGGATGCGTTGTAGCGGACGCTTTCGAGCGCGTAGAAGAAATACACGCCGTCCTTTTCGACATACTCCGCCGTGCAGCCGGCCTCGAGGCGCTCGAAATACGACCTGTACAGCGCATACCCCGCCGAGAGGACAAAACCGCCCTCCGGGATCACCGTGTCGCCGGACACGCCCTCGGTGCCCATCGGGACGATGGCCTGCACGCGCCCGTCCGCGCCGACGGCCACCTCCATCCCCCAGATATTCGTCTGCGTGCTGTCGTGGGCGAAATTGCCGTCGTACAGCACCGCGCGGGCGGTGCCGGTGCGCGATTCGTTGTGATAGGCGATTTCTACCCTAAACCGCCCGTCCAACTCCACATATTTCCTCGGGCTGGTTTCGGGCGTGAAGCCGACCGCCTCCGCCTTGTCGCCCACACGGATGCGTCCGGCCGCTTCAACCTGCTCTGCGCCCGAAAAGCGCACCAGATAGCCGTTGGGGTAGGGGAACACCGTCCGCTCGCCGGCCGCGCCCGTCTGCGTGACGACGCCGTCGAAAATCAAAACGTCCATAAACGAACTGCCGCCGTCCGGGGACACGAGCAGACCGCTGTTTTCGTCGTAGACCGAGATGCCGCTCTGCGCCTCGGACGGGTTCAGCGCGTCGACGCGGTAGGCGTTTCCGCCGATTTCCAATACCATACTGTCACCGTATTTCGTAATCGTATTTGTGTTCAAGAAGTAGATCGCGTCGCCGCCGTCGTAAAAGCCGCGCACGCACGCCAGCGCGTATTCGTCGCGCAGGATCAGCGTGAACGCGTCCCTGCCGGACTTCTGCACGTCCCATTCGGTGATGCGGAAGCTCTCGCGCGACCCGCGCTTGACCTTCATTCCGACGTAGGGCGCGGAAAGCGCAAGCTCGGGGTCGCCGGCGGACATCAGCACGCCCGTCATCCCATCTTCGAGCGAATCCACGCTCTTGTGCGTCAGCGCAAAGCCCGTGCGCCCGCTTTCGTCGGTCACGCAGGCGCCCGCCGTCAGGTCGATGTAGCTCTCCGTGTCCGGCTCATAGCCCTCCAGCGCCGGCTCGCCCGTGCAGGCTTCGCCCGGCAGGTAAACGAGGCAGCCGTTTGTGGGGATGTATACGCGCTCTCCCGCAGCGCAAGCAACACATTCCGATGTGAATTCGGCTGTGCCGTCCGTGAGGACAAAGGAAAAATACGCCACGGCGCCGTCCTGCGGCAGTATGCAGACCGCGCTCGGACTGCCGTCCTCCAAGCGGTAGCCGCGGTCGAGCAGGGACACGCCCGAGAGCGCGTTGCGCGATTCCACCGCAAAGCTGCGGCCGTCCACGGTCAGCACCGGCCCGTCGGGCGTTTCCTCCGCCGGCGTGCAGCCGGCCGGCAGAAGCGCAAGAAAGCACAGCGCGCAGAGCAGCGACAGCGCGCGTCCGGCGAAGCGATTGTGTTTTTTCAAAATCATCTCTCCTTGCAGCCTTATGGCGGCGTCAAACAAAACCCGCCCGTTTTCGGCTTGAATTTGCGGGAATGGCGTGCGGCACTGCCGGTTTGTTTTCGGAAGGATGCGAAAGCTTTGCCCCGCGGCGAACGACGAAAAAAACGCTGTGCGGAAGTCCGGCTGCCGCGGCTGGGCCTCCAGCCTGTTTCATACCTTGAGTATAGCACAGGAAAACGGGAAAAGCAACAAAAAGTATAAAAAGTCATACGAAAGTGTAAACACATCCGCGGACGCCGTCCCGCAGCGGGCGCGGGCGCAGGCGCGAAAAAACCGGCGCAGAGGAAGGCCTCCGCGCCGGTTTTTCTCTATCTGTGCCGCTATCCGTCAGTCCGCCTGAAAAGCGAGCGCATAGCGCTCGGCGAAGCGCTCCGCCGCCGAGCCGGCGGAACCGTGCAGGAGCAGCGCATCGCCGCAGTCCGCAAACGCCGTTTCGGCAAAGCGGCGCAGACTGTCGGGCAGGAAAACGTCCGTCAGCGCCGTACAGCCGGAAAAAGCTTTGTCCCCGATGCTTTCCGCGCCGTCGGGCAGAGTGATTGCGGTCAAGGCGGTACAGCCTGCAAACGTGTCGCGCTTCAGCTCCCGCAAATGCGCCGGCAGCTTGATCCGCGCAAGCGCCGCGCAGTCCGCAAACGCGGCGGCGCCGAGCGTTTGTACGCTGTCGGGGATGGAAAGAGCGGTAAGCGCGGTATTGGAGAATGCGTTGTAGCCGATTTCCTGCAGGCCGTCGGGCAGAGTGACGTCCGTCAGCGCCATACACATGCGAAACGCGCTCTGCCCGATTTTTGTGACGACGCTGCCGAGCCCGACCGTCTCGAGCGCGCCGCATGACGAAAAGGCGTAGGCTCCGATCTCGGTGATCTGTGCGGGCAGCTCGACGCTTTGGAGCGCGGTGCAGCAGCTAAACACATCGCCGGGAAGGTATGTCAGCCCGCAGCCGAGCGAAATGCGTTCCAGCGCCCGGCACTCGAAAAAGGCGCTGCGGCCCATTTCTGTCACGCTGTCGGGAATGCGGATTTCCCGCAGCGCGGTGCAGCCGGCAAAGGCATAGTCGCCGATGCGTTCTAAGCCGTTTCCGAACGTTACGCTTTGCAGCAGGACGCAGTCCTTGCAGGCGTCGTCCCGGATGCCGGTCACGCTGTCGGGCAGAATCAGGCCGGTGACCGGGCGCGCTCCGAAAGCGTCCGCAATCTGCTTGATGCCGTCGGGAACCGTCACAAGAGACTCGTCGCCGTTGTACTTGATGAGAATGCCGTCGCCGATTACGGTGAATTTGTCGGACAGCGCGTCATAGAATGCCGTTTCATGCAGCGCCGCCGGTCCGATTTCCCGTATGGCCGCCGGAATGTGCAGCTCCGCAAGCGCCGTGCAGCCGTAGAACGCACGCGTCCCAAGCTCGCGCAGCGTATCGGGCAGCGCGATTTGCGTCAGGGAGGTGCAGTCCGCAAAGGCGCTGTCGCCGATCTTGGTTATGCCGCCGCCGAGCGTGACGCGCTCCAGACGCATACAGTTGGAAAAGGTTCCGTCTTCCACCGACAAAACGCCCTCGGGCAGTGCAATCGACTGCAGCGACACGGCGTTCTGAAACGCGTTCTCTCCGATCTCGGTCACGCCTGCGGGAATCGATATGGCGGTCAGCGAGCGGCAGTCGCGGAAGGCGTATTCGCCGATGGCGGACACGCTTTCGGGAAGAACAATGCTTTCGAGCGAAGAACAGGCGTCAAACAGATGCGCGGGGACCGTTTGGATGCCGCCGGGCAGCACGGCCTGTTTCAGACCCTCGCATCCCCGGAAGACGCTCGAAGAAAGAGAGACCGTATCCGGCAGCACGATTTCCTCCAGCGCCTTGCAGTCGCAGAATGCGTACGCGCCGACCCGGATTTCCTGCGTTCCGATCGGGATTTGGATGGAACGCAGCGCCGCGCAGTCGAGAAATGCGTACTTGCCGATCGAAGCCAGACACTCGCCGAACGAAACCGTTTCCAATTCCGTACAGTATGCGAACGCATCCTTCGGCAGGACTGTCACGCCGGGAAGCGAAACCGTTTTGAGGGATGCGCACATCGTCGCGAAAGCGGTTCCCGGCGCGCGCACGTTCTCGGGCAGGTGCAGCGTTTGCAAAGAAGAACAGCTATTAAAAGCGTTTTCGCCGATTTTGGTCAGGCTTTCCGGCAGTTGTATTTCGGCGAGCCTTGTACAACAGAAAAACGCCGAGTCTCCGATTTCTTCAATGCCCTCGTTCAGCGTGACGCTTTGCAGGGCTTCGCATTCGTAAAATGCGTTTTTGCCGATGCTTCGTAGGCTTTCGGGCAGGGTAATGCCCGTAAGGCCGCTGTATCGAAACGCGTAGTCCGCTATGCCCGTCACGCCGTCCGGCAGGACGACCTCTGCGGCGGCTTCGCCGAAGCCGGCGATATATTTCACGCCCGCCGGAATACGCACCGTCGTTTCGTCGCCGTTGTACCGAAGCAGTATGCCGTCGCCGGCGATAACGAATTCGTCGGTCAGCGTTTCAAAATACGGGGTGCCCTTGAACGCCCAGCCGCCGATCTCGCGCACGCCGGCCGGAATCGAAAGCGTTTCCAGCGACGCGCACGCGCGGAACGCTTGCGCGCCGATGCTTCGCAGGCTGTCCGGCAGTCGGAGGGAGGTAATCGCGCAGCCGAAAAAGGCGCCCTCGCCGATGGAAACCGTCGATTCGCTCAGCGTTATGCGCTCGAGCGCTTTGCAGCCGGAAAATGTGCGGTCGGCGATTTCTGTCACGCCCGCGGGGAGCGCAATGCTTTTCAGCGCCCTGCACTCGCAAAACGCCGCTTGGCCGATGCGGCGGAGACTGTCGGGCAGCATAACGCTTTCGAGCGTTTGTATGCTCGAAAACGCACTCTCTCCGATTTCGGTCACCCCCTCGGGCAGCACGACGCTTCGTATCGGCACCTCGGAACGGCCGTATTGGCGGTAAAATGCGCGAGAAATATACCGCACGCCGTCGGGCAGCACGACCTCGCCGCCGTCGCCGTTGTAGCCAATGAGTACGCCGTCGCCGACAATAACGAACTCGTCGGTCTGCGCGTCGAAATAGGGCGTCTGGTAAAACGCGTCCGGCCCGACGCGCTTCACGCTTTCGGGGATGGTGATGTCCGTAATACCGGAGCCGTAAAACGCCTCGGCTCCGATTTCCTCGACGCCGTCGGGCAGCTCGATTGCCCGCAGGCTGCGGCAGTGGACAAATGCACGGCCAGCGATCGTCCGTATGCCGTCGGGCAGCGTGACCGAACGGAGCGAATCTGCGTTCGAAAAGGCATTTTCTCCGATCTCCGTCACCGGCGCGCCGCCCAGCATGCCGGGCACAACGACGTCTCCTTCCGTGCCGGTATAGGCGACCAGCCGCGCTTCGCCGTCGCGCAGGTCGAACGCAAAGCTGCCCTCCGTCTGTACGATGCCTGCTTCGGGTGCGCTGTCTTCGGGCGCTGTTCCGTCCGCCGGCTCGCAGGCGGACAGGCTCAGCGCGAGCAGTGCGGCCAGCATACCGGCGGCAAGACGTTTTGCAGTGCTTTTCATTTCGTATACGCTCCTTCGCTTCAAAAATTTGCCGTTGTCGTAAAAACGCGGGTTTTATTCGTATGTCGCAATATGATGCAAGTATGCTTTTTCCGCCGCCCAGCGCGCCGCGTAGGACCCCTCGGGCACGACGAACGTACACGCGTTGTCCTCTGAAAAGAAGAACGCGTTTGGCGAGATGTAGGCGCATCCGCGCCCGAGCGTGATGGCCTGCATGTTTCGGATGGATACCTTAATTTCGGGAACGATGCGCAGGCCGTCCCCGAACGTCAGCGTCGTTAAGCTGTGGCAGCCGTGCAGCGTAAGCTCTCCGATTTCGGTCACGCTGTCGGGAAAAACAATCGATGTGATCAAAGCGGCCTCGTATGCATTGTAATTGCTGAACATCGTCATAACGCGCTCTACACCGTCGGGCACGACGATCTCGGACGCGTCGCCGTCGTACCCGACGAGGACGCGGTTGAGAACGGCGAACGCGCCGTCCCGCTCGTGCAGCCGGCGCAGAAAGGGCGTGCCGGCAAAGGCGGACATGCCGATGTCCCGACAGGCTTCGGGTACAGCGATTTCCTCCAACGCTTCGCACTGCTGAAAGGCTTGCGCTTCAATCCGCTCGACCGCCTCGGGCATCGTGACGATTTGCAGACGCGTGCATAAGAAAAACAGGCAGTCGGGGATATAGGTCAGCTTTGCCGGCAAGCGTGCGGACGTCAACTGCTCGCATTCCATAAATGCGCCGCTGCCGAGCGCGTATACGCTGTCCGGCAAATCGATGCGCTTCAGCGCCGGACAGCTTTTGAACGCATAACTTCCGATTTCGTTGAGCGACGCGGGTAAAGTGAGCGCTGTGAGGGCGGTGCAGGATTGAAACGCGGCTCTGCCGAGCGAACGCAGGTCCTTCGGGAGCCTGATTTCCCGCAGCGCCGTACACTCGGAAAACGCGTAGTCGCCGATGCGCGTCACGCTGCTCGGCAGCTCGACGGTGCGCAGCGCCGTGCAGCCGGTAAAGGCGTAGCTGCCGACCGACGTCGGCGCGCACCCTGCGGAAAAGCGGACGCTTTCCAGCGCCGTGGCATAGGAAAACGCATAATCGTCGATGCTGCGCAGGGTGGAGGGAAGCATTACGCTTTCAATCGGCTTGCCGCTGAAGGCGTCCACGATGGACTTGACGCCCTCGGGTACGACGACGTCCTTATCCCTGCCGTTGTAGGCCACAAGCACGCCGTCGCCTAAGATGACGAATTCCTGCGTCAGATTATTGAAATAAGGCGTATACAGAAATGCGTATGCGCCGATGCGGGCCGCATTGGACAAGCCGTCCACGCTTATAAGGCTTTCGCAGCTTGAAAACGCGTAATTGCCGATGTGCTTCGTATGCTTTCCGAGGACGATGCGCCGCAGGCTTTCATTGCCCCGGAATGCGCCGTCGCCGATGTACAGCAGGCTGTCGGGCAGCTCGAGGGCTTCGATGTGCAGCGCGCCGTCGAACGCATGCGCGCCGATCTCGCGGACGCCCTCCTCGAAGGAGATGCTCGCGATGTTCATATGGGAAAACGCGTAGTCGCCGATGCTGCGCACGCCGGACGGAATGAAGACCGCGTATGTTCCTTTCGGTTCTTCGCTGAACGACAGGCATATGTGCTTTACCCCGTCCGGGATGCGCATTTCGGTCGGCGGCGCGTCAGACTCCGCGCCGGATTCGGCTTCCGGAAGGCTGCAGCCGATGAGTACGCCGTCGCCGACAATGATGAACTCGTCGGTCTGCGCGTCCAGCCATGGCGTGCCGCCAAAAGCGTCGGGACCGATGCGTTCCACGCTGTCGGGGATTTCGATTTCTTCCAGCGCGGAGCCACAAAAGGCGATTCTGCCGATTTCGGTCAGCCCGTCGGGCAGCACGACGCTTTTGACCAGCGCTTTGGCGGCCGGACGGATGGTGAAATATTGGATCGCGGTCACGGGATACCCGTCCAGTTCGGCGGGGACGACCACTTCCTCGGCGGTGCCGAGATAGGACGTGATGGTGACCTCGCCGCTTTCGGGGTGAATCAGGTAGGTGTATTCGTCATTCGCGCAAGGATAACCCGGCTTCTCCGTCGGGCCGTACACATCCTCCTCCGTCGGCGTGCAGCCGGCCAGCGGTGCGGCGCAAAGCAGAAAGCATAGGGCCGTGAGCAATAGCGGCAGACGCTTTTTCATCGTTTCCTCCATCCTTCCTAACGAATCTTTCTTTACTTAAATTTGTTTTTATCTGTTCAATCCTCTGCAAACCCTGTATTTTCAAAGCATACCGCCTGCTTTGTGTTCCAAGCTTATGTTATTTTCCCTTGCCTTTTCTTTTATATCGTGCAAGAACAAGGATTGCAGCCCTATAAAGGGATAAGGCAAACACATTGCGATAAATCTTTTCTTTTCAAGGCTCTCGGAGGATTTTATGAAAGCCCTATGAGGGACAATAACCACTTATAAAATTGCGGTTTTCAAATGAAAATATAATTCGCGCCCCCTTCGGCTGAATCGGCTTCATCGTGCGTTGGATTTCATACGTTAATCGATGATATCGTATACGAATTCATGTTCGATCGCCCAGCGCTCCGCATAAGACCCCTCGGGTACGAGCAGCACCACCTCCCGCGTCCGAAACACCTGCGGCGCGATATAAGTCAGCCCGCGCCCGAGCGAAACGGTTTCCAGCTTTCGGCAGTTTACCAAAAAGTCCGCCGGAATGGTGCGGATACCGTCTCCTAAGGTCAGCTCCCGCAGTTTTGTACAATGCAGGAGTGCATATTGGTCGATTTCCGTTACGCTGTCGGGGAAAATCAACGATGTGATCGGCGTCTCCGGCGGATTGCCGAGGTCATAGACGAACGATGCCGCGACGCGCTCGACGCCGTCGGGTATGACGACCTCAGCCGTGTCGCCGTCGTACCCGATGAGGATGTGGTTGAATACGGCGAACGCGCCGTTCTCCTCGTGCAGCGCATAGACAAGCTGCGTTCCGGCAAACGCGTCAAGGCCGATATTGCGGAAATCGGCGGGCAGGATGACTTCCGAAAGCGACGTACAGCCCTCGAAGGCAGTCTGTTGAATTTCTCGTAAATGCTCGGGAAATACAATCCGCTTCAGCGCGCTGCAGTCCTTAAAGGCGCTTCTCCCAATGTACTCCAGAGTCTCCGGCAGCGTGACTTCTCGCAGCGCGAGACAAGCCCTAAAAGCGTCGGAGCCGATCGCTTGAACGCCGTTGGGGATGTCGATTTTTTCCAGCTTTGTACAACCGCTGAAGTAATCGGTAAAGAAGTTTGCCGATTTGGGCAGTTTTGCAGTCCTGAGCTGCGTGCATTCGCTGAAAACGCCGACGCCGGGGCTGTACACGCTGTCCGGGAGAATGGCGCTTTCCAGCGATTCGCATTTGAAGAACGTCTTGGTGCCCATGCTTTCCAGCGCCGCGGGGAAGCGGAAATCCGCAAGCGCCGAACAGTACGCGAACGCCTCGTCGCCGATGTGCTTCACGCTGTCGGGCAGCTCGATTTCCCGCAGCGCCTCGCAGGAGCGGAACGCGCCGTCGGCGACGGCGGTCGGCTCGCAGGACGCTGCGAAATGGACGCTTTGCAGCGCCGGCGCGCAGGCAAACGCGCTTTCGCCGATCACGCGCAGGCCGGACGGCAGGGTTACGCGCTCGACCGATTTGCCCCGGAAAGCGTCGACGACCGTTTTGACGCCCTCGGGTACGACGACGTCCTTGTCCTTGCCGTTGTAGTCGATGAGTATGCCGTCGCCCAGGATGACGAACTCGTCCAGCAGCCCGTGCCAGTACAGCGTTTCCTCGAACGCGTCGCTGCCGATGTGCGTCACGGTCGGCGGCAGGGTGACTTTTTTAAGGTTCAGACAGCATCGGAACGCGCCCGTGCCGATGGATTCCGTTCGGCTGCCGAGAAATACGGCGCGCAATTCTTGATTGTAGGCGAATGCTTCATCGCCGATGTGCGTCACGCTGTTGGGCAGCGTAACGTGGTCGCCGGTAAGCGAGGAACAGAATGCGCCCGCCCCGATTTCCTTCACGCCGTCGCCGATGGTCAGCTTTTCGATATACATATTTTCGAACGCCTTCTCGCCGATCGCGCGCACCGTCCCGGGGATGGTAAGCGTGCGGATTGCCTTCGGCGCTTCCCGCATATAGCCGAACGCAATAAATTTTACATTGTCCGGAATGATCAGCTCGTCGTACGGTGTGTAGGGCAAAACGTCTGTGGGATGCCAGTCGATGAGCACGCCGTCGCCGACAATAACGAACTCGTCGGTCTGCGCGTCCAGCCATGGCGTACTGCAAAAAGCGTCGGGGCCGATGCGCTGCACGCTGTCGGGAATTTCGATTTCTTCCAGCGCGGTATGATGGAAGGCTTCGGCGCCGATTGCCAGCAGCCCGTCGGGCAGCACGACGCGCTTGACCGTGTTGGAGCCGAAATCGCGGATTTCCCTCACGGGACAGCCGCCCAATTCGGCGGGTACGACAACCTCCTGCGATTTGCCGATGTAGCCGGTGATCACCGCCTCGCCGCGCTCGGGCAGGAGCCTGTAAGAAAACTCGTCGCTGCGGAACGCCTGTTCCGGCGTCTCTTCGCGGATGCTCCACGGCGATTCTTTTGGCGTGCAGGCGAAAAGCGGCGCGGCGCAGAGCAGCGCGCAGAGGACGGCGAGCAGCAGCGAAACGCACTTGTTCTTCCGCATATTCCTTTTTGTCATCGTATACACCTCTTCCACGGTATTCCTGTTTTGCACAAGTTTTTGTTTCAAAAATTCCCCAAACGACGTTTCTTTCTGCTCGAATTCCATACTTGATAAGCCTCTTGGAACCGTTTCAATAGCGCTCGGCCGAAAACCTCAGCCGCGGCGCCGATTTTAAGCGCCGACGCATCCGCCGTTTCATTGCCGTAAGCGTCAGGAAAACGCTCTTGGCACCGATTCGTTTTCAGATGAAACAGTCCCTTTGTGTAAAAATATGCTGTCATCTTGGCTTCTTTTTCGAGCTTTCCGCAGCCCGATCATTTCTATGCCCCTTGTCGATGAAATACACGCTTGCTTCGAGAAAACAGGCGCTGCCGTCAATATCGGCTTCGGGAATCAAGCGGCGAATATCCTTTGGAATTTCGGTTGGGATTGGATTTGTCCGCGTTTCCTTCATTCAATTTCCCCTGCCTGCGGGAAAGCGGCACAACCGTGTTATCGGATATACCGCTCCTGACGGCGGCGGAACAAGGGAGCGCGCAGGGGGCGCCGTCGTTGGATGCCTCACTCTGCCGCCTCCGGGCAGGGAAGGGGCTGTCCCGCTCTGCCGCCGTCAGACGGGGAACGGGCTGTCCCTTGCGCCGGCGGCTCGAAACGTCCGCGCGGCAGTCTGTTTTTTGGGGGGCGGTCGCTTCCGTCCGGCAAGCCCGCCCGCCGCGGCGTCGGGGCGTACCGTTTCCTGCGCTTCTGCCGGTCGGTTGCGCAGGCGGCCTTCCTTCTGCCGGACTGTCCGGCGGCGGGGAAACGATTCTTTTTCAAAATTATCATAACAAATTAACTCGAATTTGTCAATAGAACGCTGGTTGTTTGCTTTTTCGGCAGAGTGTTTGTGCACAATAACGAAAAAAGCGGAGGCGGTTCAAACCGCCTCCGCGCAGGAGCGCTTACTGCTTCTTGAATTTGTCGAAAAAGGACTGCTTTTCCTTGTGGTTTTTCGCTCCGCACGATTCGGCGAACGCGCCGAGCAGGTCCTTCTGCTTTTTCGTCAGGTTTTTCGGCACCTCGATGTTGACCTTTACGCGCAGATCGCCGCGCGTTTTGCCGTTGACGCTCGTTACGCCCTTGCCCTTGAGCGAAAAGATCGAGCCGTTCTGCGTTCCCTCGGGGATGGTGAATTCCGCGCTCCCCTCGAGCGTGGGAACGGTGACCTTGGCGCCGAGCGTCGCCTCCGCGAAGGTGATGGGCATCTCGCAGTAGAGGTTGTTGCCCTGCCGCTCAAAAATCGGGTGCGGCCGCACCGAGACCAGCAGGATCAGGTCGCCGCTCGGGCCGTTGTTTTCGCCCGCGCTGCCCTGACCGGTCAGCGAAATGCGCTGCCCGTCGTCGATGCCGGCGGGGATGGAAACCTCCAGCGTCTTTTTCCTGCGCACATAGCCGTTGCCGCGGCAGTCGGGGCAGGGGTCCTTGACGAGCTTGCCCTTGCCGCCGCAGGCGTCGCAGGTTCGCACCGACTGCATCACGCCGAACGGCGTGCGCTGGTTGACGCGCACCTGACCGCTGCCGCCGCAGGTCGGACAGGTCTCGGGCTGGCTCCCCTTCTTTGCGCCGCTGCCGCCGCAGGATGCGCATTTCTCCGTGCGCTCGAAAGAAATCTCCTTCTTACAGCCGAACGCCGCCTCCTCGAAGCTGATAAAGACCCGCGCGCCGATGTCGTCGCCCCGCGTCGGCGCATTGGAGGCGCGGCCCGACCGCCCGGAGGAAAACCCGCCGCCGAAGAAGCTGCCGAAGATGTCGTTGAGATCGAAGTCCATCCCGCCGCCGAAGCCCGAAAAGCCGCCGCCCGCGCCGAAATTGGGATCGACGCCCGCGTGGCCGTACTGGTCGTACTGCGCCCGCTTCTCCTTGTCCGAGAGGACGGAATAGGCTTCGTTGATCTCCTTGAACTTCGCCTCGGCGCTCTTGTCGTCCTTGTTCGCGTCGGGATGATACTTCTTTGCCAGCGCTCTGTACGCTTTTTTAATCTCGTCCTCCGAGGCGCCCTTGGCAACGCCGAGCACCTCGTAATAATCTCTCTTATCAGCCATATGTTTATCCCGCTTGGGGGGAACGCCTCCGGCAGCTCCGGCGCGTTCCCCTCATCCTATCTTTCGTAGTATTTATTTGTTGTCGTCGGTCTTGTCGGTGAATTCGGCGTTGTAAACGCCGTCCTCGCCCGTCGTGCCGCTCTGCTGCGCGCCCGCGTCACCCTGCGGCGCGCTCTGCTGCTGGTACAGCTTCTCCGAGAGCGGGTAGAACGACTTCTGCAGCGCCTCCGTGTCGGCCTTGATGGCGTCGGTGTCGTTGCTCTTGACCGTCTCCTTCAGCTTCGCAATCGCATCCAGCACGGGCTGCTTCTCCGCGTCGGAGACCTTGTCGCCCAGCTCGCCGAGCGCCTTCTCGCTCTGGAAGATCAGGCTTTCCGCCGTGTTCTTGGCTTCGACGGCTTCTCTGGCCTTCTTGTCCTCCGAAGCGTGCATTTCCGCGTCGCGCACAGCCTTTTCGATGTCCTCCTTGCTCATGTTGCTCGAGGACTGAATCGTGATGTGCTGCTCCTTGCCGGTGCCCTTGTCCTTGGCCGTGACGTTGACGATGCCGTTGGCGTCGATGTCGAAGGTCACTTCAATCTGCGGCACGCCGCGCGGCGCCGGTGCAATCCCGTCTAAGATGAAGCGGCCCAGCGTGGTGTTGTAGGCGGCCATATCGCGCTCGCCCTGCAGAACGTGGATTTCCACCGAGGTCTGCCCGTCTGCGGCGGTCGAATAAACTTGGCTCTTCTGCACGGGGATGGTCGTGTTGCGGTCGATGATCTTGTTGAACACGCCGCCGAGCGTCTCGATGCCCAGCGACAGCGGCGTGACGTCCAGCAGCAGCAGGTCCTTGACCTCGCCGCCCAGCACGCCGGCCTGCACCGCCGCGCCGATGGCGACGCACTCGTCGGGGTTGATGCCCTTGAACGGCTCCTTGCCGATGAAGTTCTTCACCGCCTCCTGAACCGCCGGAATACGCGTCGAGCCGCCGACCAGCAGGATTTTGTCCACCTGATTCGGCTTCAGGCCCGCGTCGCTGATCGCCTGACGCAGCGGCACCATCGTCTTTTCCACGAGGTCGGCCGTCAGCTCGTCGAACTTGGCGCGCGTCAGCGTGACGTCGAAGTGCTTCGGACCAGTCGCGTCGGCCGTGATATAGGGCAGGTTGATGTTCGTGCTCATCATGCCGGACAGCTCGATTTTCGCCTTTTCCGCGGCTTCCTTGAGACGCTGCATCGCGGTTTTGTCGTTCCGCAGGTCGATGCCGTTTTCCTTCTTGAAGGTATCGACCATCCAGTTCATAATCTTCTCGTCGAAATCGTCGCCGCCGAGCCGGTTGTTGCCCGCCGTCGCCAGCACCTCGAACACACCGTCCGAAATCTCCAGCAGCGAGACGTCGAACGTGCCGCCGCCGAGGTCGAAGATCAGAATCTTCTGGTCCAGCTCCTTGTCCAGCCCGTAGGCCAGCGCGGCGGCCGTCGGCTCGTTGATGATGCGCAGCACCTCAAGGCCCGCGATCTTGCCGGCGTCCTTGGTCGCCTGCCGCTGCGCGTCCGAGAAGTAGGCGGGTACGGTGATGACCGCCTGCGTCACCTTTGTGCCGAGATAGTTTTCGGCGTCGGATTTGAGCTTTTGCAGAATCATCGCGGAGATTTCCTGCGGGGTGTAGTTTTTGCCGTCGATGGCGACCTTTTTGTCAGTACCCATATCTCGCTTGATGGAAATGACCGTGCGGTCGGGGTTGGTGATGGCCTGCCGTTTGGCGACCTGACCGACCATGCGCTCGCCGGTCTTGGAGAACGCGACCACGCTCGGCGTAGTTCTGCTGCCCTCCGCGTTGGGGATAACGACCGGCTCGCCGCCTTCGTACAGCGCGACGCAGGAGTTGGTCGTGCCGAGGTCTATACCGATAATTTTAGACATAATACATTCCTCCGTTTGTGTTCGTTGTTCGTTTTTTTGCATTTATATTTATATAATGAAAGATTTTTCAGGCGCGGCGGGAGGGAAGCCTCCGCTCCGCGCGTTTGGCACTCGGTCAGTTGACGACCTTGACCATCGCGTGCCGGATCACCTTGTCGCCCAGCCGGTAACCGCGCTGGAAGGTCTGCACCACGGTGCTTTCGGGCTGCGTTTCGTCGTCCTCGTGCTGAATGGCATTGTGCAGCTCGGGGTCGAACGGCTTGCCGTCGGATTCAATCTCGGTGATGCCCAGCCGCCCGAAGATGTCGGAAAGCTGCTTGCGCAGCGCGTCCACGCCCTTGTCCTCCGGCGCCAGCTCGGAGGCGCGCTCCAGCGCGTCCGCCATCGGCAGGAACAGCTCGGCCGCGCCGGCGTAGGCTTCGGCGTAGGTCGCCGCCTTTTCCGCCGCCGTCCGCTTGCGGTAGTTTTCATATTCCGCGGTGATGCGCACATAGCTGTCGTTGCGCGCGTTCAGCTCGGCTTTGGTGTCCTCCAGCGTTTTGCCGAGCGCGGCGTATTCGTTTTTCAGGGCTTCCAGCGCGTCTTGAAGCTCCTTTTCCGTGTTTTTGGCCGGCTGGACCGGCGTTTCGTTGTTCTCGTTTTTTTCTTTCGCCATTCGCTATGCACCTGTCTTTCTATGTTTCTGTATTGGACCTGTCATGTCCGTCCAGCTCCTCGGACAGCCCCGTTGCGAAGTAGTCCAGACTGGCAAGCACTTTTTTGTAGTCCATTCGCTTCGGCCCGATGACGCCGATGGCGCCCACCGTCTTGCCGTCCACCGTCACCGGCCGCAGCACGAAGCTCGAGTCGGGCAGCGGGGAGTCCGTGTCGTCGCCGCCGATGAAGACGTTCGCCTTCTCGGGGTCGGCGTCGGACAGCAGTGCGGCGAATTTTTCCCGCTCGCCGATCAGCTCCAGAACCCCCTTCGCCTTCGTGACGTTGTTGAACTCGGGGTAGGAGAACAGCTTGGTCACGCCCTCCACATGGACCCGCTCGGTGTCGGTGGCGTTGGCCATCTCGTACAGCACCCGCAGAATCGGCGTGGACAGATAGGCGTACTGGCCGAGCGCCTCCTCGAATTTCAGCACCACGGGCAGCGAAACGTCGCTAATCGCCGTGCCGAGCAGAACGTCGTTGAGCGCTTTGCGCAGCGCGTCCAGCGTTTCCTGATCGACGAACGATTTCAGCCGCACGTTGCGGTTGCGGACCGTGCCGTTGCCGCCAATCATAATCAGAAGAAAGCTGTGTTCGTCGATAAGCACCGTCTCGTAGCGGCTGACCTCTCCCTCCGGCGGCTTGATGACCGCAATGGCGGGGTAGTTGGTTACCTCCGAGATGACGTGGCTGGCCTGCTCCATAATCTTGCCCAGCTCATCCATCTTGTACGCCGTCAGCTCGTTGAGCAGCGAAAGCTCCTCCAGCGACAGCCGATAGCGCTCCATCAGCGAATTGACGTAGGTGCGGTAACCCAGCGCCGTCGGAACCCGTCCGGCCGAGGTGTGCGGCTGCTCGAGATAGCCCATCTCCTCCAGCTCGCTCATTTCGTTGCGGATTGTAGCACTCGAAAGCGGAATCTGCGAAACCGTCGTCAGAAATTTCGAGCCGACCGGCTCGCCGGACGCGATATACGCATCGACAACCGATTTCAGAATCTCTTTTTTGCGCTCGCTCAGCTCCATTCCGCTCGCCTCTTTTCCTTCTGCCGGCAGCCGTTTTTCTGTCTCGCGGCTCGCTTTAGCACTCTCGTTCTTCATCTGCTAACGCTTCTTATTATACGCAGAAAATTCCATTTGTCAATCCCTTTTCAAAAAGAAAAATGTAAACATAATATGAACAAAAACGCGATTGTTTGTGCAAAAGCCCGCGCCATACCCAGTGTCGGCGCGGCGGATGTTGGCAGAATGCGAACGTGTGTGCCAAACCCTTGACAAACGCCGTACAATATGTATAATAAGAGGCGTCTTGCCGTTTCGCTTCTCGAAGTGCCGGCGGGGAATGCGGAAAAGGACCGTCCGCTTGAGGGACGCCGCTTCCGCTTCCGATTGTGTCCTGCCGGCTTCCGCCGGCCGAACGGAGGTTTGTTTTTTGTGAAACCGTATGCGTCCACGCGTGTGGCCTGTTATAACGGGCTGATCGTGCAGGCGGCCATCAACAACCTGCTGCCGCTGTTTTATGTCATCCTCCAGCGCGATTTCAACGTCAGCGTCGAACGGCTGGGCATGCTGACGGCCGTGAATTTCATCACCCAGCTTATCGTTGACCTGTTTGCCGCGGTATTTGTGGACCGTCTCGGCTGGCGGCGCTGCATCTGCCTTTCGCATATTTTCGCCGTGGGCGGGTTTGTGATGCTCTCGTTTCTGCCCGGTGTGATCGACCCGTATACGGCGGTCGTTTTGTCGGTGATCGTCTACGCGTCGGGCAGCGCGCTCATCGAGGTGATGGTCAGCCCGATGATCGAGGCGCTCCCGTCCGAGGACAAGGGCGGACAGATGGCGCTTCTGCATTCGTTCTACTGCTGGGGACAGCTTCTCGTGGTGCTGCTCTCTACGGGCGCGCTGGCGCTTTTCGGCGAGTGGATATGGAAATATCTGCCGCTCTTCTGGGCGGTTGTGCCGCTGCTGAACTTCTTTCTGTTCCTGAAAACGCCGCTCGTCATTCCCGAGCAGGAGAAGGAAAACCGGCTGCGTACGGCGCTGCGCACGCTGTTTTCCAGCCCGGTATTTTATCTGATGATGCTGATGATGCTCTGCGCCGGCGCCTGCGAGCTGGCGATGGCGCAGTGGGCGTCCTACTTCGCGGAGGCCGCGCTGGGGACGACCAAGCTGCTCGGCGACCTGCTCGGCCCGTGCATGTTCGCGCTGTTTATGGGCGCGGGACGGCTTTCCTATTCGCTCGCACGGCGCAAGCCCCGGCCGCTGCAGGCCGTTGCGCTGTGCGGCGGGCTGTGCATCGTCTGCTATGCGGTCGCCGGACTGGCGGGCAGCGCTTACGTCTCGCTGGCCGCCTGCGCGCTGACCGGCCTCTCTGTGTCGCTGATGTGGCCGTGCGTGTTTTCCTACGCGGCGGGGCGCCTGCCCGGCGGCGGAACGACGATGTTCGCGCTGCTGGCCACCTGCGGCGACATCGGCTGCGCGCTCGGACCGGCGGTGATGGGATATATCGCCGACCTTTCCTCCTTCCAGACCGCGCTGACGGCTATGACGGCTTTTCCCGTGCTGCTGGTCGCGGCTGCCGTGCTGGCGATGCGGGGACGCAGAGCGCCTGACGATACGCTCTAAAAGCGGCGTGCGGCGCGCATAAGCGGGAAAAAGACGGAAGCGGCGCCGTAAAGCGCCGCTCCCCGTCACAGGTCGTCCGCGTCCTGTACAGGCACATCGTCCGAATCCTTCGGTACTCCCGTGTAACTTCCGTTTGGGTCGGTATCGCTGAAAAGCAAATCCTCTCCAAGCATCTCCGGTGAGATATCCAAAAACTGGTTGCCCGAAATGTCGATCGGCCGCTGGTTGTACGGATAGAAAAACCTGCTGTTTTTCCGAATGTCTTTCGGAAAAGCTGTTTTCTTCTTCTTTTTATCCATTGTAAGAAGCTGTCCCTTTCCGCCAAATTAAACCGTTGCAAAAGCTTTGTTTGGTTTCCTTGGACGCTTATAGTATTTGCAGCTTACCCGTTTCTATGCGGACAAAGCAGACGGAAAAGAAAGGAAATTTTGAAATGATTTATATCGGTGTGGATTTCGGAGACGCGCGCGTCGGACTCGCCAAAAGCGACCCTGCGGGCATTTTGGCCGGCGCGGTCGGCACGCTGAAGGTCCGCGGGCTGGCGGACGCGGCGGAGCAGACCGCCGAGGCGGTCGCGCGGCTCGGCGGAACGGCGGTGGTCGTCGGCCTGCCGCGGAATATGGACGGCACGGAGGGCTTCCGCGCCGAGCGGACGCGCCGCTTTGCGGCGCTTGTCGCCGAAAAGACCGGCGCCGAGGTTGTGTTCGTCGACGAACGCCTTTCCACCGTGGAGGCCTATACCTATATGAATATCACCGGCCTACCCGGAACGAAACGGAAGGGGAAAATCGACGCGCTTTCCGCGCAGATTATCCTTCAGTCCTACCTCGACGCGAAGAAAAACGGGTGAACGATAAGCGTCTGCGGCTGCGCGCCGCAGTCGTTTTTTTGTTCGCAGTGAAAACCGCTTCGCCGCTTTCTGCCGCGGCGTTTCCCGATACGTCGCGCCGAAACGCGCAAAGGGTTTGGGCGGAATCGGCTCGGACGCTTCGGCTTCGCAGTCGGACTTTTCCGAGTAGAGCGGCGGCAGTCGATGCCGCATCTTCCCGCACATAAGCGCAAGCTGCGTCCGCGCACGCCTGCTTCTCGGGGACGCCGCGCGCATAGCGGCATTCCATATGCGGCGGAGCAGGGGACACGCCTTTGCGCCGACGGGTGAGAAAAAGCGCCGATGCATTCTGCTTTTTTCGCAAAGGCCGGGGCATCGACGACCGGCAGGCCGCCGCGCAGGCGCTCGCGCCGCACACACCTGCGTTTTCGATTCGGCCGAAGCGGACAATCCCGCTGCCGCCGCGCATTTTTCTACGCCCCGATTTCTGCTCGGCCGGCAGTAAATTGTGCGGTGCGCGCAGATAAGAGGCAGTGCGCGGCTGTCGATGCGGCGGACGGCGCTTTTGAGCCGTCTGTAAACGCAAACAGACATTTCGGCGCGTCCGACGCCGCACAGCGTGAAAAAGCAGACCGCCGGCTCGGGAGACATCGCCTGTGCCTCCCGAAGCGGAACGAACGCCGCTTTGCTCTGCACCCGCTTCGGTGCGCGCGGCGCAGATGCGCAAGGCGTCCAAAACGATTGAGGTGCAAAATCGGAAGCGGTTAATCCTTATACGACTGCACGACATAGCTTTTGCGCGGCGAAAGCGTTTTTTGTAATGCGTTTATGCGGTCTGCTGCGCTTCCATACAGATTTTGCGGAGCGCCGCGCTTGGCGGTCGTCCGAAAATCCGCTTTTCTATTGGGCGGCAAAAAAGCCGCAGCAAATGCCGCAGCGATCGGCACATACGAACGGCCGGAACGCTCTTACTCTATTATTTCCTCTATGTGTCGTTTTTTTTTGCGCGAAAAAGGAAAATCGCTTTCGAGAAATACGAAACCGGCGCGGCTATGCGGCGGCTCAGATGGCATCGACGGCCTTGCCGCATACGAAAAATTGCCGGAGCGAATACCGCTCCGGCAATTCCGTTTTTTGCTTTTAGCTGTGACGCTTTCTCAGCACGAGCGCGCCCGTGATCGAAAGTCCGGCCACAATGACCAGCGCGGCCACTCCCGCGTCGCCCGTCGAAGGCGTGCCGGCAGAAGAAGCCGGTGCTCCGGACGAAGCCGCAGGCGCTTCGGAGGACGTGGTGGGCGCCTCAGACGATTCCGTAGGCGCTTCGGACGACTCCTCAGCAGTCTTGCCGTCGCTGATCGACAGCTCGTTGACCGTGTATTCCGCGCCGCCCGTAGCGTACAGCGAAATCGCGGTGATGGTGATCTTGCCGTCGGCCGGCGTGTAATCCTTGAGATTGATGCCGTCGGAAACCTTCAGGTTCGCCAGCGCAATCTCGCCCTCATAGGAGCCGTTCATCAGGTCGCCGGAGCCGGAATCGTAGCCCGTGCCGGCTTCAAAGTCGATGCCCTCGTCTGTGAACAGACGGTGGGGAACGATCACTTCGGTGTCGCTGAGCGTGATCAGGATGGCAAGGTTGCCGGCCGTGTTCACGTTCGTGATTTTGTAGCTGAGCGTCGCGTTCGCCACGTCGACGGTCAGGGGCGTCTCCAGGCTGTAAGCGATGTTCGGCCAGCCCGCGCCGTTGTCCTTGACGGTAAGCCCGTTTTCGCCGTAGCTCCAGCTTGCGCCGGAACCGCCGGCCTCGGTCATCACCCAGTCCGCATCCTCGGGGACCAGATTGATTTCCGCCGCGCAGACCGACGCGGCCATCATCATGACTGCGACGAGCAGCGCCGACAGAATTGCGGTTGCTTTTTTCATACTGTTTGCCTCCCGTTTTTTAGATAGTTTTGCAGGGAAATCAGCCGACGGCTGAAACAGAACGCCGATTGTCGGAACAATCTTTTTTCTCATTATAACACACAAAATTCACAAATGCAATACTACGGACTAAATTTTTTCAAAAATCCACAGCGCGCTTTTGTATTCATGCGCGAGATGGACGTCGACGCCGAAGCCCATCAGCTCGCGTCCGCTGAACAGGCGGCCGGAAAAGCGCTCCTTATAGTCCGCGTCGGGGTCCAGCCCGCGCAGCGGAAGCCGCTGGTTCGGCCCGTACAGCCGCACATGCGTCAGCACGAAGCCGGCTATGCAGACGCGCTTGTCCGGCGAGACGACCGACCACGCCGCGCAGTCGCTGTCATACGGGGAAATCAGCCGGTGGTAGTCGCCTTCGGCCAGCACGGCTCCCAGCTCCTTGAACAGCGCCGCGCTTTCGCGGATGGCCTGCCGCTCGTCCTCCGAGATCGCCGTCGGGTCCAGCTCGTAGCCGAACGAGCCGGTCAGCGCCACCGTCAGCCGCGTGGCGAAATCGGTCACATGGCCGGTCTGATGGTTGGGCGAGGCCGACACATGCGCCGACATCGCCGAGAGGGGATAGACCAGCGACGTGCCGTATTGGATTTTCAGCCGCTCGATGGCGTCGCTGTTGTCGCTCGTCCAAGTCTGCGGCATATAGTAGAGCATGCCCGCGTCGAAGCGACCGCCGCCGCCCGAGCAGGATTCGAAGAGCACGTCGGGGAAGGCGGTGACCAGCCGCTCGAGCAGCGCGTACAGCCCCAGATAGTAGCGGTGCGGAATCTCGCGCTGCCGCTTCGCGTCCAGCAGCGCGCTGCCGACCTCGGCCATATTGCGGTTGAAGTCCCATTTCACATAGGCGATCATGCCCGTTTCTAAAATTTTGGCAATCGAGTCGTACAGATAGTCCTGCACGTCCTGCCGCGTCAGGTCGAGGATGAGCTGGTGCCGTCCCTCGCTGCGCGGTCGGCCCGAAATGTGCAGCGCCCAGTCGGGGTGCGCGCGGTACAGGTCGCTGTCGGGCGAGACCATCTCCGGCTCGAACCAGATGCCGAGCTGCATACCGTTTTTGCGTACGTTTTCGTAGACCGCTTCGAGGCCGCCGGGCAGCTTCCGCCGATCGACCGTCCAGTCGCCCAGCGAGCAGTTGTCCGTGTCGCGCCGCCCGAACCAGCCGTCGTCGATGACCAGCAGCTCCACGCCGAGGTCGGCCGAGCAGTCGGCGATTTTTTGGATGCGCGACTCGTCAAAGCCAAAATAGCAGGCTTCCCACATGTTCAGCAGCACCGGCCGCCGCGCGTCGCGGAATTTCCCGCGGCAGAGGTTGCGGCGGAAGGCTTTGTGGAAGCGGTGCGACAGGCCGCCCAGCCCGTCTCCGGCATAGCAGAGCACCGCCTCCGGCGTGGTGAAGGACGTGCCCGGCTCCAGCGTCCACCCGAAGCCGTCGGGATTCAGCCCGATGAGCGCGCGCGCCGCGCCGAACTGCGTACCCTCGGCCGAAGCCGAGAACGAGCCGGAATAGACCAGCGCCAGCCCGTAGGCGTCCCCCGCCGTTTCGGAGGTCTCGCGGCCGCAGAGGATGAGGAAGGGATTATGTACATGCGAGGACGCGCCCCGACGGCTCGCCAGCACGGTTTTGCCGCGCCGCAGCGGGCCGCGCTCGATCTGCCGCTCCACGCAGTGGGTGCCGTAGTTGGTGATGACGTCCAAATCCGCGCGGTCGAAGTCGACCGCCGCCGACAGCGCCGCGCCCAGCTCGACGTCGCCCTCCGACAGATTGGTGAATACGGCGTGGCGCGTGATGACGTCCAGCTCGTAAAACACCGAGTAGAACAGCGACAGCCGCATGCCGCCCGGCTTGTCCTCCAGCACGATTTCAAGCGTCTGCACGTCGTCGCCCTCGTTGGCGTACATCGCCGGCAGGCCGGGCAGCGGCGCCTTGCCGTCGGTTATGCGGTGCGAGACGTAGCGGAAATCCGCGATGTTCGTCCCGTCCGGGTGCAGGACCTCCGCCGCGGGCGAGCGGTTGTCGCCCCGGCCCCAGGTCGGGTACTCCAGCCGCAGGTCGTCGAGAATCGGGCCGCTGCAGTTTTCCATCCGGCAGGAAAACGCGGCGCGTCCCTGCTCCCAGTGCATATAGCTGTGGTCGCGGTCGTCCAGCCGCGGCCCCCAGTAGAGGTGCAGCAGCAGCCCGTCGTGTATCTGCATCACATAGCTGGATTCGGCGGTGTTGAGTTGAAGCTGAGCGGCTTCCTTGTTGAAGTAAACGGACATCTTTTTGATCCTTCCTTAATTTTGTTCTAAGCGAATTTTGTTTACATACGCTTATATTCGCAGCTCGGGAATGAGCATCGAGGCGATATTGAAGAAAAACAGCAGCGACAGCGCGTCTACGATCGTCGTGATGAACGGGCTGGCCATCACCGCCGGGTCGAACCCCAGCCGCTTGGCCAGAATCGGCAGCGACGCGCCCACCAGCTTGGCCACCAGCACGGTCACGGCCAGCGTCAGGCAGACGACCAGCGCCACACGAAGGCTCACCCGGTCGAACAGCAAAAGCTTCGCGAACCCGAGCGCGGCCAGCGCCGCGCCGCACAGCAGCGCCACGCGCAGCTCCTTCCAGAGGATGCGGAAAATGTCGCGCATCGAAAGCTCGCCCAGCGACAGCCCGCGGATGACCGTCACCGACGCTTGGCTGCCCGCGTTGCCGCCCGTGTCCATCAGCATCGGGATGAACGCCGTGAGGATCACCGCCTTCGCCAGCGCGTCCTCGAAATGCGCGATGATCGACCCCGTAAAGGTCGCCGAGATCATCAGCAGGCACAGCCACGGGATGCGCTTGCCGAAGGTCTCGAAAACGCCGGTTTTCAGATAGGGCTTGTCGGTCGGCGTGATGGCGGCCATCTTCTCGATGTCCTCCGTCGCCTCCTCGCGTATGACGTCGATGGCGTCGTCGAACGTCACGATGCCCACCAGCCGGTTTTCGGCGTCGGTCACCGGCATGGCCAGAAAGTCGTACCGGCCAAGCTCCTGCGCCACCAGCTCGCGGTCGGCGTCGGTGCGCACCGAGATGACGTTGCGCTCCATAATGTCGCCCACCGCCGTCGCCTTGTCGCTCAGCAGCAGCGTCTTTACCGTGACCAGCCCGATCAGCCGCCGGTCGGGCGCCGTGACGTAGCAGGTGTAGATCGTCTCCTTGTCCACGCCGACGCGCCGAATGCGGGTGAACGCGTCCTCCACCGTCATATCCGCGCTCAGACTAATGTACTCGGTCGTCATAATGCTGCCGGCGCTGTCGGGCGGGTAATGCAGGATTTCGTTGACGGCTGCGCGCGTTTCGGCGTCGGCGCTGGCGAGGATGCGCTTGACCACGTTCGCCGGCATCTCCTCGATGATGTCGACGACGTCGTCGACGAACAGCTCGGCCACGACGCCGCGCAATTCCGCGTCGGAAAAGCTGCGCAGCAGCCGCTTCTGCAAATCGCTGTCCATTTCCACGAAGGTCTCCGCCGCCAGCTCTTTCGGCAGAAGCCGGAACAGCAGCGAGACGTCGCTTTCCTCCGCGCCGTCCAGAAGCAGCGCGATGTCCTGCGGCGTCAGCCCGTTCAGCAGCGCCTTGATCGCGCGGTAGTTCTTGGCCGCAAGCAGCTCCTCGAGCTGCGGGGTGATTTTTTCATTCCACATGCTTTGTCCTCCTTTGTACAAAACGTATAAAGAAAGACACCGCGCGCTAATCGGCGCGCAGGAAGAACGCGGGCGGAGCGGTGCCGCCTGCGGATTTCTGCGTACTGTGCGCGCTGATGCCTTTACTTCCCGCGGGGTCCATGTCTCCACCTGCCTTCCGATGTTGTTTCTTCTTTCGATAATAATCGAAAAAATCGACTTTGTCAACCGGATTGTAAAAAAATGTGCCGCGAAAAGCGCGAAAAAAATTGATTTTTTTGTATGGGTATGGTATAATCGCGGTAGATACGGGAAAGTCGGTGCTTTTGCGCCGAAAAACGGCCCGTCAGGCGGGAAAGGAATGAAGAATTGATGAGTAAGGTGTCGGTATTCGATCATCCGATGATCGCGCATAAGCTCACGCTGATGCGGTGTAAGGAAACGGGCGCGAAGGACTTTCGCGACCTTTTGAGCGAGATTTCGATGCTGATGGCGTACGAGATCACGCGTGATCTCCCGACCGAGTCGGTCGAGATTGAGACGCCGATCTGCAAAACAACGGGGCGCAAGGTGCTGGGCAAAAAGCTGGCCATCGTGCCCATCCTGCGCGCGGGGCTGGGTATGGTGGATGGCTTCCTCTCCATCGTGCCGGTCGCCAAGGTCGGCCACATCGGCCTGTACCGCGACCCGCAGACGCATCTGCCGGTCGAATATTATTTCAAAATGCCGCAGGACATCAGCGAGCGCACCGTCATCCTGCTCGACCCGATGCTGGCCACCGGCGGCAGCGCCTCCGCCGCCATCGACTGCCTGAAGGCGCGCGGTTGCCGCGAGATTCTGCTGATGAATCTGGTCGCCGCCCCCGAGGGGATCGAGGTCGTTTCCAAAAACCACCCCGACGTCGATATCTACGTCGCGGCGGTGGACGAAAAGCTCAACGAGCAGGCGTATATCGTTCCCGGACTGGGCGACGCGGGCGACCGCCTGTTCGGCACGAAGTAATGGTCCATATCGGCAACCGCTGGGACGAGCTGCTGGCCGGCGAGTTTGCGAGCGACTACTATCAGCAGCTCCGCGTATTCCTGAAGAAGGAGTATTCCACGCGCCGCATCTATCCGCATATGAACGACATCTTCAACGCCCTGCGCTATACCGATTACGACGACGTGCGCGCCGTCATTCTCGGACAGGACCCCTACCACGGCCCGGGGCAGGCGCACGGGCTCTGCTTCTCGGTGCAGGACGGGGTTCCCAAGCCGCCGTCGCTGGTCAATATTTTCAAGGAGCTGCAGGACGACGTCGGCTTTCAGCCGCCCGAAAGCGGCAATCTCACCCGCTGGGCGCAGAACGGCGTGCTGCTCCTGAATGCCGTGCTCACCGTCCGCGCCGGTATGGCCGGCAGCCATGCGGGGATGGGCTGGGAAACGCTTACGGATAAAATCATCGCGCTGCTCGGCGAGCGGGAGAAGCCCATCGTTTTCCTGCTCTGGGGCGGTTATGCCCGGCGTAAGGCCGCGCTGATCCCGAAGGGACGGCACCTGATTCTGGAGGCGGCGCACCCCAGTCCGCTTTCGGCTCACAACGGCTTTTTCGGCTGCCGCCACTTCAGCAAGGCGAACGCGTTTCTGGACGAACCCATCGACTGGCAGCTTTAGCGGCTCTTCGCCGCGCCTGCGCAGGCCGCCGGGGCCGTGCCGCCGTCGGCGCCGCTGCATATCATCATTGAATTTTGGGAGGTTGCTATGAGCGAAATCGATAAGAACGAACCGACCCTGCTGGAAAATATCCGCAGCGGCTACGACACGTTTTCCAAAGGACAGAAGCGTATCGCCGGCTATATTCTGGACAACTATGTGTCGGCGGCGTATATGACCGCCGCGCGCCTGTCGAAAGAGACGGGCGTGAGCGAGTCGACCGTCGTGCGCTTTGCCACCGAGCTGGGCTATGAGGGCTATCCCGAGATGCAGAGCGCGCTGCAGGGGATGCTCAAAAACCGGCTCACCCCGGTGCAGCGCATCAATCTTGCCGCCGAGCGCATCGGGGACGACATCCTCGGCGCTACGCTGCGCGCCGACATCGCCAACCTGAAAGCCACGCTGGCGCAGACCGACCGCGACAACTTCGCTGCGATCGTGGATATGCTGCTGTATGCGAAAACCATTTATATCGTAGGCAACCGCTCGTCCACCTCGCTGGCAAATTTTATGTATTTCTATTTTTCCATCATCTCCGATAAGGCGCGTCTGGTGCAGAACGCCTCGGGCAGCGACATTTTCGAGCAGCTTCTCCGCATCGACGAGGGCGACGTGCTCGTCGCTATCTCCTTCCCGCGCTATTCCCGCCGCACCGTCGATGCGATGCACTTCGCGCGCGACGCGGGCGCGTTTTCGGTCGCCATCACCGACTGCGAGCAGTCGCCGATTGCCCGTCTGGCCGACCGCGTGCTTTACGCGCACAACGAAATGGCCTCGTTCGTCGATTCGCTCGTCGCGCCGCTCTCGCTCATCAACGCGCTCGTCAGCGCCGTCGGGCAGAAGCGTCAGCGCGAGGTCTCCAATACCTACTCGCGGCTGGAGGGCATCTGGGAAAAATACAATATCTATGACAAGGATAAATAAAGCCGTCGTCGGCGCGGGCGCCGCCGGGCTGATGGCGGCGCTTGCCGCCGCGCAGGCGGGCAAGACGGTCACGGTGCTTGAAAAGAACCGCGCGCCCGGCCGCAAGCTGAACATCACCGGCAAGGGCCGCTGCAACGTCACGAACAACTGCGATATAACGACGTTTCTGGAAAACGTCGTCACCAACCCCAAGTTCCTTTACGCCGCGCTGCACGCGCTGCCGCCGCAGGCGATGATCTCGCTGCTCGAGCAGGGCGGGCTGGCGACCAAAACCGAGCGCGGCCGCCGTGTGTTCCCGCAGAGCGACCGCGCCTCGGATGTGACCGATTTCCTCGTGACCGCCTGCCGCCGTGCGGGCGTGGAATTCGTCCGCGCCGCCGTGCAGGGGCTTATCGTCGAAAACGGCGCCGTCACCGGCCTGCGCGTGAACGGAGAGACCGTCGGCTGCGACAGTGTTATTGTTGCCACCGGCGGGCTTTCTTATCCCCAAACCGGCTCGACCGGCGACGGATACGCCTGGGCGCGCGCGGCCGGCCATACAATCGTGCCGCCGCAGCCCTCGCTTGTGCCGCTGAACGCGGCGGGCGGCTTCTGCCGCGCCTGTATGGGACTGTCTCTGAAAAACGTCGGGCTGTCCTTCCGAACCGGCGACGGGCGCGAGCTGTACGGCGAAACGGGGGAGATGCTGTTCACGCATTTCGGCGTTTCGGGGCCGGTGGTCCTCTCCGCCTCGGCCTATCTGCGCGGGCGTTATCCCTGTAACCTCTATATCGACCTCAAGCCCGCCTTGACCGCCGACGCGCTTGACCGCCGTCTGCTGCGCGATTTCTCCGAAAACGCAAACCGCGATTTCATCAACGCGCTCGGCGCGCTGCTGCCGCAGAAGCTCATCGCGCCCTTCGTCGCTCTGACAGGCATAGAACCGCGCAAAAAGGTCAACGAGATCACGCGGGAGGAGCGGCGGACGCTGCTGTCGCTGCTGAAGGCCCTCCCGCTGACCGTCACGTCGCCCCGCCCGGTTGCCGAGGCCATCGTTACGGCTGGCGGCGTCGACGTCCGCGAGGTGGACCCGAAGACGATGCGCTCCAAAAAGGTCAAAAATCTGCTTTTCGCCGGCGAGATTCTCGACGTAGACGCGTATACCGGCGGCTATAATCTCCAGATTGCCTTTTCAACGGGCTTTCTGGCGGGCCAGAATTGCTAAGAACCGCTCCGCCTCCCCGAACGTGTTGTGCTTGGAAAGACTGATGCGGACCGCGCCGCCGAGCGGCGTGCCGAGCGCGCGGTGGGCCAGCGGCGAACAGTGCAGGCCCGCGCGCACGCAGACGTCCGCGTCGGCCAGCGCGGCCGCGACCTCCTCGCTGTCCCGCCCGTCGATATTGAATAACAGAATCGGACAGTAGGGCAGTCCGGCGGCGCCGGGCGCGCCGTAAAGCGTGACGCCCTCCGTCTCCCGCAGCCCGCTGAGCAGATATGAAAAAATCTGCTCCTCTTTTTTGCCCGATGCGCTCTTTTCCGCCACGGCCGCGGCCAGTCCGGCGAACGCGGGCGCGTTCATCGTGCCGGCCTCCAGCCGTTCGGGCAGCAGCGCGGGCATCTCCGGGTCGGCCGAAAAGCTGCCCGAGCCGCCCTCGAGCAGCGTCTCGAAGCTGCCGCCGAAAAACGGCGACACGAGCAGCGCGCCCGTGCCGAGCGGGCCGTAAAGCCCCTTGTGTCCCGGCATGCAGAGCGCGGTGACGCCGGGCAGCTCGCGCAACTGCAGGTCGAAATGCCCCGCCGTCTGCGACGCGTCGCAGATGAGCGGCACGCCTGCCTGCCGCGCCGCTTCGGACAGCGCCGCCAGCGGCAGCACCCGCCCGCAGATGTTCGACGCGTGTGTCACCACGCAGGCGCGCACGTTTTCGTCCAGCGCGGCGCGGAACCGGCGCACCGTCGCCTCGTCGTCGGCAAGGTCGGCGTGAAAAACGCGGATGCGGATGCGTCCCTGCTTCTCCAGCGCATACAGCGGCCGGTAGACCGCGTTGTGCTCCAGATCGCTGATGAGCACGTCGCCCTCGCGGATCAGTCCCTTGATGGCTAAATTGATGGCGTGCGTGGCGTTCATTGTTAGAACCACGCGCTCCGGCTCGGTGCCGAAGCGTTCGGCCAGCCGTTCGCGGCAGAGATATAGATGCTCGGACGCGCGCGCGGCGAACGGGTGTCCGCCGCGCGAAGCGTTTCCGCAGCTCTGAAAGGCTTTTTTATAGGCGCGCAGCGCTCCCTTGCTTTTGGGCAGCGTGGTCGCCGCATTGTCAAAATAAATCATACGCGCAGACCCCCGCTTGTCAAACGATGGCCAGCACGCTGATCGACTGCGCGGCAAGCAGCTCCGCCGCACGGTCGACCTGCTCGGCCTGCAGGCGCAGCCCGTAGGCGCAGCCCTTGACGGCGCGCACCGCGGCCGACCGCATGATCGTCGAACGGATGCCGGCGCGCGAGAGGATGCTCTGCGCCTTGTGCGCGTAGGTCACGGAGGAAAGGACAAGCGTTTTGTACATTTACTTCATTCCTTTCTCGGTGAGGGCGGCGCGCATCGCCCGCGTATGCGGTGCAGGCGGACGAGCGGCGCCGGAATCTCCCTCCGTACAGTATATGACGAAACAGGCGCGATGCCCCATCGGAGCGCCGCCGGCGCCGCTGCGCCCACGGTTCGGCCCGGGGTGAAAATTTTGCGGCAGAAAGGTGTTGTCCCACAATGCATATAACCGTCAAGCGAATCGATTCGTCCGCGTGTGCGGACGTCAGGCTGCCGAACGAGCCGTTTCCGCTCTGCGGCCGGATGCTGCCCGCTTACGACGGGCAGTGGTCGTATACGGTCACGATGCTCCCGCCCCAAGAAAGGAGCGAGATGGTTTTTCCCGACGAGGTCTATGATTTTGAGGCGATGGCGCAGGACTATATTTTCATAGGCGCCTATACGGACGACGGCGTCTGCGTCGGGCTGGCCGTTTATCGCCGGTCTTGGAACCGATATATGTACCTGCACGACTTGAAGGTGAACGCCGCGTACCGCCGTCCGGGGATCGGCCGCCGCCTGTTGGAGGAGGGCAAAAAAATAGCCGCTGCACAGGGTTACAGCGGCATTTATACGATCGGGCAGGACAATAACCTGATCGCGTGTCTGTTTTATATACGCGCCGGCTTTCAAATCGGCGGCTTGGATACCTTCGTCTATAAAGGCACGCTTCAGGAGGGAAAGCGGGACATTATTTTTTATCTGGATTTTTGATGCTTCGGATTTCCGACCCGCTGCTTTGCCGGCGAAGCCGACGCGCGCCGGTATTCGCGGCGGGAGAGACGCCCTCGCGTCTGCGCGCTTACGTTTCCGGCGTCGGGACGCAGTCCGCGCGCCTGCGCTCGTACTCGCGCAGGAGAAGCGGCTGGATGTCGGGATAGGTCCAAGCCTCCCGCAGGGCCGGCGGACGGTCCAGCAGTGCGACGCAGGCCATTTCGCTGTGCGGCGGCAGAGCGCCGAACGAGCGGATCTCGGCGTAAAACAGCATGCCGAGCGTTTCGCCGCCCGCCGGATTGACGCGGCTGCGGCCCGTGACGCCGTACGCGCATACCGGCGCGAGCGTATATTCCCGCGCGCCCGTTTCCTCCCACAGCTCGCGCCGCGCCGCCGCGCAGACCGTCTCGCCCGGCTCGCGGTGGCCGCCCGGAAGCTCGTACGTCTGCCGCGCCTTGTGCCGGCAGAACACCCATTTCCCGTTGTGGACGGCGAGAATGACCGCAAAGCGCAGCCGCTCGTCGGGCGGGTCGTCGTAAAAGCGTACCTCCGTCATAGACAGAAGTGCATGAAGCGCAGGATTTCGTAGAAATCGTCGCTTTCAAAGACCACCGTGTTCGCGTCGCGCAGGAACGCGCCGGGGTAGAAGGAATTGCGGTACGCGCGCGGATGCGCCTTGTAGGACGCCTCGAGCATAAACGAGTCCGGCAGTCGCAGCGCCGCCGCCGTCCGAACGCACTCGGGCGTCAGAACCGTCGCGGCCATGCGCTCGATGAGCGAGACCGCCGCGCGCGGGTGCAGCGACAGCGTCCCGCCGCCGTTCCCCACCTGCGTGCAGACCGTCGGCAGCGTGGGAAGCTCCTTTTCGGCATCGAAGCAGATGCCGTAGTCGCCCGTCAGCATCAAAACCGGCACGCCGATGCGCGCGGCTGCGTAGGCGTTGAGCAGGAACTCCGAGGCGATGCGCCCGTTCAGCCGCACCTCGTAAAGCCCGGTGTCCATCGTGTGCGCGAGCGGCGAGCCGCCCGTGCGCGCGGGGGAATGGAACCCCGTGAACACCACGCCCGCAAAGCTCCCGTCCAGCCCGGACAGCATGCCGTACGGGTCGCCCGTCCAGCCCCGGTAGATGCGCGTCTGCTCGGGCAGCAGCTCGGGCAGCAGATTGCGCGCGCTGTCATGCGCGTCCCGCACGACGACGCGGTCGAACCCGGCCTCCAGCGCGCCGCGGCAGACGGCGGCCACCTCTTCGGTCATCTGTTTGCGGAAGGCTTCGCTCTGCGGCGAACCCGGCCGGGTTTCCGACCAGTCGGTGATCCCGCAGCAGCCCTCAATGTCCGCACAGACAAACAGCTTCATAGCAAAACCCCTTTCGATCAACGCAAACGCCGCCCCGGTGAGCGGAGCGGCGCGCGGATTAAATCACAAGATTATAGATGACGGCGAACAGCTCGGCCGCCAGCAGAATCAGCGCGATGCACAGCCACCGCCCGCGCTGTGCGTTCGGGAACGCGTACATCGCGGCGCTGACCGCGATGAGCGCAAAGGCCAGCGGCAGGAACACCGTTTTCGGCATCCGCGAGCTCGGGCTGCCGTCGAACGAAAGCTGCGTCACCAGCGCCTCCGGCAGCAGAACAAAGCCGACAATGCCGACGGCCAGCGCCGCCGCGACGACGCCGGCGAACAGCCAATGCCTTTTGCTTATTTTGCGCACTTTGCTCACGCAGACGCCTCGCCGCTCGTCTCGGGCGCTTCATAGTCGGCCACGAACGTCCAGCGGCAGCTCGTGTGCCACTCCGTGCCCGCTGCCACCTTCGTGGGCGTACTTTCGTTAAACTTGGAGAAGTAGAGCTTGTTGTGCGTGGTGTTCATGTCCCAGTAGAAGGTTTTGTCGGCGTTGGCGAAGTTGTTCAGCGAATCCTCGATGGTGAACACCTCGGCGTAGAAGCGGTAGCTCGGGTTTGTTTTGCCGTACATCTCGCAGACCGACGCGGCGTTGTTCTTATACATCGCTCCCGAATAATCGGCCGCGCCGACCTCAAGCGTTTCGACGGTCTTGGTCGTGCCGTCGTTGTTCTTGAAATCGATATACAGACCGTATTTTTTGTTGATGGGGAACATGCAGGTGTAAGAAAGCCAGAAATAGGTGTCCTCGGTGAAGGCATAGTCCACGTCCAGCGAAATCTGACGGCCGACAACGGTGTAGGTGCGCACCACGTCGCAGTAGGTCTTGTCCTCGTCGCCGAGGTGAAGCTGCGTTTTCTCCACGATCTTGATGCGGTTCAGTTCGACCGGCTCGCCCTTTTTCAGCTCGATCTTTTCATCGGTTTCCCCGTCGTAAAACTCGAGCGAAAGCAGCTTCTCGTTGCCGTGGTTGCCGCCGGACCAGACCCAGCCCGACGCCGTCGCGCCCGCGCGGTACACATATTCCCAGTCGGTCGAGCCGCCGGTGAAGGCCGTGCCGTCGTAAATCCAGTCGGCGATGTTCCAGGTGCCCCACGACTTTTTCGTAAAGGTCGTCGAGAAGGGCTTGCCCAGCTCGTCGGTGCAGGACATTTTGAACATCGTGTCGGAGGTCATCTCCAGCGTCATCGGATAGCTCTCAATCTCCTCGACGGCCGGGTCCTGCGCGGGAATCCCCGTGCTCTCCTCCGGCTCGGACGACGTCTCCGCTTCAGACGACGTTTCCGTTTCGGACGAGCCGTCTGCGGGGGAAGCGCTCGAAGCGTCGTCCGATGCGGCCGTACTGCTCTCGTCGTTATTTGTGCCGCAGGCGGCGAAAAGCACCGTCGTGCCAAGCAGCAGGCCGGCCAGCAGCAGCGTAATTATTTTTTTCATCGTTCGTTTCCAGTCCCTCTCTGTTCGGTTTTCCTTATTATACTACACCTTTGTGTCTTTTGCAATACATTTTGAAAAAACCGAATAATTCACTTGACTTTTCCAGCATATTTATGTAGAATGTCGATAAAGGTCTGCGGAGGCCCCGCAGACGTCGGTTGACCGTGCAATCGTGTTTGTGTGTAGGAGTGTTGCTGAATGGAAGAGGAAACGAAAATCGTCCCGCCTCCGGAAGAAAAAACGGAAATCTCCCCGCCGCCGGAAGAGGAAACGGAAGCCGCCCCGCCGGCAGAGGCATCGACTGCGGGCCCCGCCGCCGAAGCTCTCCCGTCCGCGCCCGAAGCCGAGGAGGCCGCCGTGCCGGATCGGCCGTCCCCGCCCGTAAAGGTACGGACGGGCAGCCCTGCGCTCGGCGCGCTGGGCGCGTTCGCCGGCGCCTGCATCGGCGCGCTGCCGTATGTGCTCGTCGGCGTGTATTTTACGATCCTGTCGGGCTGGCTCTGCTTTCTGATCGCTTTCTGCGCCGCCAAGGGCTATGACCTTGCGGGCGGCAGACGCGGCGTGGTCCGCACGCTGATCACGGCCGTTCTGTCGACGGCGGCGGTGTTCGTCGCGACGTACTGTATGCATGTGCTGTCCATTATGCGCGCGTTCACGGAGACGGGCTGGGAGGTGCCGGGCTTCTTTCAAATGCTTTCGCCGGCCTGGCAGTTGATTACGGACCCGGAAACGGAAATGCTCGGCCCGGCGGTGCGGGATCTCTGCTTCGGCATCCTTTTCAACTTCGTCGGCCTGTATTTCTTCTCGGACCGGCGCAAAAAAGCTGATACTCGGTCTGCGGAATAGCGGCCGGTCAGAAATATCATATATTCATTTTTTGGAGGAACTGAAACTATGGTTGTCAAAACGCCGCCTATGGGCTGGAACTCGTGGAACACATTCGGCCCGAATATCAATGAAGCGCTCATCCGCGAAACGGCGGACACAATGGTCGACAGCGGTCTGGCCGCCGCCGGCTACAACTACCTTGTCATCGACGACTGCTGGTCGGAAAAGGTCAGAGACGGGCAGGGCCGTCTGGTCGCTTCGGCGGAGAAATTCCCGAACGGGATGAAGGCCGTGTCCGATTACGTCCATTCCAAGGGCTTGAAGTTCGGGATGTATTCCTGCGCGGGCATTTTCACCTGCGCGCGCTATCCGTCGTCCTACGGGTATGAGTTCATCGACGCGGAGACCTTCGCTTCCTGGGGCGTGGATTTTTTGAAATACGACTACTGCAACAAGCCCGCCGGCATCCCCGGGCATCTGCTGTATAAGCGGATGGGGACGGCGCTGGCCAACTGCGGCAGAGACATCCTTTTCTCGGCGTGCAGCTGGGGCGCGGACGAGACGCATAAGTGGATCAAATCCACCGGCGCGCATATGTGGCGCTCGACCGGCGACATCACCGACAACTGGGAATCGATCAAGAACCTGACCAACCGCCAAATCGAGCTGCAGCCCTACAACGGCAACGGCTGCTTCAACGATATGGATATGCTCGTCGTCGGCATGCACGGCAAGGGCAACGTCGCGCTCGGCGGCTGCACCGACGAGGAATACCGCACGCACTTCACCATCTGGGCCTTCTTCAATTCGCCGCTAATGATCGGCTGCGACATCCGCAGCATGAGCGACGAAACGAAGGACATCCTGATGGATAAGGACATCATCGCCGTCAATCAGGACCCCGCCGGCCGTCAGCCGTATCAGGTGCTTGCGCATCCCGACTACCCCGTCTGGGCCAAGCAGATGGACAACGGCGACATTGTCCTCGCCTACTTCAACCTCGGCGAGCATAACTTCAATCAGTTCGTCACATGGGCGGACATCGGCATCGAGCGCTCCTCCGGCGTCAAGCTCGAGGTGACCGACCTCTGGTCGAAGCAGACGCTCGGCACCTTCGACACCGGCATCGAGTTCGGCGCCGTCGTGCCGCACGGCTGCCGCATCCTGCGCTGCCGCGTCGTCCGTGGCTGAGTGCGCCGGCTGCGGCCGCGCGCTGACCGCCGATGAGGCCGGACTGACGAAAAAGCTCATCAACCGCGGCATAGAAAAATACTACTGCGTCGCCTGCCTTGCGGCGATGTTCAAGGTGGACGAGTCGCTGCTGTATGAGAAAATCGAGCAGTTCCGCGCGCAGGGCTGCGTGCTTTTCGCCGGCCCCGACGGCGGGGTGAAGCCCCTGTGACGTCCCGCGCAAAGCGGATCAGACGAAAGAAAACGGCCCGGGAGGGGAGCAACGCTTCCGGGCTGTTTCAAATTTTCTGGATTGGGAGGTCTCCATTGTGAAACGTTTTCTGCTCGCGACCCTTTGCGCGTCGATGCTGCTCGGCGCGGTACCCGTTTCCGCCGCCGACGAGGTCAACGCGCCGCCGACGGTCATCCCCGCCGTCCGCGAATGGGAGGGCGGCATAGGCCGCTATGTCCCGACCGCAGATACCGCGATTGTATATCCGTCCGGCAATGCGGCGCTGGAAAAGAAGGTGGAAATTGCCTGCGGCTATTTCCGGGAGCTGCTCGGGCTGGAGCTGCATACGTCCGACGACCCCGCGTCCGCCAAGGACGGCGACATCGTGCTGAAGCTGGACGATGCGGATCGCGATACGCTCGGCACGGACGGGTACCTTATGGACGCCGCCGCGTCCGGCCTGACCATCGTCGCGCCCGAGCCGCAGGGGCTGTTCTACGGCCTCATCACGGCGGTGCAGTCGCTCTCGGCGGACGGCTTCGTGCCCGTCGGCAGGGCGCGGGACTACGCCTATTATCCCATCCGCAGCGGGATGATCGACGTCGCGCGCGCCTACCTGCCGCTTGCATACGTCGAGGAAATTACCAAATATTACGCTTATTTCAAGCTCAACGAGATTCATCTGCATATCAACGACATCGGTGAAAACGGCTACTTCATCTTCCGGCTGGAAAGCGACGTCGAGGGCCTGACCGCGACCGACGGCTTCTACTCCAAGGAAGATTACCGCGCCTACCAGAAGCGGATGCTCGACTACGGCGTTACCGTCATCACCGAAATCGATACGCCCGCGCATTCGGCCTGCTTCAAGGCCGTTGTCCCCGAGCTGATGCTCGACGACCGCCATCTGGACGTCTCCAAGCCCGAGACGGTCGAGTTTATCAAGAACCTGTTCGACGAGTACATCACCGGCGACGACCCCGTGTTCGTGTCCAAAAAGGTGCATATCGGCACCGACGAGTATCCCATCGAGTACAGCGAGCAAATGCGCGCGTATATCGACGCGCTCATCAGGCACGTCAATTCGAGAGGGTACACCCCTCGCTTCTGGGGCTCGTTCGGCAATGAGGGCTTCAACGGGACCACGCCCGTGTCCAACGAGGCCGAGGCGAATTTCTGGGCCGTGTCGCTCTCGGACTACAAAACCCTTTTCGAGATGGGCTATGACATCATCAATACCTGCGGACCGATGCTGTACGTCGTACCCGGCGGCAATTACGGGTTCGTCGATTACTATAATCTGGAATCGCTGTACGACTCGTGGTATGTCAATTATATGGGCACCGACGCGTCGACTGCGGTCGACCCCGACCACCCGCAGCTCAAGGGCGCTTCCTTTGCGCTCTGGAACGACCGCCACACCGCTTACGGCGGGTTTTCGATGTTCGACATCTTTGACCGCCTCCGCGGGATGGTCTGCCTGATGGCCGAAAAGACCTGGTGCGGCGAGCAGACGCGCGAGATCGAGCCGGCCGATTTTGTCGCCCGCTATGAAACGCTCTCTGCGCGCGCGGGGGACGCCAATCCCGGCTATGTGACCGCGCTGCCGATTGAGGGCGAGGCTCCGGCGGACGTGAAAGCTGTCGGCTTCCCGTATCTCGCTTCGCTCGACGTGCGCGTGAACAGCTTCGGGAACGGCGCCGACCTGCTGGCGGGCGATGTGGGCAGCTTTTACGTCGCCGCCAACGGCCGGCTCGGTTTCCGCCGCGAGGTGTATGATTTCAGCTATGACTATAAGCTGCCGCTGAACGAGTGGGTCAACATCAAGCTCTGGGCCGACAACCGGCAGACCGTGCTCATCATCGACGACACATATTTCTATTATCCCAACAACAACCGCAACGCCGAGCTGAAGCAAAGCTCTACCTTCGTCCTGCCGCTCGAACGCATCTGCGAGGGGCTGGACGGCGAGTACCGCAATCTGAAGATTACGGAAAACGACTTCGACCTGGACGCGCGCATCGCCAACCGCAACCTTGCCAAGAATCGGCCGGTCACCGTCAGCGCGCTGGAGGTGAACGACGGCCGTCTCGGCGCCGAGAATGCGGTGGACGGCGACGCAAATACCCGGCTGTCCTTCGGCAGAGATCAGGACGTGCAGTGGCTGCTCGTCGACCTCGGCGCCGAGCAGACGGTTGACCGCGTCGTGATCGACTTCTTTGAGGGCATCACGGAATATAAGCTGTACGCCTCGGACGACGGCGAGACCTTCACCGAGCTTGCGCACGTCACCAAGGACGAGTCGGGCGCAAAGCGAACCGACACCGTCGAGTTCGAGCCGACGGCGATGCGGTACATCAAGTACGAGCAGCTCAAGCGCTTCTTCATCGCCGATTGGCAGGCGTATTACAGCGGCGGCATCAGTGAATTTTCGGTTTACGGCTTTGATTTGTCCTCCTATCAGACGGTTCTGGACGAGACCGAGGGCGTTACCGACCGCGACGTGCGCGTCGCCCGCGCGGCGCTGGTGAAATATCTCCAGAGCGAGAACATTTTCGGCACGCACGCCGACGGCCTGCGCGGCAGCCTGGAGGCGGCTTACGCCGCCTATCTCGCCGCTCCCTCGCAGCCCGAGGAATCGGCGGCCGACCCGCAGCAGTCGGACGGCGGCAGCGCGTCGCAGAGCACGCCCGAAACCGCCGGGAAGTGGCTGCCGTGGGCAATCGCAGGCGTAGCGGCCGTCGTGGCGGCTGCCGTCGGTGTGACGCTGTTTTGTAAGCGGAAGAAAAAGGGCGGACAATAAGCCGTCCCTGCCGAACGGCTAAGCGTAGGTGAATAAAAAAGAGGAAGGCGTAAGCAAATTGCTTACGCCTTCCTTCCTGTCCGTAGAATTTTGCGCGGCGTCAGACTTGCCCGCGCGTGCATTCGTAAATCAGGATTTCCGATGCGGCGGGATCGCCCGTTTCCTTGAAAAAGCCCGTATACACCGCGTCCACCGTGAAGCCGATCGCCTTCAGCATGCCGTCCATTTCGCCCGGCTCGTACAAATGGATTTGAAAATCCATCTCCTCCCGCCGCAGCAGGACGCCGCCGTCATACAGCTCGTACAGCGAGGGGTTGAACTGCGTGCGCGTCGCTTCGTCGTACCGGCTTTTGGACTTGAGCACAAGCCGGTGCTTTTCCGCCGTCTCCGCCGAGACGCTTTCGGTGTAAACGTCGCTGTCGGGACAGCGGGTCGCCGTCGTATCGACCGCAAAGACAAACCGGCCGCCCGCTTTCAGCAGCGTTTTCATTTTGCGAAGAATGCCTTTGCAGGTCTCTATGTCCGTAAACAGGGAAACCGATCCCGAGGGGATGAAAATGTAATCGAAACGCTCTGCCGGCTGATAGGCTTCGAGGTCGCACAGCACCGCATGCGCCTCGGGCGCCTTTTCCAGCAGCCGGTCGAGCATTTCCCGCGAGTTGTCCATCCCCTGAATGCTCAGCCCGCGCCTGAGAAACGGGACGAGAAACCGGCCGCTGCCGCATAACGGCTCCAGAATCGACATGCCCGGGCGGGCGTAGGACAGATAAAACGCCAGCTCGTCCTCCGGCGCTTCCTTGTGCAGAAGCTCGTACATCTCCGTGCAGAGACGGCCGTAGTCGTTTTTCTTCATCTTTGCCGGCCCCCATATGGCGCGGACGATGCGGCGCTGCCGCCGGTTTGCCGGCGGCAGCGCCGCATCGTCCGCCTGCAGTTCGGTGTGCAGTGCGGCTGCGGGACGCCGAAAAACGGCGTCCCGCAGCCGCGTCCCGCTCTTCGCGGGACGCTCAGTCGTAAAAGTCCACCGTCGCGCGGTCGGTCCGCACCTTTTTCACATATTGCGAGACCGCCACATGCAGCGGGTGGTCCTTGTAAATGCGCATGTCCTCCAGCGAGTCGAACTCCACAATCAGCCCGCAGTCGTAGGACATCTCGCTGCCGAGCACGTCCTTGCCGATCTGCATCGAGCGGATCTGCGGAATCTGTGCGGGCAGCTTTTTCAGCTCGCCGATGACGTAGTCTAAATTTTCCTCCCGCGTTTTCCCCTCCGCCTCGGGGGCGAATTTCCACATCACAATGTGCTTGAGCATCGTTCGTTCCGTCCTTTCCCGCCTTACAGCGTGCCTTGGATGAAATGCCACGCGCTGCGGCACATGTCCTCCAGCCCGCGCTCGGCCTTCCATCCCAGTTCCCGGAGCGCCTTCGCCGGATCGGCATAGTATTCGGCAATGTCGCCCGGCCGCCGCGCCGTCACCGTGTAGGGAATGGTGATGCCGTTGACCCGCTCAAACGTGCGGATGATGTCGAACACGCTGTACCCGACCCCCGTGCCGAGGTTGTAGATGAACACCCCGCGGTCGCTGCGGTGCCGCAGCGCCTTGATGTGCCCCACCGCCAGATCGACCACATGGATGTAGTCGCGCACGCCGGTGCCGTCCTTGGTCGGATAATCGTCGCCGTAGACGTGCAGCTCCGGCAGCCGCCCGGCCGCCACCTCGGTGATGTAGGGCATCAGATTGTTGGGAATGCCGTTCGGCTCCTCGCCGAGCAGCCCGCTTTCATGCGCGCCGATGGGATTGAAGTAACGCAGAATGACCATCGACATCGTGTCGTCGGCCGCGTACACGTCCTGCATGATCTGCTCGATCATCAGCTTCGTCTTCCCGTAGGGCGACGTCGGCGTCGCAACGGGGAAGTCCTCGCGGATCGGCACCGTCTCCGGCTCGCCGTAGACCGTGGCGGAGGAAGAGAAAATGAAGCATTTGCAGCCGTATTTCCGCATCGTCTCCATCGTGACGACGGCGCTGTCCAGATTGACGCGATAGTATTCCAGCGGCTTCTGCACCGACTCGCCGACCGCCTTCAGGCCCGCGAAGTGGATCACCGCTTCAATGCTGTTCTCAGCGAAGATTTTATCCATCGCGGCGCGGTCGGCCGCGTCCTCGTGGTAGAATTTCGGCCGGATGCCGGTAATCGTTTCGATTTTATCCAGCACCGACAGCTTGGAATTGTAAAGGTTGTCAACGATGATAACGTCCTCGCCGCTGTTGAGCAGCTCAACGACGGTGTGCGAGCCGATGTAGCCCGTACCGCCCGTGACCAGAATGGACATAAGCGCAGCCTCCTTCTTATACATAGGATATTATACACGCAAAAATATCGCTTTTCAATAGGAATTTTGAAGTTATTTTTGCGCCGTCCGCCACATATTATTGTACAAAAAAGAAAGAGGGCGGTAAGCGGTGGGGCGTAAACATACGGACATACGCGCATTCGGCGCCGACGGCACGCGAAGCGAGCGGCTCGGCCTGTATATGATTGAAAACGACACGACCATCCGCGCGGCGGCGTCCGCGTTCGGGCTATCCAAATCCACGGTGCATAAAGAGCTTTCGCAAAAGCTCAGACGGGAAAACCCCGCGCTCTATAAGCAGGTCGAGGAGGTCCTGCGGCGCAATCAGGCCGAACGCCACATCCGCGGCGGGCTGGCCACGCGGATGAAATATCTGCGCGAAAAACAAAAAAAGATTGACAAAAACGCAGAAATACGGTAATATAAATAAGGAAAAGGATAGGCTTCCGTAAAAAACGGAGGCGAGAAAGGGCGGTTGTTGTAAGCATGGCCAAGCGTATTCTTGTCATCGGCAGCGCGAACATAGATTTTATCGTTAAAACGCCGTATGTCCCCGAACGCGGCGAAACCCTCGTCGCAGAGGGCGGTTATAGCCTGATGCCCGGCGGCAAGGGCGCCAATACCGCCGTCGCCGTCTCCCGGCTCGGCGCGCAGGCCGTTTTCTGCTCCCGCGTGGGCGACGACGCTTACGGCGAGCGGCTGAAAAAGATTTATGCCGAAAACGGCATCGATCTCCGCTTCGTCCGCACCGATAAGATCGGGCAGACGGGGCTTGCCGTCGTGCTCGTCGAAAAGGACGGCGCGAATCGGATCATCGTCTATCCCGGCGCCAATCTGCGCATCAGCGAGGGCGACGTCGAAAGCGCGTTCACCTGCTATCCCGACGCGGTGATGGCACAGCTCGAATCGGGCGAGGACGTGGCCGTTTATACCTCGCAGCTCGCCGCGGAGGAGGGGATCCCCTTCATCCTCGACGGCGGCGGCGCCTCCGCCTCTTTCCGGCTGAATAAGCTGCAGAAGGTGGATATCTTTTCGCCAAACGAGACCGAGACCGCGCTCATCACCGGCATCCGCCCCGATACGCTGGACGACTGCCTCCGCGCGTCAATGGCCATCTGCTCGCAGACTGCGGTCGGCTACGTCGTGCTCAAGCTCGGCGCGCGCGGCTGCTACATCTATGACGGTAAATACTGCGACCTGATCGCGCCCTTCGACGTGCAGGCCGTCGATACCACCGCTGCAGGTGATGCGTTTACCGCCGCGCTGGCTACCGAGTTCCTGCGTACCGGCGACATCACCGCTTCCGCGCGCTACGCCAATGCGGTCGGCGCGCTCACCGTCACCACGGCCGGCGCCATAAACGCCCTGCCGACGCGTGAAACCGTCCGCCGGTTCTTGGAACAAATCTGAATGTATAGCGTAGCAAAATGCCCGCGGCACTCCGGCCGCGGGCATTTTGAAAGTAGGATGCGAAGTGCGCCGGAGAGGGAAAAGGGAAAGCAGAAAGGGGAAAGCAGTAAGCGGAACGGGAAAAACGGGTATTCGAACGTCCTCGGTGTCTGTAAAACGGGATTTCACAGCGGGTTTGCGAATAAACCGATGAATTCAGAAACGAGTAAAGGGGTAACGGATAAACGGATAAACGGAATATACGAGTAAATGGGATAAATGGATAAACGAAGAACCTGCGTCGGATGAGCGCTGTGCAAATCCCAAGTAAGCCTGTTCCCCCTCAGCCGCCCGCCCAGCGCGGTATTTCGCGGCGGCTGGGCTGATGAGTGGGGGAGTAGGGAAATTGGGAACTTGAAACTGCTTGGCGTACCCGTGTACCTGTGCGCCCGTACACCCGTGTACCTGTGCAAATCTAAAGCAAGAATGTTACCCTCCCCCCTTGCTTGCCCTCCCGACCGCCGTGGCGGTCGGGAGGGCAAGTGAACGGCTCGAAAGGTACGACATACCCGCCCGACACGGATAAGCCGGACGGCGCAGCCATTAGGAGAAACAGAATATCCGCGCCCAAGGGACGGATATTTTGAATAAAATAAAGGAGGACAAAAAGAAATGGCAGACAAAAAGTTCGGAATGCGAGTGAAGCTGCGGCGGATGCAGTTGGGACTGACGCAGACGCAGCTGGCGAAGAAGATCGGAGAGTCTTCGGCCTTCATCAGCGACGTGGAGCAGGGAATATCCTTCCCGCGCTACGAGAGGCTGATTAAGCTGATCGACGGTCTGGAAACGTCGTCGGATGTGCTGTTTCAGGATGTCATCAAGTATCCGTTTCGGGATAGGCCGTCGCTGCTCTCGGATGAGCTGCGCGGACTGCCGCCCGAGCTGCGCAAACGCGTTCTCGATCACGTCGAGTTCACCATCTGGCAGTATAAGATGGATCATGCAGACGACGAGGATTGAGAAATCTCTAAGCGGAACATATGTTATGTGAAGAATTTCATAGGACAAATTTGCGCCATTCAAACGCTAAGCCACATTTTTGTGGCTTAGCGTTTGTTTACATATATCAGCTTTGGGTTTATAATAAAAGCATAAAATAAAGCAAGGAGAATGAAGAATGTACGGCATATTGGAAGAATTTTATTATGGTAATATTGACCCGCAGATGCGGGAAGTAAACAAGAATTCTAAACTTTACAAGATGATTTTTCGGATGGAAGAAATCGAAGCGCGGCTCTTAAACACTTTAGAGGGAGAGGAAAAAGAAATGTTTGCGACGTATGTGGATTTAGCCAATCAAACCGAAAGCGCTTCGTCACTGGATCGTTTCCTTGTCGGTTTTCGTCTTGGTGCAAAATTTACTTACGATACATTTGTAAGTGAAGATGCTCCTTATGCTGATTCATTAAATAAATAGTTTGCTATTCTTATTACATTATCTCTCCCCCACGGGGGTGCGCCCGCGCCGGCTTCGCCGGCG
>ERZ827520.159-NODE-159-length-116371-cov-14.971139_pt1 | contig 116371 bp, 123 predicted proteins | sample MGYA00519581_ERZ827520 | MGnify/ENA primary metagenome ERZ827520 (study PRJEB31778, sample SAMEA3449339) | human gut metagenome | biome: human gut; feature: human-associated habitat; material: faeces | place: United Kingdom | collected 2010/2012 ... | reverse complement strand
TAGGGCGGAGCCCTAAATGACTTTTGGTTACTTTTCTTCATAGAAAAGTAACCCCTCGCCGGGGAGGCGTACAGTTTATGCCTTTGCAAAAGGCACCGCGACGCCTTTAGGCGAGATAAAACTACCACCATAGTTTTGGGCGGCAACCCCTCAGTCAGCCTTACGGCTGCCAGCTCCCCTTACACAGGGAAGCCTTTCGGTTGGGGCGACGCTCTCCCTTTACGCAAGGGAGGCTATGGGCATGAAAAGGCCCCTGGGCGTTGGCCGCCGCAGGGGTCGTTTTTAATAAAATTTAACCTAAATGGACCGCATTCTCATCCACCCAGCCGTAGATACCGGAGCCGTCCTCCGAAACAAGATGGAATGGGTGGGCGGCGCCCTCCGCATAGAAGGTGACCCGGCAGGTGCTGGTGCCCTCAAACTGGCGGGCAGGTTCGGTGCTGCGGGAGGAGGCATAGACTGCGCCGCCGGTGAAGGTGACGCGGCTATCCACCCCAATGACCGTCAAGCCGCTTTCGCTGCTTTTCCGGCCCAGCTCAGCCAGGATCTGCTCCGCGGCCTCCAATAGGGAAAGATTGTGGACCTGGGCCTGCTGACTGGTGGAAAGCTCCCGATAGGCCAAGCGGGCGATCAAAACCTTGATCGAATCGGCGCTGGTGACCGGCTGCGGCAGGGCGTCTATCAGGGCTTCCACCTCCGCAGCGGTGGGGCCGTGGGGTTGGGAATCCGATACGGCAGGCTGTTCGATGGCGGGCTGGCCAATAACAGGCAGGGTAACTACGCCGCCGATGGCCAGCACTGTGGTGATGATGGCAATCAAGGCCAGGAGGCCCAGTGCGATATACAGGATATGTTTTTTCATTTTGACCATGATGTTCCCCTACCGCGCCGCCGGGCGGCGCTGCTGCTCTCTTTATTATGCGAGTGGGCCAAGCCACTGGGCGGCTAAAAAATGGGAAGATGGCAAGGCGCGGCCGATGGCATACTCATGCCCGGCGCAAGACGGGCTGTTGTATGGCGAGGACGCAACGCAGCCAGGGCCCATTTTTTAGGGCCGTCTAAATGCCTATGCAGTGATTATAACAGATGGGGCGGGATTTAGCAACCTGAGAAAAGAGAAGCGCCCGCCGAGTGGCAGGCGCTCCTCCTCACAAGAGAGACAAATAAGAAAGAGTATAGGACATTAATCGGGATCAATAATGTACGGTGGTCTCCTTGGGCTTGGTCTCCGCGACCAGCTTACCATTGCGGTAAGAATACAGCACGGATACATCGTAGTTGAGGGCATCATACCAGTTTTTCGCATCGAATACGACGAAGTTGGCAGCGTTGCCTTCCTTGATGCCGTAGGCATCGCCCAGATGCAGGGTACGGGCCGCATTGGTGGTAACGAACTTGTAGGAGTTGCAGATCTCATCGTAGCCCAGCATATGGCCGGCATACAGACCCATGAAGACGGGGTCACGCATATTTCCGTTGCCCAGGGGGTTCCACGGATCAAAGATATCATCGTAACCGAAGGATACATTGATGCCCTCAGCGGTCAGCTCTTTGACGCGGGTCATGCTGCGGCGCTTGGGATAAGTATCGGCACGGCCGCCCAGGTGAACATTCACGCAGGGATTGGCAACAAAGTTCATGCCGCTCATCTTCAGGATGCGCATCAGACGAATAACATAAGCGTTATTGTAGCTGTGCATGGCAGTGGTGTGGGAAGCGGTGACCATATCGCGCATTCCGGTCTCGTAGGCGCGGGTAGCGACGGTCTCCAGACCACGGGAAGCCTCATCGTCGATCTCATCGCAGTGAACATCGATGAGCTTATTGTACTTCTGAGCCAGATCGAAGCAAATGTTGAGGGACTCAACAGAGTACTCACGGGTGAACTCGAAGTGAGGGATAGCACCGGCAGCGTCGGCGCCCATCTTCAAGGCGTCTTCCAGCAGCTCTTTACCCTTGGGATAGCTGAGGATACCATACTGGGGGAAAGCGACGATCTGGATATCCATGAAATCCTTGACTTCGTCGCGCAGTTCCAGCAGCGCTTCCATAGCGGTCAGCTGGGGATCGTTGATATCAACATGGGTACGAACATGCTGGATACCATTGGAGGCCTGCATACGGATGGCCTTATTGACGCGATCCTTAACTTCCTGCTTGGTGAGGAAGGGCTTATACTCTTCCCAGCACTGGATGCCTTCAAACAGAGTGCCGCTCATGTTCCAGCGGGGACGGCCGGCGGTGAGGCAGGTATCCAGGTGGACGTGAGACTCGATGACGGGGGGCAGCGCCAGCTTGCCGCCGCAGTCTACCACCTCTTCGCCGGGGAGGGCTTCGAGGTTCGCAGCGATCTTTTCAAACTTACCGTCGGTCACACGGATATCAACCGCTTCGGTTGCGTTTTCGATGAACAGATTCTTAAAAAGCATGGGTTTCACTCCTCCTTGAGAGATAATATTGCATTTTCAGACGGAGCTTACTTGTTGGCGCCGGTCAGCTCGCCGATGAAGAAGAAGATAGCGGATACGACCATCGCATTAACGGCGGCGATGCCCCACTGCAGGAAGTTGGCAACAATGGCAGCGGCAATGATGCCGAGCACGTTGAACCAGTTGACAACAGCCTCAGTGTGCTTGCCATCGTACTTGCTGCGGTTCTTGAAGTAGTCGAGGATCACGATCATGCCGATGGGAGGCAGAGCGCAGTTCAGAATGTTCAGCCAGCCGACGAAGTTGTAGTACAGCCAGATAGCCAGGGCGGTGCCGATGATGCCGGCAACCCAGGTGAGGTGCTTCATGGGCTTACCGGTGATGTTGGCGAGACCCAGACCGCCGGTGTACAGAGCGTTATTGTTGGTGGTCCAGATGTTAGCGCCCAGAACGATGAGGGCGGGGATTGCCAGACCCTGAGCGATCATAACATAGAAGATATCCTCTTTGCCTGTGAAAGCACCGCCGATGGCGCCGAAGCAGAACATCAGGGTGTTGCCCAGGAAGAAGGCGATGACGGTGGTCCAAACAGCAACCTTACGGTTCTTGGCAAAGCGAATGAAGTTGGGGGTAGCGGTACCGCCGGAGATGAAGGAGCCGATAACATAGCCGACACCGGTGAACAGGGAGATCTTGCCGGCAGACTGACCGAAGATGGCAGCAAGACCGCCGCCCTCTACGCCTGCGGTGATCATGGAATAAACACCGAGGATAACGATGAGCGGAACGGAGATATAAGCAACGATCTCCAGACCCTTCATGCCGGTAGCCGCGGTAGCGGTCATCAGCAGGCCGGCGATGATGGTGAGAACCCACTCATTGACACCGAGCAGCTCGGCAGCGGGAATGGAGAACATGGCAACGCCTACGCCGAACCAACCGATCTGGGTGAAGCCCAGCAGGAAGGAGGACAGGTAGGAGCCCTTGGTACCGAATGCGCGACGGCACAGCAGGTCCATGGTCATGCCGGTGGAAGCACCGATGAATGCCAGAACGCCGCAGTAGGCGGAAAGGATAACACCGCCGATGATGCACGCCCAGATGAAGCCGGAGAGATCGAGGCCGTTACCGAGCTTGGCGCCGACGCTCATGCTGGCGCTGAAGAAGGTAAAGCCTACCATTACGAAGAACATGTTCCAGAAGCCTTTGCGTGCCGACTCGGGTACTGCTTCCAGGGAATAGTCAGCATCGACTTTTTCGACTGCTTTTGCAGCCTTGGTGTTTTCAGACATTGTGAAAAACCTCCTCAAAGTTGTTCAGAAGCCGGCCCTCTATGTAACCGGTTTCATCTGACATGTTCATCATAGCACGCCCTAACGGCCTTTGTCCACCCCCTTTTGCACGATTTGGTGACAAAAATAACTGGATTTCCTTGTGAAAAGTGACGAATCCGCGAAACCGATTACATGGATTTTGACGGTTTGTGCAATTTTCTTTGCAAAATATAGGCTGATATGCTATAATTAGTGCCGAAAAGAGAGAATGTAACCGGTTATATGCCGGACCGGCGGAAAGGGGTGAGGCTGCCATCAATATAAAAGAAGTAGCCAAAGCGGCGGGTGTTTCGGTAGCGACCATCAGCCGGGTGCTGAACCACCCGGAGCAGGTGCAGCCCGAAACCAAGACCCATGTACTGGCGGTGATGGAAAGCCTGAATTATCACCCCAACTGGTTTGCGCGCGGGCTGAACCTGGGCAAAACCAGCACCATAGCGCTGCTGGTGCCAAACATAGAAAGCCGGCGCTACCGGGAGATTATGTCCGGTGTGGAGACGGTAGCCCTGAAAAAGCAGCACATTGTGATGCTGTGCAATACCCATGCCAGCCCGGAGGAAGAGGCTGAGTACCTGAAGATGGTGGTGGGACGGCAGGTGGACGGGCTGATCCTGGCATCCTCCGTGATGGGGCGGGAGCAGCGCAACGCCCTGCTGGGTCCCAACCTGCCCTGGGTGCACATCGGGCCGGGTGAGCCGGGATTATGCAGGAACCTCTGCTATATAAATTATGAGGAAGGCGCCTATCAAATGACAACCCATTTGATAAAAATGGGGCAAAAGGAAATTACACTGCTGCTGGATGAGGCACCGCTGGTGGAAATGAGGCAGATCACAGCCGGTTACCGGCGGGCCCTGCGGGAGCTGCTACCCGACGCAGAAGAGCAGATCCTGACGGAGCAGGACACCCCGCGGGGCGGGTATCTCATCACCCAGCGGCTGCTGCAGAACGATACCCTGCCCAGGGCCATGATCACCGCGAGCAGCGGACAGGCCAGCGGCGTGCTGAAAGCCCTGCAGGATGAGAAAATCCTGGTGCCGGAGCGCATGGCACTGGCCTGCCTTTCTGATTCTTCGACCTGCGCCATCCTGGAGCCGCCGCTGACGGCGCTGGAATCGCCCAGCCGAAGACTGGGGATGGTGGCGGCCCGCATGCTCTTTGATAACATAGAGGACAACGGCGAAGAGGGCATAGGCCCGCAGGAAGTTATTTTGCAGCCCAAATTGAAGATCCGCCGGAGCTGCGGCAATACCAAGCCCATTTATGAGCTGTTTGGATGAAAGGAAACGAATGGGGGTAAACGCAATGTCATTGAGTACCGAGTATATGGGCCTGAAGCTGAAAAATCCCATCGTGGTGGCGGCGGGGCCGTGGTCCCGCGATGGCGCTTCGATCCAGCGATCCATAGATGCCGGGGCCAGCGCTGTGGTGACCGAAACCATCACGCTGGAGGCCAACCAAAACCCCAGCCCCCGGCTGTACCTAAGCGGCAGCGGGCAGCTATTCAACACAACGCTGTTTTCCGGCATTCACCTGGAGCAGTGGGAGCAGGAATTTGAGTCACTGCGGCGCGGCGACTGCAAGCTCATCGCGAGCATATGGGGCAACACCCCCAGTGAGCTGGCCTACCTGGCCGGCAAGGTGGAGCGGATGGGCGCCGATGCCGTGGAGGTGAGTCTTTCCGCGCCGCTGGGAACCCGCATGGATGTGGGCACCGTGCCGCGAGAGATCTTCGGCTTTATTTCCGCGGTGACCGAGGCGGTGGATATCCCCGTTTCGGTAAAGCTGAGCTATGAGGCCTCTAATTTCAACGGATTTACTTCCTCGCTGGAGGAGGCCGGTGTGAGCGGAGTGACCGCCATAGACGCCCTAAAGGGGCTGATGGGCGTGGATCTGGAGCACCACCGGGCGCTGATGCCCACCTACGGCGGATACAGCGGACAGTACATCCGGCCCATAGCGCTGGCGACCATTGCCACCCTAAAGCAGACGACCGGGTTTCCCATCTGCGGCTGCGGCGGGATCAACTCCGCCCACGATGCCCTGGAATTTATCATGCTGGGGGCCCAAAGCGTACAGCTGGCCAGCGTACTGCTGCGGGACAGCTACGAGGCGATCCCACGCATCCTGGGTGACCTGGAACGGTGGCTGGAGGACCATGGGTATTATTCCATCGAGGAAGTGTGCGGGCTGGCGCTGGGCTCTCTGCAGGCCTTTGAGGAGCTGCCGCCCCGTCCCCTGACGGCCCACCTGACCGGCGGCTGCGACGGCTGCGGCAAGTGTGTGAGCAGCTGCCTGTACGGCGCTATGACAATGGAGGCGGGGAAAATAGTACTGGATGCGGCACGCTGCACCGGCTGCGGCATGTGCGAGGCCATCTGCCCCGAGAACGCGCTGGAGCTGCGGTGGTAAAAAAGAGCGGCGGCATAGAAAAATCGGGGAGGGCAAGGCCGCGGCGAAGGCAGGCTTATGCCCGGCGCAAGACGGGCTGATGCCTGGTGAGCCAAGGCACAGCCATCGCCGATTTTTACAGCCGCCGGACTCTCTGAAGGAAATAATATAAGCCCCCGATTGAATAAAGCCGGGGGCTTTGCTGCGGGGCGGGGAGGGCTCTCCCCTGCCCTATTGCAGATTGACGACCGGCGACAGAAATGGTATGATGAGAAAAAGGGGGAACGCCCCCGAAAAACATGAAAAGGAGCTGTATCTCATTATGATGTATCCCAACGCCACCCATGGCCTAGAGCGAGTGTATCAATCTCAGGTCATTGCACTGGTTGCCGCTGTACTGATGATCATTCCGGTCATCAATATACTGGCCGCAATCGCGCTGATTGTTTCTCTGGTGCTGTATATGATCGGCATTAACGAGGCAGGAAAGGACGACGAAAGCTACAAGACCGCCTTTACCTTGATTATCGTGCAGCTGGTCATCAGCGTGCTGAATTCCCTCATCGGCGGCGTTATTTTTGATCTGGTGAATGAGGCACTGGCACTGGCGGTGCTGTACTTTGTATGCATCACCACCAACAAACTGCTGAAGAACATCGGCGCGGATGGGCGTATTACCGACCGCGGCGTAGTGGTTTGGAAGATCAATGTCATCTGCACCATCGTGGAGGTGGTATGCACTCTGCTGGCGCTGATCCCCAGTGCTTCCCTGCAGCTGCTGGCGGCCGTTGTGACACTGGTGACGGCCATCGCGCAAATCGTAGGATCCATCCTGTATATCCTGTACCTGCGGGATGCCACCACGGCGCTGAAATCCATTGGCGGACCGGCAGCGGATGTATATGTAGGACCGGAACTGTAAACACCATTTGGCAATAAAGGCACTAGCACCCTCCCCTGCTGTGGGAGGGTGCTTTTTTGCGGAATTGACGGTATAGGCGTTATATGTTACAATTAAATTGTATTTGGAAACATAAATTTTAGTAAAAAAGGAGATGTGTATGATGACTTATCCCCATGCTGCAGCGGGGCTGAAAACGGTGTACCAAGCCAGACTGGTAGGGTTGATCTCCATTGTGCTGGTGATCGTCCCCATTGTGCAGGTATTGGCAGTGGCTGCCATGCTGATCGCTGGTTTTTTGGCCCTGGTGGGCCTGGCCCAGTGCCGTAAGGACGATAAAGGGTACCGCACCGCTTTTAATATGGTTATTGCCGGTCTGGTCACGAACCTGGCCGCCAGCCTGGTTTCTGCTTTTGCAGGGACCGAGGGGGTAGCTGGCATTTGCAGCAATATTCTATCGATCGCTACCGATGTATTATCACTGGCTTCGCTGTACTTTGTATGCATTACCACCAATCGCCTACTGAAAGAAACGGCTGCTGCGGAAAATCTGATCGACCGCGGGATCGTGGTGTGGAAGCTGAATGTGGTGTGTACTGTTATTCTTCTTGTGTGCTATCTGCTGCGGATGATCCCCGGCAACATCGCAGCCATCATCGCCGGGTATCTTGCGATCTTCGCCGTAATCGCCCAAATCATTGGCACGGTGCTGTATATCCTGTATCTGCGCAATGCTTACCGGGCTTTGGAAGCGGCGGTTCCGCCGGAGGAAGAGGTACAGCAAATGATGTAATATGAGAATAGAATAATACAAATTGTATATTAAGGAAGATGAAAAGAGCCGCCCATATGGGCGGCTCCTATTTTTGTGCGATTACAGGATGTGGGTGGCGTTGGCATCAAAGTGGACAAAGCAGTTTTCGCCTTGGGCAAAGATGCGCTTATTCTTGGGGTTGTACTCGGTGAGCTTGACGAGAGTCTCACCCACACGGACATGGTAGTTCTGATAGGAACCCATGAAGCAGCTGACTTCGACCTTGCAGGGCAGACCGCGATCCTCGGTGAGGGTGGCGGATTCCGGACGGAGCACCATGGTGACCTCCTCCCCAACCGAAACGGGGCGGGTAGCTTCCACATGGGCGGTTTCGCCCTCGATGGCCAGTGTGGCGGTATTGCCCTCCAAAGCCAGCACCTTGCCGCGCAGGAAGTTCGCTTCGCCAATGAAATCCGCAACGAATTCCGAAACGGGGTGGAAATAAATTTCCTGCGGGGTGCCGATCTGCGCAACGACGCCCTTATTCATAATGATGATCTGATCCGACAGGGCCATGGCCTCAGACTGATCGTGGGTGACATAAATGGCGGTGATGCCGACCTCCTGTTGGATGCGGCGGATCTCAGTACGCATGGAAACACGCAGCTTGGCATCCAGGTTGGAGAGGGGTTCATCAAAGAGCAGGACACCGGGCTCCACCACCAAAGCACGGGCCAGGGCCACACGCTGCTGCTGACCGCCGGAAAGCTGGTTGGTCATGCGGCCTTCCATACCGGTGAGCTCCACCAGATCGAGGATGCGCATGACTTTTTCACGGATCTCCTCCTTGGGGAGGTGGCGCAGCTTAAGGCCATAGGCAACATTATCGAACACATTATAGTGAGGCAGCAGAGCGTAGCTCTGGAACACCATGGCGGTATCGCGCTTATTGGGGGTCAGCTCATTGATGGGCTCGCCGCCGAGGTAGATCTCGCCGGCATCGGGGCTTTCAAAGCCCGCGATCATGCGCAGCGTGGTGGTCTTGCCGCAGCCGGAGGGACCCAGCAGGGTGACAAAGCTGCCCGGCGCAATATCGAGGTTGGCATCATGGACGGCGTAGAAGTCCTTGCCGGTTTTAGGATCTTGATAGATCTTGGAGATATTTTCGAGGCGGACGCCTTTTTTCACTTTTTCCATCAGTCAGTGACCTCCTTTATTTTCTTGCTGGTGCCGAAGTGCTTAATGAAGGTATTCATGAGCAGGACGGAGCCATAGGTGATGATGATAAGGATGGTGGCAAAGGCACAGGCCAGGCCATAGCTGCCCTTTTCGGCGAACTCGTTGATCTGCACGGTGATGAGCAGGAACTGCGGCGTGACCAGCAGAATGATGGCGGAAATGGCGGTAATGCTGCGCACGAACGAGGTGACCAAACCGCTGAAGAAGGAATCCTTGATAAGGGGGAGAGTGACGGTGGTGAACACCTTGCCGCTGCCCGCACCCAGATCATAGGCGGATTCCTCGATGCTCTTATCGATCTGCCGTAGGGCGGAAATACCGCTGCGGGTACCGGTGGGCAGGCTGCGCACAATGAACACGATGACCAAAATGGCACCGGTGCCATACAACCCCTGCATCAAGCCGGTATGGAAGATACCATTGGCAAAGCCGCGGATATAGCCGACACCCAGTACGGTGCCGGGCACCGCCATGGCCAGCATGGAGGCAAACTCGATAAAGCCCTTGGTCTTGAAGTTCTTTTTGACCACCAGGTAGCTGATGATCATGGAGAGCAGCGAGGTAATGGGCGCCGCGATGAGCGACAGGACAAAGGAATCGGTGAAGGCCTGCAGGCCGTGATAGCGGGTGAATACACGCTCGAACCATTTGAAGGTGAGGTGGAAATCATAGCCCCAGGTATTGAAGAGAGCGCCGAAGGGCACGCAGATATACATGAGGATGACGAAAATGGCGATAGCACTGCACAGCACGGTAAGCGGTACCCGAACGCTCTTATCGGTGATGAGCATGCGGGCCCGGCTGGCCTTGCCGGTGAGGGTGGCTGCTGTTTTGCGCTCAAGGTAGTACTTCTGTACCAGGAACATGATGAAGGTAATGGACAGGAGCACCACGGCCATGGCCGCCGCGCCGATCTTATCGTAGGCACCGGTGATTTGCAGGTAGATGGTGGTGGCCAAGGTATCGTAGCTGCCGCCGATGATCATGGGGTTGGCGAAATCGGCGATGGATTCAATGAAGGACACGAGAAAGGCATTGCCGAGGCCGGGCAGCATGAGCGGCAGGGTAACACTGGTGAATACCTTCCAGCGGGAGGCGCCCATATCACGGGCGGCCTCCTCCAGGCTGGGGTCGATATTTTTGAGCAGGCCGCGGAGCATAAGGTAGCAGACCGGGAAGAAGGTCATGGTCTGTACGATGACGATGCCCCAGAAGCCATAGACGCTGTTATCGTAAATATGCAGCAGGTAACGGGTGATGATGCCCGACTTACCGAACAGCATAATGATGGACAAGGACAGAACAAAGGGGGGCGAGACGACCGGCAGCATGGAAACTACCTTGAATAGGCCGCCCATGAATTTACCGCGGACCTTGACATACACTTCGACATAGGCGAACAGCAGGCCGATAAGGGCGGAGCCGATGCCTACCATAAAGCCGACCTTGAGGGTATTGCCAATGGCGGTGCGGAAGGTCCACATATCAAAGATACGCTTGAAAACAGAGAGGGTGAAGCCTCCCCCATCGGGAGAGATAAAGCTATCCACCAGCAGGATGGCCAGCGGATAAATGATAAACAGAGTGAGGAACGCAATCAATACGACGACGGTAGTGACCATGATGGGATCGGCAAAGAGCTTTTTGCGATCCAGCGCGGCGCCTTGTCGTTTTGTCATGTGGCTTCCTCCTTTCGCTGAAAAAATGAGGGGAGCTGCGGAAAAAAGGTGAGGGGGACGGCTTTGCCCACCGTCCCCCTTTTCATTCTACTGAATGTTCAGTTGTGATGCGGGTGGAAATTATTCAGTCTGGAAACGGTCATCCGCAGCAGCACCAAGAGCCTCAAAGATATCGGAGATGTACTGGGTGGTGTTCTGCTTGGCATCCTCGAAGTCATAATCCATAACATTGGTGGGATCCAGGCCGAACTCAGTAGCAGCCTCGGGCTGGGTGGCGTTATCAATTACCAGGAACTGATAGGAGCCGGTGCTGGCAGCCTGGTTGACGCACTCGGGAGAGAGGGCGTACTCGATGAACAGCTTGGCAGCATTGGGGTGCTTGGCGCCCTTGAAGATGGCGGTAGCGCCGATCTCGAAGGAGGTACCGGAGGACGGAATGATCAGGGAGATGTTCTTATAGCCATTATCGAGGATCTGGGTAATACCATCATGCAGGAAGCCGATGCCGATGACGCACTCACCGGAGCCAACATTCTTGGAGGGGCCGGAGCCGCTCTTGGTGTAAACTTCGATGTTCTTATCGAGGTCAACCAGATACTTGATGCCCTCATCGTGGCCGTACATCTGGATCATGGTATTGAGGACCAGCTTGGCAGTACCGGCGGTATTGTAGTTGGACATCCAGACGAGGCCCTTATACTCTTCCTTGAGCAGATCGGGCCAATCCTTGGGGGCTTCCAGACCCATGCGGGTCAGCTCATCGGTATTGACCATGAAGCCCAGGATCCCCTGATAGATACCATACCAGTAACCATCGGCATCGCGGTACATGGGCTTGAGCAGGTGCTTGGCGTTGGTGGCCTCATAGGCTTCCAGCAGACCATCCTTGGCCATCATGTTGTAAGGATCGGTGGTGCCGCCGAAAGCGACATCAGCAGAGGGATTGCCGGCTTCTTCCTGGATCTTGGCCTGGATCTCGCCGGTGGACAGGCGCTGACGGTTTACCTTGATACCAAAGATCTTCTCAAAGCTATCGCAGGCAGCGGAAAGATACTCTTCCTCGCAGCCGCCGTAAACGGTGAGCTCACCCTCTGCCTGAGCAGCAGCGATGAGGTCTTCCATCCCGGCAAAGCTCTCGGGATAGGTCTTGGCATCCTGATCGTTGTCATTGTTGTTCTTGTCGCCGCAGCCGACCATCAGGGTGAGGACCATGATGACAGCAAGCAGCATAGACAGTGCTTTTTTCATTTTTGTTTCTCCTCCATTAACTAAAGTGTCTTTATAATTACCGCGGATGCGGAAATTACCGGCCAATGACGCCCTCCTGCTTGCAGACAGGCAGGAGATCACCCTAAGGGGATTGGGGCTTGTTCCTCTTTATTATAGACCTCTGTCTAATGTTTGTCAATTATGACAATATAGACTATTGGAATGCTATTTATTTGGCTATTTTGTAAAATAATTAGGCAAAAAGTGCCGCCCTTTACAGAAAAGAGCGGCACAAGGGGGAAAATTACAGTTTTTTGGCGGCCCCACGGAAGGCGAGATCCAGCAGAATGACCACGGCAGTGACGCCGAGGAACACCAGGAACGCCGTAACATAGGTACCGGAGCCGGTCTGGATGGCGCCGACAATGGTAGCACCAAAGGAAGCGGGCAGCATGCTCATATTGGCGATGCTGAAGTTGGTGCCGTAATTTTTGGTACCGAAGCAATCGGCCGTGACGGTGGAGGTCATAGTGGGCATGCCGCCATAGGAGAAGCCGATGAGCAGCAGGCCGGCCACCGCCGGAATGGCCCCGCCGCCGCGCAGAGAGAAGAGCAGCAGCAGGCAGGAAAGGATGAAGCAGCCGACATCGGTGAGCATGGCGAAGGTGTTGCCCTTTTTATCAAACAGGGTGCCGAACGCCAAACGGCCAAGGCCATTGCAGACCGACTGCAGCCCCACGACCAGTGCCGTGATGCCCGTGGCCACACCGGCTTCCACCGCGATGTAGCGGGAATGGCCGATGACGCCGGTGCCAATCATATTGGAACAGACGATGATGAAGAACAGCAGCCAAAAGGCAGCGGTCTTGACCATCTGGCCGGCGGTGTATTCCCTGCGGGTGGGAGCCGCCGCCGAACCGGCCGGAGCGGCCATTTGAGGATTGGGGACGACCCAGCGGCTGCCGATGAGAAGGACAACCAGTGTGGCCGCGCCCAGCAGCAGGTAGGCGGTGCGCCAGCCCATGGCGGAATTGAAGAGGCGATCGGCAAGATTGCCCATGATAAGGGTGCTACAGCCGAAGCCCATAAGCAGTACGCCGGAGGCAAAGCCCTTTTTATCCGGGAACCAGCCCACCACGGTGCCGAGGACGGCATTGTAGGAGAAGCCGACGCCAAGACCGATGAGCCCGCCGTAGGAAATATACAGCAGCCACAGGCTTTGGGCGGTGATGCGGGAACAGAGGAAATAGCCCAAGAAGCACATCACCGCGCCAATGAGGACGGTAACACGGGCGGAAAGCCTGCGGGTAACAAAGCTGCCGGCCAGGCCGCCGATGCAGAAGCAGGACATGACGATGGTGAAATTGAGACCCAGCTGCGCGCTGGTCCAGCCGAATTCCACCGGGAAGGGCGAGGAGAGGATACTCCAGGCGTAGATGGTACCGGTGAAGAGGAACATGATGCAGCCCGCAGCCAGAATAGCGGCACGGGTGGGCAGTTTACGCTCAGCCATAAATATGCGCGGTCTCCTCTCCACCGAGTACACGCAGGCAGCCATCGGCCAGGGCCTGCATCTCGTTTTCGCCGGGGACTACCACAAACTCGCCGAGGAAGCCAGCGTAATCCTTGACCATCTCACAGAAGGACTTGGAATAAGCGATGCCGCCGGTGAGAACAAAATAATCGACCTTGCCCTTGACGAGGACGGCCAAGCGGGCCAGCCCACGGGCAACGCCCAGGGTCATAGCCTCATAAACGAGCTGGGCATCGTGATCGCCCTCTTCGGCCATCTTTTCCACCACACGGCTATCGGAGGTGCCGAAATAGCTGGTGAGACCGCCCTGACGCTGCAGGAGCTTCATCGCGCCGTTATAATCCAGCTTATCCTTTTCAATTTTACGAACCATCAGATAATCGGGGATCAGGCCGGCACGCTCCGGGCTGAAGGGGCCTTCATCATCGGAGACGATATCGATAATGCGGCCATTGCTGTGCAGGCTGAGGGTGATGCCGCCACCCAGGTGAGCGACCGCGACATTGCTGGAATAGTAGTCCACGCCCTTTTCGCGGCAGACCTTCATGGCAGCGGCGCGCATATTAAGGTTGTGGGCCTGGCCGACACGGCGGACATCCTTGAGGCCGGTCAAGCGAACCAGCTCCACAAGTTCATCAACGGTGACGGGGTCATAGATATAAGCCTTGACGCCAGCTTCATTGGCGATATCATAGGCGATAGCGCAGCCCAGGTTGGAGGCGTGGTGATTGATAGGCCGCTCCCGGAGGGCTTCGATAAGGGCGGGAGTGACCTCGTAAGCGCCGGAGGAAATGGTGGTAACTGCGCCGGTCTCCTCATTGACATAGGAGGGCAGCAGGCCGCCGCGGGCGACAACACCATCCAGCTCGGTGACCTTTTCGCCATGGGCGGCCAGGGCATCCCGGACCAGCTTGGTGCGCATATCCTTCTGATCATAGATCACGGCATATTTTTTGATCTCGGCGGTATCGTGCTCGATGCTCTCCTTCCAGACCTGCTCCCCATCATGGTAGAAGGCGATCTTGGTGGAGGTGGAGCCGGGATTGATGACAAGAATCTTTTTCATGGGAGATATCCTCTTTTCTTCTGCGATTATTTGTTCAGTCCGGCCATCAGGCAGCCCAGCGCGATGGAGCACAGCTTGGTCTCATCGTTATCGGCACGGCTGCACATGACAATGGGAGTATCGGTACCGACGATGACGCCGGCGGCCTTGGCGCCCAGGATATCGCCCAGGGTCTTACCCATGATGTTGCCGGCTTCAATATTGGGAACGATGAAGATATCGGCATCACCGGCGACCTCGGACTTGAAGCCCTTGACCTCGGCGCAGTGGGCAGAAACCGCCATATCCATGGCGATGGGGCCTTCCACCAGGACATTGGGGCCGAATTCACCGGCTTCGCCCAGCTTCTTCAGCTCAGCGGCATCCACAGTGGCGGGCATCTTGGGATTGACCTTTTCCTTGGCACAGAGCACAGCGACCTTGGGATTTTCGATCTCCAGGGCCTTGGCGACCGGCAGGCAGTTTTTGATGAGGCCGATCTTCTGCTCCAGGGTGGGATACAGCACCATACCGCCATCGCTGGTGATCATGAGTTTATGATAGGCACCCAGAGTATCGAAGGTCATAACATGGCTGAGCAGGCCGTGGACCGGCAGACCGGTCTCCTTATTGAGAATGGCTTTGAGGAAGATGTTGGTATCCACAAGGCCCTTCATGAGGAAATCGGCTTTGCCCAGGCGAACCAGTTCGACAGCCTTGGCGCAGGCTTCGACCATATCATCGGCCTGGACCAGCTCGGCATTCCGGAAGGTGACGCCCTCCTCCTTCATTACACGCTCGATAGTGGGGATATCACCGACGAGAATGGGGCGGATCATACCGGCCTCCTCGGCAGCGGCCATGGCCTTGATGGTATCCACATCCTGCGCGGCGGCGCCGGCCAGCACCATCGGCTCGCCCTGCTTTGCTTTTTCCAGCATCTGTTCAAAAGAAACGATCATTGAGAGTCCCTCCTGATATTTTTTAGGATCGCCCGCTATGGGCAGTGTTTTCCACCTACTATTATAGGAAAGGGAAATTAGCCTGTGAAATGCACCATTTGAATGACTGTTATTCCACCCTAAGGAATGACTATCATTCCAAAACAGCATTTCCTTTTTACATGTGGAAGGTGTATCATAAACTCATCGGAAGTCTCCTGGAGCGGGAGAGTTCCGGATAGGATTTGAACCGTTTCCTCATACTTCTCCTTATTTGGTTTTCCGGGGTGCCACACTTTTTTGTCAAGACACTACGACCTCCCAATGTAGATCGTCACTTTTACATGGCACACCCCTCCCCTGCCGGGCATTCTCCCCCGGCAGGGGATTCCTCTATATATGGATAAATCTTTTTGCGGAAAATGCATAAAAGGTATTTGTCGTTTGCAGAAAATTATGATAGAATAAATGTATAAAACATTGAATGCATCTTCTAAAAAGCCCAAAATCGGAGGTATGCCATCATGACAATTTTTCAGTTGGAATGCTTTTGCGCCCTGGCCGATTCCTTGAACTTTACCCAAACGGCCAACGCCATGTTTATAACCCAGCCTGCGCTTAGCCGGGCTATTTCCTCGCTGGAACAGGAACTACAGCTGACCCTGCTGCAGCGCACCACCCACAGCGTGACCCTGACCCCGGCCGGCAAAATCTTCTCCAGCGAGTGCCACAAAATGCTGAAGGAATTCCAGCGCGGCAGCGAACGGGCACGCTCTGCCCAGGCTGGCCAGATAGGCAGCGTGCGCATCGGCTTTCAGCGGGATAACTTTGAGACCTACATTGTGGACTTCGTGAATCTGTTCCGCCGCAGCCACACCGATATTACCCTGGAGCTGCTGCCGCTAAGCGTCAACGAGCTGAACAACGCCCTGCAGGAGAAGATAGCGGACGCGGTGATCTCCGGCGGCCCCCCTGCCAATGAGTCCATCCGCAGCCTGATGATAGCCAACCTGCCGGAATGTGTGGCGCTGCCGCTGGACCATCCTTACGCCAATAATGACATTCTGGATATGCGCGACTTGAAGAACGAGAAGTTTATTGCTATGGCGCGCTCCATTTCCTGCTCCGGCTTTGAATCCATCATTCAAAAATCGCTGGCGGCGGGCTTTGAGGCACAGATCGTGGCGCAGGTGGACCTGCTGCCCACCCTGATGACCATGGTGGCCTGCGGCCAGGGGATCTCCATTCTGCACCGGGACATGCTGCCGCGCAGCAATGGGCGTATTGCATTTGTGCCGCTGCGCAGTGTTTCCTACTTCCGCCGCTGGCTGATGTGGGACATCAACAACGATAACCCCTGCCTGCAGCCGCTGATCGCGCTGGGACACAAGTGGCAGGATGACCTGGAATACCCCGTAGAATAATAAATAGAACAGAATAAAATCCCCCGGAAAAGAGCCAAATGAGCCTTTCCCGGGGGATTTTTCCGCGCAAAAAAGCAACCCGGCGCAAGACAAAATGCCTTGCGCCGGATGCCGGTATTATTCTGAAAAAGAGAGGATAAAAGAGGACCTATGAGAATTATTTCTGCTCCCGACCGATGGCGAGGCCTTTTTCAAAGGCTTCTTTATTGAGCGGCAGCAGCTTGGGCTTTTTGGCCATCTTGTGCTCGATGGTGGACCAAACGACCTCAGGCGGGACGACCTCGGTATAGCCTACATAGACGCCCAGCATGATAACATTCAGCACCTTGGCGTTGCCCATTTCCAGGGCCATCTCGGTAACGGGGGCCTTGACCAGCTTGACATCATCACGGCCGATGTCATCGCTGACGATGGAGCTATTGATGAACAGGGTGCCGCCCTTCTTCAGGGTGGGCAGGAACTTCTTAAGGGACGGACCATTCATAACGATGAGGTCATCCATGACATCGCCCAGCGGCGCGCCGATCTCCTCATCGGAGATGACGACGAAGCAGTTGGCGGTACCGCCACGCTGCTCGGCGCCATAGCTGGGGAAAAAGGTTACATTCTTATTGGTAGCATCACAGGTGGCAGAGGCCAGGAATTTGCCCAGAGTCATAACACCCTGACCGCCGAAGCCGGCTACGCACAGATTAGTTTCCATTTATGCGCTTCTCCTTTCATCAGCGATCGCGGATCACACCCAGAGGGTATTCCGGCAGCATTTTTTCTTCAATGAACTTCAGAGAATCCAGAGGATCCAGGCCCCAGTTGGTGGGACAGTTGGTGACGATCTCTACCATAGAGAAGCCCTTGCCGTCCAGCTGGTTCTGGAAAGCTTTGTGGATGGCCTGCTTGGTCTTGATAACATTTTGAGGGGTATTGCAGCTGGTGCGCACCAGATAAGCGGGAGCAGTCAGCTGATTGAGGATTTCGCACATATGCATGGGATAGCCGTGCTCCTCAGCAATACGGCCCTTGGGAGCAGTAGAGGCCTTCATCCCGATAAGGGTGGTGGGGGCCATCTGGCCGCCGGTCATACCGTAGATACCGTTATTGATGAAGATAACGGTGATGTTTTCGCCGCGGTTGGCAGCGTGGATGGACTCCGCCATGCCGATGGAGGCGAAGTCGCCATCGCCCTGATAGGTGAACACCAGGGTATCGGGATTGGCGCGTTTCATGCCGGTGGCCACGGCGCAGGCGCGGCCATGGGGCGCGGTGGTGGTATCGTAGGCGATATAATCCATGTGCAGACCACAGCAGCCGATGCCGAGAACGCTGGCAGCGCGATCAACAAGGTTCATCTCATCCAGCACTTCGCCGATGAGCTTGATAACAGTGCTGTGCATACAGCCGGGGCAGAAACCGGAAACTTTATCCTCCTGAATGGTTTTTGTCCGCGAATAAATCTTTTCCATTCTTTCCCCTCCTTTACTTATTCAGCAGCTTTTCTACTGCTTCTACTACGGCCTCACGGCTCATGACATTACCGCCGGAGCACAGGCAGGTCTTGATGGGGCAGCGGCCGCGCACGGCGTGATCCACATCCTCTACCATCTGGGCGGGAATGGACATCTCGACATCGAGAATGGCATGGCAGGTGCCATAGTCCAGTTTATCAAAGGCAGCCTTGGGGAAGGGGTGAACGGTGATGGGACGGATGAGACCGACCTTCTTGCCTTCGGCGCGCATCATCTCCACTACGGATTTGGCAATACGGCCGGAAATACCATAAGCGGCGATGACTACTTCGGCATCCTCGGTGCAGTATTCCTCTACCATAACATCCTTTTCCCAGGAAGCATACAGAGCAGCGGCTTCTTCATTGACGCGCTGCATCTTATTGGTATCCCACTGGCCGGGCTCGATCCAGGAGCGGTTGGGCAGGTCCAGCTCGTGGCCAATGCAGGCCCATTTCTTCTTGCTCTCACGGATAGCGGCGACTTCTTCCTCGCTCTTCATTTCGGGCAGCTCTACCGGCTCCATCATGGTGCCGATAACGCCATCGGCCAGGATGAGAACGGGGTTGCGGTCGCGGTCGGCCAGGTCAAAGGCCTTGTAGGTCAGGTCCACAGCTTCCTGCACGGTGGCGGGAGCCAGAACGATCATCTCGAAGCCGCCGTTGCCGGAAGCCTTGGTGGCCTGGAAATAATCCTGCTGGGCGGGCTGAATGGCGCCTACGCCGGGGCCGCCGCGGGAGATATTAGCATAAACGATGGGGATACGGGCAGCGGCACAGTAGCTGATGCCTTCGCTCTTGAGGGCGATGCCGGGGCTGGAGGAGGAGGTCATGGAGCGGGCACCGACAGAAGCGGAACCGTAAACCATATTGATAGAAGCGACCTCGGACTCACCCTGGACAAAGTTACCGCCAACTTCCGGCAGGCGGCGGGCAAAATACTCGGGAATTTCGTTCTGGGGGGTAATAGGATAGCCGGCAAAGAAACGGCAGCCGGCACGAACAGCTGCTTCGGCGATCGCTTCGCAGCCTTTCATCAATACTCTTGCCATAGCTTTAGTCTCCTTTTATTTGTATACTTCGATAGCGCCATCCGGGCAGATGCGCGCGCACATACAGCAGCCAATGCAGTCATCATTGACCGGCTCCACATACTCGTAGCCCTTGGAATTTACCTTAGTTCCCAGAGCCAGAACATTCTTGGGGCAGAACTTGATGCAATACTGGCAGCTTTTGCACCGCTCGGCAATTACAACGACCTTTGCCATACCATGAAACCTCCTTCCGGATACGAAATGATAAGTATTTATCTTTTAGCGCAGGGAACTTTCTCCCTGCAGCCACGGATACCTGAGATGCAGCTCCAGCGGGAGAACCGGCAGATCATCGGGCTCCTCTTCTCCGGCGTGGAGCGGCTGATAGATGGCTGCGAACTCCATAGTGCAGTAGGGATCCAGCATTTCGCGGGTCTTGGCCAAACCCGCCTCATACTCCTGCCGGGTGGTAAACAACCCGTTATTGGGATTGGCCACAAATCGGAGCTTGGGCAACTGCAGATGCGTCACTTGCAGAATCTTACTGAGGGTGCCATCGATATGTTCAATATCGCAGGACCAGGGACGGTAAGCATTGACGATATAATAGACCGCTGTCTTTTCGCGGTTGAGGGCCGGAGCATAGCCGCCCACCGCCCGCGCGCCGATATCATCGCCACCGACATCCATAACGACACAGCATTTTGGATCCCGCAGCAGGCGGTTGACGCCGCCCACCTGGGTCGGTGCATCCATGAACTGCTTTTCAAAGTGGAAGTGGACGCCCAAGGCCTCCATCTCTTCCGCCAAGTCACGAGAGCGGAACAGGGGCTTTGTCATATCCAAATCGAAGAAATGCACGGGTAGCGGCTGGCACTGAGCCAGGTGCGCGGCGAGGTTCAGAGCAATCTCGCTTTTGCCGCTGCCGGCTTCACCCAACAGCACAAAGTTTTTGTAATTGGCACAGTTCTGTTCCAGGTACTCTTTCCAGCCCATCCAAACCAGCTCCCCTTTCTTCTATAAATGGCTGTTTTACACCTTCCATTTTAGTAACGATTGGATAGTATGTGAAATGCAAAGAGTGTATAAGTGTTATCACGCCCTAATTTACGCCGCCTTCTTTTGGTGAACACACAGCAAAGAGAATTGACAAGAAAGGCAAAATACAATATAATAATGCCGAAATGCTAATTCCGCAAAATAAAATTAAAGGAAAACCTTGAGCGGTTCCGCCTAAACCCTGCCGGGCAGGGCGGCTCCGCCGGATCGACCTGAGCGATCCCGGGTTGCAGAAGAAATCCGGCAGCCTTCCGTCCCACTTTTGAAAAAAGGCTCTTCCCCACCACGATGCCGGCCCCGATGGGGTGCCGGTTCCCTGTGGCGTGCTCCGGGCCTGGTAATACAGGCCCATTTATTTTTTGCTGCTTTTAGTTTTCTGCTGTTAAAATAGAAAGGAGGCCCCTATGACCCCCATTCCCGTGGAACAAGCCCTTACTCTGCTCTTACAGGCAATTCACCCCATCGAAGCCGTGGAGCGACTGCCTCTTGGCCTGGCGTGCGGACGCATCTCCGCACACACTGTGCTGGCCCGACTGCCTCAACCACCTTTTAACCGCAGCGCCATGGATGGCTATGCCCTGTGCAGCACCGATCTGACTGAGGAACTGACCCTTTCACTGCAATCTCCCACAGAGGCCCTGCTGCCGGGACATGCTATGCCCATTACGACAGGCGGGCTGATGCCGGAAGGCGCGGACTGCATGATCCAGCAGGAAGCCGTTACGGTAACTGCTGGCAAGGGACAGCTACGCTTTGCTCCAAAGGCCGGGCAGAATGTATGCCAGTGCGGCGGTGAGATGGCTGCCGGTACCTGCCTGCTGAAAGCTGGTGAACACATTATCCCAGCACATATAGGCCTGCTGGCAGCTGATGGTGCCGCTGAAATAATGGTGCGGCACAGTCCCCGAGTAGCCGTTATCTCCATCGGGGATGAATTGCGGCAACCAGGAGAACCCCTGGGGAAAAATGAGGTATATGACTGCAACGGGCCGATGCTGACTGCCCGGCTTGGCTGCTTGAACTTTGTAACCGAATACCATCTATGCCGGGATGAGATGGCCAAACTGCGGCAGGTGATAGGTAATGCCCTGAAAAGCTGTGACGCAGTGGTTACCATCGGCGGCGGTGCGGTAGGCAGTACCGACCTGATGCCGGAATTGCTCTCCCAAATGGCCGAACCACTGCTGTTTGACCATGTTATCATGAAGCCGGGCGGGCATATGGCAGCCGGACTGACTGGAGGCAAGCCTATTTTCTCCCTTTCCGGAAATCCATTTGCGGCAGTCGCGACCTTTGAACTGCTGTGCCTGCCCGCCCTACTGCACCTGGCTGGGTTGGAGCAATGTATCCCCCGCCGGGCCACCCTGCGGCTTCGGGGGAGCTTTTCCAAAGCCAATAAGCGCCGACGCTTCCTGCGGGCCATGGCGCAGGAAGATACTGTGACACTGCCGGTATGCAGCCATGCTTCCGGTTCTCTGTACGGACTGGCGGGCTGCAACTGTATGATAGATGTGCCGGAAAACTGCCCGGCACTGACCGATGATGAGATGGTGGAGGTCGTTTACTTTGCGTAATACATGCTGCGGTGTACTGCTGCTGGCCGGCGGCAAGAGTAGCCGCCTGGGCCAAAACAAGGCCCTGCTGGAATACGATGGTGTCCCTATGATCCGACGCATCGCCGAACAGTGCGTCGCCTTCCCGGAAAAGATCCTCTCTTCCCCCATAGACCTGCCGGTGGAAGGCTTTTGGCGCATTGCCGATGATACCCCAGAATGCGGGCCGTTGGGCGGCATTGTAAGTGCCCTGCGCCAGTGCCGCAGTGAGGCTCTGCTGGTACTGAGCTGTGATCTGGCCTGTTACCGGGCGGAGCTGGGAGATTATCTCCTATCCTTCCTGGATAGCGGGTGGCCGGCCTGGTGCCTGCGTAGCCGGGATGGACGAACACACTATCTGTGCGGCATCTACACCAAGGCAGCCCTGCCCGCACTGGAGGCCATGCTGGCACAGAACCATCTGAAGATGGCGGAAAGCTTTGCAGCGACGGGCGGCCATGTGCTGGAACTGCAATATACAGTCTTTCCAGACCGTATGATGGCCAATATCAATACTTGGCAGGACTACTATACCATCTTCCAACCGCCAGTTTTTGCCATTAGCGGGCTGCATAATACCGGCAAAACCACACTGTGCGAAAAACTCATTCAGCACTTTAGCGGAATGGGCTACCGTGTAGCCGGAATCAAGCACGATGGACACAGCTTTGAACCGGATGTGCCCGGTACCGATAGCTGGCGGCTGCGAAAGGCCGGGGCTAATCCGGTGATGGTTTACAATCGGGAAATTTTGGCGTATAATGAAAAAAATGTTTATCGTGCGGATCAATTAATAGAAGTTGCCCTGCAAAATGCCAACCTGGTGCTGCTGGAGGGCTTTAAGGACAGCCGATGGCCTAAGGCAGAGATTCTTATGGAGGGCGAGCCCAGTGTTTCCCGGGAGCCGATGGCGCTGATCTCCGACTGGGGATGGGAGGGCGGCCTGCCGCACTATACCCGCAATGATGTGGAGGGGATCGCCCGGATGATACAGGAAACCCTGCACCTGGTACCTCCGAGCGGTGAACATGATGAGTTTGGAAAGGATAAAAGGGGAAACGATGGCAACTGAGGAAAAAAACAGCAATGTACTAACAAAGGCACTCTCTATACTGGAATATATGAGCCGACAGAAAAAGCGGGTATCTATTCAGGAGCTTTCTCAGGAACTGGGGATCTCTTCCCCTTCCGTGCACCGCATCCTGCAGGCACTTAAAGCGGATGGTTACATCCAGCAGGAGAAAAATAAGCAGTACTCCCTGACCTATAAACTGTTGGAACTTTCCAGCTACTCCATGATGCACGATGGTCTCATCGAGCAGGTTCTGCCCTTTATGAACTACTTTGCGCAGCAGAAAAACTGCCAGGTAGGCCTTTCGGTGCTGTACGAGGAATCCATCCTGCACCTGGCCACGGTAGGACAGTTTATTGTATACAATGATAAATACGCCCTGCCTGGCACGGTACTTCCCGCCTACTGCACCGCCGCCGGAAAACTGTTCCTTTCCCAGCTGGATGATGAAACGCTGGAGACCTGGGTGCGCAGCCACAACCTGGTGCCCTATACCGCCAATACCATCATTGACCCCGATGAACTGCTGAAGCAGATTCGCCAGACAAGGGAGCGTGGGTATGGCATTGTCATCAGTGAACTGTATGATTTTGTAGCCTGCATCTCCATTCCAGTCATCAGTCAGGATAATCGGGTGCTGGGGGCGCTGAATTTTTCCACCAAGCCGGAACACTTTGATACCCTGAACAATGAGAAGTTCATCTCCGATGTAACAAACACTATCCGCAACGCCCAGTTCCACTAAGACAATAAAATACACGATCCCCCGCCGGGTACTGTACCCAGCGGGGGATCGCTTTTAGGGTTCAAGGAGGAGAATGCATTTTAGTTTTTCGTATCTTCCGCTTCCACATCCACCATTTTCAAAGCGCCGGTGGGGCACACCAGCACACAGGCCGGCTGCATGCCATGCTGTTGGCGCACAATACAGCCATTACACTTGACCATCTTATTGTGCGAATCGAAAGACGGCGCACCCACCGGACAAGCCATAGCGCAGCTGTGGCAGCCGATGCAGTTGGTGTTATCGTAGACGGTCAGGTTGGTGACAGGGTCCTTGCGCAGGACGCCCACCGGGCAGCCTTGAATGCAGGGAGCGTCATCACAGTGCATGCAAGAAACAGAGGTATAGAGGTATTCCCCATTCAGTTCAAAATCGGCCACCCGGCGAAATGGTGTCATATGGGCGATGTCGATATCGTTCTGATCCATACAGGCCACGGCGCAAGCGCCGCAGGCACAGCATTTATCCACATCCAGTACCAGTTTCATCTTCATGAATGGGACACCTCCTCATCTCTGATGATCCGGCAGCGGACACAGTTATAGCCGGGATAGCCGGAATACTCATCCAGATGGGCTTCCGGAACCAGTTCATTAGCGTCAGCTTCTTTGTAGCCGTGGTAGATCTGGAGCATCCCGGGCATCATCTTACTGCTGGGGTTGGCGCGAACATGGATCCGACCGGTCTCATTTTCCACCCACACCCAGTCATTCAACTCAATACCCATAGCCGCGGCGTCATCCTCATTCATATCCACCATAGGGTCCGGCCGCAGACTGCGGGTCCATGGGACATCGTGCAAGCGGCTATGCAGCACAAATGGCAGCCGTGCGCCAACCGAGAGAGTAAACGGATAATCCCCGGTCTGCTCCGGATCGTAGGGATCCTCGTAATCCGGAATGGGAGAAAGGCCGCAGTTCAACTGCTCCACGGTATAGGAGGAAAGCTCAAACTTGCCGGTGGGGGTATCGTAGCCACGGTTGGTATACTCCCGGCCCACATAGGGCTTAAAATCTGGTACTCGGATGGGCAGATCGGCCGCCAGGCAGTCCTCCACGGTAAAGTGGAGATCCTGCAGCATCCAGTCCACACATTTGCGGTAACCAGAAGCCAGCAACGGGTCATCCAGTCCCAGTACACCCACCAAATCGGAGATGATGGTGGAATCGGGGCGGGACTCCCCTACCGGTGGGACAACAGGCTTGATGTAGGTGGCAAAGCCACCTGGATAAACCTTAAATTCTTCCCGTTCCAGCGAAGTGCATACCGGCAGCACGATATCAGCATGCTTGCAGGTCTCGGTCATAAAGAGTTCGGAGCTGACCACAAAGTCCATGGTATCCAGCGCTTCCAGGATTTTATGCGGTTCCGGGAACATCCGGTGATTAAGGCCGAAGGCCATGATGGCCTTGATGGGATAAGGGTCCCCAGTAAGCACATGACGGTGGAAATCGGTCATCTGCGCTTCCGGAATAAAGCAGTTCCACAGTGGGAACCGGTCATAGCCGATGCGACGGTTTACATTATCCGGGGTATTGGCGTGGATGAACTCATGTTCCCGGGTATCAAAGTTGGCCCACTGGTGAGAGTAAGTCTCGCCCGCCGGGATATTGCCGCCCTCGGTATCAAAGTTTCCGGTGATGGCAGAAAGCGACATAATGGCCTTGAAGGTTTGATAGCCATTGCGGTGGTGCACAATGGGCGCACCGCTTTGACTGATGGAAGAAGGCTTATTGGTAGCGTACATCTCGGTGGCACGGTAGATATCATCGGGATCCAGTCCGGTGATCTTGGCGACACGCTCCAGCGGGAACTGCTGTACATAAGCCTTGTAAGCCTCATAGCCGTAAACATGGTTTTCCACATAGTCGTGGTCGATCCAATCATTATCAATGATGATTTTTGCCATGCCAAAGGCCAGGACAGCATCGGTACCGGGGCGAATCTGCAGGTGCAAATCTGCCAACTTGGTACTCATGGGAGTCACACGGGGATCGATGACAACAATCTTCATCCCGCGTTCCTTAGCGGCATACAGGCCCTTCAGCTGAACATATTTGGAGTAGTAGGGATTGGCCGCCCAGCAAAGGAAGGTAGCGGAGCGGTTGGTATCATTCACCGAGAAGCGTCCGGTCATATCCTTCCAGGCTTCTACGGTAGCCATGTGGCAGGTGCTGGATTCGGTGCCAAAATTGGGGGAACCAAAATCATGCGCCAGCCTCTGCAGGAAAGAGCGGTACCACTTGGCATAGCCGGAAAAGAATACCACTGATTCCGGGCCGTACTGTTCCTTAATCTGGGGCAGGCGGCGACCGATCTCGGCATAGGCCTCCTCCCAGGTAATTTGTTCAAACTGGCCGCTGCCGCGGGGGCCTACCCGACGCAGAGGGTGCTGCAGCCGGTCGGCACGATACATAAATTCACGGTTGGCCAGGCCCTTGGGGCACAGCATGCCGTTGCTCATGGGATAGCCGGGAACACCCTCCACCTTAAGCACCTTGCCATCCTTTACATAGGCATTGATGCCGCAGTGGAACAAAGGCTCGCAGATGGAGCAAAAGCTCCGCTTGACCTCTATGCCGGTTTCCTGGCCAGGGATCTTAGCCTGCAACAGTTTTTCCTGTTCTGTCATTCTGCCATCCCTCCCAGTATTTGTATCAGTTCATTGGGCAAACCGCTCTTAGCCAGTACGCCTTCCTCTTCCCTATTCAGAGGCTGCATGTGGCGATTAAAGTAATGCAGGATGCAATTCTTCACCACACCGCTAAGAGCATAGCAGTTCAGCATATTGATGCAGACCAGATGGCCGTTCTGCTCAGTGATCTCGATATACTGGCCATCACGGTCCAGCAATACACGCCGATCTCCAGGCAGGTTCTTATCCCCAAAAGAGACAAAGTCAATTTCCATAAAGTGGGTGATATTATGCAGGATATTGCCCTCACAGCGGGTGGGGATACCCACCATATTGCGACCGGCAGTCTCGCCCTGCACATAGGCGCTGGCATACAATCCGATATTACGGGTATCCCCCAGCATCAGGTCGCAGCCTTCGCAGCAGTCACCGGCGGCATAAATGCCCTCGGCAGAGGTCTGCATCATGGGATCCACCACAATAGCTCGGTTCATCTTCAGCTGATCCTGTGCGATCCAGCGGATATCCGCGCGGGTACCCACGCACATCACTACAATATCCGCGCGAACAGTGGTGCCATCACTCATGGCGATGACCCCGGTGCCATCCTCCAGATGGGCTTCCTCGGTCTTGGCACCAAAGTGCAGCTCTACACCCTTTCCGGTCAGATATTCTTCGATTCGCTCGCTTACAGCCTCATAGGCAGCTGTCGGGAAAATATGCGGAGCCAGATCGGAGAAGATGGCATGGATGCCACGCTCCAGCAGCAATTCAATGATTTTGATACCGACCATGGAAGCGCCCACTACCAGCGCGGAATGGATGGGGCGCTGATCCAGCGCTTCCTTTAGGCGCTCAGCATCGTGGACGGTGCGCATGGTAAAAATGCGGTCGGCGGGGATGTCCCCCACCGGCAGATTCACTGCATTTGCACCAGTCGCAATCAGAATCTTATCATACTGCTTCTTTTCGCCGGTCGTCAGAGTCAGTTCCCGGCGGGCAGCATCCAGTGCCGTAATTCCTACCCCACTATGCAGGTTGCAGGGGTATTTGGCCAGAATCTCCTCGGCCGTCCCATAGGGGAACATGGCCTCGTAGGGGATCTTGCCTTTTACATAATAGGTCGTCAGCATCGGGTTGGCGGGCGGATGCGGGAAGGTGGAATAGACATCCACCTCAGCCTCGCTGCCGCTTTCCCGGATGGCGCGCAGGGCATTATACCCCGCACAGCCAAACCCGATAATTGCAAATCGACTCATAGCTTCCTCCTGAAAAACGGTTATGGTACTACTTCATCAAGCTGGGCAGCCAGGTAACAGTCTGCGGAATGAGCAGGACGATGGTAACGACAGCCAGCTGGATACCCACCCAAGGCAGCGAGGCCTTAAAGATGGAGCCAAGCGATGCTTCCGGCACACAGCCCTTCAGTACATATACATTCAGGCCCACGGGCGGGGACAACAGGCTGATCTGGATCATCATGACGACCATGACACCAAACCAGATGGGATCAACGCCAGCAGCCTTCAGCACGGGGTAGAAGATCGGGACAGTGAGCAGGATCATACCCATGGTATCAAAGAACATACCCAGGGGAATGTAAACCAGCAGCAGAACAACGACCATCCAGAATATCGGCATGGAAGCCTGGATAAACACATTGGCAAAGGCAGAAGCGAAGCCGCAGCGGGTGAGGAACAGCTGGAATACCGCAGCGCCGACTGAGATCATCATAATCATGCAGGTGGTCTTGATGGTATCAAAGAAAGCATTCTTCAGCGCTTTGAAGGAGAGCTTCTTATTGATAGCCGCAACAATGATAGCAACCAGGCAGCCGATGCCGGCAGCCTCGGTAGCGGTAGCCCAGCCGGCATAGATAGCACCGAGCACAGAACCGAACAGCACCACGATGCTCCACAAGCCCTTCAGGGACTTCAGGCGTTCCTTGGCGGTGAACTTATCGGTGGAACGAGGGGCCAGCTTGGGATTGATGATGCAGCGAATGGCCAGGTAAGCACACATACCTACCGCCATAATAACACCGGGGATAATACCACCCATCAGGATCTTACCGACCGATTGCTCGGTATTGATAGCATAGATGACCATGGGGATGGAGGGCGGAATAAGAATGCCCAAAGTGCCGGCACCGGCGATGGTACCAAGGGACAGACGGCGATCATAGCCGTAACGGTCCATCTGGGGCAGGGCAATGCGGGTCATGGCAGCCACCATGCCAACGGAAGAACCAGTAGTGGCAGCAAAACCGGCGCAGGTAAATACGGTAGCCATACCCAAGCCGCCAGGGCAGCGGCCCAGCACCTTATTACCGATACTGAACAGCTCATCGGTAACGCCAGCTTCATTGGCCAGGTTACCCAACAGAATGAACATAGGGATTGCCACCAAAGAGAAGGAGAAGATGGCATTGTAGGGGGTGGTGCTAAGGGCATAGAACGCCAAATGGCTGCCCTTGGTGATAAGCAGGCCGCCCGCGCCTACGATAAACATACTAACGGCAATGGGGCAGCGCAGCAGCATAAGAACGATAAGCGCTACAAACGCGCACAGTCCGATCATCAAAGGGCTCATGCCTGTACCTCCTTTTTCTTGGTGATGGTCTCAACGGTATCCGCGATGACCTGCAGCGCCATAATGGTAACACCCAGCGCAATAGCAAAACGCAGAACATATACGGGCATTCTCATGGCAGCCAGGTAAATTTCGCGTGCGGCAAAGGAGGTCGCAAATGATTTCCAGCTGCAATAAGTAAAGGCAACGAACAGAATGGACTCCAGCACCAGGGAGATGATATCCAGAGCGCGCTGTCCGGCTGGTTTCAGATTTGTGTAAAGCAGATCCACGGTAATGTGGCCCTTATAGATCTGCGTAAAGGAAAAGCCAAAGTAGGAAGCGGAAACATACATAAAGACGCAAATTTCGCTGCAGCCCAGAATGGGATGATGGAAGATATTTCTCATGATTACTTCGGCAATCATCAGCGCCCAAATAAGCGCGATGAGAACACCGGATGCATATCCGGATATCGTGCTGATTTTCTTAATGACTTTCATTGGCAAAGCCTCCTCATAGATTACAGAAGGGTCTTTCTTCACGGCTTTTTAGCAGGAATGTCTTACTTCCGAACAGACCGACAGCCGGAGGAGGGGGCAGCCTCCCCCGGCTGTTCGGTTCCCGGGATGGGGTTTGCTAAGGAATTTTGCGGGTCAAATTATTTGCCGTATACCTGGTAGGCAATATCCATCGGCTCATACTTTTCTACCAGAGCGCGATAGGTATCCAGAATCTCCTGGCCATTGTAGCCATAGGAATCAGCCTTGGCAACAAAGTCGGCAACGGTTGACTCCAGCTTTTCAGCCCATTTGGCCTGCTCGGTTTCGTCCAATGCGATTACGGTCTTACCAGCGTCCTCAATGGCCTTGATGCTCTTCTTCAGCTCGCCGCCCATCCAGTCATCGCTGGAATACTCATCAACAAAACGATCATAAACGGTGCGGAAAGCTTCCTGAATATCAGTGGGAAGGCTGTTCCAGGTCTTCTCATTCATGTACAGGCTGGAGGTGGTATAGGTGCCGATGCCGGAGAAGATGAAGTAATCGGCAACTTCCTGCAGCTTGTAGCTGACAGCCAGAGTCACGGGGATACCGGTAGCAGCAGCAACGGTATCACGCTCCAACGCCTCATAGATCTCGGAAGCATCCAGCGCAACAGGGGTAGCGCCCAGCATGGTCATCTCGCTGTTTACAGCGCCCATGGCACGGATCTTCAGACCCTGCATATCGTCCAGGCCATTGATCGCCTTATCGGTGGATACGATAACAACCTCGGAGGGAACGACAGGGCCCAGGTTCACTACGCCCTGCTTCTTGCACATCTCGGTGAAGGGCTCATAGGTATCGAACATTTCCTTCAGCGCCTTGTTGGCCACCCACTCGGAAGTGGTGGAATAAGGCAGCATGGCAACGAACAGCGGATAGAACTGGCTCTCATAGAAGCCCTCAGGAACAAAAGCAATATCGGCCAAGCCGCCGCTTACCGCTTCCAGCGTCTCACCGGATTTGGTCATGGACCCACCAAAATAGGTCTCGAAGGTCACACGGCCTTTGGTCTCCTTGGTCACCTGCTCCAGGAAATACTTCAGGCTGGCACCGTCAACACCGGTCTCCGGCAGATGAGTGGTAAATACCAGGTTGTAGGTCTTACCATTGTCTTCATTGGTTTGGCCGGGGTTGTTGCTTTTGTCGCCGCAGGCCACGCACAGCAGAGCCATGCACAGGGCCATTACTACGGCAAATACTTTGGACAGCTTTCTCATTTTCTAACCTCCTATAATATCTTGCTTATCTATTGTAACAGGAGAGCGCTCTCCTGTTGCAAACAATTATTTTTTACCGATTTTGTCTGTTTTTGAACTTTTAATTTTGTAATACGGAATTTATTTTCTCCATTATAAATTGTTCATTCAGATTTTTCAATCTGTTTCTGAATGATTCGTTATACCTAATTTGCATGACAGCGCTGCGTAAAAATGTCCAATTACATTTGCATTCCATTGTCATTCCGCACAAATCTAAGCGTTATTTTAGCACATCTCACTAAATAAGTACCTGTTTTCTGTGATTTTTACTGCATTGCCCTCCTTTATTTGGCACGAATGTCGCTCTGCTATTCCGTATAATTCGTTCTTCGTTTGCCTCTTTTCAGAATATCGTTGCGTCAAAAGCAAACCGCCGTCGCTCTCTTATCCTGTATAACAAAAAAGAGCCTTTAGGCTCATTCACATTTTGTATTGTTTTTCTTCTTTTTCAATGCACACTCTCAGCGTAATAAAAAACATCCTGTACTATAAAGCCCAACTTCTCCACAAAGGTGTGGTAAATGGATTGACTTTCTCCCTCACCAAATAAAAAAGACGCCATATGGCGTCTTTTTTATTTGGCAAAGAACCGTAATTTTGATAGAAACCGTACAAAGGGGTGCATTGTTGAAAATGAAAATCAGAACAGTTGCTTGGCTTCCAGCTGCAGCAACTTACTGACCTCCAGCGCAATGTCATTGAGTGTACAGTTCAAGTCGCCACGGAACCACTGCTTATACAGGTTCACGATCCCACCTGCAAAATAGCAGACACGGAGGCTGACCATTTTGGAGTGGCGCATATCCTCAGGAATATCGCTGTCATTCAGCATATAGTCGGTGAACACCTTTTTCAGCTTTTCCATGAACATCTCGGAGCCGTTGGCCTTGATAAGGATACGGTAAAACTCCGCATCTTCTTCCAAGTATCTACTGAGTTGCAACAGCAGTGGGGTAGGATTACGAAAGAAGTTTGTAAATTCAAATTCTTTCAGTACTTCCAGCATCTTTGCAATGATCTCGTTTTCGATTTCCTCGGTCACACCCCGAACATCCGGGTAATGGGCATAGAAAGTCGCTCGGTTTATATCCGCCCGATTGACAATATCAGTCACCGTGATTTTAGAAAGGTCTTTTTCTTTCAGCAGCACCGTATAGGCTTCCCGAATCATGCGCCGGGAACGGATCGCACTGCGGTATTCTGCTCTCCCGCCAGTCTTTTCTCTCATAAGTGCCTCCAATATCTGATAATTTCAATACAAGTGTATGATTTTATATATTCTAATTAAAATTGATGGTTGTGTTTCACTGCCTGAAATAACATACTGCAATCGAAATCAAAAGTCAACAGTTGTTCGAAATCAAGCAACTGCCGACCGAAAGGAGCCATGACTTATGAGAAACTATGACAGAGTACATCCTCGCAAGCCAGAGGGTATTGAGGAAAGAAAGGCTTATATTGTCGGCGTCGGTATCGCCGGTCTGTCGGCTGCGGCGTTCCTTGTCCGTGATGCGCAGATGCCCGGCAAGAACATCACCGTTTATGACCAGCTTCCCGTGTTCGGCGGCTCAATGGATGCCGCAGGCAGCGCAGCGAATGGCTATGTATCCCGTGGCGAGCGTGAGCTGGAGCCGTACATGGAGTGCCTGTGGGATCTGTTCGGCAGCATTCCTTCCCTCTATGAGGAAGGCCGCACCGTGCAGGATGAAACCCGTGAGTGCAACAAAAACTGGGAGATTGACTCCAAGCACCGCCTGTGGGAGCAGGGCTTCGTTCCCCACGACGAGTCCACTATGGGTGTCACTCCGGAGACCCAGGAGCAGATGATCAAAATGATGCTGACGGAAGAAGATCAGCTTGAAGATGTGACCATCAAGCAGTGGTTCAGCCCTGCGTTCTTCCAGAGCCAGTTTGGTACTACTGGAGCTCCATGCTGGCATTCCAGCCCTACCACAGCCTGATTGAGATGCGCCGCTATGCCGTGCGCTTCATGCACCAGCTCCACCTGATCCGCAGCCTGCGCGGTATCCTGCGCACCAAGTACGACCAGTACAGCAGCCTGATCCGGCCGCTGGAAAAGTATCTGGCTGATCACGGCGTGAACTTCGTCTCCGGCGCAACGGTCACGGATATGGACATCCGCATCGACGGCAATGATAAGACCGTGACGGAACTGCATATCGGTGAGGGCAGCGATGCGCAAATCGTTCCCGTTGCAGAAAAAGATCTCGTGTTCTTCACCAATGGCTCCATGACCCAGAACTCCACTCAGGGCAGCATGACCGAAGCTCCCGTGATGAACCGCGACACCGTCCACAAGGGCTGCTTCTCCCTGTGGGAAAAGCTGGCTGACAAGTGCCCGGAGTACGGTCATCCTGAAAAATTTTCCTTCGATCCCGACAAGAGCAATTTCGTTTCCTGCTCTGTGACCGTGCGCGACTATCCGCAGTTCTTTGACTATCTGGCGGAAAAGACCGGCAATCCCACCGGCAAGGGTGGCTACTCCACCTTTGTGGACGCGCCGTGGTTCATCAACTACAATGTGCCCCTGCAGCCCGTGGCTCCCGACCAGCCGGAGAATGTCCAGTTCATGTGGTTCGACGGTCTACACGCCAATAACTGCGGCCTGGAGGACAAGATCGACGAAATCATGCCCCATATCACCGCCATTCCCGTGGTCATGCCCTATATCACCAGCCAGTTCATGCCCCGCAAGCTGAAAGACCGTCCAGAGGTCATTCCCAACGGCAACAAGAACCTTGCGTTCATCGGCCAGTTCGTGGAGCTGGAGGGCGATGTGGTGTTCACCGTGGAGACCGCTGTCCGCACGGCTATGATCGCCGTCTATCTCCTGCTGCACCTTGACCGCCCCATCACGCCGCTGTTCCAGGGCCAGTACGATATCCGTATGGTCAATGTGGCGCTCAAGACCCTGCTAGGCAAGGACAAGATCGAGGTCAGCGACCTGCCGAAGGTCAATCCGCTGAAGCTGCCCCAGACCATGCACGAGATCGTGGAAGCCATCAATCAGATTCCGCCTGTGCCGGAGTATTATTCCGAGCGGAAAGAAAACCAGTAAACCTCGTCAAGAAATTAAGAACGCCCAGCTATCAAGCAGACTGCTTCCTAGCTGGGCGTTGATCTACTTTATCCATCAATCTCTATGCTACCATGGAATTTGAAGGTCATCCGTCCGTCGGCGTGAACGGTTACCGTGTCGATAATGATCAACCAGAGCTTTTCGTCAAACTCGGTGAGGGCATCCAATTCCTGCACCTCAAACATAAATGCTCCGATGGCTTCTGCCTGAGCTTCCCGTGCCGCCTTTGTGGTGCGGAGCTGCTCAAGTTATGCCTTGGCTTTTTTATATTGCTCCGCAAAACTGTTGTATCAGGACTCGGCTGTTTAACGATAGCCCCGGCAATTCAACGATTCTCCGGAAGTTTAACGATTACGGCAGAGCAGAAAGACGCAATCTCTATAAAACGCACGAAACCCCTCTGCAGAATTGCTCCGCAACGGGGACACTTATGTGCCAAAACAGCAGAAAAGCCTTATATCAAGCGGTTTTCGGGCATAGAAAAGATCCACCGTAATTCTATCAAAATTACGGTGGACTTTTGGTGGGTCTTCAGGGACTCGAACCCTGGACCAACCGGTTATGAGCCGGGAGCTCTGACCAACTGAGCTAAAGACCCTTAGTAAAAAACGCCGCCGACAAAATGCACGGCGGCGTTTTGGCTCCCCCTGTCCGGCTTGAACGGACGACCCTGCGGTTAACAGCCGCATGCTCTACCGACTGAGCTAAGGAGGAATATGTCCGCAGTATCGCTACTGCGGGTGTCGGCATCAACCTATTTTCCCGGGCCGCTTCCAGCCAAGTATCTTCGGCGCCAATGAGCTTAACTTCTGTGTTCGGGATGGGAACAGGTGGGACCTCATCGCAATCAACACCGACTATGGTGACTCGTGCGGGAATCGAACCCGCGTTACCGGCGTGAGAGGCCGGTGTCTTAGCCGCTTGACCAACGAGCCATAGCACTGAAAGAATCAGCTTTTATATTATAACCAGCCATCGCCCGGTTGTCAATACGCTTTCTGCCGTTTCCGCATAAAAATTTGCGCAGCAAAAAAGGGAGCCTTTTCGGCTCCCTTGAATGCGGTTTTATACAGTGGGGGTACCACAGTAAGGGCAGAAGTTGCCGCGCACCATTTTCCGGCACTTGGTGCAGAAGCGATCCTCCAGGCCATCGTTGGGGGCAGGCGCTGCCTGCTGCCGGTTCTGCTGGCCCAACTGCTGGGCAATCTGCGCGCCAATGGCGACTTCGGCACCCAGGCCGGCTACACCGCCGCCCTTTTCCATACCATCTGCCGCCGCCACGGTAACATACTTGTTGGTATCGGTGATGAAGGACTGTGCCGCCACCTTTTCCGCCATCTTCTCCACCTCGGGCGGATAGCTGACACTAATGATATTCACATCCCGCACACCCAGGCCGATATCAAAGAGCTCCTTATCCAGCTCCTCCGCCATCTTCTTCCCCAGGGTACGGTTATTAGCCTGCAGCCCTACCAGGACATTGAGGCCAACAGCCCGCTCACCGTTCAGAATTGCTTCGGCCACAACACCGCTCATCTCACCACGGATACGCTCCGAAACATCACTGAGGGAATAGGTATCCCGAATTCCGGCTACCTTGGAGATAAAGGCTAGGTAATCCCGGAAATAGATGACCATGTTGCCATTCATACCCACCGGGATGCCGCTGGGAACCTCCGGGGTGGGAATCATAATGCGCTGGGTAGTACCCCAGTTCAGGGTCAGGTCCTTGCTATTGACAAAATAGACCTCCGCGCGCTCGCCGGTATCGCTGCGCAGGTGCAGCGCCGCATTGATGTGGGTGAGGAACGGAATGATCTGGGTATCGATATCATAGGTGCCCTCATTTTCAAAAATGCCGTGGATACGGCCGCCGGAGTAGAAGATTGCCTTTTGACCGGCACGAATGACCAGACGGCTGCCTTTCTTGATCTCACGATTTTTCCATTTGTAGAACAGTACATCGGGGCGGTATTCGATCCACTCCACTGTATCTTTTTTCTGATTAAAAAGTCCCATTATTCATCTCCCTTTCCCGGGGTGGCTTACCAGTCGCCGCCCCAATCGTAGCCGTAATCGTAGCTGCCGTAGTCAATATCTCCGCTGTCGTAGCTGTAATCATAACCACCGCTATCCCAGTTGCTTCCAGAATCATAGCTGTAGTCATATCCACCGTAGTCGTAGCCGTAGTCATAGCCAGAACCGCCGGAATAACTGTAATCATAGTGGCTGCCATCGTAATCGGAAGACCCGCTCTCCAGCAGCATCAACCCGCCAAAGAACACTGCCAGCGCCAACAGAATAACCAGGATAATCTTCCCGACGCTTTTAGGGTACTGAGCGGAAACCTTGCCATTTTCGCCATTGATCATGTAGTGATAGGTTTTGCCGGCATAACCATAACGAGCTTTCCACAGCGGCACCAGCACCTGCTTATAGCGCACCGTATCATAGTGGGTGTTCATACCGGTGACCTGCGCCTGGCTGTACCCATGCCCACGGATATCACTCTCTGCCCGGCTGCGCTGGTCACGGTCAATGTAGCTTTCCGCAACCTTAAATCCCTGGATACCATCTATCGTATAGCACTCCGCCTGGTAACCCGCCAGGTACTGCGGATGATAGGGGTTGGTATTGCCGATGGTATTGTACGGCAGCACCTTTTGAATGAGATTACCGCTGGCGGTTTTGCTGGCACACACCTGGATATCATTATAGTAACCCCGCACCACACCGGAAACAGGATACCACTGAGTATAGGTCTCTGTCTTGCCATCCCGGCCACGGCGGGTATAGGTGCGGCCACCACGCCCGCAGTACTGGGTCACAGCATCGGCATCGTAGGTCCAAAAGGGCACATACATGCCCACCAGCTCCCCTTCAGCAAAGGTGCGCTTTAGGCTGGCAGGAGCGAACCATCGCTTGCGGATCCACTGGCCGAAACGCTTTTGGGCCTCATAACGGTCGATAGCAAATGGTACAACCCCTTCTACCGGAATCCCGTTGTGCTCCTCTTCCGGTTTGATTTGCGGAGAACCGCACATGGGGCAAACCGTCGCGGTCCCTTCCGCCGGCTGGAAAAACTCCGCTCCGCAGACATCGCAGCGCAGGGCGGTTTCGCCGTTTTCCAGCATCCGACGCCCTTCGCGCTCGCGGTACTCCGCAAAGTCATACTCCTCAACGGTGTCTTTCCCTGGGGTCACTTTTTGGATACTACCACAAGAGGCACAACGAAATTGCTGTGCCTCCGGATCAAATACAATATTTCCGCCGCAGGTAGGGCACCGCAGGGCGGCATTGGTTTGCTCCGATGTGGTCATAACTGCTTACTTGCCCAAACGAGCCTTGAGGGCGGCCAGATCGGCTTCGACGGAAGCGGAAACTTCAGCAGCTTTCTCACTGTACTTCTCTTCCAGCTTCTTGATGTCCATCTTATCGGCCAGCTCTTCATTCAGGGCCACCTTGGCATCCACGGAATCGATACGCTTCTGGACGGCTTCCATCATGTTCTCAAAGCCGGACATATCGGTACGGCCCGCTACCTTGTGCATCAGGTCATCCATCTTCTCCTTGTGCTCGGCAACGGTCAGCTTGGCGCGCAGCTCCACCATCTTGCCCTCAGCGGAAGCGATATCCTCCATGAGCTTACGGGTCATCTGGCGCATCTTATCGCTGTTGCTCTTGGCCGTCTCATAGGCGGCTTCCAGCTCAGCCTTCTTGGCCACTAGCTGGCTCTTTGCATCCAGGAATTTTCTAGCGTCATCGTCATTGCCGGCCAGGACTGCCTGCTCGGCATAGCGGTCGTACTTGGCGATTTCTTCGTTATTGGCAGCTACACGGCGGGCAGCGGCCATCTCATCCGCAATAATAGCGGATGTTTCGGACTTCAGTTCTTCCAGGTTGGCGCGGGCGTCAGCCAGATATTTTTCCAGCAGCTTGCCGGCATTCTTCTCCTCAGCACCGCTGAGCAGGCTATTGATGTTTGCGCTCATAATGTCACTAAATCTCTGCAGAATACCCATTATTGTTCCTCCTGATGTTGAATCTCATATTGGGGGTGATAACGCCACTCCCCTAAGTTAATTTTATAGCACCGCTACAAAAAAATCAAGAGAGCAGCACGATCTTTAAGAATAATTCATGAAAGCTTAAAAGCAGTGCCACATTTCCCTCCGGTCACACCTCAAAATCGAGGTAGGCCGCTCCGATGATGCCGGCATCTCCGCCCAGCGCTGCCCGGCGGATAGGACAGGTGGGTGCCCGGTGGCCACCATAGCGGTTCGCCCGGACATAGTCATTGAGCGGACCAATCAGTGCCTCCCCCGCGTTGCTGACTCCGCCGCCGATGAGGACGACCTCCGGGGCGAAGATGTTGACAAAATTGACAATACCTGCCCCAATATAGGTAATATACTGCTTCACCACAGCCTTGGCGGTCTCATCTCCCTCCGCCGCGCAAATAAAGGGAGCACTGCCATCGGCGGGATTAAAACGCTTCATAGCGGTTTCGGGGTGGGCCAGCTCCGCGCGGTGGCGCTGCCGCAGCAGGCCAGTAGCGGAGGCATACGCTTCCAGGCAGCCGCGCTGCCCACAGGTGCAGGGCTCTCCGCCAAGAATGAGGGTGGTATGGCCCATCTCAGTGCCGGGACCAATATCCCCTTCGTAAATTTTCCCATTGAGGATAACACCGCCGCCTACTCCGGTCCCCAGGGTAATCATGATGGCACTTTTGGCGCCCTTCGCGGCACCAGCAATCACCTCGCCCAATGCGGCACAGTTGGCATCATTGGAAAGGCGCACCGGCACGCCCAGCTCCTGCCGGAGCTCATCACACAGGGGAACATTTTTCCAGCCGAGATTATTGGCATAGACAACCAAGCCCTCTGCGGCGCGGCAGTAGCCTGGCGAGCCGATACCGACCGAAACGCAATCCTGCAGGGTAATTCCCGCCTTTTTTACTGCTTCTTTTACACAGCATCCAATATCATAGATGACATCATCCAGCATCCGCTCCGGGCGAGTCTTGATAGACGCGCGCGCAATGATTTGTTTGTTCTCATCGACCACGCCGACCGCTACATTGGTACCACCGAGATCAATGCCTACACGATATTCCATTCGTATCGTCCTCCTTTATGGGGTTCTGCCCATAGTATAGCGCACTTTGTGGGAAAATGGAAGTGAAAGGCGGCGGTTTGCAAAAAATCCAGGCAGACGGCCCGCCGAACCGGCCGTCCCCTGCATGGCAAAGGACCCGCCACATGGCGGGTCCCTGAGTAATAAGATCATGTATCAATCTTTAATCGCGCGGCGCAGAGGCGGCACCAGCAGCATAGCCAGCACACCGCCAATGGCCGCGGTGATGAGCTGCGGGAAGGAGAAGCTGGCGGAAAGCACTGCGGTCTGCTTCTCATTAAGGGTAAGCACCATGGGCACCAGCCATTTTACAATGACAAGGTACAAAGTGAGAAATTTAGCCACGGCGGCAACAACCAGTGCGATAGCTTGACGGGCAATGGGGGCATTCTTGGCGTCGGCAATAAGCACCCACAGCAATACCAAAACAGCATTGCCCAAAGCAACGGCGGGGACAACCTGGGGGAATGCCGGGCCGATGCCGATGGAGAAGGCACAGATGGGAGAAAGAACCGCGACGGCCAAGCCGCCCCATAGACCGCACATCAAGCCAGAAGCGATGAGAATCAGATTGACGAGAGAGCCGGTAACATACTGACCCATGGAACGGGTAACAAACTGCACAGCGATAAGCAGCGCCAGAAAGATAGCGGTACGGCACAGTGTTTTCAGGCTGCTGCTAGTTTTGGTATTGCTCATGATGTTCTCCTTTTGGATAAATGTTGGCTGAAGCGCAAAACGCTTGCTTTTTCTTTTATATTATACTACACTGGTAGATGTAACTCTGTTGCATTTGCAACGAACTGCAAGAAAGGCGACGATAAAATGATTATTCGAATCCGACTTCCCTCCTGTCCATTATTTGAGGGGATCGCTCCAGAGGCACTACTGGAAGAACTGGCCCGCCTGCAGGCAGCAGAACGAAAATACAAGGCCGGGGAAACACTGCTGGCGGCTGGTTCTCCCACCAGTCGGATGGGGCTGGTGCTGGAGGGGGAACTCCACGCGATTTTGCCATTACCGCAGGGACGGCAGCTGCTGCAAAGCCGGCTGCTGCGTGGGGAGCTTTTTGGACAGTTGCTGGCACTGGATGGAGAGCGGGAAAGCCCCGTGACCGTAACTGCCCATACCCCCTGCCGCGTGCTGTGGATCCCGATGAAGAACCTCCTGGCCGGTGGAGGAGCGCCTTCTTCCGCACGGCTTCTGAGCAATCTGTGCCGTCAGCTAAGCAGCGCCTATTTCTCCTTACAGCGGCGGCTCATCTGCCTAACACAGCCTACTCTGCGGGAACGATTACTGTACTACCTGCGGACGGAATGCTATACCCAGGGGAGTCGCACCGTTCGTCTGCCCTTTGACCGGGCTGGTTTGGCGGACTATCTTGGGGCCGACCGCAGCGCCCTTTCCCGGGTTCTTTCCGGTCTAAGGCAGGAAGGCTTGCTGGATTTTGACCGAAAGCACCCGGCCGCCATTACACTGCGGTACCCACTGGAGGACTGAATTCCTCATATTTTCCCCCACCGTGGGCAATTCGGGGCTTTCCTCCTTCGCAGGAGTGTGATATAATAATAGCCGGAAAACGGCAAAAAGCCGTTAAGACAGGCGAATCCCATCATTTACAGGGAGGTTATTTACTGTGACGAAAAAATTTGTATTGAATTTCATTCTTTCCGCTATCTGCTATGTGGCGCTGGGCATTGCTCTCATTGTATGGCCCGCGACCTCCATCAATATCTTTTGCTATGTGTTGGGTGGCGTAACCGCTGCCTATGGTCTGTGGCAAGTATACCGCTTCATCTCTCATCGGGAGGAGCGCTATGCTACCCTGTCGCTGATGGTCGGCATCGTGGCGCTGGCGCTGGGCATCTGCTTCTTTGTCAAACCGGAGCTGTTTGCTTCCATCCTGCCCTTTATCCTGGGGCTGTACCTCATCTTTGATGGTGTAGTAAAACTGCAGGCCGCCATTGATATCAAAAAAGAGGGCTACCAAAAATGGGGCATCCTGCTGCTTTTGGCTGTCTTGATGATCGCTCTGGGCGTAGTCATCCTGCTCAATCCTTTCCAGTCGGCACAGGCACTCATCACTTTTATCGGCATCTGTATGCTGCTGGATGGCGTTATTAACCTGTGGAATGCCTTTGTCGTTTGGCAGCATCTGCGAGTGCTGAAAAAAGCCGCTTCCGCCGCCATTGATACCATCGCCGCCGCAGTGGATGCCGCCAATGGCAATGCTCCCGCTGATGTGGTAGTGGATGCCGTAAGCACTGCCGATGCCCCTGCGGAGGAACCCACTGCGGAACAACCCGTCGAAGAAAATACCCCCAACGAATAGACCTGAAAGATAAAATTTCCCCTCCGCCGCAAGACGGAGGGGATTTTGTTATTTGTTCTCCTGCTCTACATGGATGGCTGCCAGCCCCAGTCGCATAATAATATGCCGCACCCATGGGGTATACATAAACCAGCGTTTGATGGTCTTAAGCCACAGTTTCAGACGCAATGAAGTCGTTTTTCTCCGGTAAAAGCGGGCAAGTTCGCGGTCATCATCGGCTTGGCTCATGGCCTCCGCCAGGGCGCTGCCGCTGCGGATGGCGCTGCTGATTCCTTCGAAGGAGCTGGCGCTGATAAAGCCCGCCGCTTCCCCAATAAGATATACGCCATCCCGGCCAGTGATAAAATCCGAAAAGCCGCGTGGACGCACCGCCTGGCAGGCCTCGGTCTTAATAGGGCGGCCCAGCGAATGCCCCAGGTACTCCTCCAGTCGGCTTTTCTGTCGATTATAGGCTTCCCTGCTGTCCTGTGGAGAAAAGCAACCGCCAAAAATCAGGGTGTCGTCTTTCCGTATGATCCAGGAACAGCTTTCGCTGGTGACCGGATCGAAAATACAGGAATAAAAGGGCGCGCGATTCTCCCCGGCCGGGAACCACTGCTGAATAGCCGTGTAGCGGGTCTTCGGCTCCCGGTAAAAGGTGCGGCGCATCAAAGAAGACGCACCATCAGCGCCCACCACCCGGCGGGCGGTAAAATGTCGCTCCTTCCCATCCGTCCTTACAGTCAGGGAAAAGCTGTCCTCTCTGCGGGCAACTGCTGTGCAGCGGCCGGGGAGTATCTCCGCCTGCGACGGCACAAGCGATAGAAGCCAACGGTCAAAGGCGTAGCGGTCCATATTGAGATAGTAGCGCTGGTAATAACGCACCTGCCGGCTGCAAAGATCAATGGTCTGCACCGTGAAGATCTGCGGATCGACCAGCACCTCCTTGGGCAAGGTGAGATCGAAATGCGCCAACGCCTTTTGGGAATCGGGGGCCAACAGGCCGCCACAGGGCTTTTTATGCTGCTCGTTCTGTCCATCTATAAGGAGCAGCGAGGCTCCTGGACAAAGAATCAAGTATCGACGGGCAAAAGTTGCGGCGGCAGGGCCTCCCCCCACCACCGCAATGTCATAAATCATATTGTTTCCTCACGATGAGTGTGGGGATTTTCTTCACTGCGGCGGAACGGCACCAGCTTGGCACGGTCCAGCGCCACCATGATAGCCGGGATAAGCACCAGTTGCAGAATAATACCGGGAATGGCATTGAGGAATGCGCCGGAAATAAACATCTGCCAGGTAAATGCACCGCCGGAAAGCCCCAGCAGTACAATCATAGCAGCCGCCCACACTATACGCCCAGCAATCATGGCGATGATAAGGGAGCGATACAGCATGCGGGTGCACTGCCAGCGCGCCCGACTATAAAGAAAACCTGCTGCAAACGCATACGCCGCCATCTCAAAGGCCATGGCCAAAGCAGTAGGCATGCGGGGCATGGAAAAAAGCGCGAAGCGCAAAAGCGGCATAATAAAACCAACAGCGGTGCCATACTGCCAGCCGCAGATCAAGGCGCACAGAAACACCGGCAGGTGCATGGGCAGCAGCATGTTGCCGATCTCCTTGATTTGCCCGGTGAAAAAGGGCAGCACCAAACCAATGGCCAGGAACATAGCCGCCAGCAGCAGGTTTCTCAGTGATTGATTTTGATGCTTCATATTTTTATTCCTCCTTGATGGGTTTGATAAACGGGGCATAATATTCCGCTAACTGCAGTGGCAAATCATTCCGGTTCTGTTCCGTCACCGTTATCAACTGTACCTTAGGGTGGTTGCGAATATCCTCCAGCCAGCCCATGGCATCCTGCCGCATAACACCCAGTATAGGGGTATCGCCATCCAGCAGTTCCAGTACCCGCGCCCGGAAGCGGGGAAGCTTTTGCTCTAAACGGCCACACTCATCCAGCACAATCAGTGGATAAGAGGACGCTTCCGAGAGATATTGGAGCCCCAACTCCTCAAAACTGGGCAGGATGGTGCGTACCGGGGCGCCATTCTCATCCTGGCCGAATTTTACGATGGCATGATCCGGTGTGAAAGCACGGGGTTCCGCGGCGCTGCTCATATACAGGTACCGGCAGGGAGATTTGCGATCTTCCCCAAAGTAGGAGCGAAAGCCGCCGGGGGTAACCTTCAGCAGCTCCAGCGTTTTATTCAAGGCAGTCGTTTTCCCAATCTGGACGCTGCCGGTCAAAAACAGATGCATATGATCACTCCTTTTGCTGGGGGGTGGGTACCCTGCCCTACCACTTTTGCTATTTTACCACAAAAGATGGCTGGCGACAACACAAAAGCGCCCGGCCAAAATGGCCGGGCGCTATGCATTTTAGCTATGACTTGCAATTACTTGTGAATAGCGGTACCAGACTTACCTTCCAGCGCCAGGGCAGCATTGTGCAGATCAGCAATGATGGCACGGCCGCCGGACTGAGCAAAGGCAATGGCAGCCTGAACCTTGGGCAGCATGGAGCCGGGAGCAAACTGGTTCTCACCGATGTACTTCTCTGCCTCGGCAATGCTCATCTCCTCCAGGCTCTTCTGATCGGGCTTGCCCCAGTTGATGGCGACACGATCCACAGCAGTGAGAATGAACAGAGCATCAGCATGCAGCAGCTCAGCGATCTTGGAGGAAGCAAAGTCCTTATCAATAACCGCGGGAACACCTACCAGTTTGCCGTCCTTCTTGATAACGGGGATGCCGCCGCCGCCTACGGTAATCACAACAGCACCGGAATTAACAACAGCCTCTACTACATCCTTCTCCACCACATCAACAGGCTTGGGGGAGGGAACCACGCGGCGATAGCCGCGGCCGGCATCCTCTACCATGGTAAAGCCCTTGGTAGCTGCGATCTCATCAGCCTGCTCCTTGGTATAGAAAGCACCGATGGGCTTAGTGGGCTTCTGGAAAGCGCCGTCATTCTCATCTACCAGAACCTGAGTAACAATGGTCGCTACGGGCTTATTGATGCCGCGCTTGACCAGTTCGTTGCCAATGGCATTCTGCAGGTGATAGCCGATGTAGCCCTGGGACATAGCACCGCACTCAGGGAAGGGCATATCGCTCTTTACAGCGCCGGCTTCAGCCGCAGCGCTCATGGCCAGGTTGATCATACCGACCTGGGGACCATTACCGTGGGCAATGATAACTTCGTTGCCGGCCTCGATGAGGTCAACAATGGGCTTAGCGGTCTCGGTTACGAGCTCGAGCTGCTCATAAGGGGTGTTGCCAAGGGCGTTGCCGCCCAGGGCGATAACAATTCTGGACATAGCAGTTTCTCCTTTTGTATGTTTTTTCTATGGTTCTTCCGGCGTAATTCCCCAAATTGGCTAAAATTCGGGGGTTGAATACAGAAATATCATAGCAAATGGCCGTTATTTTGTAAAGAGTTTAGGAGAAAAATTTTAGAAGCAATTTTTCAGTATGTAAAAAGTTCACAAAGCGCTTTCCCCTATTCCAGTCTGTTTTTCGTCGTGGCGACAAAGGGGCGGCTTCTCCACCGGTTTTGGTTCTTCATTTGGCTGCGTTTTGCGCTATGCGGGGATAAACTCTTTTTTGCCGTTTCTGTCTTGACGGTGAATTGAAAGCGCAAAAGCCCCCGGTCTTCCACCGGGGGCTTTCTTCATTCTCTCTAAAACTTACTTTTGGTTATTTACCGAAGTAGCGCTTCAGCAGACCGGCAAAGGCACGGCCGTGACGGGCTTCATCGCGGGCCATCTCATGTACGGTATCGTGAATAGCATCCAAATTGAGAGCTTTAGCCTTCTTGGCCAGCTCGGTCTTGCCCATGGTTGCGCCGTTTTCAGCTTCCACACGCATCTTCAGATTCTTCTCGGTGGAGTCGGTTACGACCTCACCCAACAGCTCGGCAAACTTGGCAGCATGCTCAGCCTCTTCCCAGGCTGCCTTCTCCCAGTACAGGCCAATCTCAGGATAGCCCTCGCGATGGGCTACACGGGCCATAGCTAGGTACATACCAACTTCGCAGCACTCGCCGTTAAAGTTCTCGCGCAGGCCCTGCAGAATCTCAGGATCACATCCTTGGGCAACACCCACTACATGCTCAGCGGCCCAGGCCATCTCGCCTTCTACCTTCTGGAACTTGGAAGCCGGAGCCTTGCAAACGGGGCAGAATTCGGGAGCCTCATCGCCCTCATGAACATAACCGCAAACAGTGCAAACATATTTAGCCATAGTATAATATCTCCTTTTTAGTAATAATTATCGTTTCTGTATCTTTATTATAACATATCCTATTTATTTGTCAAGCCTAATCTGAAAAATTTTTTTGCATTTTTTACGGCTGTTTTTTATCGTATAAGATGGCATTGTGGAGCGCATAATATTTCCACAAAGGAGGTGAATTCAAATGAGTAAAAATTCTCAGAACAACGCTAAGAATAATGCCCAGAACGGCACCAATAACACGCAGAACAATACTCAAAACAAAAACAGCACGGAGAACCGCAGCGAAAAGCAGAACGCGGAAAATCGCTGCGACTGATTCGTCATCTTCCACAAAAAATACCGGCCTGTTTTTCCACCTTGGATCTCACAGGCCGATATTTTTGTTTTTGAGTCTATTTTTCACGCCTTGTTCTCGTTTTGGTGTTAGAAAAATTATCTCAAATTTTATGGAACATGCCCTTTTTCTGCTAAGTTTTTGTCCTCATTTCTCCTCTGTGGTTCCTCTTTTTAGACCAGGTCGATGTTTTTCGACTTTAATTGTCAATCTATTGTGCGCTCTGTAAAAAAACTAAATGAAATTTTTGTCATACCGTTCCTTAAAAAGTATGGTAAAATCTATCCAGCAGCATTGCTAAAGCCTCATACCAAAGCCAAAGTAAATCAGCATAAACCAAAAAGAGGAGGATCCGACCCTTGTGCACTTTAGAGGAAAAAGAGAAAGAGAGTAAGATGAGAACACAAACCGTCCGCTACCGCGTTTACGAAGAATGGATCACCCACCCGCAGCTGGGCCGCTACTGTTGCTATGGTATCGTATGTGAAAGCTACCTTCCCAAACACGGCTGGCAACTGCAGCAGGCTGTTTCTGATATTACAGATGACCGCAATGCTGCAGAAGCTCTGGCTGCTTTGATGCAGCAGGAAGACCTGGAGCCCTGCCACCTGCTTGATGTAGTGGAGGACTACCTGAATGGCATGTAAGCCATTCCAAAAGAAAGACGCCATCCACAGGTTCGATGCCGGGATGGTGTCTTTCTTTTTACCCTCTGCAATGCACAAGTACCGGCCGCAGGCTACGATGTTTCGCATCGTCAACGCCCTTATAGGGCATTGGCCCAGGCTTAGCCCGGCCGCCTGCGGCTGACTCTCACAATTCGCAGTTTATTCCGGTTGCCTCGGAGATTTACCACATCAAATTGCACACCAACAGGCTAATGGCTCCCGGCAGGCCCAAAATACCACACACCGCCACAGTAAATAAATTCACCGGCAGCAGCGCACCTATAGCTTGCACCAGGCACAGCACCCCCAGTCCACCGGCTGCCGAAAGCAACCAGCCTCGCAGGGCATGCCGCCAGCGCACCAGCAGCGCCAGAATAAGTACCACCCCAGCAATAATCCAAACTCCCATGATGTCCTCCTTTTTTGTTGTGGTGCTTACAGGGCAATGGGTTCCGGCTGTTCCGCCTGTCGGCGCGCGGTGCGCAGCAGGTAGGTCCGGTAGGTCAGCAGTGTCTGGATGCGGTAGGTACAAGCTTCAATCAATGTGTCCTCCGTCACTACATCAAAAAGCTCCTCCGCCCGGCGGAGTTCCTTGTTTACCCTGCTCAGCTCTTCCCGCAGAGTCTCCTGTGTTCCCGTCTTTTGCGGTTCCCTGCATCGGTTCATCTCTGCCATGATCCCGCGCCTCCTTTTCCATCTTTATGCAGGCAGTATGGGCCGCTATACCGCCGCTATGCAAAAAGCTCCCGCAAACTGTTGAGATTTTTTACATCACCCGCTATAATAGATGGGACAAACCTAGTAAGAAAGGAACCGCCATGAACTGGACTGACCTGAAAATAACCGTAAGCACCAAGGATGCCGAGACAGCAGAAGCGATTGCGCAGATGGCCGTCCCCTACGGCATCTACATCGAGGATTATAGCGATATGCTGGAGCTGGTGCCGCAAATTGCCCACATTGATCTCATCGATGAGGATCTTCTGGCCCGCAGCCGCACCGAAGCGATCCTGCACCTGTACCTGCCCCCGGAGGAAAATCCAGCCGAAGCCTCCGCCTTCCTTACCCACCGGCTGGAAGCAGAGGGCATTCCCTATCGCATCGAGACCGACCAAACGCTGGCCGAGGAGGACTGGGCCAATGCCTGGAAGCGTTTTTATCACCCCACCCACCTGGGTAAACGGCTGGTGGTATGCCCCAGCTGGGAGGAATACACCCCCACCCCGGAAGAACTGGTGATGACACTGGATCCCGGCATGGCCTTTGGCAGCGGCACCCACCACACCACCCGCCTGTGCTGCGAGCTGCTGGAGCAGCTCCCCGTTGAACATACACGCATATTGGATATGGGAACCGGCAGCGGCATTCTTTCCATTGCCGCATTGATGCTGGGCGCCCAGGAAGCCGTTGGGGTAGATATCGACAAGGTGGCCGTGCGCACTGCCGCCGAAAACGCCGAAGTAAATGGCTTTGGCCCCGACCGTTTTACCGCTGTAACCGCCGATCTTATTCACCAGCCGCTGGAAGAGGAGCTGACCCGCGGCGGCTTCGATATTGTACTGGCCAATATCGTCGCCGATGTCATTATCGCGCTGGCCCCCGCCATTTACCATCACCTAAAGTCCGGTGGGCACCTGGTGGCTTCCGGCATTATCCTCCCCCGGAAAGAGGAAGTCATCGCCGCATTGGAGACTGAGGGCATGGTCATCACCCAGGAGAAGGAACAGGATGGCTGGTGCGCTCTGCTAATGCAAAAAGCATAAGCCGTGCAGCAAATCGCCGCCTAAACGGCACTTACTATATAAATCACTTTACCGTGAACAAACGGAGGGAGAAACCATGAGCCAAAAAGAACATTCCCGCGCCCACCGCAGGCGCACCTATAAGCGCGTGCGCGGCGTAATCCTGATTTTACTGGTACTGGGTATCATTTGGGGCATTACCGCGTTGGTGCGCCATAATGCCGCACAGCCCGACCCCACCCCGGATCCCAATGCCGGTCAGCAGACCGGTACGACCGATGAAAAGCAGAACAATCAAACACCCGATCCTGATCCTGACCCCGAACCGTCTCCCGATCCGGCTCCGGAACCAACCCCTGACCCCACTCCGGATCCCAAGCCCACTCCCGATCCGGAGCCTTCCGGCACCAACCTGACCAACCCCGGCAGCGATGATTGGCGCACCATTCTGGTCAGCGCCAAATACCCCCTGGCCGAAGAGCTGGATATGGAGCGGGAATTCATCTGCAACTATGCCGGATTTGACCTGAAGGTTGATGCCCGCATTGCCCAGCCACTCCGGGACTTTATGGCGGCGGCCAAGGCGGATGGCTATGACCTGCAGCTCATCAGCGCCTACCGCACCTTTGCCCGCAGCGCCATTCTGCTGGAAAATGAGGTGCAGGCGCAGATGAAATATAATGGTTACAGCCGGGAAAAGGCTGAGCAGGTGGCCGCTACCCGTGTAGCGCCTCCCGGAACCAGCGAGCACAACACCGGCCTAGCGGTGGATATCCTTTCCGGTGATTATTACTATCACCACAGCACCATGGAGGAATCCTTCGAGTATGATGCTGAAGCCATCTGGATGGCGGAGCACTGCGCCGAGTACGGCTTTATCCTGCGCTACCCCAAGGGCAAGCAGGATGTGACCGGCATCATCTTTGAACCATGGCATTTCCGCTATGTCGGCGTAGAGATCGCGACCTACATCATGGAAAACAATTTGACGCTGGAGGAATACCTCGGCGCAGCATAATTTTCGTTTCTATCTCCCCGACAGCTTACTGCTATCGGGGACTTTTCTTTGGGCCCGCTTTGTGGTATAATCCGGTATCATAGCCCCACAGCCAGCAGCTTTCCGCAAAATGTCCAAGGAGGATGCCACCCATGACAACCTTTCGCTATCTTATCACTGCCGAGGACGCAGGCGATCAGATCCAGCACTTCCTGCGCTTTAAGCAGGGCATCAGCCGCAAGGTGGTCATCTCTCTCAAACACCTGCCGGAGGGCATCCTGCTCAATGGCTCCCACGCCCGCACCATCGATCTGCTGCGGGAAGGCGATACGCTGGAGATCAACCTGCCGGACCAAGCCCGCAAACTACCTCCCTGCGAAATCGATGTTCCCCGCCTCTACTGGGACCGGGATGTCGCCGTTTTCAATAAACCTGCCGGTATGCCGGTGCATCAGTCTGGCGGGCACATCTTCGGCACGCTGGCCAGCGTATATGCCACCCTGTGCGAAAAAGAGGGCAACAGCGGCACCTTTCGGGCGGTAAACCGCATCGATAAGGACACCACCGGAGCCGTAGTAGTCGCCCGCCATCAAATTGCCGCAGGCAAGCTGTGGAAAGCCGTTACCAAGCGTTATGTTGCCGTAGTAAGTGGTGTTCCGCAGCCCCCCGAAGGTCTCATCGACCTGCCACTGGAGCGGGAGATCCCGCTCGAAATGAAGCGTATGGTTTCCCCCGATGGGGAACGCGCCGTAACCGAGTATAAAGTCCTTGCCACCGCACCGGATGAAAGCTGCGCCTTGGTGGGGTTCATTCTGCACACCGGCCGCACCCATCAGATTCGGGTGCATATGGCTGAAAAAGGCTGGCCGCTGCTGGGAGATGATCTTTACGGCGGCCCCATGGAGGAATTCCCCCGGCAGGCGCTGCACTGTGCCGGGGTCGCCTTTACCCACCCCATCACCGGGGAACAGCTATGCCTTACCGCTCCCCTGCCGGAGGATATGGCCGCATTACTGAAGAAAAAGGGAATCGGCTGGCGGCCTGTACTAGCCCCCTTTGTGGAGGAATTGCTGACGGTACAGCCCACCACAGTAGAGGAGATCACCGAGCGTTACCGTAAGCCCAAGCAAAAAGGCCGTCCCTGAAATCTGCCTGAAAAGGAGCCGCCATGCCGAATACCGAAATTAAGCTGATCGCCACTGATTTAGACGGAACGCTGCTGCGCGATGACCACCTCACCCTCTCCCCTGCCAACCGTGAGGCGCTGACCCGTGCCGCCGATGCCGGAATTGAGGTCGTTGTTGCCACCGGACGCAGTCTTGCCGCCGTTGCGCCGCCGGTGCTGGAGCTGCCTTTTCTGCGGTACTTTATTACCTGCAACGGCAGCATAACCACCGACCGGGAAGGCCATATTCTGCGGGCAGCACCGCTGCCTCTGGATACCACCTTGGAGATCCTGGAGCATTTGACCACCATGGGCGACTTTGCTGTGCAGCTTTATGCCGATCAAAAAATGTATCTCTCCCGTACCGATTGGGAACACCGCGATTTCATCCATCTTCCGGCATTTCATCTCAAAACGCTCTTTTCCAGTGAAGAAAGCATTGTCGATGATTTGATGGAACGCGCCCGCCAGCCCGGCACCCACCTGGAGAAAATCAATATGCCCTACCTGACTCCGGAACAAAAGGCCGAGATCAAGGTATGGCTGGCGCAGCGTTATGGCGACCGGGTACGCGCCGTCAGCACCATGGAGTGCAATCTGGAGCTGACCGATCGGGAAGGCAGCAAAGGCGCCGCTTTGGCCGCTCTTTGCCAGATGCTGAACATTCACACGGCACAGGTCATGGCCCTGGGGGATGCCGATAATGACATCGGCATGCTGCAAACCGCCGGTATCGGGGTCGCCATGAGCAATGCCATCCCGGAAGTTCAAGCAGCTGCCGATTGGATCACCCTTTCCAACGAAGAAGACGGCGTCGCACATGCCATTCACAGCCTCCTTGGAATATAAACTATATAGAAAAGCCGAGCCTGTCCTTTTCGACAAGCCCGGCTTTATTGCTCTCAAAAATCACAGCAGCATTTCCCACTCGCTTTCTCCATAAACAGCAATGCCGTTTTGCAGCAGTAGCTCAGCTGTTACACCGTCCCCCTCTACCAGTCCGCCATTGAACAGACCGTTATGAATAACACCGTGCCCGCAGCTGGGGCTGCGCTCCTTCAGCAGGGCCGCCTCACAGCCGTACATCCGGCACAGGCGCAGCGCTTCTTCCGCCCCACGGCGGAACTGTTCCGTCACATCCCCGCCCGTTTTTGCCACCACACGCTCCCCCAGCCGTTCAGATGCCGACCGGGGTGTGGACAGCCCACCATAGATCTCCGGGCAAAAAGGGATCATCGTATGCTTTTCCAGCAGGGAGCACACTCCCTCATGTGTTTTCGCCTTGCCATCATAGCGGCAGAGCACCCCCAGCAGGCAGGCACTTACCAATAGCTTCATCTGTCCTCCTCCAGCGGCAGGGGCTTGCCATCCCGCACCGCTTCCACCAGTGTATCTCCGGCGTACCGCAGCTTAAGAGAAAAGAATGCTTCCTCTCGCCGCAACAGCTCCAGAAAGATCTTATCTCCCTGCCACAACGGCAGGTTTTCCACCTGTCCGATGGGCACCCACTCCAGAGTACCCTCATCGCAGTCCCGCAGCGTACCGGTATAACCGCCTGCGGTAAAAAGATGCATATACTCGGTGGGCGCTTCATTGGATACAAAGGTCACCAAACCACGGAATCGATATTCAGTCAGGGTCAGGCCGGTTTCCTCCCTCACCTCCCGCAGCAGGCAGTCCTCAGGGCTCTCCTCCTCCTCAAACTTGCCGCCTACACCAATCCACTTATCATGGTTCACATCGTTCTTCTTTTTTACCCGGTGCAGCATCAGCCAGCAGCCGTCTTTTTCGATGTAACACAGTGTCGAAAGGATCATACCCTTTCCCTCCCCGCTGTTTCATTCTGTTTCTATTGTCATTGTACCACAAGCATCCGCGGCTGGCAAATCCCCTCCCACGCTTTATGGAGAAGAAACAAGTTTTTGCTTTCGATATGCCTAATATCCTATTAAATTTAGCTCTTTTATAGCGTCTGTATTATGGAAAGACAATAAACACCGTTCGTTTTGCGGATTTCCCCCGCCAAAGTTTAATCTTGCTTTTTGTGGATTTTGCCACCATAAAATAGGCGGAATTTTTGCACTTGTTTTTAGCGATTGGTGCTATATAACAAATAGATAATACATTTATTCAATATTTTAGGGCTCATTTGTAGTTAAATTCCAATTCGTCTTTTTTTGTTCAAATTTTCGGGGTTCCTAATTTACACTTTTCTCCAATTTTTTATTTGTTAATTTTTTAGCAATTGTTTGACACCACCCCTTTTTGCAGTTATACTGAAGTTGCTTTTGATGTGGATAAATATTAAGTGAAAGCCGTTTTACGGCGAAAGGACACCATATGACAAGGGCTGTTTATCCCGGAAGTTTTGATCCCGTTACACTGGGCCACATGGATATTATCCGCCGGGCCTCCCGCGTAGTAGATGAGTTGGTTATCGGCGTGCTCATCAACCGCGATAAGAACCCGCTTTTCACTGTGGAAGAACGGGTAGAAATGCTCCAAGAGAGCGTCAAAGAACTCAAAAATGTTTCAGTCAAAACCTTTGATGGCCGCACTGTCGATTTTGCCCGGGCCAATCAGGCACAGATCATCATCCGCGGGCTGCGCGCTGTCACCGATTTTGAGCATGAGATGCAGATGGCGCAGACCAACCGCATCCTCGATCCCACCATCGATACCATGTTCTTTACCACCAGCCTGCGTTATGCCTACCTCAGCAGCACTATCGTAAAAGAGGTAGCCCACTACGATAACACCGATATCTCCAAGTTCGTCAATCCCTGCGTAGCCGCTCGCTTAAAGGAAAAACTAGGCAGCTGATCTTCCCCCGTTTCATCCGGCCGCTTTCCGGCCGTGAAAATAATTTTGTTTTCAATTCCATTTTATTTTATCAAGGAGGCACACACTTATGAAGAAAATCGTTTTGGCAGGCGCCTGCCGTACCGCCATCGGCACCATGGGCGGTGCTCTCAGCACCGTTCCCGCCGCTGAACTCGGTTCCGTCGTTATCAAGGAGGCCCTGAACCGCGCCGGCATTCCCGCCGAGCAGGTCGACCATGTTTACATGGGCTGCGTTATCCAGGCTGGTCTGGGCCAGAATGTCGCCCGTCAGGCTTCCTTGAAGGCTGGCCTGCCTGTGACCACCCCCGCCGTTACCGTCAATGTCGTCTGCGGTTCCGGTCTGAACTGTGTCAATATGGCCGCTCAGATGATCGAGGCTGGCGATGCCGATATCGTAGTAGCCGGCGGTATGGAGAGCATGTCTCTCGCTCCCTACGCCATGATGAAGGGCCGTTATGGCTACCGCATGGGCAATGCTACCCTGGTAGATACCATGGTAAATGACGCCCTGTGGGATGCTTTCAATAACTATCACATGGGCATCACTGCCGAAAATGTTGCCGAGCAGTGGCACCTGACCCGCGAAATGCTCGATGAGTTCTCCGCCAACAGCCAGCAGAAGTGCGAGAAGGCCATGGCCGAGGGCAAGTTCAAGGATGAGATCGTTCCCGTAGAGGTCAAGGGCAAGAAGGGCTCTGTGATCGTTGATACCGATGAGGGTCCCCGTCCCGGCACCACTGTGGAGACCCTGGCCCGCCTGAAGCCCGCCTTCAAGAAGGACGGCATCGTCACCGCCGGCAACGCTTCCGGTATCAATGACGGCGCTGCCGCCATCGTAGTAATGAGCGAAGAGAAGGCCAAGGAGCTGGGCGTTAAGCCGATGGCTACCTGGGTTGGCGGCGCTCTGGGCGGCGTAGATCCCTCCATCATGGGCGTAGGCCCCGTTGCCGCTGTCAATAAGCTGATGAAGAAGCTGGATATGAAGGTTGCTGATATGGACCTCATCGAGGCCAACGAGGCCTTTGCCGCGCAGTCCCTGGCTGTCGGCCACGATCTGGAATTCGATCCCGCCAAGCTGAATGTCAATGGCGGCGCTATCGCTCTTGGCCACCCCGTAGGCGCTTCCGGCTGCCGTATCCTGGTCACCCTGCTGCACGAGATGCAGCGCCGTGACGCCAAGACCGGTCTCGCCACCCTGTGCATCGGTGGCGGCATGGGCTGCGCCACCGTTGTTAAGCGCGACTAATCTTTTTCAAAAATCAATAGTGCACCGGAGAGCCACGGCTCTCCGGTGCTCCGCAAAATAAGTCAAGGAGAGTGACATTCCATGGAGTTTATCACCTATGAAGTGGAAGGCCAGATCGGTATTATCACCATCAACCGTCCCAAGGCCCTCAATGCGCTGAACAGCGCCGTGCTGGATGAGCTGGATAAGACCCTCGACGCGGTCGATCAGGAAGCCATCCGTTGCCTCATCCTCACCGGAGCGGGTGAAAAGAGCTTTGTGGCCGGCGCCGATATCGGCGAGATGAGCACCCTGACCAAGGCCGAGGGCGAAGCCTTTGGCAAAAAGGGCAACGATGTGTTCCGCAAGCTGGAGACCTTCCCCATCCCCGTTATTGCGGCCGTCAATGGCTTTGCGCTGGGCGGCGGCTGTGAGATCAGCATGAGCTGCGATATCCGCATCTGCAGCGAAAACGCCGTGTTCGGTCAGCCCGAGGTCGGCCTGGGTATCACCCCCGGCTTCGGCGGCACCCAGCGTCTGGCCCGCATCGTCGGCACCGGCAAGGCCAAAGAGATGATCTACGGCGCCCGCAATATTAAAGCGGAAGAAGCCTATCGCATCGGCCTGGTGAACAATGTTTACCCTGCCGAAGAACTGATGCCCGCCGCCAAAAAGCTGGCCTCCACCATCGCCCGCAATGCTCCCATCGCTGTGCGCAACTGCAAGCGCGCTATCAATGAAGGCATACAGGTCGATATGGACCAGGCCATCGTCATCGAAGAAAAGCTGTTTGGCAGCTGCTTTGAGACCTGCGACCAGAAAGAAGGCATGAACGCTTTCTTGGAAAAGCGCAAGGTCGACGCATTCCTCAATAAATAATTAAAGCCCCAAAAACTATACTTACGGAGGTAACTGAAAATGAAAGTTGGTATTATTGGCGCTGGTACTATGGGTTCCGGCATCGCTCAGGCCTTTGCTCAGTCCAATGGCTACGAGGTTCTCCTGTGCGATATCAACGAAGAGTTTGCCGCTAACGGCAAAAACAAGATCGCCAAGGGTCTGAACGGCCGCGTGGCCAAGGGCAAGATGGAGCAGGCCGCTGCCGATGCCATCCTTGCCAAGATCACCACCGGCACCAAGGAGATCTGCAAGGATTGTGACCTCGTCATCGAGGCTGCCATTGAGAATATGGAGATCAAGAAGCAGACCTTCCAGGAGCTCTCCCAGATCTGCAAGCCCGCGTGCATGTTCGCCACCAATACTTCCTCCCTCTCCATCACCGAAATCGGCGCTAAGCTCGATCGTCCCATCATCGGCATGCATTTCTTCAATCCCGCTCCTGTTATGAAGCTGGTCGAAGTCATCGCCGGCCTGAATACCCCCGCTGAGATGGTAGAAACCATCAAGAAGATCGCGGAAGACATCGGCAAAACCCCCGTACAGGTCGAAGAAGCTGCCGGTTTCGTTGTTAACCGCATCCTCATCCCCATGATTAACGAAGCTGTCGGCATCTATGCCGAAGGCGTTGCCTCCGTTGAGGGCATTGATAATGCCATGATGCTGGGCGCCAACCACCCCATGGGTCCTCTCGCTTTGGGCGATCTGATCGGTCTGGATGTATGCCTCGCCATTATGGAAGTTCTGCAGGCCGAGACCGGCGACGATAAGTATCGTCCTCACCCCCTGCTGCGCAAGATGGTTCGCGGCGGCAAGCTGGGCAGAAAGACCGGCGTTGGTTTCTACGATTACAGAAAGTAAGCGATAAGGAGGATCTGTTATGGATTTCAAACTCACCAGAGAGCAGGCCATGGTGCAGAAGATGTACCGTGAGTTTGCCGAGAATGAAGTAAAGCCCCTGGCTGCCGAGGTAGATGAGGAAGAGCGCTTCCCCGAAGAGACCGTCAAAAAGATGGCTAAGCTCGGTATGATGGGTATCTACTTCCCCAAAGAGTACGGCGGCGCCGGCGGCGATGTCCTCTCCTATGTCATGGCTGTCGAAGAACTCTCCAAGGTCTGCGGCACCACCGGCGTTATTCTTTCCGCCCATACCTCCCTATGCTGCGCTCCTATCTATGAGAACGGCACCGAGGAGCAGAAGAAATATTACCTGCCCAAGCTGTGCAGCGGCGAGTGGATTGGTGCTTTCGGTCTGACTGAGCCGGGCGCCGGCACCGACGCACAGGGTCAGCAGACCTTTGCCGTGCTGGATGGCGACCACTGGGTCCTCAATGGCTCCAAGATCTTCATCACCAATGCCGGCTTTGCCAATGTGTTCATCATCATTGCCGTTACCGGCATCATCCCCGATAAGAAGAACCCCAAGAAGACCCGCAAGGAGATCTCCGCTTTCATTGTAGAGCGTACCGATCCCGGCTTCAGCGTTGGTAAGCACGAAAAGAAGATGGGTATCCGCGGCTCCTCCACCTGCGAGCTGATCATGGAAGACTGCCGCATCCCTGCCGACCGTCTGCTGGGCAAGAAGGGTAAGGGCTTCAATATCGCTATGGCTACCCTCGATGGCGGCCGTATCGGTATCGCCGCTCAGGCACTAGGCCTTGGCGAAGGCGCTGTGGAAGAGGTCATCAAGTACACCCACGAGCGTGTACAGTTCGGCCGCCGCATCTCCCAGTTCCAGAATACCCAGTTCCAGATCGCTGATATGCACACCCGCATGGAAGCTGCCAAGTATTTGGTTTACTCCGCTGCCTGCAAGAAGAACGCCCACGAGCCTTACAGCGTGGATGCCGCCATGGCCAAGCTCTTTGCCGCCGAGGCTGCCAGCGATGTCACCCGCCGCGCGGTACAGCTCTTTGGTGGTTACGGCTACACCCGTGATTACCCCGTGGAGCGCATGATGCGTGATGCCAAGATCACTGAAATCTACGAGGGTACCTCCGAGGTTCAGCGCATGGTCATCGCCGCCAATCTTAAGGTCAACTGATAGGAGGAGTATGCCGTTATGAAATGTATCGTATGTGTAAAGCAGGTACCGGATACCTCCGGTAAGGTTGCTGTAAAAGAAGACGGTACCATGGATCGTGCCTCCATGGATACCATCACTAACCCCGATGACCTCAATGCCATCGAGGCTGCCCTGACCCTCAAGGACGAGACCGGCTGCGAGGTTGTGGTCGTTTCCATGGGCCCCCCTCCCGCCGAGGGGATGCTGCGTGAGCTGCTGGCCCGCGGCGCCGACCGTGCCGTTCTGGTTTCCGCCCGTGAATTCGGCGGCTCCGATACCTTTGCCACCAGCCAGATTCTCGCCGCCGCCATCAAGAAGATCGGCGTGGAGAAGGGTGACATCGTATTCTGCGGCCGTCAGGCCATCGATGGCGATACCGCCCAGGTAGGCCCCCAGATCGCCGAAAAGCTGGGGATGCCCCAGATCACCTATGTTTCCGAGATCAAGGTCGATGGGGAGCATGTCATCTGCCGGCGTATGCTGGAGGATGGCTACATGACCATCAAGACCCACACCCCCTGCCTGCTCACCTGCATCAAGGAGCTGAATACTCCCCGCTACATGAGCGTCGGCGGTATCTTCGAGTGCTACAATAAGCCTCTGGAGATCTACAACTTTGAGACTCTGAAGGATGATCCGCTCATCGAGCTGGATACCATCGGCCTCAAGGGCTCTCCCACCAATGTTTACAAGTCTTTCTCTCCCCCTCAGAAGGGTGCCGGCATGATGCTGGAGGGCGCTGATAAGGCGACCTGCGAAAAGCTGGTTTCTCTGCTGGCAGAGAAGCACATCATCTGATAGAAAGGAGAAAATGACTATGTCTACTTTTGTGAATACCGATCCCACCGCCTTCAAGGGCGTATGGGTATTCTGCGAGCAGCGCGAGGGCAAGCTAATGCCCACCGATTTCGAGCTCATCAGCGAAGGCCGCAAGCTGGCCGACGACCTGGGCGTGGAGCTGTGCGGCCTGCTGCTGGGCGATAAGGTAGAGGGGCTGGCCAAAGAGCTGGGCGGCTACGGCGCTGACCGTATCATCGTATGTGAGCACCCCCTGCTGAAGGACTACACCACCGATGCCTATACCAAGGTCATCTGCGATGTGGTAATGGAAAAGAAGCCCGAGATCATGCTCATCGGCGCGACCAATATCGGCCGTGACCTGGGCCCCCGCTGCGCGGCGACCCTGCACACCGGCCTGACCGCCGACTGCACCCACCTGGATGTGGATGTTGAGAAGTACAAGGCCTTCCTAAAGACCACCTCCACCATGGATGTGGACAACATGAAGTTTGATGAGGGCACCCACCTGAAGATGACCCGTCCCGCATTCGGCGGCCACCTGATGGCGACCATCATCTGCCCCCGCTTCCGTCCCCAGATGTCTACCGTTCGTCCCGGCGTTATGCAGCGCGCCCCCTTCGACCAGGCCAAGGCTGATAAGGTCATTGTCGAGAAGTATCCCGTCGAGCTGGCGGCTTCCGACCTGCAGACCGAGGTCCTGGAGATCGTCAAGGCGGCCAAGGATCTGGTCGATCTGACCGGCGCCGAGGTCATCGTTTCGGTCGGCCGCGGCATCGGTAAGGATGTTCCCACTGGCATCAAGCTGGCCGAGGAGTTGGCCGAGGCCCTGGGCGGCGGCGTAGTAGGCGGCAGCCGTGCCGCTGTGGACGCTGGTTGGCTCTCTGCTGATCATCAGGTCGGCCAGACCGGTAAGACCGTTCGTCCCAAGATCTATGTCGCTCTGGGTATCTCCGGTGCCATCCAGCACCTGGCCGGTATGCAGGACTCCGAGTGCATCATCGCCGTGAACAAGAATGAGACCGCTCCTATCTTCGAGGCCGCCGATTACGGCATCTGCGGGGATCTCTTTAAGGTCGTTCCCATGATGATTGAGGCCCTGAAAGCCGAGAAAAAATAAGGCCTGACATGAAAGCCCTCACCCTTTCGCGGGTGGGGGCTTTTGCATTGGACCGTAAAAAGGGCCGGTACCCTGTGCGGATACCGGCGGCCTGTCATTTTTATTTTAACCGAAGAAGCGCTTGATCTCGATCTCGGCGTTTTCGACCGAGTCGGAGCCGTGGATGAGGTTTTCGCTGGTGCAGCAGGCATAGTCGCCGCGGATAGTACCGGCAGTCGCTTCCTCAAACTTGGTGGCGCCCATGATGATGCGCATGCCCTTTACGGCGTTGTCACCCTCTACGATCATCGCGAGGACGGGGCCGCTGGTCATGTAGGTGACGATCTCCGGGAAGAAAGGCTTATCCGCGATGTGGGCATAGTGCTCGCGCAGGATCGGCTCATCCAGCATCATCATTTTGGCGTCAATGATCTTGTAGTTCTTGCGCTCAATGCGGGAAATGACCTCGCCCATCAGGCCCCGCTTTACACAGTCTGGCTTCAGCATGATATAAGTTCTTTCCATAGCCATAGTTTTTACACTCCTTATTCTTCTGCAAAATTCTCCGTTTGCAAATTGCCTATATAGTATAGCAGAAAAAAATGGCCTTGGCTATCCCTTTTTGCCCCCTTTTTTCGGAAAACTTCGCTGCTTGCTTCCCTTTTGTTTGACTGCTGTCCCGCAAAATGCTACAATACCCACAGTTAATGGGCCGCTGCTCTTGGCCGTAGCCCGCGGCAGCCGTCAGACCGCCCGCAGGGCAGCCCGCCTACGGCGGGCTCGACGGGGCTTCGCCCCGCCGGTTCCGGCTTCGCCGGAACGCCCTGCGGGCGGCCTGGCTGCGCCGCTCCTTCCCATTCCTACAAACCATACAGGAGGACCCTCACCATGATCAAATCCCTGGGAGAAAAGCACCCCGATACCAAGAAAGCCTCTTTTATCGCACCCGATTCCGCCATCCTCGGCGATGTTACCCTGGCCGAAGGCACCAGCGTGTGGTACGGCGCCGTCATCCGCGGCGACCTGGACCATATCACCATCGGCAAAAACAGCAATGTACAGGATAACTGCACCCTGCACGGCGATCGAGGCTACCCCATCACCTTAGGGGAAGGCGTCTCCATCGGCCACAATGCCGTCGTGCACGGCGCCACTGTCGGTGATAATACCGTCATCGGCATGGGCTCCGTCCTGCTCAATGGCTGCGTCATCGGCAAAAACAGCATTGTCGGGGCCGGGGCTGTCGTCTCCGGCGGCGCTCATTTCCCGGATGGCTCCCTCATTGTAGGCATCCCCGCCAAAGCCATTTCGGATCTGCACCCCGTGCAGATCGAGCATAACCGTGAAAACGCCGAAACCTATTGCAAACTGGCACTCGAACACGCAAAGGAGGCGGATTAATGTCCACCGCCGGATTTTCCTCTTTCCTTGCCCGCAAAAATATCAAGCCCTCCGCTAAGCTCTATTTTGTCGATGCCATGAGCGCCATGGCCATGGGCCTGTTTGCTTCTCTGCTCATCGGCACCATTCTGGATACGCTGGGCGATCAGTTCCACTGGGATTGGCTTGTCACCGCCGCAGGCTACGCCAGCAGCGCCACCGGTATCGCCATTGCCGTTGCCATCGGTGTTTCTCTCTCCGCACCCCCACTGGTTCTGTATTCTCTCTGTGCCGTGGGACTCGGCTCCTACTCAGTCGGCGGCCCGCTGGGGGCATTCTTCGCTGTCATTGTCGCCGCGGAACTTGGAAAAGCCGTCAGCCGCGAAACCAAAGTCGATATTCTCGTCACCCCCACCGTCACCATTCTTTCGGGGCTGGGGGTCGGTTCTCTCATCGGTCCCGGCGTCAGCCTCTTGATGAACGGCTTCGGTCAACTCATTATTCGGGCAACTCAGCTTCGCCCGTTTCTCATGGGCATTATCGTTTCGGTGTTGGTCGGTATCGTCCTCACCTTGCCCATCAGTTCCGCCGCCATCTGCTTTACTCTCAGCCTTACCGGCCTGGCCGGCGGCGCTGCCACGGCAGGCTGCTGCGCCCAGATGATCGGCTTTGCCGTCATGAGCTTTGCCGAAAACGGCTGGGGCGGCCTGGTCGCACAGGGGCTGGGCACATCCATGCTGCAAATGGGTAATATCGTCAAAAATCCCCGCATCTGGCTGCCGCCTACCCTGGCCGCCGCTATTACCGGTCCGGTTGCTACCTGCATCTTCCGCCTGGAAAACGGCATTGCCATTGCCAGCGGCATGGGCACCTGCGGTCTGGTCGGCCCCATCGGCATCCTCAGCTGGGATGGCTTTGGCGGCGCGTTCCACTGGCTTGGACTCATCCTCGTCTGCTTTGTGCTGCCGGCTGTCCTTACTCCACTCATTGCCCTGCCTATGCGCCGCCTCGGCTGGATCAAACCCGGCGACTGCAAACTGGATCTGTAATTAACAAAAGGTACCCTTCGCGGGTGCCTTTTTATTGCCTCCACCTATTACTGCGGTATCTCGGTTCACGGCGGAGCCGCACGCCCCCACACATTTCTGTCTCTGCGGGCTCCCTTCGGTCGCCACGCAGCAAAAAAGACACCCCACCGGGTGTCTTTCCTTATCACTTTTTCTCCCCGCTTCCCGGGAACATCTCATCCAACAGTGCCGCGCACCCCGCCTCAATATCCCGGTACGCCGTTACAAAATCCCCCGTGTACCACGGGTCGTCAATATCCCGTGGGTGCCTGGTAAAATCCAACAGCCGGCGCATCTTCCCCTCTGGGTCGCCGCCCAGCTGCCGCTCCATCGCCGCCACATGGCTGCGTTCCATCCCCAGCAGGTAGTCAAACCGCCCATAATCCGCCGCGGTAACATTGCGGGAGCCCCGCTGGTAATAGGGGATGTTCTCCCGGCGCAGCTGCCGCACCGTTCCATTATGTACCGGGCTGTTGGGCGCAAATACATTCGTCCCTGCGCTTTCACAGTCCACCGCATCGGTCAATCTCCGCCGTCGGGCCATCTCCCGGAACACAAACTCTGCCATGGGGCTGCGGCAAATGTTTCCGCTGCATACAAAAAGTACTCTTTTCATGCTTCTATCCTTTTAGTATAATTATTTTGATTTTTCTTCGTTATTATACCACACTTTCGCCCATCCGCCAATCACAAGATCATGTGCAGCTCCACTTCCTCCCCATCGCTGATCCCCCAAAAGACCTCCTCCGCAGAAGCGATCCCCTGCCGCTGCAGCTGGGCTCGCAGCCAGCGGTCGTCCCGGCCCAGTCGGTTTAGGCTCTCCTTTATGATCTCCCCTTCTGCAATTACGGTGCAGCATTCCGTAAATTCCTTCATACTCATCCCCTCCTTTTCCCGGTAGTATTCCCTCTCTGCCACATTTCAGTCAAATTTATTTTTAATTTCCTCTTGATTTTAGGAACTATTCCTGTTATAATAACATCGTAAACCAAAACCAACTGCGTGAAAGGAGCTATTACCATGGAACTGAAAGGTACAAAAACCGAAAAGAACCTGTGGACCGCTTTTGCTGGGGAATCCCAGGCCCGCAATAAATACACCTACTTTGCCAGCGTCGCCAAAAAAGAGGGCTATGAGCAGATCGCCGAGATCTTTACCAAAACCGCCGAGAATGAAAAGGAACACGCCAAGATGTGGTTCAAGGCCCTGGGCGAGCTGGGCGATACCGCCCAAAACCTGCTGCACGCCGCCGAGGGTGAAAACTACGAGTGGACCGATATGTACGATACCTTTGCCAAGGAGGCCGAGGAAGAGGGCTTTACCGAGCTGGCCTGCAAATTCCGCGGCGTCGCCGCCATCGAAAAGGCCCATGAGGAGCGCTACCGCGCCCTGCTCTCCAATGTCGAGATGCAGAGGGTTTTTGAAAAGAGCGAGGAAACCATGTGGGAGTGCCGCAACTGCGGACACCTCGTCATCGGCAAAAAGGCCCCCGCCATCTGCCCCGTCTGCGCCCATCCTCAAAGCTACTTTGAGGTTCGCAAGGAAAACTACTGATAAAACATCTATTTGGAAAAGGAGGAACCACGATGGAACAGAAATTCTATATTTGCAAACATTGCGGCAATATCATCGCCAAGGTAAAGGATGCCGGTGTACCGGTGGTCTGCTGCGGTGAAAAAATGAGCGAGATCATCCCCAATACCACCGATGCCGCTGTAGAAAAACACCTCCCCGTTTGGACGGTCGAAAATGGCGTCGTCCATGTCAAGGTCAGTACCGTGGCCCATCCCATGCTGCCGGAGCACTACATCGAGTGGGTTTCCATCCACACCAAGCAGGGCAACCAGCGTAAGGAGCTGCACCCCGGCGACGCTCCCGAGATCTGCTTTGCCCTCTGCGAAGGGGATGAGGTGGAAAGCGTTTACGCCTACTGCAATCTCCATGGCCTGTGGAAGGCCTGATCTTCCCCATAAAATACAAGCCGAGCAGGTTTCATCGCCTGCCCGGCTTTTCTATATTCCGCCGCTCCCCATCCGGCGGGCGCCCCTCCATTCCATGTCGGGCGGCCCCCCTTACGGGATGGCAGCCCTCCCCCATTCCGGTGCGCCCGCCAGCTCTCTGCGGCTATTTATCCCTGCCACAGCGTCAAATTCCCGCTCTCCAGCGTCTTTGGCACATCAATAATGCGTTGGTTGCTGGAGCCCCGAAACCGCAGGGAGATATCATACAGCGCCTGCACAAAGCGTCCGTCCACCAGCACATCCAGCAGGGATAGCAGCTCCGGCGTCACCTCGCAGCAGGGGTGACTGCCGGGGGTATTCAGCTCCTCCCAGGTAAAACCGCTAAACGCCCAAATGGTTTTCTCCGGCAGCTCTTTTCTTACCCGCCGCAGGAAAGGCAGCAGCGCCCGCTGGTTCTGCGGCTCCATCGGCTCGCCGCCCAGCAGCGTCAGCCCATTGATAAAACCGGGCCGCAGCATCTCTATCAATCGGTCCTCCACCGCCGGGGTAAAGGGCTCCCCGTAGCCAAAGTCCCAGGTCTCCGGCTGGAAGCAGTTTTCACAGTGGTTGGTGCAGCCGCTGACAAAGAGCGTCACCCGCACCCCCTCACCGTTGGCAATATCGCAGTTTTTGATACTCGCGTAGTTCATACTCTCTCCATTTTCCCGCCAGCAAAGGGACGCCCCACAGAGCGTCCCTTTTTTGCCGTCTATGGTTTACAGGTGCAGCACCCGTTCCTTGATCTCCTGGGTGCGGCCCTGGTTCCAGAACTGCGTCCCGATATATCCGCAGGTGCGGCGGGCCACATTCATCTTGTCCTGGTCGGTGTTGCCGCACTTGGGGCAGCGCCAGATGAGCTTCCCGTCCTGCTCCACGATCTCGATCTCACCATCCCAGCCGCACACCTGGCAGTAGTCGCTCTTGGTGTTCAGCTCGGCGTAGATAATGTTATCGTAGATGAACCGCATCACCTGCAGCACCGCCTCCAGGTTCTGCTGCATATTGGGCACTTCCACATAGCTTATCGCCCCGCCGGGGGAAAGGTGCTGGAACTGCGCCTCAAATTTCAGCTTGTCAAAGGCGTTGATCTCCTCGGTAACATGCACATGGTAGCTATTGGTGATGTAGCTCTTATCGGTCACGCCCTCTATAATGCCAAAGCGCTTCTGCAGGCACTTGGCAAACTTGTAGGTGGTGCTTTCCAGCGGTGTGCCGTACAGGCTAAAGTCGATGTTGTGCTCCTCTTTCCACTTCTTGCAGGCCGTATTCATGTACTGCATAATTTCCAGGGCAAAGGGCGTCGCGGAAGGATCGGTGTGACTCTTGCCGGTCATGTACTTCACACATTCGTAAAGGCCGGCATACCCCAGGCTGATGGTGGAATAGCCGCCGTACAGCAGCTTATCAATGGTTTCCCCCTTCTTCAGGCGGGCGCAGGCACCGTACTGCCACAGGATGGGCGCGGCATCGGAAAGGGTTCCCTTCAGACGGTTGTGGCGACACATCAGCGCGCGGTGGCACAGCTCCAGCCGCTCATCAAAGATCTTCCAGAACCTCTCCAGGTTACCGCCGGAGGAAAGCGCCACATCCACTAGATTGATGGTGACAACCCCCTGGTTAAAGCGGCCGTAATACTTCGGCTTGCCGTTTTCGTCCACATACGGCGTCAGGAAGCTGCGGCAGCCCATGCAGGTGTAGCAGTGGCCTTCGCCATTCTTATCCACCTTCAGCTCCAGCATCTTCTTCTCGCTGATGTAGTCCGGCACCATGCGCTTGGCGGTGCACTTGGCCGCCATGCGGGTCAGGTAGTAGTATTCGCTGTTTTCGTAGATATTATCTTCTTCCAGCACATAGATGAGCTTGGGGAAGGCCGGGGTCACCCACACGCCGCTCTCGTTCTTCACACCTTCGTACCGCTGCTGCAGCACTTCCTCTATAATAAGCGCCAGATCGTGCTTCTCCTGCTCGTTCTTGGCCTCATTGAGGTACATAAATACCGTCACAAAGGGAGCCTGTCCATTGGTGGTCAGCAGCGTCACCACCTGGTACTGGATGGTCTGCACACCGCGGCGGATCTCATCCCGCAGCCGCTTTTCCACCATGTTGGAAAGCTGCTCCTCGGTGATATCCGCCTTTACCTCCTGCATCTCCTCCTGCAGCTGCCGGCGGATCTTCTCCCGGCTCACCTGCACAAAGGGCGCCAGGTGGGTCAGCGAGATGGACTGCCCGCCGTACTGGTTGCTGGCCACCTGCGCTATGATCTGGGTGGCGATATTGCAGGCGGTAGAGAAGGAATGCGGCCGCTCGATCAGGGTCCCGGTGATAACGGTCCCGTTCTGCAGCATGTCCTCCAGGTTCACCAGGTCGCAGTTATGCATATGCTGTGCAAAGTAGTCGCTGTCATGGAAGTGGATGATCCCCTCATTATGGGCCTCCACAATATCCGGGGGCAGCAGAATACGGTTGGTGATATCACGGGAAACCTCACCGGCCATATAGTCGCGCTGGGTGGAATTGACCACCGGGTTCTTATTGGAATTTTCCTGCTTGGCTTCTTCGTTGCAGCACTCGATGAGGGAAAGGATCTTCTCATCGGTGGTATTGCTGCGGCGCACCAGGCTGCGGGTATAGCGGTAGGTGATGTAGCGCTTGGCCACCTCAAAGGCACCGTGCGCCATGATCTGCTTCTCCACCAGGTCCTGAATCTCCTCCACCGAAGGAGAACGGTTCATCTTCTGGCAGGCAAGATCCACCGATTCCGCGATGCGGCGGATCTGCATGGGCGTCATGCGCTCGCTTTCCTCCACCACGTCATTGGCCTTGGTAATCGCGGCAATGATCTTGGTGATATCAAAATCCACCTCGGAGCCGTTTCTCTTAATGACTTTCATGCCGGTTTCTCCTCTCTTTCCCCTGTGTCCGGCGCTTTAGCATCCTAAACACAATATATGGGTGTTATTTTGCACTATCTACACAATATATTACACTATATCTGCCTCCCTTGCAAGTCTTAGGACGAAATAAATCCTCCCAAAAAAGCCCCTGCGTTTTGGCTAAGGCGCACAAAAGCCGCCTTTTCCTCCTATCCCCGGCCCGTGCAGCCGGCAAAGCGCCCGCAGGGCCACAGCGCTCCGCGCTGTGTAGGGCGGCCTCCGGCCGCCCAGCCCCAGCTGCGCCGGGGCGCCCTGCGGGCGCCTTGCCGCTGCATCTTACTCCCCCCAGCATATCAAAAAGCCCCGCCCGGTATCGCCCGGCGGGGCCTATTTCTTATCGTTCGTGCAGCTCCTCATAGCTGCGCAGATACTGCAGCGCCGCGCCCCGCAACGCCCCTATATCCCAATAGCCATTTTTCTCCAGCCACTCCTCCAGCCGGCGCACCGTCTCGGTAATGATCCCATACCCGCCCAGCAGCGCCGAACCCAGCATCACCGTGGTGGCCCCCAGCTCTATCGCCTCTATCACATTTTCCGCCGCGTCAAAGCCGCCCGTCGCCGCCACCGGCAAATTAGAATTCTGGCTCAACGCCGCAATGGCGGAAAGGGTAATGGGCCGCACATTGGTGCCGGTGTAGCCGCCATGGGTCGGCATCAGCGGCCGCGCGTTCACAATATCCACCCCGCTGATGCCCCGGATGCTCTCAATGGTACAAATCCCATCCGCCCCGGCAGTCTCCAGCGCCCGCAGGAACTTCTTATTATCCGCTAAATAATGGGGCAGACGCACCATCAGCGGCAGAGAAACCTTCTTTTTCACCGCCGAAACCAGCGCCGCGATGAGATCCGGGCTGGTATACAGCTCCGCCAGCACCGGCCCAATGGGTGCGTACAGGTCCAGCTGCAGGGCATCCACCCCCATGCGTTCCGCCTTTCGGGCCACATAGGCCAGCTCGCTGGGCGTCGCCCCTCTTATCGAAGCGATCACCTTGCAGTCCCCGGGGTGCAGCTTTTCCAGCTCAACCTCCCACTGCTCCAGCGTCAGGTTGCTATACAGCGAGGTGCTGAATACCGCCCCGCCCTCATGGTAGCAGGTCTGCGGCAGGCGGGGATATACCTCCTGGGAAATGGTCTCGGTCATCACCGCGCCCGCGCCGGCGTCTATTGCCGCCTGCAGGCCCTCCGCCGTCCCGGTCCAGGGGCCGGGCGCAGCCAGAACAGGATTCTTCAGCTCCATTCCCATAAATTGCGTACTCAGCTTGGCCATAAACTTCCCTTCCTCTTATTCAAACAGTACATTGATGGGCTTTTCGTTGCCGCAGCTGCGGCGGATGCGCAGCTTGGGCTGCAATACCACCTCGCCGGGGGTCACCTCACTGCCGGTATCCTCTATCACATCAAAGAGCATTCTCGCCGCTATGATCCCCAGCCGGTAGATCGGCAGGTCGATGGTGGTCAGCTCCGGGTCACACAGGTTGCTCATCGGGGAATCGGTAAAGCCCGCCACAGCCAGCTCCTCCGGCACCCGCACACCCTTTTCGTGCGCGGCCTTCAGCACCCCAAAGGCCTGCTCATCACTGGCGCAGAAGACCGCCTCCGGCATCTCGCCCGCGTCCAGCAGCTCCATCGTCTTGGCATAGCCGCCCGCCATGCTGTTTGGGGCGTTCAGCAGCAGAGAAGCCTCTCTCGGCGCGGCTTCCTCCTTCAGTGCCAGCTCCCACCCCTGGCAAAAGCTGTTCATAAACTGCTGCGATACATTCTCAAACATCAGCCCAATGCGCCGGTGCCCCATTTCCAGCAGATGGCGGGTCATCCGGTAGCTCGCCTCCGCAAAATTGATATAACAGCAGTTGTAGCGGTCGGTGGGGGCACTGTCGTATTTACGGGCCAGCACCAGCGGCACCTGGCGCTCATCTATCATTTTAATATCCTCAGGGTAAAAATCCCGCAGCGCCCAAATAGCCCCGTCCAGCTTCTGTTCAAAGATGGTCCTCAGCTGCTGGCTGCGCCGCTGCTGCTCCGCCGCTATGGGGCAGAACAGCACCGTGTAGCCGCGCAGCCCGGCTATCGATTCCAGCCCACTGCGAATATCGGAATAAAAATAATAGTCCGCCTCACTAAATAGAAAAGCGATCAGCCGCGACCGGGAAGACAGCCTCGATTCCACCGTCCAGGCCGGCGCGTAGTTCACCCGGCGCATCACCTCCAGCACATGCTCCCGGGTATCGGGCTGCACCAGCTGCGGGTTATTGATGACACGGGAAACCGTGGCGATCGAAACCCCGGCCAGGCTCGCCAACTCTCTTATATTGATGTCCGCCACCTCCGTCATGAAACAATGTTTTCTCTCCCCTTATATTATATCGCATTTTCTTCCATTTCGCAAGCAATCTCTCCCATTCTGTGAAAAATGTTTCACAAAAATAATGCCTTTTCTTTTAGCATATCGCTAAAAATTCGCAATATCCCGCTAAGATTCGCCTTTTCCCATTGACTTTTCCGCATTATTGTCGTATCTTGAAGTTGCAAGTTATGAAACATGTTTCATCGTGTTTCTGAAATCAAGAGGAGGTAATCGCTATGATCATCGGCAGCAGCCACGGCGTCGGCGGCGGACCCACCCAAACCGAAGTCCTCTCCACCGTAGTGGCTCAGTTGGAACCCATCCATGCCACCTGCATGGAGGAAGTCAACAAAAACATTGATCAGATCATTCAGTACATGGAGATCGGCGCCCGCGGCTTCCCCGGGTACGATCTGTTCGTTTCCCCGGAGTTCGGCGTGCAGGGCATGCACCCGCTGGAGCGCCTCAAGGTCGTTCTCACGCTGGATTCCCCCGAAGTTGGCCGCCTAAAGGAGGCCTGCGCCCGCCTGAAGGTCTGGGGCATCTTTGGCGTCATCCTTAAGCTGGAGGGCCACGAAGCCCCCGGCAACTGCGCCATCATGATCAATGATGAGGGTGAGGTGGTACACCAGTACTGCAAAATGAACCCCTGGATTCCCACCGAGCGCCATTACCCCGGCTGGGAATGCCCCGTCACCCCCGGTCCCAAGGGCAGCCGCATCGCCACCATCGTCTGTGCCGATGGCGACTATCCCGAGATCTGGCGAGAGGCCGCCTATAACGGCGCCAATGTGGTCGTCCGCATCACCCACTACATGAACCCCTGGGAGGAGCCCTGGAAGCTCACCAACCGCTGTGCGGCCTATTGCAATCAGGTCTATGTCGTCGGTGCCAACTGCTACGGCATGGAGCATGCCTGCGCCGCCTTCGGCAACAGCATGATCGTCAATCCCGACGGCAACATCGTTACCGAAGCGCCTATGATGGTCCCCTATCTGCTCAAGGCCGACCTGTACCCCGGCCTGGTGGATAAACTGCACGAAAGCAGCACCACCAATACCTTCCTGTATTCGTTCCGTCACCGCGGCGCCGCATGCAAAGAGCTGGGCGGCCACGGCGAGACCCGTAACCAGTACAAGGCCTATACTTTCGGAGGTGATGAAAAATGATCATGGAGCCAATGCCCTACATGCTTACCCTGCACTATATGGTGCTGGCCATGCGGGATATTAAATTCCCCATCACCAAGGCGGAGCTGCTGGAAAAAGTGGGCGATAAAATGATCCGCACCGGTCCCGAGGCATACACCCCCTTCCGTGACATCATCAGCAAGATGCCGATGGACGAGTTTTCCTGCGCGGCCGAGTTCTACTGCAACCACAGCGCAAGCTGAACCATAAGCCATACTAAATATATCTGAGGAGGTATTATTCCATGGCAAAAGAAAAAAAGGAACTGATCGTCGGTGTCAATGGCGACCTTTCCGATAACTTTACCACCGGTCAAAAGGCCGTCCTGGGCCTGCAGAACACCCTGGCCATGTGCGGTGTTATCCTGGTTCCCATCCTCTGCGGTCTGGATGTTTCCGTCACCCTGTTCTGCGCCGGCATCGGCACCATCATCTATCAGTTCATCGATAAGAAGATGGTCCCCGCGTTCCTGGGCGGCTCCTTCGCCATCATCGCCGGTGTTTCCACCGTCGTTGGCGAAATGGGCATCCCCTACGCGCAGGGCGGCATTCTGGGCATGGCAGTCTTTTATCTGCTGTTTGCCCTGCTGCTCAAGATCCTGGGTAAGGACCGTGTAGCCCGCGTATTCCCGCCCATCATCGTTGGACCCATCATCATGGTACTGGGCCTTTCCCTCGCCAGCGTTGGCGTGCAGGAAGCCGAGGCCAACTGGCCCATCGCCATCATCACCTTCCTTATCGCGGTTGGTGTCAATAACTTCTCCAAGGGCCTTACCCGCGTTATGACCATCATCATCGCGCTGGTCGGCGGCTATCTCATCTCCATCCCCTTCGGCCTGGTGGATTTCACCGCCCTGAAAGAGGCCGCCTGGATCGGCGTTCCCTCCTTCACCCTGCCCCAGTTCAGCTGGAGAGCCATCGCCCTCATCGCCCCCTGCGCCATCGTTCCCTGTCTGGAACACATCGGTGATGTTATGGCGGTCGGCACCGTCGTCGGCAAGGACTTTACCCATGAGCCCGGCCTGGACCGCTCGGTATTCGCCTGCGGCGTTTCCACTATCCTTTCCGGCTGCCTGGGCGGCCCCTCCCTCACCATCCACTCCGAGAACACCGGCGTTCTTGCTGTTACCCACCTGTATTCTCCCACCATCGTCCGCTTCGGCGCCCTGTGGATGGCCCTGCTCGCCTTCTGCCCCAAGTTCAATGCCCTGTGCGGTTCCATTCCGCAGGCAGTTCTGGGCGGCGTAGGCATCCTGCTGTACGGCATGGTCACCTCCACCGGTATCCGTACCCTGGTTGACCACCATGTCGACTTCTCTCAGCCCCGCAACCTGTGCATCGCGGCTGCTATCCTCATCCTGGGTGTCGGCGGCGCTGCCATCAGTTTCGGCTCCATCACCCTCAGCGGCATGGCTTTCGCCGCCATCGCCGGCATCATCCTGCACTTCGTGCTGCCCGGCCGCGAAAAGATCTAAGCAGCTCTCTACTCTTCCTCATCTCTATACAATAAGCGGCTCCGTCCGGTACTCTGTACCGCGGCGGAGCCGCTTGCTTTTCGTTTTGAAACGCCATCACAGCACCATCAGCAGCGTTCCCGCCCCGATGAGCACACACCCGATCAACGATTTCGGTGTGAATTTTTCATGCAGGAACACGAACGCCAGCACCAGCGTGAAAACCACGCTCAATTTATCCACCGGTACCACCTTGCAAGCTTCCCCCAGCTGCAGCGCCTTATAGTAGCACAGCCAGGATGCCCCCGTGGCCAGTCCGGAGAGGATCAAAAACAGCCAGCTTTTGGTGCTGATGGCGGGAATGCCGCCCTGCGCACTGGTCAGAAAGACCATTCCCCACGCCATGAGCAGCACCACCCCGGTGCGGATGGCCGTTGCCAGATTGGAGTTTACCCCTTCGATGCCCACCTTTGCCAGGATGGATGTCAGCGCCGCGAACAGGGCCGAAAGCAGCGCCAGACCCAGCCACATACCGTTCCCTCCCGTCGTTTTCTTCTTTGCGGATGCTTGGGGTTGCATTATTTCTTCCCCCTAATCTGCTTTATCGCCTCGGTGGCCGCCAGTGCGCCTTCATACACCGCCTTGCACACCTGCAGCAGGCCGCCGGTGCAGTCCCCGGCCGCGTACAGTCCCGGTATTCCGGTCTGCATTTTTTCATCCACGACGATGCGGCCGTTTTCCACCGGGGCGCCCAGCTTACGGGCCAGCGCCGCACTGCCGGCTACACCCAGCGCCACAAAGAGCCCCTCCACCGGCAGCAGCTCGCCGTTCTCCAGCCGCAGCGCAGAGACCTTCTCCTCCCCCTCCACGGCAGCCAGCTTTTCGGTGCATATCTCCACCCCCTCCGGGAAATCCGCCGTCAGCGGCTCCCCATTGGTGCACAGGATGACCCTCCCGGCCAGCGGCAGCAGGGCCTGCACCTCGTGCAAGGCGTATTCTCCACTGCCCAGCACCGCCGCCGTCTTGCCCCGGTAGAAAAACGCATCGCAGGTGGCACAGTAGCTCACCCCGCGGCCCTCGTGCTCGGCCAGCCCCGCTATTTTAGGGGCGATGCGCCCCGTTCCGGTCGCCAGGATCACCGCATCCGCCGGGTAGTCTCCTTCGGTGGTCTGCACCACCAGCGAGCCGGTATAATCCAGCCCCACCACCTCCGCCGTGATGAACTCCGCCCCGACCGCTTTGGCGCCGGCCACACCCTGGCGGTACAGCTCCGCCCCGGTAATGCCTTCCTCAAAGCCATAGTAGTTCTGGATCAGCTCCGCTTTGCTTAGCGCGCCCATACCCATACTGATCACCACTACCTCCTGCCCGGCCCGGGCCGCATACAGCGCAGCACTGCATCCTGCCGGCCCCGAACCCACGATCACGATCTTACCCATCGTCTTTTCTCCTTCCTGTTCCACTCCCTGCAGCCGGCCGGATGGGGCTCCGCCGGGCGGCCCGCCTGCGGCGGGCTCTGCGCCCTGCGGGCGCAGGGGCGGGGCCCCCATCCTGTCGGTCTGCACAGGGTCTTTCAGCCTGTGCCAAATTTCCACCCTTATTGTACCCCTATCGCCCCCGCAATTCAACCATCCCGCCCTGTTCAATGTCATTTAGCCCAAATCAAATTTCCGTTTTCGTGCATATCGCCCAAAAGAATCTCCCCGCCCGCCAAAATTCCCCCCACATCGCCAAAAGTAAAATTTCCGCTAAAAATCCTATTGACTTTCGCAAGTAGAAGTGCTAAAGTACAGACAACACAAAAACACAGGCGTTGACCGAAAAAAAGTAACCCGCCCCAAAATCTCCAGAGAGTTGCCGGATGCTGCGAGGCAATGATGAGTACGGCGGATGAAGTACCTTTCGGTAGCCGCGCACCGAACATCCTTTCAGGGACAGTAGGCTGCGCCGGGTTCGACCGTTACATCGTGCGGACAGTGTTAGCTGCCCAAGGAGGGGCCCCCCGTAAGGAGCGCCCGAAGCAGAGTGGTACCGCGATAAAAGCCTTTATCGTCCCTGTATTTTCCGGAGTAGTCTGGAAAAGCAGGGGCTTTCTGTTTTTTGCTGAGCTTCCCCCTATGGCACGGCCGGCCGCGGGGGATTTCAGATAGATCACATCAATAATCAAAAGTAAAAGATAAGGAGCAATCACTATGAAGTGCAAAAAGTTTTTTGCGGCTGCTGCCGCCTGTTTGATGGTCGCCGGCTTTGCTGCCTGCGGCAATGAGCCCACCCCCGTCAATCCCGATGAAAAGGTGTTCCAGATCGGCATTGTCCAGCTGGCCGAACACCCCGCCCTGGATGAAGCCACCCGCGGCTTTAAGGAGTTCCTCACCGAAAAGCTGGGCGATAAGGTTCAGTTCAATGTCCAGAACGCCCAGGGCGAGCAGACCAACTGCACCACCATTGTCAACCAGTTCGTTTCCTCCAAGGTCGATCTCATCATGGCGAACGCCACCAACGCCGTTAAGGCGGCGCGCGAGGCGACCTCCGATATCCCTGTTGTAGGCACCAGCGTGACCGACTATGTTTTCAGCGGCCTGGTAGCCAGCAATGAAGCCCCCGGCGCCAATGTCACCGGTGCTTCCGATATGAACCCCGTCAATGTTCAGGTCCAGCTGATGAAGACCCTCTGCCCCGAGGTTAAGACCGTCGGCATCGTCATCAATTCCGGCGAGGAAAACTCCGCCATCCAGGCCGAGGAAGCCAAGACCGCCTTTGAGGCCGAGGGCTTCACCGTCAAGATCTACTCCGTCGCCGATACCAATGAGATCCAGACCGTTGTGACCGCCGCCTGCAATGAGGTCGATGCCTTCTATGAGCCCACCGATAACCTCATCGCCGCCAATGTCCCCACCATGAGCAACATCACCACTGCCGCCGGCAAGCCCGTCATCTGCGGCGAGGGCGGCATGTGCGAAAGCGGCTTCCTGGCCACCTACGCCATCAGCTACTACGAGCTGGGCCGTGCAGCCGGCGAGCAGGCCTTCAATATCCTCGTCAACGGCGCCGATCCTGCCACCACCCCTATCTTCTTCTTCGATGTCAGCCAGCTCACCCTCGTCGTCAATGAGCAGAACGCTGCCGAGCTCGGCATCACCATTCCGGAAGAGCTCAAGTAATCTTCCCCCGTCCCCGCAAATTCTAACGATTGAAGAGGTCAAACCATGAATCCGCTCACGCTGCTCAATTCCCTGCCCGGCGCCCTGGCACAGGGGCTTATATGGGGCATCATGGCCATCGGCGTGGCCATCACCTACAAGATCTTGGATTACGCCGACCTCACGGTAGATAACAGCCTTTGCACCGGCGGCGCCGTTGCCGCCGTGTGCATCATCGGCGGCATGAACCCCCTGCTGGCACTGCTTTGCGCGGTGCTGGCCGGGGCGCTTGCCGGTCTTTGCACCGGGCTTTTGCATACCGTACTGGGCATTCCGGCCATCCTTTCCGGTATCCTCACCCAGCTGGCCCTCTACTCCATCAATATGCACATCATGGGCGGCAAGAGCAATCTCACCGTCAGCCGCACCCAGTACCAGCTGCTGCTTTCCAGCGCCAAGGTGCCCGCCGCCATTTTGGTCAGCGGCATCTTTGTCATCGCCATCGTGGCGCTGCTGTACTGGTTCTTCGGCACCCAGCTGGGCTGCGCCATCCGGGCCACCGGCAATAACGAGCACATGGCGCGGGCGCAGGGCATCTCCACCAACCGCATGAAGGTTCTCGGTTTGATGATCTCCAATGGTCTCGTCGGTCTTTCCGGCGCGCTGCTGGCCCAGTACCAGGGCAATTCCGATATCAACATGGGCCGCGGCGCCATCGTCATCGGCCTGGCCGCCGTCGTCATCGGCAAGGCGCTGCTGGGCAAGCGCAAAAACTTCGCCCTGCGGCTTCTTACCACCGCCCTGGGCGCTGTGGCTTACTACTTTATTCTCGCCATCGTTATCTGGGCCGGGCTTTCCACCACCGATCTCAAGCTCTTCTCGGCACTGGTCGTTACCGTATTCCTTGCCATTCCGTATCTCCGTAAAAAATGGTCCGCCCGTCATCACGCCAAAGGAGGTTCCGCCGTATGCTGAAGCTTGAGAATATCCACAAAACCTTCCACGCCGGCACCGTCAATCAAAAAATAGCGCTGGATGGGCTCTCCCTCACCTTGAATGACGGCGATTTTGTCACCGTCATCGGCGGCAACGGCGCGGGGAAATCCACCCTGCTCAATACCATTGCCGGCACCTTCCCGGTGGATAGCGGCACCATCACCATCGATGGCGAGGATATCACCGATCTTTCGGAGGAAAAGCGCGCCCGCTTTTTGGGGCGCGTGTTCCAGGACCCCATGATGGGCACCGCCGCCGATATGTGGATCGAGGAAAATATGGCGCTGGCGGCCCGCCGCGGCGAACGCCGCGGGCTCAGCTGGGCCATCTCCCCCGCCGACCGTGAAAATTTCCGCCGGCTCCTCTCGGAGCTGGACCTGGGACTGGAGGATCGTCTTTCCTCCAAGGTCGGCCTGCTTTCCGGCGGCCAGCGGCAGGCGCTTACCCTGCTTATGGCCGTTATGAAAAAGCCCAAGGTGCTGCTGCTGGATGAGCACACCGCCGCCCTGGACCCTAAAACCGCCGCCAAGGTGCTGGAGCTTTCCGACCGTTTTGTGGCGGAGGGCAACCTCACCACCCTGATGGTCACCCACAATATGAAGGATGCCATTGCCCACGGCAACCGGCTCATCATGATGAACGCCGGCAAGATCGTATTTGATGTCAGCGGCGAGGAGAAAAAGCGTCTGACGGTCGATGACCTGCTGCACGCCTTCACCCTCTCCACCGCCGAAGAATTTGCCAACGACCGCATCCTTCTCTCCTAAATTTTGCTTTCTTCATTACTTCCCCCTTAAAAATCCCCTGTGTGGCCTCTGCCATGCAGGGGATTTTAGCATTGCGCCTTCGGCGTCGCGGTGCCTTTTGCAAAGGCATAGCCTGTACGGCTCGCCGCCGGGTAGGCGTACCAGCCGTTACCCTCCTGTGATCCCGCCCCGCCGTAGGCGAGAAGAAATTATGGCATAATTTGCGTCATCAGTCCCTCCGGCTCATTTCATTCGCCACCTCCCTTTGCACAAGGGAGTCTTTCGCCGCCGGGCGGCCGCGTTCTTGCCCCCTTCACCCAAAATTCACTTGACCTCTCCCCTCTCCTGCGCTACAATTATATCGAAATATTTATATAAAATATTTTATGTTTATTGGGAAGGAGGCCTCACCCGTGGAACCTGCCAAACACTTTTTGGCCCTCTATCACCGGATGCGTCTGACCGTCTACCGGCGGCTGCTGCACCGCACCGGTCGGCTCTCCGCTGCCGATGCCATCGCTGCCGATGTCATCTACCTGCTGGAGCGCCCCACCCTCACCCAGTTCGCCGGGGAGATGGGCATTTCCCAGCCCAGCGCCACCTACCGGGTCAATGAGCTGGCCCAAAAGGGTGTGATCGAAAAGATCCCATCCCCGCGCGATAAAAGGGAATGCCGCCTGCAAGTGGGGGATGACTACCGCCGCAAAACGCTGGAGGCCCCCGGCCGCATCGAGCGGCTGCTGGGCCAGCTCTGCAGCCGTTTTACCCCGCAGCAATTGGATACCACCGCCGCCGTGCTGGATGCCTTCCTCTCGGCACTGGAACATGAGGAGGAACATGAAGAATGATCGATCTGTTTGAAAAATGCCGCAAACCGTCCCTGGCCAGCGAGCTCAAGGAAAAAGGCATCTACCCCTACTTCCACGCGCTGGAAAGCCGCCAGGCCCCGGAGGTCATCATGGAGGGCCGCCGCCGCATCATGCTGGGCTCCAATAACTATCTGGGCCTTACCACCTGCCCGGAGGTCATCGAGGCCGGGATCAAAGCGTTTGAGCAGTACGGCACCGGCTGCTCCGGCTCCCGTTTTCTCAATGGTACGCTGGAAATGCATTTGGAGCTGGAAGCGGAGCTCGCCAAATTTCTGCGCAAGGAGGCCGTCGTCACCTTTTCCACCGGCTTCCAGTCCAATCTCGGTATCATCAGCGCCATTGTCGGCCGGGGCGATGTTGTCATCTGCGATAAGGAAAACCATGCCAGCATCTACGATGGCTGCAAATTGAGCTACGGCAAGATGCTGCGCTTTGACCACGCCGATATGGAGGATCTGGAGCGCCAGCTGCAAAAGGTGCCGCAAAACGCCGGCTGCCTTATCGTCACCGATGGTGTGTTCAGCATGGGCGGCGATATTGCCAAGCTGCCGGAAATTGTACGCCTGGCCAAGCAGTACGGCGCCCGGGTCATGGTGGATGACGCCCACGGCCTTGGCGTTCTGGGCGAAGGCGGCCGGGGCACGGCCAGCCACTTTGGCCTGGAAGATGAAGTAGATATCTACATGGGCACCTTCAGCAAGTCGCTGGCCAGCCTGGGCGGCTACATGGCCTCCTCCCATGAGGTCGCCGAATATGTCCGCCACGCCTCCCGGCCGTTCATCTTCTCGGCTTCCATTACACCGGCTTCCTGCGCCACCGCCCTGGCGGCGCTGCGCTACCTGGAGGCCCACCCTGAGATCGTGGATCGTCTTAATGCTCTTTCGGCCTATGCCCGGGACGGCCTGCGGAAAAAGAAGGTCAAGATCATTGAATCCACCACCCCCATCATCCCGCTGTATACCTACACCGTGGAAAACACCCTGACCGCCGCCCGCCAGCTGTATGATGCCGGGGTCTATGTCAACCCGGTGCTGCCGCCCGCTACCCCCCCTGCCGAGTGCCTGCTGCGCACCAGTTACATGGCCACCCTTACCGAACCGCTCATCGATGAAGCGGTCGAGATCATTGGCGGCGTGCTGGGGGAAAAAGTATGAGTAAAGTAGTCATTATCACCGGGGGCAGCAGCGGCATAGGGCTGTGCACCGCGGCCGCCCTGCGGGACCGCGGCTGCAAGGTCTACGAACTGAGCCGCCGGGACAGTGAAGTAGAGGGCATTACCCACCTGAGATGCGATATCACCGATGAGGAGCAGATAAAAGCCGCCGTGGCCCAGGTGCTGGATGAAAACGGCCGCATCGATATCCTCATCAATAATGCCGGGTTTGGCATTTCCGGCGCGGTGGAATTTACCGAAACAAGCGACGCCCAGCGCCTTTTCGATGTCAACTTTTTTGGCATGGTGCGCATGAACCGGGCCATCCTGCCGCTGATGCGGGAGCAGGGCCACGGCCGCATTGTCAATCTCAGCTCGGTGGCGGCACCGGTACCCATTCCCTTCCAGACCTACTATTCCGCCGGAAAGGCCGCCGTAAACAGCTACACCATGGCCCTTTCCAATGAGGTGAAGCCCTTTGGCATCACGGTGGCCGCCGTCATGCCCGGCGATATCAAAACCGGCTTTACCGCCGCCCGCCAGAAAAATATCATCGGAGATGATATTTACGGCGGGCGCATCAGCCGCAGCGTGGCCGGCATGGAAAAGGACGAACAGACCGGCATGGATCCGGCCGCGGCCGGGCGGTTTATTGCCGATGTGGCCCTGAAGAACAGCCGCAAGCCGCTTTATACCATCGGTCTTGCCTACAAGGGCGCAGTTTTCCTCACCAAAATATTGCCCGCGCGCTGGCTGAACGGACTCATTGGCATGATCTACGCAAAGTAACAGTTCCCCACACCCCTGCCCAAACGGGGGTGTTTTTCTATGCTCCTTCGCTGGCCGCCGAAGGACGAGAGCCGCAGGAATCCCTGTGTGTTCCGAGATATTCAATTTTCAAGGTGCTGGTGGGAGGCAGGTTCCCGCTGGGGCAGACCCCCAAATTGCCCGATGAGGTCTGCTGAAGGAGAAAAAGTTAGGCCGGCGCCCCTGTTTGACCGGTGGGGCCGAAAGGCTCTCGATTTGTTTGGTCGGGGAGAGAACCGACACGAAAAGAATTTTTGCCGGTGAGAAAAAGTCCTTTCACTAATACGGCAAAATCGCTCCTTTTTTGCAGTCCAAAGGTTAATATTTCACTTTTATTTACGAAAGGTTTACAATATAGGGAAATACTGGGCGCGATTTGTATAAAAGTTGGGCTTTACTGTGTGTTTTTCCCTTGTATTTTTTTATGAAATATATCCATGCCAAAAGACCCGCCGCAGGAGCTTTTCCTGTGGCGGGTCCTTTTTACGGTTGGATCATATTACTTTCTTTTCTTTGGGACGGCCAGTGCCATCACCAGTGCCCCGCCCCAAAGGAGAACGGGCAGCGTTTGGCCGCCGGCGGCACCGGTGGCTGGATTACTGCCGCTCTGAGAGGTGGTATCCCCCACGGTAATGGTGACGGTGGAGGAGGACCCGGCCTGATAGGCAATGCAAACGGGGGACATGCTGGTGAAGAGCACCCGCAGGCCATCGGCTTCAGCCTGGTAGTTCAGCACTTCGATTTCACCGGCGTGCTCGCCCGAAGTGATCATATGGGTAATGACAAAGGTATAGGTCCGGTTGGTGCCCTCGGGATAGGGCAGCAGAACCTCCACGCCATCTTCGGGAAAGTCATTCGGATCGACCGGGATCCATTCATCGTCCGCATTTCTTATCTTAAGCGACACATCCATCAGAACGCTATTGGTATTTTCTTTTTTCAGCGTGGAATTGCCGGAAAGGGCTTTTTCCAGCAGCGCCTTGCGGATATCCTCCACGGTGGGATAGCATACTGCGGGAAATCTTCGAAAACAATTAACCGAAAGCATAGTAGGCCCTCTTTTTTTCGATAAATCGCACCAAAAAACGCAGGCGGCTTTGCCCGTCTTTATACCAAAAACCGGCGGGATGCCATCATTCTGTACGGTATTCTGAATGGCCAGGATCTTTTTGCCGTGAATGACAAGTTATTTGCTGAAAACGAAGAATCCCTATACTAAAAAGCAGCGGAGAAGCCCTTACCGGCTCCTCCGCTTTTTTTCGAGATTTTTTATTCCGCGCAAACCTGCTCCAGCAGCGCACGGGCTGCCGGACGAGTGTAGTAGCGGGGCACCGGGTAGGTGCCGTGGCACTCCTGGAATGCCTCTTTTATCACCGCGTCTATCTCCGCGCGCGGGAATTCCGCCAGCCGTTCCGGCACACCGCCGGTCTGATTCATCGCGGCAATGCTTTCCACAAAGGCGCGGGCACGGGTGCTTTCATCGGAATCGCCGCTGATGCCGCAAATTTGCGCCATGCGGGCCAGGCGGGGCGTACTGACGGGCAGATAGTACTCCATGATATGGGGCAGCAGAACCGCATTGGCCAGGCCGTGGGCCACCCCATACCGCCCGCCGATGCTGTGGGCAAAGGCATGAACATAGCCCACATAGGTCCGGGTAAAGGCCATACCGGCCAGGAAGGAAGCCACCAGCAGCTGTTCCCGCATTTCCACATTTTTGGGCTCTTCCCGCACCACCGGCAGCGCCTCGTAGATCATTTTGGCGGCCATTTCGGCATAGCGGTCGGTCTCCGGGGTGGCGTAGGTGGAAACATAGGCCTCCAGGGCGTGGGTCAGAGCATCCATTGCGGTGTGGATGGTATTCCCCCGCGGCAGGCCGACCGTCAGCTCCGGATCGAGGATGGCGGCAAAGGGCACGAGCTTGGGATCGAGGATCTGGCGCTTGCGGTGGGTCGCGGTCCCACTGATGACGGCGGCGATGGTGGTCTCGCTGCCGGTGCCGGCCGTGGTGGGAACCGCAATGAGCGGCATCGGCTGCTTTTTCACCTTTAGGGTGCCGACCAGCTTTTCGGCGGGCTTATGGTTGGCAATGGCTGCTGCCGCGGTTTTAGCGGCATCCAGCACCGAGCCGCCGCCCACCGCCAAGATGGCATCACAGCCGGCGGCACAGCTTACGGCCTCCTCCACCACACCAAAGGTGGGGTCGGGGCTGACACGGTCAAAGACGACCGCTTCCATCCCGTTTTCTTTGAGCTCCGAAAGGGTTTGATCCAGCTGGCCGCGGCGCATCATGCCGGGGGTGGTCATCACCAGCACCCGGCGGCTGCCGGTCTGCCGCAGCAGCTCCGCCGCCTGGCGCAGCCGCCCGGCTCCGATGTAGGTAAGGGGGGTGGGCTTTTTGACGACCATAACGACCGGTTTGCGGAGGGCGACGATAAGGCGGGGAAAGAATGACATGGTAGAGATCTCCTTTCGGGTCTGTATAAATGGGGGCGGCAGCAGGCGGGGGCTGCCGGGAGGAAGGGCCCGTTGGGCGCCCGCCCGGCAGGGCGGGCAGAGGCGGGGCGCAGCCCCGCCTACGGCGGCGGAGCCGCCGGCCCAGCGGGCCCACTCGGCTTCTGCACAGGGTTTGCCAAGGGCAGCGAGCACCGGGCCAGGCCCCTGCACCGGCTGTAAATACAAATATCCGGCCTGCCAAATGGATTCGGCAAGCCGGGATTTTTCGGGAAATTACGGCTCCGGAGAGGCCGCGGTCATATCCAGCTCTACTTTTTCGGTGGGAATCGCCGACTCCTCCCCGGCATTGGCATCACCCAACTCGGATTTTTCGCTGTCCTCTTCATCATCCCACAGGCTACTGCTCCAGTCCTTCGCATTGGAAGCGGGGTTCTCCCCGGAGGATTCATCGGATTTGGTACCGGAATTGGTATTATCCGTCCCGTTTTCCTCAGGAGCAGGGGTCGGGTCGGACTCCTCCAGCTGCGGCAGGGCGGAGAGGATACACACCGGCTGGCCGTTTTCATCCAGCTCGATGCCAAGGATCTGGCGGCCCTCCGGGGACTGATACAGCAGCTCCACCATATCCTCCGCCGGGCGGAACAGATAAACGGCCTGTTCATTCTCATTTCCCTGCAGGAACAGCAGATGGTCGGCATCCAACCAACGGGCATCTATGATAAGGCCGACACGCTGCTGGCAGAGGACAGCTTTCACTGTGGAAAAATCAGCGGTGCAGTACACCAAGTCGCCGGCGGCGGTGCTGTAATAGGCCAGGCCGCCCTCCTCGCAGGAGACCAGCCGATTGGGGATGAAATCCACACCATCCTCATCCATCAGGCAGCGGAACTGGGTCTCGCTGAGCAGGGGGTAAAACAGGGCAAAGCCCTCCTCCTCCTGGGAGTTCATGGTCAGCAGGTCGGGGGACTGCTCCGGCGGAACTGTTTTGTCCTCCGGGTCGGTGGTATATTGGTCGGGCTGCTTTTCCACTACGGTAAGGGCGGGGCCATTGGCGGCAAAAAGCACACTTTCATCGGGAGATTCCGGGGCGGCGCTGCCGCAGGCGGCAAGACCCAATAGGACGATGCCGACAGCGGCCATCATCCAAACGGTTCGTTTCATGGGGCATCGCCCTCCTTTCGCGGATTCTGTAACCATTATAACGGTTAAATTGTGAACAAATCTACCATCCCGGTTGGTTATTTTAAGAACTTGGAAGATGGGCGGCATTTTTCCGCGGACCCTTCTTCTCCATAAAAATCAAGACGCCGTCTGCATCTGCAAACAGCGTCCTTTTTCGGTGGGTGATCGACTGTTACTGCAGGATGTAAACCAGCAGGGTGATCACAACAAAAATGATAGCCAGGATCTTGGTCAGCTTGGAAAGCTTGGCATTGGCAGAACGGTCATTGCTGTCATTGAGGAAAGCGCTGACGCCGGCCAGAGCGGTGATACCATCGCCCTTGCCCTCCTGCAGGGATACCACAACGATAATAAGAATGCTGATCACGATCATGGCGACCGCGCCGATAATAGCGAGAGTGGACATCTTTTTACCTCCAATAATTACACCCTGTCCGGTACAGGGCATCATTCGACTACAAAATGATACCACAAACCGCGGCGATATGCAAGCCTTTTTTGGGCAAAAACAAGACCCGGAGGAGAAAAAGCACCGTGGCGCCTTGTTCCCGACCGGGCGTGTGGGAAACGCCCGGCCACGCAAACGCCCTCCGGGAATTTCTCACTGGTAGTATGGCCCGCCGGGGCGGCTTTTATGCAGCCGGCCGGATGGGCCCCGCAGGGCGGCGCCGCAGGCGCCGTAGGCCGGGCGGAGCCCGGCCAGGCCCGCCCGGAGGGCGGGTCCCTGCGGGGCCGCAGCCGCCGGCTGCATAAAACCGGGGTGGGGGCTGCCGCGGGAGCGAGCCCGCTCCCGGCAGGAATTCAGAAAATCAAAGCTGGAGCTGTTCCCCTACTTCCAGGTCCCGCACAATGCCGCCGGTGGCCGGCAGATTTTTGGTGCGCAGGCGGTGATCATTGGGCACCATGCCGGGCTGGTAGGACGCGGCCTCCACCACGCGGGCCCCCTTCTTGGAAAGGGTCATGACCTGGACGCCCTGGGTATCCCGGGCGGCCTTGGAAAGGATCATAGCGGTATGGAAGATGAGCATGCGGGAGGCTGAAGAGCGCAGCAACAGCTCGGTATCCTGCGGCAGGTAGGTGGCATATACCAACGGAGATTTGGTGCTGAAGGCCCCGGTGAGTTTTTTGCGGCGGGTCTTGGTCTCGTAGCTGGCCATATCCACCTTGGCGGCCTTGCCGTTTTCGAAGATGAACAGCATATAGCCCTCATATTTGGTAAACAGGGCCATATAGACCGGCACTTCGCCGGTATCCATGCCCAGCTTGCTGGCCACATAGTCGCCCATCACGCTGGCCTTAGTATCCTCAAATTCTGCTACGCGGGATTTATATACCTGGCCCAGGTTGGTGAAGAACATCAGCTCGGCGGCATTGGTGGTATCCGCCTCCTGGGTGATGGCGTCGCCCTCCTTGAGCTTCTGTTCCCCGCTCATGCGCAGCGACTGGGGGGTGATCTTCTTAAAGTAGCCCTCCCGGGTGAAGAAAATATGGACGGGGTAATCCGGTACTTCCTCCACCGGTTCCTCCTCGGTCTGTTCCACCTCGTACAGCACCTCGGTCTTGCGGGGGGCGCCGTATTCCTTGGCAATCTGCCGCAGCTGGTTGACGATGATGGTATCCACCCGGCGGGGGCTCTTGAGGGTATCCTCCATCTCGGCGATCTCACCGGTCAGGCTTTCGATCTCCTCGGTGCGCTTGAGAATATACTCCCGGTTGAGGTGGCGCAATTTGATTTCCGCCACATATTCGGCCTGGACTTCATCGATGCCGAAGCCGATCATCAGGTTGGGGATGACCTCAACCTCCTCCTCGGTTTCCCGCACGATCTTGACGGCCTTATCGATATCCAGCAGGATCTTTTTCAGCCCCTGTAAGAGGTGCAGCTTTTCCTTTTTGCGCTGCAGATCGAAATAGATGCCCCGGCGGACACATTCCCGGCGGAAGGCGGTCCATTCCTCCAGCAGCTCCCGAACGCCCAGCACCCGGGGCGAGCCGGCGATGAGAACATTGAAATTGCAGCTGAAGCTATCCTCCAGCGGCGTCATGCGGAACAGCTTCTGCATCAGCTTATCGGGATCGGTGCCGCGCTTGCAGTCGATGGTGAGCTTGAGGCCGCCGAGGTCGGTCTCATCCCGCATATCGCTGATTTCCCGGATCTTGCCGAGCTTGATGAGATCGACGATCTTATCCATAATGGCTTCCACTGTGGCCGTGGGAGGAATTTCGGTAATTTCGAGGCAGTTGTTGGATTTATCGTAGTTATAGCGACTGCGCACCCGCACGCTGCCCCGGCCGGTGGAATAGATCTTATCCAGTTCGGCTTTATCATACAGCAAAATGCCGCCGCCGGGGAAATCGGGGGCGATGAGGGTATCGGCGATATTGTGCTCCGGGTCGCGGATCAGCGCCGCCGTCGTTTCGCAGACCTCGGCCAGATTGAAGGAGCAGATATTGCTGGCCATGCCAACCGCAATGCCGGTATTGTTATTCACCAGCACCGAAGGGAAGGTGACCGGCAGCAGCGTGGGCTCCTTTACCGTGCTGTCGTAGTTATCCACAAAATCGACGGTATCCTTATCAATATCGGCGAAGAGCTGGGTGCAGATCTTTTCCAGCTTGACCTCGGTATAACGGGAGGCGGCGTAGGCCATATCGCGGGAGTAGGCCTTGCCGAAGTTGCCCTTGCTATCCACAAAGGGGACCAGCAGGGCCTCATTGCCGCGGGCCAGGCGCACCATGGTATCGTAGATGGCGGCATCGCCGTGGGGATTGAGCCGCATGGTTTGGCCCACCACATTGGCGGATTTAATACGGCCGCCGGTAAGCAGGCCCATTTTATACATAGTGTATAAAAGCTTGCGGTGCGCGGGCTTAAAGCCATCGATCTCCGGGATGGCGCGGGAGACGATGACGCTCATGGCATAGGGCATATAGTTTTCCCGCAGCGTTTCGGTAATGGGCTGCGAGACGACCTGCCCGGCGCCTTCGATATGGCCGCCCTTTACCACACGGCGGTCAATTTGCGGTTCCTTTTTCTTTTTGGGTGGCAAGTTATTTCCTCCCTTTAGTCTATTTGTTATATCAAGACTTGATTATACGATATGTTATGGATTGCGCGGAGGGTGGGGCCGGGCCCGCCGGGCGTTCCGGCGCAGCCGGAACCAGCGGGCGAAGTCCGCTGAGTCCGCCGAAGGCGGGCTGCCCGGCGGGCCATGGCCAGGATCCTGCACCGGCCAAAAATTACTCCTTGTAATACCCTGCCGCACGCAGGATGAGCGAGAGAGCCTTAAGCGCCGCGAAATGCCGGATCAGATTCCGGGCGTCGGCATCGTGGCGGTTGATGAAAAGGCGGCTGACATGGCTGTATTTTTCGCTGGCCACTGCCACAAAGACCAGCCCGACCGGCTGACCTTCACTGGCAGAGGGGCCGGCATTGCCGGTGATACCGATGCCGATCGCGGCGCCGGATTTTTGCCGGATGGCGGCCGCCATGGCAGCGGCGGTCTCGGCACTCACGGCGGTGTACTGCTCAATGATAGCCGGATCAACACCCAGCACCTCGGCTTTTACAGTGTTGTTGTAGCTTACAATGCCGCAGCCAAAGACAGCGGAGGCCCCGGGAACCTCGGTGAGCCGGGCTGCCACCAGGCCGCCGGTGCAGCTTTCCGCGGAAGCGACGGTCAGCCCCTTTTGCCGCAGGGATTGCACCACCGCCGTTTGCAGGTCAGGCACATCGATGCCGTAGCAGTAGTCCCCTGCCGCGGCCAGTATTTTCTTTATCGCGGGCTGAAGCAGCGCTTCGGCGTCCTCGCCCTCCGGCAGAGAGGCCGTGACCCGCAGCTTGACTTCGCCAGTGCCGGCGTAGGGGGCTATGGTGGGATTGGTACTTTCGGCCATCAGGTCGTGCAGCTTATACTCCAGCTCCGATTCCCCAATGCCATAAAAGTGCAGCTCGTGGCTCACCAGGCGCTGGCCCTTCTGCATCAGCCGCGGCAACAGCTCATTTTGCAGCATGGGGCGCATTTCCCGGGGTGGGCCGGGCAGTACCGCCACCTTTTTGCCGTCCGCCTCCATCAGGCAGCCGGGGGCGGTGCCATTGGGATTGCGCAGTACGATGCAGCCTTCCGGCAGCCAGGCCTGTTTTTCATTGGTGGGGGCCATTTTTCGGTGAGTGCGGGCAAAGTATTCCTCAATTTCTTTGAGGCACTCCGGGTGGAGCACCAGCTTTTTGCCCATGCAGGCGGCGACGGTCTCTTTGGTCAGGTCATCGTAGGTAGGACCCAGCCCGCCGGTGGTGATGACGATATCGGCCCGGGAAAGGGCCAGCTTTACCGCCTCGGCCAGGCGCGCGGGGTTATCCCCTACCACACTGCTGTGGTAGAGGTTGAGCCCAATTCCGGCCAGGGCCGCCGCGATCTCGGTGGCATTGGTATTCAGGGTGCTGCCCATCAGCAGCTCGGTGCCCACACAGATGATCTCCGCTGTTTTGCCCTGCATTGTTTCGCCTTCTTTTCGGGGGATTTAAGAGATATCGGCCAGCTCCAGGTACATGCTGCCGTTTTCGGCAATGTAATCCTTGCGGCCCTGCAAATTATCGCCCAGCAGCAGATCGAACATCCTGGCGGTCTCCTCCACATCGGCGGGGGTGACCCGGATGAGCCTGCGGGTTTCGGGGTTCATGGTGGTCAGCCACATCATTTCGGCCTCGTTCTCGCCCAGTCCCTTGCTGCGCTGGAGAGAATACTTGGTCTTGGCGGCATCCAGGTCACGGCAGATCTTGGCCTTTTCGGCATCGCTGTAAGCAAAGTAGGTATCGTTCTTTGCAGTGATCTCGTAAAGCGGGGATTCCGCAATGTAGACATAGCCCTCATTGATGAGGGTGGGAGTAAGACGGTACAGCATGGTAAGAATCAGCGTGCGGATCTGGAAGCCATCCACATCGGCATCGGTGCAGATGACGATTTTATTCCAGCGCAGGTTTTCCAGCGAGAAGGAATTGAGCTCCTTATTGGTCTTGGCGGAGACCTCCACGCCGCAGCCCAGCACCTTCAGTACATCGGTGATGATATCGCTCTTAAAGATGCGGACATAATCGGCCTTGAGGCAGTTGAGGATCTTGCCGCGGACCGGCATGATGGCCTGATATTCACTGTCGCGGCCCATTTTGCAGCTGCCCAGGGCCGAATCGCCCTCCACGATGTAGATTTCCCGGCGGGAGGTATCCCGGCTGCGGCAGTCCACGAATTTTTCCACCCGGTTGGCCAGATCGATGCTGCCGGCCAGCTTTTTCTTGAGGTTGAGGCGGGTCTTTTCGGCATTTTCGCGGCTGCGCTTGTTGATAAGCACCTGCTCGCCGATCTTGGCGGCGTCATCGGGATTTTCGATGAAATAGACCTCCATCTGGTGCTTGAGGAACTCGGTCATGCACTCGTAGATGAACTGATTGGTGATGGATTTTTTGGTCTGGTTCTCATAGGAGGTCTGAGTGGAGAAGCTGGAGGACACCAGCACCAGGCAGTCCTGCACATCCTGGAAGCTGATCTTGCTTTCATTCTTGAGGTATTTATTGTTATTTTTGAGCCAGGCGTCGATCTGATTGACCAGCGCCACCTTGACGGCACGCTCCGGGGAGCCGCCGTGCTCCAGGAAGCTGGAATTGTGGTAGTACTCGGTGATATTGACCCGGTTGGAGAAGCAGAGGGCGACCCCCAGCTTGACCCGGTAATCCTCCTTATCCTCGCGGTCGCGGCCGGTGCGCTCCCCTGTCCAGTACTGCACGGGGGTGAGGGGGTTCTCCCCCGCCAGCTCCTCGCAGTAATCCCGGATGCCGTTCTGGTAGCAGAAGGTTTCTTCGGCAAAGCCCTTCTCCTGCTGGTCCCGCAGCAGGAATTCCACGCCGGGGTTGACCACCGCCTGCCGCTTGAGGACATCGGTGTAGTACTCCCGCGGGATGGCGATATCGGTGAATACCTCAAGATCGGGCTTCCAGCGGATGCGGGTGCCGGTCTGGCGGCCAGTATAGGGCTCGGCTTTCAGTCCGCCAATATTTTCGCCTTTTTCAAAATGGAGGTTGTAGCGCTTGCCGTCCCGCAGCACCTCCACATCCATGTATTCCGAGGAATACTGGGTGGCGCAGGAGCCAAGACCGTTTAGACCGAGGGCGTACTCGTAGTTGCCGTCGCCGGTGCCATCGTACTTGCCGCCGGCATACAGCTCGCAGAAAACCAGCTCCCAATTGTAGCGCTGTTCCTTGGGGTTATAATCCACCGGGCAGCCGCGGCCGAAATCCTGCACCTCCACGCTGCCGTCGGCATAGCGGGTGGTGATGATTTTTTTGCCGTAGCCCTGCCGGGCTTCATCGATGGCATTGGAGAGGATTTCGAACACCGAATGCTCGCAGCCCTCCAGACCATCGGAGCCAAAGATGACGCCGGGGCGCTTCCGGACGCGGTCGGCGCCCTTCAGGGTGGAAATACTCTCATTGCCGTATTCCTTTTTTGCTTTTGCTGCCATGGCAGTTCCCCCATATCTCGTAGTTTACCAAGTATATTGTACCAACATTTTGGGCACCGGTCAAGCGGTGCGAACATTTTTTCTTTTTGTGCTGGGTGAGGAGCGGGGCGGCCGCAGGGCCGCGGACCGGCGGGAAGGGAGGGCTTTTGGCCTGTGCGGTACCTCGCGGGGAGAAAGCCGCAAGTTGGCGGGGAGGGAAAGCCGCCCGCAGGGCGGCCCGCCCCGAAAGGGGCGGGCCTGGCGGGGGCTGTGCCCCCGCCTACGGCGGCCGAAGGCCGCCGGCCCTGCGGGCGTCCGGGATGCTGCAGAAGCCCGGAAAGGAAATCCCCCGGCAGAACCTTGGATTCTGTCGGGGGTGGAAAAAACGATGAAATTACAGGTCTGCGGGGCCGGAAGGATCCTGCTTATCCTCGTCCTCCTTGGGTTCCTCCATCGGCGGGGCCGGGGGCTCCTCATGGGGCAAGTGGAAATCCAAAGGGTCCACCGAGAAGCCCTGCTGGGCCTTCTTTTCCTCGGCGGCCTTCTGCTGGGCCTTCTTTTCCTCGGCGGCCTTCTGCTGGGCCTCCTTCTGCAGGCGGGCTCGCTCGGCCTTTTCGCGGGCGGAGGCCAGCTCCTGCTCGGTGCGCTCGGCGGCCTCGCCAAAGGAGATGACGCCGCTCATGACTTCGGCGAAGAGATCGCCGTCGATCTTTTCGTACTTCATTAGGAATTCGGCCAGGGCATGCAGCTGATCCATATGCTCTTCCAGCAGGGAAACAGCCTTATTGTATCCCTCATCAATGAAGCGACGGGCTTCCTCGTCGATCTGGCCGGCAACCTCCTCGGAATAATCACGGGCGTGGCCCAGGTCGCGGCCCAGGAATACCTCCTCCTGGTCGGAGCCGTAGATCATGGGGCCGAGCTTTTCGCTGAAGCCGTAGCGGCAGACCATGGCACGGGCGATCTTGGTGGCACGCTCGATGTCATTGGAGGCACCGGTGGAGACATCCTCCAGCACCAGTTGTTCGGCCACGCGGCCGGCCAACAGTACAGCGATTTCCTCCTCCATCCACTTCTTGGTCTGGTAGCTCACATCCTTCTCCGGCAGAGCCAGGGTAAAGCCGCCCGCCCAGCCGCGGGGAACGATGGAAACCTGATGCACCTTATCCTGCTGGGGGCAGTAGTAGGTGACGATGGCGTGGCCGGACTCGTGGTAAGCGGTCAGGCGGCGCTCCTTATCGGTGATGACATGGCTGCGCTTTTCGGGGCCAACGGCGACCTTCAGGGTGGCCTCCTGGATATCCTCCATGGTGATGGCCTTGCGATTCTTGCGGGCGGCCAGCAGCGCAGCCTCATTGGTCAGGTTCTCCAGATCCGCGCCGGTAAAGCCACCGGTAAAGCGGGCGATCACGGCAAGGTCCACATCCGGGCCAATGGGTTTATTGCGGGTATGAACGCGAAGGATCGCCTCGCGGCCCTTCACATCGGGATAATTGACGGTGATATGGCGGTCAAAGCGACCGGGACGCAGCAGAGCGGGGTCCAGGATATCCTTGCGGTTGGTGGCCGCCATAACGATAACGCCTAGATTGGGCGCAAAGCCATCCATTTCCACCAGCAGCTGGTTCAGGGTCTGCTCACGCTCATCGTGGCCGCCGCCCAAACCGGAGCCGCGGTGACGGCCCACGGCGTCGATCTCATCGATGAAAACAATGCTGGGCGCGCTCTTTTTGGCCTGTTCAAACAAATCGCGGACACGGGAAGCACCCACACCGACGAACATCTCTACAAAGTCGGAGCCGGAGATGGAGAAGAACGGCACACCGGCCTCGCCCGCGACGGCTTTGGCCAGCAGGGTCTTACCGGTTCCAGGAGGGCCCATGAGCAAAACTCCCTTGGGAATACGGGCGCCCAGCGCATTGAACTTGCCGGGGTCCTTCAGGAACTGGACGATCTCCTCCAGTTCCTCCTTTTCCTCATCGGCGCCGGCCACATCATCAAAGATAACACGGTTGTGGGGATCCTGCTGCTTGGGCTTCAGCTTGGCAAAGGCCATGGGGTTGCCCCCGCCGCCAGAGCGCTTCATGAGGATATACCAGAAGCCGCCCATGAGCAGCACGGTGAGCAGCAGCGGCAGCATATCGATCCACCAGGGCATGGCCTCGGCGGCATCATAGTACTGCTTGATGGGTGCATCGGGATGCTCGGCATTATACTCATCTACCAGGGCGTGGGTATCCTGCAGGAACAGGCTGAGATTCGGCACACTGTAGGTGATGGTGGTCTTTTTCTCATCATTGAGCTGCATGGTCAGCTCGCCGGTGCCAAAATCCAGCTCATACTCCGCCACCTGCTCATTCTTAAAATAATCAATGATGGTGCGGTACTCCACCTTGGGCTGGGCGGTATTCATGCTGAAAATGCGGACCGCCATGTAGAAGAACAGCGCGATGAGCACTACCGGGACGATCCAGTTTCTCTTTTTGGGTGACAATGACTTCACTCCTGTCTTGGGCAGATTTGATTATTCGTGGGAATAAACGCTGGGGGAAAGGACGCCGATGTAGGGCAGGTTGCGGTATTCCTCGGCGTAATCGAGGCCGTAGCCCACCACAAAGGCATCGGGAATGGTGTAACCGACATAATCGGCATAGATCTCCTGCTCCCGGCGGGCGGGCTTATCCAGCAGCACGCATACCTTCAGAGAGGCGGGATTGCGCTCCTTGAGCATCTTGGTGAGCTGGTGCAGGGTGTTGCCGGTATCCAGAATGTCCTCCACGATGAGGACATTGCGGCCGGCGATATCGGAATTAAGATCCTTGGCCACATGGATATTGCCGGAGGAGGTGGTGCCGCTGCCGTAGCTGGAAACGGACATAAAATCGATATTGATCTGGCGGTCGATCTGGCGCATGAGATCGGTGACGAAAACGATGGCGCCATTGAGGATACCGACGATTAAAAGATCCTTGCCCTCATAGTCCTTTGTGATCTGCTCGCCTAGCCGCTTGCATACGCCCTGCAGCTCCACCTCATTGAACATTACCTTGCAGATGTCCTTATCCATTCTCATGGTGTTTTTTCCTCCTGGCACTCAATTATCACATATTGTCCGGTTTTTTCGGTCACAGCAGCGCGGGAATCGCTGCCGAGGCCCTCGGCCCACAGCACACCGTCATCATCTGCCAGTACCGCCAAAGCGGGGCGCAGCGACGCCGGAATGCCGGCGGCGGCCCAAGCCTCTCCCAGCGGGAGCGGCTTCCCTGTTTTGGCTGTGCGAATGCGGTCGCCGGGGCGGCGGGTACGCAGAACCGAATTACCTATTATCTTATCACAATCCACCACATTTTTTAAGAGGGAAATGTTAAATTTTTCGGACTGTTTCGCAACTATTTTGTTGCAAAGCGTCAGTTTTATCCGTTTTTGCCGGCCAAAGGGCAGAATGACAACCTTTTGCGGCAAGGGGAACGGCACCAAAACCGGCGGGATGCCCCCCGGCGGCTGGTAACTCAAGAGCGCCCAGCTGCCCCCGGCGATGAGGTACCAGGCCCGCTCTGCGATATCCAGCTTGCCGCCGGAGCGGAGGGTCTCCTTCATGCGCGCCAGCACAGCGGCCGAACGGGGCAGGCCATGCTGCTCCAATAGGCGCAGCAGCAGCCGGTCGCAGACCGGCTCCGGCAAGGCCAAAAGGCCCTGCCGATCCAGGGTGCCGCCTGCGACGGCACCCTGCAGCTGCCGCGCCGCGCTCTCGGCGAGCTGCTCGGTGAGGCCCCACTGGGCGGCCAGCTGGGGCAGCATACGGGCCATGGCCCCGGTAAAGTTCGGGTTCAATTCGCGAAGCCGCGGCAAAATATCGTGCCGAACGCGGTTGCGGGTATAGTCGTCGGAAAGATTGGTGCTATCGGTGCAGTAGGGCTGGCCCAGCAGGGCCAGGTATTCCTCCACCTCAGCGCGGGTCACATCCAGCAGAGGACGGACGATGTTGCCCCGGATGCGGGGGATGCCGCACAGCCCGTGCAGACCGGTACCCCTTATCAGGTTCATCAGCACCGTTTCAATGGTATCATCCAGGGTATGGGCGGTGGCGATGCGCCCCCCCTCCCCTGCCGTTTCGGCAAAGAAAGCATAACGGGCGTTGCGGCCGGCTTCCTCCACCGAAAGGTGGTTTTCCAGCGCCAGGGCGGCGGCATCAATATGGCGGACAGCATAGGGCAGTCCCAGCTGCCTGGCCAGCTCCCCCACAAACTGCTCGTCCCGGTCGGCTTCAGCGCCGCGCAGCCCGTGGTGAATGTGGCAGACGATCAGCTCCCAGCGGTATTCCTCCCGCAAGACAGCCAAAAAGCGTAAAAGAGCGACAGAATCCGCGCCGCCGGAGACCCCGACAGCGATCCTGTCGCCCTGGGTAAACAGGGAATATTGGCGCAGGGCCAAAAGTGCCTTTTGCTCCAGCGGTGTGCTCATTCGCGGTTGCGATCCACGCTGAAGAACCGGGTATAACGGCCATCCCACCGCAGGTTGATGGAGCCGGTCTCGCCGTGGCGGTTCTTGGCCACGATGCACTCGGCTTCCGACTGGTCGTCCCGGTCTTTTTCGTAGTAGGCTTCCCGGTACAGGAACAGCACGATATCGGCATCCTGCTCGATGGAGCCAGATTCACGCAGATCGGACAGCATAGGGCGGTGGTCGCTGCGGCTTTCCGGACCACGGGAAAGCTGCGACAGCGTAATGACCGGTACATTCAGCTCCTTGGCCATAATTTTCAGGCTCCGGGTAATCTCGGAGACCTCCTGCACACGGTTATCGCTGCGGCGGCCGGTGCTCATCAGCTGCAGATAGTCGATAACGACAAGGCCCAAATTCCGCACACGGCGCAGCTTGGCCTTCATCTCCGCCACGGTAATACCGGCGGTGTCATCCATGTAGAGGGGCGCCGCGCCAAAGAGGGGGGAAAGATCGGCTACCTTGCCCCAGTCCTCGGTGGAAAGCTCACCGGTGAGGAGTCTACGGCTGTCGATACCGCCCTCCGAAGCGAAAAGACGGTTCATCAGCTGCTCACGGCTCATTTCCAGCGAGAAGATGGCGACGGTCTTTTTGCCCCGCAGCGCCACATTGGCGGCGATATTGAGGGCGAAGGCCGTTTTGCCCATGCCGGGGCGGGCCGCCACCAGGATAAGGTCGGATTTATTAAGGCCGGTGATGGTACGGTCCAGGTCGCCGTAGCCGGTGGAAATCCCCAGGTAATCGGCCCGGTTTTCGCCGGAAAGGCGCTGCAAATGGTCAAAGGTCTCCAGCACCACGCGGGAAACCGGGATCAGGCTATCGTTATTGTGGCCGTTGCGGATATCATAGATCCGCTGCTCGGCATATTCTAGGAGCCCCTCCGGCTGGGCCGTGGGGGCTTCCGCCTGCTCTATGATATCCCGGGAGGTGGTGATGAGTGCCCGCAGGTGGTACTTACTTTGCAGGATATTGGTGTAGGCCTCCAAATTGCGCACCGAGGGCACCATCTGCGCCAACTGGGCCAAGTAGGCCTTGGTCTCCTCCGGGGTGGAGAAGATCTCCTCCCGCACAGCGGCCTCCATCACCGTGACGATATCGATGGGCTCACCCAGGGTAAACTTTCCGGAGATCACCTCAAAGATCTTGCGGTGCTGCTCCCGGTAGAAAAACTCCGGACGCACCAGCCGCACTAGGTCCGGCACACAGCCGGCGTCCAGCAGGGCGGCGCCCAGCACCGATTGCTCCGCCTCCAAACTGAAGGGCAGACGGCTCTCGGTGGTCATATAATCCGCGGGCATGGGGATCACTCCTTTTCTGTAGGTGGTTTGGGGGCACTCCTGGGCAAGGATATCAGCTGGAATCATTCTTCCCCGACTACCACAAATACATTGGCGGAAACACCGTTATAGATCTTGACCTCGATGGTGTAGGAGCCAAAGGCCTTGATATCGTCCTTCAGCACGATCTTGCGCTTTTCCAAAGTGACGCCCAGCTGCTTTTCTATGCCCTCAGCAATCTCCTTGGCGGTGACGGAGCCGAACAGCTTGCCGTTGGCGCCGGCCTTGGCGGTCAGCTTCACGGTCTTGCCGTCAATGGCGGCCTTCTGCTCCTCGGCGGCCTTCTGCTCCTCCGCCAGGCGGTAGGCCTTGGCGGCCTCGCGATTTTTCAGCTCGTTCATGGCGCCGGCATCGGCGGGAATGGCCAGGCCTCTCTTCAGCAGGAAATTGCGGGCGTAGCCATCGGCTACCTCCACCAGCTCGCCCTTTTTACCGGTTCCTTTTACATCCTGTTTCAGTACTACTTTCATGCGTCTTTTCCTCCCTTGGGGTTTTCTTCATAATACCGGTCGATGGCGACCAGCAGCTGCTGGCGGCAATCCTCCAGTGTAATATCTTTGATCTGCGCGCCCGCCATGGTCTGGTGGCCGCCGCCGCCCATCCCTTCCAGGATGAGCTGAACATTGATGGCACCCATACTGCGGGCCGAAATATTCACGGCGCCGTCCTGCTCATACAGCACAAAGGAAGCATCCACCCCGCTGATGCCCAAAAGGTCATCGGCGGCCTGCGGCGCCACTACCCGGATGCCCTCCACATTGGCGCCGGAGGTGCAGCTGATGGCACAGCCACGGTATACCTCCGCGGCGCTCACCAGGCGGCTGCGCTCCTGATAGCTTTCCATACTGGAGGCGAACAGCTTGCGAACCGCCACAGTATCGGCGCCCATGCGGCGCAGGAAAGCCGCAGCTTCAAAGGTCCGCACGCCGGTGCGCAGGATAAAACTCTTGGTATCCAGCATAATACCGGCCAGCAGAGCTTCGGCCTCCGCCACGCTGATGCGCAGCTTGCCTTCCTTGAAATACTGCACCAGTTCGGCCACCATTTCGCTGGCGGAGCTGGCATACGGCTCGTGGAAGAAGATGATGGCGTTATCAATGTGCTCCACCATCTTGCGGTGGTGGTCAATGACGATAACATTGCGGCAGGCTTCGTAGATCTCCCGGCTTTCCAGAATGGATGGGATGTGGGTATCCACTACCACCAACAGGGTATTGCGGCCCACCATATCCAGCCCCTGCGCCGGAGAAACAAAGGCGTCCTCGTAGCGTTTATCCTGCTGCAGCATGTGGCGGTACAGCGGCTGCGCCAGGCTCTTTTCGGTATCCAGCACAATGGAGCAGGGCTTGCCCAGCGTGGAAAGGCCGGCGTACATGCCAATGGCCGCGCCCAGGCAATCCAGGTCGGCAAAGCGGTGGCCCATGATGAGGATATTATCGCAGGTGGTGGCCACTTCGGTAATGGCGTTGGCCATAATACGGGCGCGCACCTTATTGCGCTTTTCCACCCCGCGGCCGGTGCCGCCAAAAAACTCATAGCCGTTCTTCTGCCGCAGCGCCACCTGGTCGCCGCCGCGGCCCAGGGCCATATCCAGCGCCTGGCGGGAGATGGTCTCGCTCTCATGCAGGCTGGCCGCCATGGGCGAAACACCGATGGACATGGTCGCGTTGTTGCGGTCGCCGGTATCCACTGCCCGGATGGCATTGAGAATGGGGAAGCGGTCCTCAATGACCCGCTTCATATAGCGCTCCTCCACCACTGCAAGGAAGCGGTCGCGGTCCAGCTTTTTTACCAGGCCGTGGTTTTCCTCGGCAAAGGTCTCGATGATATGCTCGATCTGGCCCATGGTGCGGCTGCGCTCGTTTTCCTTGGCATCGGTAAACAGCTCGGAGTAGTTATCAATGAGCATGGTAAGCACATAGGGCCGGGAATCAAAGTATTCCTGGGTATAGTGCTTCAGGTCGTTATCATCCACCAGGCAGATGATGGTCAGCGGCTCCTTGGTGGAGCTGGAGTGCATGAGGAACACAGTGTAGTGCCGCTCCCCTATCACGATATCCCGGCCTTCGGCGCTGCTTTCGGCCTGCCAATCCAGTCCGGGTACCAGCTCCGCTATATTATGCCCAAACAGCTCCTGCCCGGGGAACACCCCCTGCTTGGCGGGGGGATTGCTCCACACCACCTCACCGCTTTCCCGCACGATAAGGGACGGCATGGGCAGGGACAGCACGGCGTCGCTCATGATGTGCTCCAGCGAATCCTTCAATCTTCCAAAGCGGCGGCGGTTCTGCCGGGTGATAACGGTCATCCAGATGATGCACCCAAGGGAGAGCAATGCCCACGCCCCCAGGCAGATATAGAACAGGGTCATATCGTAGCGGGAGGTGACAGCGGCCATCAGGCCGCAGGCCACTATCAGCACCGCAAGAATAGGACGATATTGGTTCAATCGTTCCTGCATAAGATCCCTCCGTTTCGGTCGTTGGATCAGTCCTGCCGCGGGTGCGGCCGGGAAAAATGGATATAGCTTCTCACTTTACATTTTATTATACCACGCCCGCCCGCAAAAGGAAAGCACTATCTTACACGGGGCGGGGTTTTCATTTGGGCGCCGGTGTGCTAAAATAGCAGCAGAAGGAGCCTTCGCTTTGCATGGACACCGGCCATACATCGGGCGCCCCTCCGCTTTAGTCGTGCTGACCCTTACGGGCAGCCCTCCCCGCTGCGGAGCGCCCGCCTTTCTCCACCCGCAATGCCCATGTTTTTCCGCGAAGGTATTTGCTGCAGCATCCCGGCTTCCTGCGCCCCGCGCCGTGCTGCCCCCTACGGGGGCAGCACGAACCCGCCCCTACGGGGCGGGCAGGCCGGCCCTATGGGCCGGCCACGCGGGGCGCGCAGCGGGACCCTGCAAAAATTTTAACATGTGATGCAACAAAATCCGCCGTGGGCGACACTATTATGGTGAAAGCCGGTTGGGGCGGCATCACAAAAGGAAGGTGCGTTATGACCATCACCCAGCTGGTGACCCAGGCGCAGGCAGGCAGCCGGGCTGCCTTTGGTGAGCTGTACGAAAGCCTGGCCGGCGACCTGTACCGCATGGCGCTGTATACCCTGGGCAGCGGCCCGGATGCTGAGGACGCCGTGGCGGATACCTTTGCCGAAGCGTGGAAGGGCATAAAAAATCTGCGGGAGCCGGAGGCGTTCCGCAGCTGGATGTTCCGCATCCTTTCCGCCCGGTGCAAACGGCAGGTCGCCCAAATCGTGGCCCGCAAAAAGGAAATAGACCTGGACAGCTACTACGAAACCGCCGAGGAAGCAGCGCCGGAAACAGCCACTCGCCGGGCGGAGCTTAGCGAAGCGCTGGGCACACTCTCCCCGGAGGAGCGGCAGATCGTGCTGCTCTCGGTGCTGGAGGGCTATACCACGCGGGAGATTGCGAGCATGCTGGAGATGCCGCAGGGTACGGTGAGCAGCAAGCTCTCCCGTTCGCTGAAAAAGCTGCGGCTGCAATTACAGGATACCGATGGAAAGGAGGCGGCAAGGTGAAGGACGAGCGTAAAACAGAACGGAATACCGAGTGGAACGACGAGGCGGAAGCTGACCGCGACTTTCTTCGGGAAAAGCTGAAAAATGCGGGCGATCCGGCACTGCCCGCTTCCCTTTCCGCTGCGGCGCTGTTTGAGCGAATGGACGCCGCAGATCAACAGGCTGACGCTCCAAAGAAAAAGGGGGGCGCGATATGGCTGCAGTGGCGGCGCTGGGGCAGCATTGCCGCTGTGCTGGTACTGGCGGCAGGCACTGCATTCCTGTTGCAGAACAGCTCCTTGCAAAACAAGGCCTCGCAGGACGAGTCGAGCTATGACGCGGCATTGGCGCCGAATGAGGCGGAGAACCGCGACCTGTGGAACGGCTCCGCCGGTGAGGTGCCGGAGACCGGCGGCCCGGGGACAGACGGCCTGATGATGGCTCCCCCGCCGAACCCTACCACGGCCGGCGGCGACAACAAGAAAACAGAGAGCCGGCCCGACGGCTACTTCGGGGCTTTGGAGAGCGAGATCATTGCGCCGACGGGAGAGCTGCCCACCCCCGACCTGACGGATTTTGACGCGATGGCTGCGGTTTCCTCGCAGCTTTTCGGGGGAGACTATGACCAGGCGATCGCCATGTTTTACGATAGCGGCGAGCGCTGGGAGGGCTGCGAACTGCCCACAAGCTGCGCCCACTATTTTATGCTGGATAAGACGCTGTACGGCTTCTTCCCGAAGGAGCGCCGGGTGGTGGATTACAGCGGAGCATGCGCCACGGTGCTGAATGAGGACGAGGCGGCGATGCTCTCGGCGATTTTGCAGATTGAGTTTACGGCGAAAACCGAATAATGGATTTCCCCTCGCGGCGGAGTGAGCGATCACCCCGCTGCATTTTTTACACCCTCGCAGCATATCATGCCGGTAGTGGGGACAAACATCCCCCGGCCGGTGCAGCATCCCGGCGCCGCGCCCCTGCACGGGCGGCCCGCCCCTATGGGGCGGAGGAAGCGGTACCCCCTGTGGGGGCACCGCTTCGCGGGGCGCGGCCTGCCAGGGATTCTGCCCCGCACATTCCAGCCATGGAGGAAAAGCCTATGAAAGCCGATTGGGGACTGCTGGGCGGCGCTGCCGCCGCTATGCTGGCGCTGCCGCTGCTGGTACTGGCCTGGAGCGGCACCCCGCTGGGCACCGGTCTGCCCGGCGGAACCACATCCGATCCAACACCGCAGCAAAGCAATATCCTCCCCGGCACCGACCGCGAGGAACCGGAAGAGCCACCAGCCGATACCTTCTCCGTTCTCCCCTCCTTCCGCATCCTGGATGAAACCACCGGCCAGGTGGCGGAAATCCCCGCAGCGGACTATGTAGCCGGGGCCATCGCGGCGGAAATGCCCGCCTCCTATGAGGAGGACGCCCTCATCGCGCAGGGCATGGCCGCCTACACCAATGCCCACTACCTGGCGGCGCTCCGCCGGGCCGATCCCCCGGAGGAGCTGAACGGCGCCGATTTTTCAGCCGATCCCGCCAAGCGGCTGGGCTATATCACCGATGACACCATGAAAGCCATGTGGGGCGACCACTACAAAGCCTACCGTGAAAAAATCACCAAGGCCGCCGAAAAAGCCATGCGGTACCTCATCACCTACGAAGGCCAGCCCATCGTGGCGGCGTATTTTGCCATCAGCGCCGGAAAAACCACCGAAGACGCCGGAAATGTGTGGGAGGGTCCCCTTCCCTACCTCACCCCCGCCGATAGCCACTGGGATAAAGAAGCCGCCGGGTACCGCAGCACTGTCACCATCACCGCCGCCGAAATGCGCAAAAAGCTGACCGCCCAGTCCATCCTCACCGGACAAAAGCCGGAAGAATGGCTCAAGGTCCTCACCCGCAGCGAAGCCGGGTATGTTACGGCGGTGCAGGCCGGCGACCGCGTGCTGACCGGCCAGCAGCTGCGCACCCTGCTGGGGCTGCGCAGCGCCGCCTTCACCGTGGAATACAAAAACGAGCTTTTCACCTTTGATGTGCTGGGCTACGGACACGGGGTGGGGCTCTCTCAGGCCGGGGCACAGTACCTGGCACAGCACGGCAAAAACTATCAGGAGATTCTGCTGCACTACTACCCCGGCGCCGCCCTTACCCCCGCCGCGCAAAAATAATCCATTTTCCGCTTGACGAACCCCCTCCCGATATGATAATATACTGGAGTACGATATAAAGCCGTGGAGAGGTGTCCGAGCGGTTTAAGGAGCCGGTCTTGAAAACCGGTGACTCATCAGAGCCATGGGTTCGAATCCCATCCTCTCCGCCAACACCTCCGACAGTAATTCGTAGCCCTTGGAGATGTACCCAAGTGGTGAAGGGGCTCCCCTGCTAAGGGAGTAGGGTGCGAAAGTGCCGCGAGGGTTCAAATCCCTCCATCTCCGCCACAAGAAAAGCCCAGTTTCAAGCGAAAACTGGGCTTTTTCTTTTTCCTTGTAACTCACAAAATAACTCACTTTTATTCCTGCGTAGCCAAAATACCGCCGAAAACATCATCAAGAGCGCTTGTTATCTGCTTTTCCATTCCGGCAACAGCGTGCCCGTAAACCCCGAATGTATCCATGCTCTTGGAATGCCCGACCAGCTGCTTTACCCAACCCTCCGGCAGCGCTTGTGCCATTGAGACAAATGTGTGCCGCAGCTCATAAGGCGTTGTCTGTGGGATATCATTTGCTTCACAATACCTTTTCCAGCTTCTGCGGTAGTGCTCTCCCCTCTTTACATCAAAGAGATACAGCCCGTTTGATTGGGCGAGCTGGTTCTTCAAAACCTCCTTGCCCATCTCGCCGACGAAAACGGCGCGTACAGCGTTTTCGTTTTTGCCTGTAGTGATTTCGTCGTATTCGTTTATGGAGCGTCTGACGATGATTTTCCCCGTTTCTAAATCAATATCATTGCGCATCAAGCCGCGCAGCTCTCCGGGGCGCAGACCGGTAAGGACTTCAAGGCGGTAAGCATTCACCAACGGGTCGACTATGCGCTTATTATAAAGCGTTGTCGTATCTTCGGCAAAAAGTTTAATGACATGCTCCGGCTGCAAGATGTTCTTCCTGCTTGCCCTCGCGCTTTTGGGGATAGCTATATCCTCCGGAGTGTAATTGCTCACTTTCGCTTTGCGGAGATATTTGCAGAAAGAGGTAAGATCTGCTTTTATGTTGTTGAGGGTCTTTTTGGATAGCTGCCCCTCTTGATACGCATGGTCAACCACGCGCTGCAGCACGGCGTCTGAAAGTGCAGATGCTTTCATGTGCCCGATCTGCGGGTCTATCCACTTCCGCCACCGTGCGTCGACTGGACGCCAGTTACTTATTGTTGTATGCGTTTTCAGCTGCTCCATATAGCTTTCGTGCAGCTCTGACAGGCGCAGCTTGGTTCCACTGATGCCAGATGACAACCATTCATCAGCCTTGCGATTTGCTTCCCGCTGCCCTTCCCGTCCGGGCCTGCTGCTGGTAAATGTTTTTCTCACGCCGTCCTTTTGCACGGCTATTTGCCAGCGACCTTGCTTTTCCAACCATTTTGCAGTATTTGTTCTCTCTTTCATGTTATCCTCCTGCAATTAACCGCCCTCGTTTCCGGGGGCGGTGTTTTTTTATTTTTCTGCCATTACATCGTATACAACCACGCCGTTCATAATCGTCAAGAGGGTGTTGTCCTCATTGGCATCGTTGACCACTGTGACTGTTACATATTTATCCTTTGCGCCAAGCGTATCAACAGCATCAGATATCGAATTGCACAGTTTAACCATGCTTTCACGCATTGTTACCCATGGCTCGTATGTATCGTCGTATCCGTCCGCTTTTGCTTGCGCCACTTCTGCAGCTACTCCTGACGCTTTTGCTGCTATAACAAGACCGGTGTCATCGTATTCTAAAGAGTACTCAATCCCTGTGCCCTCCGCATTTTTATCAAGCACAGTTTTTATGGCCGAAGCGACTACGGACATATCCACTTCCGTGTTTTGCTCCTCTTGCTGTTGCTGCTGATTTTGCTGATTGTCCTGTTTGTCTTTATCCTTTTCTCCACCGGCAAGCGCTCCGATGATTGCAATTATGATAACAATTAGGATTATTGCTGTTACCATCGTTTTTTTCTTCTTTGGCTTGATCTCTGGTGTTGTTTTCTCCATTTCCTCCATAGTCGTCTCCTCCAGTACTGATTATTGTACACTTTACGGTGTACGATTATATTTGGAAAGAACATCTGTTCTTAATCCCGAATTAAACCGTAGTTAAGGTTATTTGCATCGATTAGGACGAGGTATAAAATCATCATCGCCAGCAGGACAAAAATAACTGCGAAGAGTGTTTTGGACAGCTTCCGGCGCTGGCGCACCTGCTCTTTCAGAACCTCTATCATTTCTTCGCTGTTCTGGCTGTCTGTTTTGTTATAGACTTCCTTCACGAAATGCTTGTCGAGAGATATGTGCAGCGCTTGGCAGACGGAGGCGACAAGAAACAGGCTTGGGTTTTTGGTCGGCTCCGAAAGCAGCCGGGAGATCGTCCTCTCAACTGTCCCGGCATTGTCGGCCAAATCCTTGTGTGTCATTCCCTGCTCCTGCCGTTTTGTGGCTACCTCCAGCAAAAAGTTTTCCCAATTCCTTTCTTCGTCTGAATTCACAAACTCATCTCCTGTTTTTTGTTACCGGGCACTTTTGTCCGTAAAGCATGACAAATTTGACGCCAAAACCGCAACATTTGTCAGTACATATTGGCAATGCAATTTGTTACAATTGAATTGTACCAAATACATGCTGAATTTGGAAGGATTTTTATTCGACAATAATTGACAAAAGAGGAGGAACACCAATGGATTGGAACACGGCGTTAGAGCAGCTTATTTTACAAATGACACCTGAACAATGCGAAAGAGCTATTTCTCTAATAGCAGCGAAATGGCCTTATATACTTTCTCGGCTTCCTCCGGCGAAAGAGTCCGGGAAAGCTCCATAAGTTTTTTATTGGCGGGATGCAGCTCACCTTCAGTGGGCTGTTTTTCTTTGCCCAAAAGCTCGTCAACGGTGATGCCGAAGTAATCGGCGACCTTTTGAAGCGTTGCATCGGTTGGCATAGACCCTGACTTCCATCTGGAAACAGATGGCTTTGTCAGCCCAATTTCCAATGCAACAGCACTTGGCGTTTTGCGCACAGAGTTACAAAGCCTCAAATAATTGTCATAAAACACAGTTAACACGCCCCTTATTTGTGCAAGCCTACAAAGTTAACAAAGTTGCGCATTTCCCCTTGACGGATAACAGAGTAAACTGTATAATAGGAACATGGTCAGCGGAGTAAACCGAAGTGCCCCAGCAATCGCCAGGGTAGCGCAATATTTATCCCATAAATATGATAGCACACTTTGTTTACTCTTGCAACAAAAAATTAAAGAAAGGAGGACAGTTTGGATGCCTGCACAATGGACTGGCGACATGGTCGGCAAGATGCACAACAACAGAGTTACCATGACACAGGTCGCCGAAAAACTTGGCGTGACCAAGGCGTATGTCTGCATGGTTCTCAACGGCCACAGAAGCCCAAAGGGAGCCGAGCAGAAGTTTAACGCTGCGCTGGACGCGCTTATCAAGGAAAAGGAGGAGGACAATGAAAGACTGGCATGACATGAGAAACGATGAATTTGAAAAATACCTTATCGAGGTCTACGGCGATACCAGCTGGAAAGCATACCTATTTAAGACCAGGCCACCGCAGATCATCACGGTTTTATGTGGCGTTCTCTCCATCATCATAGCGGCAGTAGTGATATTATCCCATGTTGCATGAGGAGAGACAGGACGGCAAGCAGGAAACCGGCGATTGCAACTCCTGTTGTAATCCAATACCGGACGCTTAACTTCTTCTCGGCCCGCATGGCGGCTTTAACGCGCAAACCGTTTTCCGATAGGCAAGCAACTCCCTCATCAAAGGAGCCATTGCTAAACCAGTAGTATTCGCCGCCGAAACCGCCATCTACCAGCTTTGACCGGAGCATAGTTTGAAATTCAGATTTTGTCAATTTGGCGCTGTTGCTTCGCTTGAATTTGCGAAATATTCTCTTTTCTTCTTCGGTCAAAGAATACGAAACATCAAGTTTTTCGCTCATAATATCACCTCAACTATAGTCTACCACATGAAAGGAGGGACAGCAATGTCAAGGAAAGTTGATACCTACCGCAGGCTGCGAGCGCTGATGCTGGAACTTGGCCACGACCAGACAAGCCTTGGGAAGCGCACCGGTATGAGCCGCCAGCAGATCAGCGACAGAATGATATGCAAGACCCCGTGGACATTGGAGGAAGTCTATAAGGTCTGCGATGCATTATTTATTCCAATAAAAGATGTCAAGAAGTTTTTCCCGCCAAACGGGGTGGAAAAGAAGGAGGAACAACATGGAAGCAACAACCAACACCTTTATCCGGTGGTTTAACTCGGATGAGATCGTACCCAGCAAGGACGGGCATTACCTGTGCCAGACAAATCCGGGAAGATACGCTACCTTGCCATTCAGCACCAAGCATCAGATGTTCAATGTCAGCAGAGATAATGTGGATTGCGCTATCAAGGTCCAGTGGTGGGCATCCCTACCGGAGCTTCCGCAAAAGGAGGTACAGGAAGATGAGTAAAAAGGAGTGGCTGCAGGAAGCCTTGGCCGTAGTCCTCGGAATGGGAACCATCTTCGCAGCAGCGGCTATCCTGCTGCTTGTGAGGTAAGACCATGGAGCAGAACGAGAGGATAGCAGTTATCCGTGAGAAGTTCCCCGGTTACACCAAGCCGCTGGACAGTATGTGCAAACGGCCGGAGTATTACGGCATCCGGAGGACTGCCGAAGCGGAAGCGCTGATAGCGGGAAAGCCCGGCAGGAAGCGGGAAGCAAACTATAAGCTGTCTGTGCGTATTCCTTTGGGTTATGTGAATATGGCGGAGTTCCGTCAGCAGCTTATCGAAATGGGTTACTGCAACTTCACAGCTTGGGTTCTGCGCTGTATCCGCCGCCAGCAGGAGGAGTACAGGCATAGAAAAGCCCCCACCGGCTCCGCAAAAGCCAATGAGGGCAAAGGTAGATTAAGCACCACCAATATACAAGATTCTGGTAGGGATGTCAAGTTGAAAAACGGGGAGGTTGTGGAAGCATGAACCCATACAATATCCCGGATAGGCCAATCCCGAGCTGTGTGGATAACTACGATGATAAGCCGCACATCTGCCCGGAGTGCGGCTGCGAGATCAACGAGACCATTTACATTAAGGACGGAATGGTCATTGGCTGCGAAAACTGTGTTAAGCGGTTTGACGCCAGCGATGCGGATGCTGACAGGTACTTTGATGAAGAACCAGACAGATATTAAGGAGGAGCTATGGAGAACTACTTTCGAGAATTGAACAGCATCAACTGCTCTGACAAGACAGAGAAGAAGAATGGCCTTACATACCTTTCTTGGGCATGGGCCTGGGGAGAAATCAAGAAGCTGCACCCGGATGCCACCTATACCATCTACGAGGATGCTAACGGCCTGTTTTACCACACAGACGGTAAGACCTGCTGGGTTAAGACTGGCGTAACCGTCAACGGCATTGAGCACATCGAGTATCTGCCGGTCATGGATAACCGCAACCGCTCAATCCCGGCCAGTGATGTTACCTCATTCGATGCCAATAAGGCAATCCAGCGTTCCCTTACAAAAGCCTGTGCCCGTCATGGCCTTGGCCTGTATATCTACGCTGGCGAGGACTTACCGGAGGGTGCAGAAAGAGAACCAGAGCCTACCGAGTATTGCATCGACTGCGGGCAGCAGATCACCGGTATCAACAAGCGCAACGGGGAGTATTGGCCTGTAAGCGAGATCGCCTCATACAGCGTCCAGCGGTTCGGCCGCAAGCTGTGCCCGAACTGCCAGAAGAAAGCCTTTGCCGCCGAAAAGGAGGCCGAGAAGAATGAAAACAAGGCTCCGGTTTGATTCTGCCGACTGGACAAGAGACCGGAACGGCTACGGCATCACCCTGTATACCAAAGATGCCGCAGCCGCCCAGGCTTTCCTTGATGAAATGAAGCCAGGCAAGATGTACGCCGCCGAACTAAAGGAGCACCACGAGCGCAGGAGCCTTTCGGCCAACTCGTACCTGTGGGCACTCCTTAATGATCTGGCCTTTACCCTCTCCACCCAGGCGGCCCCGCTGACTAAGGAGGAGCTGTACCGGAAGTACATTAAGGAGGTCGGCATCTGGAAGGATGTGCACAATATCGAGCCGGAAGCCGCTAAGACCGTCCGGACAGCGTGGGAAATGCTCGGTACTGGCTGGGTAACGGAACAGGTAGACTACGAGCCAGACGGTGACCATAGACTACAAAAAGACCTGTAAGTGGGAGCTTGGCAGGTATTACGAAAAGCTCATGGCCATCGACAGCCTGCAGGACGAGATCGATATGTTGACGGCCAGAATGGAGGGCATCAGGTCGCCCAAAATGGACGCCACACCTGTACAGGGCGGCAGCTCGACTGCCGAGGAACGCATCATAAACGCCATCTGCAATAGGGACAACCTAACCGTCAACCATGAGCTGGTTAAGTGGCAAGTGCGGCAGATGGACCGTGGCCTGTCTATCCTGACCGACCAGCAGCGCAGGATACTTGAGGTGGCCGTCATGCGGCGTGAGTACAATGCCATCGATAGATTATGTGACGAGCTGCACATCAGCAGGTCGGAGCTGTACCGCAGGATGGACGAGGCACTAAAGAGATACGCTATTTGCCGATACGGTGTGACCGAGCTGTAAAACTTGGGACAAATTCGGGACAAAATAACGCCTAACATAGTGTATACTAATATCGTGGTAAAACACAGACTTCCCTTGACATTCCTCCTGGTGGGGAGCCGGGCCCCTAATCCCGGCAATCTGCTCCCGTAGCTCAATGGTAGAGCGGCTGCCTTGTAAGCAGCGGGTTATAGGTTCAAGCCCTATCGGGTGCTCCACCTTCATGTTTTACCTCCTTTTTACGGGGCCGCCGATGCCCCGTTATCCCATCGGCCGAAGATACATGACCTTCGTAAAAAAGGTGCCGCGCTGGCAGACCGCAAGTTCGCAATAGCCTGCCTTACCAAAAGCAGTCAGAGAGTACCGAAAGGCGCTCTCTTTCTTTATGCCATAAAGGAGGGGATACCTATGGATTTAATAGTCCGCAAAATCCCGCAGAGCGACACCATCAAGGTATATCCGGTATCTGATGTGCATTTGGGCAGCATCCTACATGATAAAGAGGGCTGGCAAGCATTCTGCCGCCGGGTAGAGCGGGAGGACGCTTATCTCATCCTTGGCGGCGATCTCATCAACAACAATACCCGGAACGCGGTGGGAAGCCCCTTTGAGGATTATATCCGCCCGCGGGAGCAGAAAAAGATGATGGCGGAAATGCTAACGCCCATCAAGGATAAGATACTCTGCGCGGTATCCGGTAACCACGAAGCGAGGACAGCCAGGGACACCGACCAAGACATTATGGGCGATATCATGTGCAAGCTGGACATGGAGGACTACTACGCCGAGGATATAGCATTCCTCAAGCTGGAGATTGGGCGCAGGGTAACAAGAGATATCCCTATCACCAGCTATACGATGGCTGTTACCCATGGCTCCGGCGGCGGCATTTACACCGGTGCAACGGTCAACCGCAATGAGCGCTTCGGCTACACCATAGAGGGCATTGACGCTTTGATTGTTGGCCATACCCACAAAGGCACCATCAGTAAGCCCAAAAAGATCGTGGTGGACAGTAACAACAATGTTATCCGTACCAAGCAGCTGGTAGTGGTTAGCTGTACTGCATGGCAGCAGTACGGAGGCTACGCAGCCCGGAAGATGCTGCTGCCCAGCAGCGAGAGCGATGCAGACCAACCGCAGACATTGATGCTGCGCGGCACAAAGGACGGCAAGAAACAGCTAGTGACCGTATGGTAAGTGGCGGGAAACCGCAGGCAATAAAATCAACGAGAAAGGATTGATATTATGCTGGTAGAACTGATGAAGATGGGGAAAGAAGAAATCCCCGCGGTAACGAGCCTAGATGTGGCAGAGACATTTGGCAAGGCGCATGATAAAGTGATGCGAGATATTGCGGAGATAGGGTGCAGCGATGAATTTAATACCGCCAACTATGGCGATATTACTTACACCGATACCAGAGGGCGCACACAAAAAGCGAAGGTGATGACAAGAGACGGCTTTGTGCTCCTTGTCATGGGCTATACCGGGGAAAAAGCCATGCGCTTCAAAGAGGCGTACATCAAGCAGTTCAACGCGATGGAGAAAGTCGTTCGCGGCAAGGCGATCGAGCGAGAAAAGGGGGTTGCCGTTCGTCAGGCACTGACAAAGGCAATTCAACAATCGAACGAGGACGAGCGTATGCATGGACACGCATATTCCGTCTACACCAACTGCATCTATAAGGCACTGTTCGGCAAGAACGCAAAGCAACTGCGGGAGGAATACGGCATTGCCCCAAAGGCAGAGCTGCGCGACTGTTTCTCTGCCGAGGAACTGACCGCGATTCAGTCTATGGAACGCCTTGTAAGCGGACTTGTAGATTGCGGCTGGGGATATGACCAAGTAAAAGAGTTCATTATGCAGACGAACACAAAGCGTTTGTCTGCTTGAGCGCATAAGTCATCAACGAAAAAGGACGCCCGGCATAGTAGACACCGGGAGGGACAGGGCGGGTAGTGATAAAAGGAGGATACATGGATTTACAAAAAGCAGACAGCAAAGAGTATTTGGAGTTTATAGATAAGTTTGCTCCAAAAACGACAACTGACGATTGTTTTACGCCTCCGTTGGTATATGATGCAGTAAGAGACTGGGTTTGCAAAGAGTACGGGGTGGACAAGGATAAGATCGTCCGCCCGTTTTATCCGGGAGGAGATTATCAGATCTTCGACTATTCGAGCGGTGCGGTTGTTGTAGATAACCCGCCGTTTTCTATTTTGTCACAGATATGCACATTTTATCTTGATAAAGGTATTCCATTCTTTCTGTTTGCTCCGGCGCTTACATGCTTATTCGGAAAAGAACTTGTAATGAATGTGTGCCATGTTATGACCGGCTCAACAATAACCTATGCAAATGGCGCAACAGTGGAAACAGCATATGTAACAAAACCTACTATCTGCACCCAGACGGCAAGGTCGACACAAACAACACGGACAGAATTACACCTGTGTTTTTTGCAGCGCAGTTTTTGGAAACGGATAACAATTTTGAATCTGCTGCATACAAAAAGGCTTACGAAGCGTTAAGCCCGCAAAAGTATGACAACATGATCGAGCTGACTGCCCGCAACGACTGTGGCGTACTTGATACCTCGATGGCCATCGGCACAGAGGTTTTGGTCATTGATGGCGACAGTAGTTACAAATCTATCCTTACCGGCTATGCAAGGTCGCAGGATGTTACGAAAATGACCTTCGGCGTTGTCCGTGCAGACCTTACCAAAATCTTAATCCTTGAAAGGAGGGCAAACGCATGATAACGCTGCTCCAGTATAACGCATCTATTGTTACCCCTACCGATGATGCTTACCTGTATAATCACATTATCAACGACAGCGGCATCTTTACTGGCGTTGAGGTAACTACACAGGGTGGTAACATCATCAATGTTTCCGATGGCCGTGGTATAATCCTCGGTCGAAACTTTGTCGTGGAAGCCCAAACGATCAATGCGACGCTTCCGACCAGCGGCTCCGTCCCCGGTCGATTGCTTATCCAAATTGACATGGCAAACACCGAAGCACCGATTGCTTTTGTTACGCAGGCAACCGATCCGCTTCCGGCGCTGGTGCAGGAGGACATCAATGCAAGCGGTACGGTTTATCAGCTGCCGATAGCAACTTTTACGGCACAGCCGACGATGGTTTCCGATTTACAGTATGTTGCGCACACCATCAGCCCCGGAACGGTTGCAAGTTTTAACGGCCGCACCGGTGCGGTTACTCCGCAAACCGGCGATTACACCGGCAGCCAAATCAAAATCCCCGGCTACAAGCAGGCAACCTCCCGGCAGAATGTAACCGCAACAGATACGGTAACGCAGGCAATCGGGAAAATGGAGTACAAAATAAACCGCACTTTTGTTGTTAAGCAAATCTCCCTCCCTGCCGCATCTTGGATGGGCGCAGAAAGTCCGTACAGCCAAACCATCAGCGGGCTTGGGACTACGGCAAACAGCAAGGTAGACATCCAAATGGACGCAACAGCCCTTGGCGTACTTATCGACAGCGGCACCAGCGCTATCTGGATTGAAAACAACAATGGCACCCTTACCGCAAAAGCGCTTGGAGAGAAGCCCAATGCTAATCTTTCGGTTCAGGTGACCATCACGGAGGTATCTGCATGAGCGTAATTTACGGTAACCCAATTATTACCAACGGGGGGGGGTAAAACTCAACATAGACTACGGAGCAACCCCTCCCTCTGACACCACCAAGCTCTGGGTACCATTGTCAACAAAACCGAGCAGTATTTCGTTACAGACTGGTGTTGATGTTGGCGATTTCGCTTCTAAAACAATCAATATCGTTGACACGAACGGAAACCAAGCGAGTATTCCTCAATATTCAGGAATTGCAGACGATGGTAATGGTGGTTGGTATTGCTTCGGCGGTGGTGAAGGAACGGTTAGCTATGGCCCAAAAGCCAGCAAAAATATATGGCATATCACAGCAAGTGGAGTTATCAGTAAAATTGCGCAGACGCTTGTTTATGTGACTGCAATCCCATGGTGTATTCGGAATGGTTCATATATATATATTTTTGGCGGCTTCAAGAACCCACCAAGCGACAACCAAGCTGGTGGGCCGATGGTTCAAAAATTTAATATCCAAACAAGAGAAACAACATATGTTTGGTCAAGTGAACAAATTCAGTACACCACATCTTCTGGCGGCCCTTGGTGGGACGGATGCAAGCTGTTTAAGTATGGCAAGTATTTAATCCTTGCAGGCGGTAACTATCAATCAAATGACCTATATGGTTCTAACGGACAAGGTGGAAATCAAATTAGGTATTACGACACAACAAGTGATACGATTGTTTTCAAAACAATTTTTGCTGAAGTAGGGGTTTATGCACAAGCAAAACCATGTGCGATAACAAGTAATTTAGTTGTTTCTCCATATCCATCCTCTGCTCTTGGTTATAGATACAATCTTGACACATACTCCGCTGATAAAGAAGTACCGGCTGTACCGTCAGATAAGGTTGCAATTGTGAATAGAAGTTCCGTTCCATTTTTCTATTCCGGTAAATCGTATGTTGTCGCAACAAACGGGAAAATATACGAGTATAACCAAACAACAAACAGTTTTTCTGCCGAACCAATAAAACAGATAACCACAGAATTAGAGACTAGAAATTATACTTGGTGTTATAACGATGGCCATATTTATATGCCGTATTCGTCAAGATTGTATGTCTGTGATGCTCAAACACCTTTGGCGAACAATAACATGATAATTTCCCTTGATATTGATGGCGCTGTTTGGAAGGCGTTAAACACAAAGGATGTTTCCGCAAGTGTATACCCTATCAAGGTTTTGGTTGGCGATACCGATGGGTGGGCTGTACAGAAAGATGCTTACCTGTACGATACCGCCACAAACAAGTGGACAAAGCTTGATGGTTCTTCTACCTATCAGGATATGCAGAACGCACTAAATATATTAGGGGTGAACTAAATACTCACCCCGGAAAGGGTGAATATGAGTATTTTAGGAAATCCCATTACATTGGGTGGTGGAGGAGCTGATTTGAACATTGACTTTGGCTCCACACCCCCCGCAGATACAAGCAAACTGTGGGTTCCGCTGGGGAAGAAGCCGGATAAGGTTTCCGTTATATCCTATTTTGATGGCCAAACAGGAAATCTTCAATCACTTGGTTCTTTTTCGCCAGAGTCTGGCGGTGGCGCCAGTTCTTTGTCACCAAGAATAGTCGGAGATGAACTTTGGGTTGTACGAATCAATACATTTGTGAGTAGTGTTGAAAGAACTGTTATAGCAAAATTCAATCTCAAAACAAAGCAGTTTGTTGAAACCTTAACAGCATATAATATTGGTTATTTGGGATGTGGAATTGTTAAGGTAGGTGACAAGATATATTCTCTTAACACACATTACGCAAGTGAAGGTTATGGCTACACCGAGGATAAAATGTGTATTATCGACCCGACAACAGGAAAGTATAACCGTACCACTCTTTCAATTAGTGAAATTACATCATATGCTTATATAAGTGCAGTTACAGATGGGAAATATATTTATGCTCTTGGCGGTTCTAATAGTGACTCCGTTGATAAGATGTTGGTTATCGACCCTGAATTATTGAAGATTACAAAAACCATCTATTTTGGAACCAATTTGTTTCGTGCCACAAGCATTATATACTATAACGGATTTGCATATTTCGCTTACAACAATACTTTAACGGTTTCGGAATGTACAACTCGTATAAAAAGAATAAATCTAACAACATTTGAACATTCTGACATATACCAAAGTGGAGCTGATATGAAGTCAAGCTATCTATGGTCACTGACAAATGATGGCGAAACGGCATTTTTGGCTTGGGCAAACTGGGGAAACGCATCTTCAAGCACAAACTATTCATTGAAGACACTAAAGTTTAATCTCTCTGACACAAACATAACCCCTGTTGTTATTAGTGACCAAAAGCCCGGAAATTACTTGAGTAGATTATTCCAAGAAGCGTATCTTGGGAATATTTATTCTTGCCTTAATGATACATTATACACAATTCCTTACAAGCGTGACTTGGCGAGTGGTTATTTGGCGATAACTGCTGATATCTCCAAAGATGGTATTGATATTTTAGCCGACAAGAATAACTCTATCTTCATAAATCCGATATCAGTTTATCTCGGAGATGAAAATTCGATAGCACAAAAAGTGGATGCATATTTGTACGACAACGCAGATGGAAAGTGGAAAACGCTTGACGGTGTTTCTTATACAGCGGATATGCTCAGAGCACTTAATATTATGGGGGTGAACTAAATGGGCTATTACACAGAAAAAGCCAAAGAAGTAAAAGCAAAGCAGGATGCAGAGATGGAACAGCTAAAATCAGCTTTGCAGACCCTTGGCGTAGAAACCGAAGAAAAGGAGGAAACAGCCAATGCGGAATGACATCTTAGAGCAGGCGCAGGAAATCCGAACGAGCATTGATAGCGTGACCGGCACTATGGCTGACGCTGATGCAGCAAAGAACCCCATGTTGTTCCTACCATGGGAAGTTGGCACCAAGTATGCGGTGGGTGACCGCAGGCGGCACGATGGCAAGGTATACAAGTGCTTGCAGGCTCATACCTCACAGGCAGACTGGGAACCCCCGGCTGTTCCTGCCCTGTGGGTAGTCGTCAATGTCAGTTCTCCCGGCACGATTGATGACCCAATCCCAGCATCGAGGGGCATGGAATACGAGTACGGTAAGTATTACCTTGACCCGGAGGATGGGAAAACCTACCTCTGCAAGCGTCTGAATGAGACCGGAACCATTGTGCTGCAGTACCTCCCGCATGAGCTTATAGGGCAGTATTTTGAGGAGGTAACCTAATGGATATTTTCCTCCCCAAAGATGTGCATGAAGAATTCGCCAGGCGCATGGAGGATGAAAACCGGCGGCAGAACCACCGGATTGACAACCTAGAAAACAGCGTGAAAGCCTTTGGCGAGATCGCCAACAGTGTAAACCGCTTGGCCACCAACATGGAGACCATGACAACCGAATTAAGCCGACAGGGCGAACGCCTTGAGACGCTGGAAAGAAAGCCGGGGGACAACTGGAACGCTGTCCTCCGGTCTATTTTAACCGGTATCGGCGCAGCTATTGCTGTTGCCGTTGTCGCTGTAATCGCTAATAACCTCGTAAAGTAAAGGAGAATGGAAATGAACGAATTTGTAACTTGGACTTCCCTTGGCACTTATGCTGGCGCTGTAATGATGGTCACAATCATTACCCAGTTCCTCAAGCAGACCCCTCTCAAGAACATCAACACCCAGCTGCTTGCTTACATCATCTCTGTGGCCATCCTCATCGGAGCCGAAGCCTTTAACGGCTCTGCTCTGACGGTACAGGGCGTGGTGCTGTGCCTGCTGAACGCTGTTATTGTCGCTTTGGCTGCTAATGGTACATATGACGCAGCCACCACCGGCATGGTCAAACACACTGATGCGGCTATTTTGGATGCCGAAGGAAAGGGGGAAGCCTAATGGCTTTCCTCTCTCCCGACAATGTACGCTATGATAACGGCGTAAAAATCTGTGAAAAGCTTATTCCTGATAGCGCCGTATGGAACCGAGACTATACCGAGGCCGGTTATACATACCGAAAAGGTACGCAGTACAAGGCAAACCGGGCGTTATCCGCCATTAACGGTGTGACTATTCACAATACTGGCCGGATTAAAGTCCCCAGCGGTACCACAATGGCGGAGCAGTACACCCGCGCGACCTACCCGAACTGCAATATGGGGTCTGTCCGTGTCCACTACTATGTGGACGAGAACGAAGCATGGCAGAACCTTGACGAGGGCGAGGTCGGCTGGCACGCTGCTGATGGAAACTACGGCCCCGGCAACAGCACTACCATCGCCATCGAGATCATCATGGACGGCACTGGTGCCGAGTATAACCGGATTGCCGAAGATAACGGCGCAAGACTTTGCGCTGCTATTCTCAAACGGCATGGCTTGGACGAGAACGCCGTCTATCAGCACCATGACTGGTACGCAAGGAAAGATTGCCCTGCCTATATCAGGCCGCACTGGAGCGCGTTTTTGGCGTTGGTGCGGCAGTATCTCAATGACGATGCGCAGGTGCCGAGCGATTATGATAAGCTGGTCGCCGAGCTGGAAGAAATCAAAGAAAAATACAGAAACGAACACGCCAGCGCACAGGCGCTGCGTGGGAGAATTTTAGCAGCTATTGAGCAGTACGATACGGTGGCAAAATAACTCACTTTGCAACTCACTTTTGTTCCGAAAGTGAGTTTTTCATGCTTTTTTCAGCGGAATGAAAGTCGGAAAAACCGCTTGATTCCTACACTTTACGGCAATAACATAATTTTGCGTGTTGGTTCAAATCCCTCCATCTCCGCCAAAGAAAAACCCGCAGAAATGCGGGTTTTTC
>ERZ827520.158-NODE-158-length-116983-cov-5.651204_pt1 | contig 116983 bp, 115 predicted proteins | sample MGYA00519581_ERZ827520 | MGnify/ENA primary metagenome ERZ827520 (study PRJEB31778, sample SAMEA3449339) | human gut metagenome | biome: human gut; feature: human-associated habitat; material: faeces | place: United Kingdom | collected 2010/2012 ... | reverse complement strand
GCTTTCACGTCACACACTGGTTCTTTGTTACTTTCTTCACTGAAGAAAGTAACGTCTCCCCGTCCCCTCCTCCCTCTCCCCTACAGAAAGGAGGCATCCCATGCCTGATCTTACCCCGCAGCTGCGCGCGCTGCTGCAAGCAATCATCCCCTGCGCGCAGGGACAGTATCCCGCGCAGGAGGCGGCGTTTCCCTGCGCGGTGATATACGAAAGCGGCAACGCCGTGCAGGCGCGCTGCGATGGCCGCGCCCATCTGCACGCGCTGGAATATACCGTTGAAATCTGGGCCTTTTCCCTGGGCGAAACCCACGCCCTGTCCGTGCGCGCGGACGAAGCCCTGGCAAGCCTGGGACTAAGCCGCAGCGCCTGCGCCGACCTGTACGATGAAGACCTGCGCGTCCATCGCCGCGTGATGCGTTACCGCGCGCTGTGCGATGAAAACGGCGTGCTGACCCAATAAAAGGAGGAATTTTATGGCCACCAAAAGCCTTGGCACCACCTTTACCTTTACGCCCGCAGGCGGCGCGGCCGCCAAGATCGGCCAGCTTTCCGCCATCAGCGAGCTTAACTGCGACAGCGAGCTGATCGATGTGACCACCCTGAGCGAGCAGAGCGGCTGCCGCCGGTTTATCCAGGGCGCGCGCGATGCGGGCGAAATCCGCCTGACGGGCTTCCACCTGAAAACCGACGCGGGCCAGGCCGCCCTGCGCGCCGCCTATGAAAGCGGCAAGGCAGGCACGGCGCGCATCGATTTTCCCGACGGCGCGGCCTATACCTTCCCCGCCCTGGTTAAAAGCTGCTCCCTGGGCGCGGCGCAGGTGGACGGCGCAATCGGCTTTGGCTGCGTGCTGCGCGTGAACGGCGCGGTGGAAAGCGTGAGCGCCTGATGCCCGTCTATGTGGAAATCGCAGGCCGCACCTACCCCCTGCGCTTTACGCTGCGCGGGGCGCTGCGGCTGCTGGATCTGACGGGCCAGACGCCCATGGAGCTGCTGGCCCCTGGCCTTCGCAATACCGCGCTGCTGCTCTACGCCGCGCTGTGCGACGGCTGCCCGCACGTTACCCTGTCCCAGGCTGCCGCGCTGTGCGCCGCCGCCGCCAGGGAGCGCGATGCGCTGTCCCGCCTGCTCAGCGCCCTGGCGCTGGCGCTGGCCGAGAGCGGGCTGGAGCAGACCCGGCTGGATCGGGATATCCTGCGCCGTCTGCTGCGCGCCGCCCGGCGCGCGGGCTATCCGCAGCCGCTTGCGCTGCTGGACGCTACCTATTGCGAGCTGTGCGAAGCGCTGGAGGACTTTCTGGGCCGCCGCGGCGCAAAATCCGCCGCGCCCATGACCGATCGCCAAATGCAGGGCGTGATGCGCGCCCTGGCGGAAAGGAGCAAGCATGACCACCCTTGATACGCTGTGCGTCCGCCTGGAGGCGGAGGCCGGCAGTTTGTTTCAGGATCTGGATACGCTGGAGCATCGCCTGACCGCCCTGCGCGGGCAGAGCGGCCAGCGCGTCTCCCTGCCGGCCGAGCTGGAAATGCGCCTGAGCGTCACCGCTGACGAGGCCATCGCCGGCGCGCTGCGCGGGGCAGGCGATACGCTGTCCGCCGCCGTGCAGGGGCATGATGTGCAGCTGGGCGGCGCGCTGGCCGAGGCGCAGCAAGCCATGGCCGCCGCGCTGCAAAGCGCGGTCAATAAGCTCAGCGCGTCCCTGAACGTGACCGTGCCCGTGTATATCGACAGCACGCGCGTAGCCAACGCCGTTGTCAATCAGGTGCGCCGCCGGTTGGTATCCGGCGGGCGCAGCCTGGCTTAAAGGAGGGATGCGCAATGGCGATGCTGACCTTAAACGGCGCGGCGCTGCCTGATCCCTCCGCCCTGAGCGTGGAATTGCAGGATGCGCTTTTATCCGCCCGGCGCACGCTGTCGGGCGCGGCCAGCGTGTCCCGCGCCGCCGTCAAGCGCCGCGTGCGCTGCTATTGGGCGCACATGCCCGCCGCGCAGCTGGCCGCCATGCTCTCGGCCCTGGCGGGCAGCGCGGTGGCGACGCTATCCTATCCCGATCCGCTGACCGGCCAAAGCCGCGCCATGCAGGCCTATTGCGGCGAGCGCAGCGTGGGCCTTGCCCGGCAAAGCGGCGGCGAGACGGTGTGGACGGGCGTTGAAATCATCTTTATGGAGGCATGAGCATGGATTATCAAACCGCCATTTCAGCCGCCTGCCGCACGCTGACCGCGCGGGGCAGCCTGACGCTGACGACAGGCTATACCTACGCGCTGTCGGCGGACGATATCCTGTCCTTCCGGTTTGAGGAGGGCGTGCAGGGCGGCGACATGCTGCTGGGCGGCGCGGTGGGCGCGCATGGGCAGCTGACGCTGGCCAGCCCCGCGGGCGCATGGCTGCCGGGCGGCGAAAGGCTGGGCACGCGCACGCTAAACGGCGCGGCTGCGGCGCTGGAAATCGGCGTGCTGGCTGGGGATGAAACGCTGTATCAGCCCTGCGGACGCTTTATCGTCAGCCGCATTGAAAGCGGCGAGGGGCAGGACAGCGTTACCCTGTCGGGCTATGACGAGATGGTGCACGCCCTGGCCGCGCCCTTTACCGATGGGCTGACCTATCCGCAGCCGCTCAGCGCGGTGCTTGCGCACATCCTGGCGCAGTGCGATCTGCCCTATGATACGCTGCCGGACTGCAACGGCGCGGTGAGCATCCCCGCCCGCCCCGATTGGGGCGAGGGCTGCACGCTGCGCCGGGCGCTGGGCATGGCGGCGGGGGCGATGGGCTGCTTTGCGCGCATCACCCCGCAGGGCAGGCTTCGCCTGCAAAGCGTGTGGCCTGCCAGCTTCCGCGCGCTGGCGGCGGGCAAATGCCTGTCGATGTCGCTGTCGAGCCTGGACTTTGCGCTCAACCGCGTGCGCGCTCTCCATAATAATGAAGAAACGACCCTGGCTGAGGCCGCGCTCAACGCCGCGCTGCCTGCCGGGGCCAGCAACACCCTGGAGATCCGCGACAACGCGCTGCTGCGCGCGGGAAGCGCCCAAAGCCTGACAAGCGGCCTTCTTGCCGCCCTGAGCGGCATGACGATTACGCCCTTTGAAGCGGATATCCCAGGCGATCCTGCGCTGGAAATCGGCCAGCGTCTGCGCATTACCGATCTGCGCGGCGCGGCGCACGATAGCTGCGTGTTTGCCCGCACGCTCAGCTTTGGACAGGATTTTACGGTGTCCCTGTCCTGCGATCCAGACACCGCGGGCATCAGCCTGCCCCGCGCGCTGTCCGGCAGCGGGCTGCTCAGCTCCGCCGCCCTGGGCGACGGCGTGGTAACGGCGCGCAGCCTGGCCGTGGGCGCGGTGGACGCGGAGGCCATCAGCGCGCGCAGCATCACGGCGGATAAGCTCGCCCTGGGCACGCTGACGGGCGATAGCGGGGTGTTTGGCAGCCTGTCGGCTGATCTGATTACGGCGGGCAAGCTCAGCACCGACCGGCTGATCGTGGGCGGCTCGGAATTTTCCATCGTGCGCGCGCTCAATCAGCTGGCGCAGTCGCTGGCCGAGGCCGACAACCGCATTGACGGCGGCGTGCTGGCCGATCGCACGATCAGCGCCGTCAAGGTAACGGATGATTTCGGCGCGGGGCTGGAGCTGTCCAGCAACCAGGCGGTGCTGCTGCTGGCTGGCAAGCTGGACGGCACGAACAGCCATCTGGAATTGACCCAGGAGGCCATCAACATGGTGGGCGGGGATATCAACATTGCCACGGATTCGCTGGAGATCCGCGGCATCGAGGCGGGCGACGAGCGCATGAGCCTGGACCAGGAGGGCCTGAGCGCGCCGCGCGTGGTGGTGAAGGATCACTTTTCCGCGCCCAACGCTGTGCTCAAGCACCTGACCTCCGACGCGCCCTGGCAGGGCGGTATTCAATCCACCCTGGACGCGCTACCCCGCTATCTGACCAGGCCCGTTACCATTGCCGTGCCTGCGGGCACATACATGGAAAACGTGGTGATCGCAGGCTTCTGGGGCGAGGCGCTGACGCTGGCCTTCGCGCCGGGCGTATACCTGCGCGGCACGGTGGAAATCCGCCACTGCGGCGAGGTATCGCTGCAAGCCGCCAGCCTGGGCGACGCCTGCGTCTATCCCACCGGCGCGCAAACGCCCGTAACCGCGCGAGCCGTGCAGCGGCTGAGGCTTAAAAGCCTGTATCTTTCGGGATATCGCGGACGTTCTACCGCGACCGACGGCAGCGAATACTGCGTGCAGGCGCAGGGCTGCAACACGGTGATCGACGGCTGCGGCATGGAGTATTCCCGCAGCGCCTGCCTGTACGCGGCGGGCGGCACGGCCAGCATGCATGCCTGCCTGGGCGGGTGCACGGGCGATAACCCCGCCACCAACGCCAACCTGGGCTATGCCGCCCGCGGCGCGGAGGGCGCGCACATCGCGCTGGAGGATACCTACCCCCTGGCCTTTATCGCCCATTACTGCGGCAGCGGCATGGCCACCTATCGGGTGGGCACGGGCTGCGTGGGCACGGCGGGCGGCATGAGCGAGCCGGGCAGCGCGCGGGTGACGCGCACCTTCCTGCCCAGCTTCCACTGCACCTACACGGGCAGCAGCCGCAAGGCTTATCCCAACAACAAGGTGATCTGGCAGGGCGTGTACGGCCAGTACCGCGCGGGCTACAATAATTTCAATACCGGCACGCTGTGGTTTGACGAGGCTTCGGCGGCGCTGGCGGGCAAGACCGTCCATCAGGCCACCCTGAGCCTGCGCCGCTCCAACGGCGGCTCCTCCGCCGCGCGCAATGTGTATCTGGGCGCGGTGGCGCTGCGGCAGGCGGAGTGGGACAGCACCTATCGCCCGGTCTTTACCGCGCCCACGGGGCTGCCTGCTTATCCGGCGGGGCAGCTGAGCCGCGAGTGCGAGGGCGTGTACGATATAACCAGTCTGATGGCCGCCGTGCAGCAGGGCTATGGCATCGGCGTATACGAGCCCTGCGCGGCCTACAGCGGCAGCTATTCGCCGCACTACACCATGTTTTACGGCCTGGGCAGCGACTTTGTGCCCGTGCTGACCGTTACTTACAGCTGAGCATAGGATAAAACAGGGCGCGTGCGCCCTGCTCAGGGTGAGAAAGGAGCTGTTCCATATGAATCATTTTTTCAAGGGCCTTGCCGGTGCGCTCAGCACGGTGGGGGCGTATCTTGTGTATCTGCTGGGCGGCTGGGACGCGGCGCTGACGGTGATGTTTGTGCTGATGGGGCTGGACTACGCCACGGGGCTGCTGACGGCCTTTATGGGCAAAAGCCCCAAGACGCAGGGCGGCGGCTTTCGCTCCTCGGTGGCCTTTATCGGCATCAGCAAGAAGCTGATGATGGTGGCCATCGTGATGCTGGCCGCGGCGCTGGACCGTCTGACGGGCGACAGCAATATCTGCCGCAGCGCGGCCATTGGCTTTTACGCGGCCAACGAGGGCTTATCCATCATGGAAAACGCCGCCGCGCTGGGCGTGCCGCTGCCCAAGGCGCTCAAGGACGTGATGGAGCGCCTGGACGAAAAATAATTTTTAAGCGCGCCTGAGCCGCGCTGCCGCCGCGAGCTGCCGATCTTGCCGTTCGCGGCGGTTTTTTGCCGGATAGCCTGCCGGTTCGCTTTCTTTTTTTTACGCAATCCGCAGCGTAACGGGGGATTTGATGTGTTTTCGCATCAAATGATGATTTTTTGCACCATTGTTGACAACTGAACGCAAAACGGCTATACTAATTCTTGTCGCTAACGGGAACATATGTTTGCATTAAAGGAGGATGAAGCATGAGTAAACGCACGATTATATACCGCAATGTGGCGGCGCGCATGGCGCTGCTGGGCATCAAGAAAACCGAGCTGGCCAAGCTGCTGGATATGAACTATTCCACCCTGCAGGGCAAGCTGCGCGGGCGCTCGTCCTTCTCGCTGGAGGAGGCCATCGAGATCAAGGATATCCTGTGCTCGGGCGCGGCGCTGGAGGATTTCTTTGCCCGCACCGAGGCCGATTGCCCGCCCCTGCCCAATCAGGAGAGAATCTATGCCAGCAGCAAACCAACGGCCTGAAAACGAGCTGCGCGCCGAGGCGTATCTAAGCCGGGTAAGCGCGCTGCAAAGCGAGCTGACCTGCCAATTGCAGCACTTGCGGGCGCTGCGGGCGCATGGCCGCGCGGCCTCGGGCGCACAGGATGTGCTTATGCCCCTGCGCTTGCGGCAGGTGCAGCGGCGCGTGGAGCAATTGCGCGCAGACCTTTCCCGCGCGCAGCGGGAGGTAGCCTGGGCTGTCGGCCGCCTGCCCAATCCCCGCGCGCGCACGCTGATGGAGATGCGCTACCTGTCCTGCCTGACCTGGGATGAAATTGCCCAGGCGCTCTATGCTTCGCCCCGCGCGGCGCTGCGCATGCATCAGCGCGCGCTGCGGCAGGTGGATATCCTGCTGGCCGAGCGCGAGGATTGCCGCTGAAGGGCTGGGCGCACTTTTTTGCCACAATCGGCGCGCGCGGCGACTTGACGGCGGAGCGGAAATAATAGTAAGATAAAGCGTTGAACCAACCCAAAGGAGGATTTTCCCCTTGACCGAAGCCGAACTGCGCCCTATCGTGGCGCGCAACATCGCCGCCTGCCGCAAGCAAGCGGGCATGACGCAGGCCGAGCTGGCGGAAAAGCTGAACTATTCCGATAAAACGATTTCCAAGTGGGAGCGGGCGGAAGGCTTGCCCGATCTGGTGGTCAGCCAGAATATCGCGGAGCTGTTCGGCGTGCCGCTGGACGCGCTGCTGCACGACGATACGCCCAAGCCCGTGGACGATGCGCAAAGCGCGCGCCAGCTCAACGCCCGCCGCAGGATGATCCTGCTGATGTCGGTGAGCTTGTGCTGGCTGGTTGCCACCATCGCTTACTTTGCCCTCAAGCTCGCCGTGCCCACGCTGCCGCGCGTGTGGCTGGCCTTCATCTATGCCATGCCCGCCAGCTTTATCGTGTGCACGGTGTTCACCTGCATCTGGTGGAAAAAGCTCTGGCGGCTGCTGTCGATCAGCGGCATTATCTGGACGCTGGCCGTGGCTGTGCATATCAGCATCCGCCTGCCGGCCATCTACTTAATCTATGTGGTGGCTGCCGTGGTGCAGGCGCTGTTTTTGATGTTCTTCCATTTTTTGCGCATCAAGTGAGGAACCAGCCATGACCAAAGCCGTGTATGAGATGCTGCTGGGCTATATGCAATCCTGCGTGGCCGACCGCGCGCACGATGAAAACCATGTGCTGCGCGTGCTGTCCAACGCCCTGCAAATCGCCCGCGAGGAGCCGCAGGCTGACCTGGATATCCTGATGGCGGCCTGCCTGCTGCACGATGTGGCCCGGCGCGAGGAGATGGAAACGCCCGGCGTGCGCCATGCGGAGGCTGGAGCCGGAAAGGCGCGCGCGTTCCTGCAGCGCCAGGGCTTTTCAGCCGAATTTTGCAGCCGTGTGGCGGATTGCATCGCCGCGCACAGCTTTGGCAGCGGCCCTGCGCCTGCGCGCATCGAGGAAAAAATCCTCTTTGACGCGGACAAGCTGGACGCCGCCGGGGCGCTGGGTACGGCGCGGATGATGCTGTATCACGGCGCGGCGGGCGATCCGATTTATGAGGTGCGCGCGGACGGGGAGGTAAGCGACGGCGTTGGGGATGCGCAGCGGAACTATTTTTATGAGTATCACGGCATGATTGCCCAAATGGCCGGCAGCATGCTCACCCCGGCAGGCCGCCGCATGGCGCAGGCGCGCGCCCAGACCGCGCGGCAGCTGTATCAGGCCATCTATGATGAGGCGCAGGGCTGCCATCTGGCTTTGCGGCAGGCGCTTGACGGCGCGTTTTCCTGATGCGGAAAAATTATTTTCAAAAATATTTGCAAAAAACACTTGCCTTTTTGCCCAAACCGCCATATAATGATTTCGGTTAAGGTTCGGGTCTGTGGTTGAAAGCCGATGCCAGTCGCAGGCAAAGCGGTCCACGTAAGCCTGGAGAATTTCCGGGTGAGCATGGTGCGGTTTAGACGTAAGTCCGGCCGGATGAAAATCCGAGAGAGCGGCGTGGGGGCCAAGATGCTATGAGCAATGCTCCTGCCGGCGAGTGTGGGGTCAAAGACCAGGTCAGCCTTCCTTAAACCGGAAAAATTATCAGGGGGTTTACCATCCATGTACGAAGACAAGACGCTGGTATGCCGCGACTGTGGGCAGGAATTCGTGTTCACCGCTGGCGAACAGGAATTCTACGCTGAAAAGGGCTTCCAGAACGAGCCCACCCGCTGCAAGGCTTGCCGTCAGGCTCGCAAGGCCAGCCGTCCGGCTCCTGGCGCTCCCCGCGAGACTTACACCACCACGTGTGCGAATTGCGGCGCCGAGACCACTGTTCCCTTCATTCCCAAGAACGACCGCCCCATCTACTGCAGCGAGTGCTTCGCCGCGATGCGTCGGTAATCATACCGTCACAGCGAAGCCTGCGTCCCTCGCAAGAGATGGGCAGGCTATAAGATGAGTGCAATGCGGAAGGCTGCGAAAGCAGTCTTCCGTTTTTCTGTGGCTTCAATCACCGTAGGGCATGGCATCATGCCGTTTTTTCGTGCGCGCGCTCCGGCTTTTGCGCTGAAATCATTGACGGATAGCCCGCCATGTGCTATAATTTTTTAGTACTACGATACGAGTTTCTGGAGGGATTTGTATGTCCGGTCATTCCAAATGGCATAATATTCAGGCGAAAAAGGGCAAGGCGGACGCCGCGCGCGGCAAGATCTTTACCAAGATCGGCCGTGAAATCGCCATCGCTGTGCGCGAGGGCGGCGCGAACCCGGAAAGCAACGGCAAGCTGCGCGATATCATCGCCAAGGCCAAGGCCAATAACATGCCCAACGATAACATTCAGCGCTCCATCAAAAAGGCCGCGGGCGAAGGCAGCGGCATCAACTACGAAGAAATCGTTTATGAAGGCTATGCCCCCGGCGGCGTGGCTGTCATTTGCAATATCGTAACCGATAACCGCAACCGCACCAGCGCGGATGTGCGCCACATCTTTGATAAGTGCGGCGGCAACCTGGGCGCTCCCGGCTCGGTTAGCTACATGTTTGATAACAAGGGTCAGATCGTCGTTGAGCGCGAGCCCGGCATGGACGAGGACGAAATGATGATGATCGCCCTGGATGCGGGCGCCGAGGATATGAAGGCGCTGGACGATGTGTTTGAAATCTACACCGCGCCCAACGATTTCTCCGCCGTGCGCGAGGCGCTGGAGCAGCAGGGTCTGTCCTTCCTGTCCGCGGACGTGAAGATGATCCCGCAGAACACCGTCTCCATCACCGATGAGGAAACCGCCGCCAAGATCGAAAAGCTGCTGGACATGCTGGATGATAATGACGACGTGGCCGACGTGTATCACAACGCCGAGCTGCCCGAATCCGACGAAGAGGACGAATAAGCGCATTTTTGATTACAGAAGCCTGGGTAGGAAACTGCTCGGGTTTTTTTCTATTCTTCATCAAAACTACGGTAGAATTATTTAGGGCCTTTATGATATAATCTGATCAGGCTTTTCAATCCCGATGAAGAAACAGAGATACTATTCGTGGAGGGCTTATGCCGAACAAGAGCAAGAGAAAAAAGACAGAAAACAAAGGACGATGGACCATCTTCCTGATTTATGGGCTGGTTGGTATTGTCTACTGCCTATTCATCGATAATCCGAATCCGATAAAAGAAGGCCCTTCATATTATATGCACTCTGTGCTGCTGCTCATCGCCTTATGTGTCGCCGAGCTGATCCAGATTATTTTCCATGAGGCCGGGCATCTGATCTTTGGCCTCCTGACCGGCTATCGCTTCAGCTCCTTTCGGATTGTAAATCTGATGTGGGTAAAGCTTGACGGCCGCGTACAATTTAGAAGATTAAATTTTACTGGAATCGGCGGCCAGTGCTTGATGATTCCTCCCGATTTGAAGGACGGGAAAATGCCGGTGATGCTGTCTAACCTCGGCGGTGCAATCGTAAACCTGGTCACAGCCATAATTTGTGTGGGGCTGTCTTTCCTCTGTCCCGCCCATTCGCCGCTCTGGATGATCCTGATGATACTTGCGGTTATGGGGCTGCTCCATGCACTGCTTAACGGCCTACCCATCCAGACGAGCAGGGTAAGAAACGATGGAAAAAATGCGCAGGATCTTTTCCACAATGAAGAAGCCATCCGGGCGCTCTGGATTCATCTGAAGGTATGTGAACAGGAATTAAAGGGAATTCGCATCAAGGATATGCCTGACGAGTGGTTCACAGTTCCCTCTGACGAGTCGATGGAAAACCAATTCATAGCTTTGATTGGTGCCTATGCATACTCCCGGTTAATGGATCAGCGACGGTTTGATGAAGCAGATGCGCTGATAGAGCATCTGCTCTCCTTGCAAAATGTGTTCTCTGACGATTCTCGCGGTCTGCTGGTATGCGAGCGGATGTATGTGGAAATGATCTCGAAAAACCGGAAGGAAATTTTGGACGAAATGCGGACAGAGGATCAGCTGAAGATCATGAAAGCCATGAAGAAATCTCTGACGGTGCTGCGCACGGAATATGTGTATGCACTGCTGGTCGAAGGAGATCTGGAGAAGGCCAAGGAGATCAAGGCGAAGTTTTATCAACGCGCAAAATTCAATCCCTATCCCGGCGAGATCGAAAGCGAGGTCGAACTGATAAAGCTTGCAGAGGAGCGAATGGCATCCCAACAAAAATGAAGACCTGGAAGGCAAACCGAAAGTTAACCGAACAATTTCCGTGCGCTGAACGGACAAAATTCCTTTATGCGGGCTATCCCTGCGGGATTGTCCTGCGCAGACAGCTTTGAGGCTCGTTCGCCGCCGGCACGATTTCAGGATGGATAGCACTGACCCTCCGTATGATACAGCGCATACGGAGGGTCAGTTGTTATATAGGCCCGCCAGGCTGGCGGGGTGTAAGGAGCTAATTCTCCGCCACATACTTGCGCATGTGCTGCAGGGCGTTCTTTTCCAGCCGCGATACCTGCGCCTGGGAGATGCCGATCTCGCCGGCGACCTCCATCTGCGTGCGCCCCTCGAAAAAGCGCATGCGCAGGATCCTCTGCTCGCGCTCGGTCAGGCGGCGCAGCGCCTCGCTGACGGCCAGGTTTTCCAGCCACTGGCTGTCCGTGTGGCGCGGATCCTTGACCTGATCGATGATGTAGATGGCGTCGCCGCCGTCGTTATAGATCGGCTCAAACAGGGATACGGGATCCTGGATGGCCTCCAGCGCCAGCACCACATCCTCCTCGGGCACGTCCAGCGCCTTGGCGATTTCGCCCACGCTGGGCTCACGGTTCATCTCGGCCACCAGGCGGTCGCGCGCTTGCAGGGCTTTATAGGCGGTATCGCGCAGGCTGCGGCTGACGCGGATGGGGTTGTTATCCCGCAGATAGCGGCGGATTTCGCCGATGATCATCGGCACGGCATAGGTGGAAAAGCGCACGTTCTGCGTCACGTCAAAGTTATCAAGCGCTTTGATCAGCCCGATGCAGCCCACCTGAAACAGGTCGTCCGCGTTTTCCCCGCGATTGCTGAAGCGCTGCACCACGCTGAGCACCAGCCTGAGATTGCCGCGGATAAACTCCTCCCGCGCCGCGCGGTCGCCGCCATGTACCAGCGGAAACAGCTCGCGCATGCGCTCATTGGTAAGCACGGGCAGGGTGGAGGTTTCCACCCCGCAGATCTCTACCTTGCTGCTTGCCATACCGATTTTTACCTCCGATGAAATCAGTATGGCTTTTCGCGCCCGCCTTTATGCGCGCGGGGCGAACTTTTGTGGGGGAAGACGGGGACGAGGAGACGAAGGGAACGGGGAAAACGGGGGAAACGTTACTTTCTTCAGTGAAGAAAGTAACAAAGAACCGGTATTGTAGACGAAAAAGCTGTTGGAATAAAACTGGAAGGCGGCACTGCCGCCCCCGTGGCAGGGAAAAACTTGAATCGCTCGGTTCGGAGTAAACTCCAACCGGACGATTCTTCATTTTTCCCTTCGGTCGTGCTGCGCACGCCCTGCGCTGATCTGCGATCAGCGTGCCGCGGGAGCGATAGTTGGGTGCAGGAATCCTGTATGGCGGTTGGCAATAGATTTAATGGAACGGGCAACGGAAGGCTTCTCCTCAAGGAGAAGCCTTTTGGTGAGTGCACTCACCAACTATCGTTACCCGCCACGTCTGATTTCTGCCCCAACCACGCCCCCGTGGCAGCGGACAGCGCAGCTGGACGCGAGGGCGTGCGCAGCACGACCATGGGGGAAAGCAGGAAACGAACGGAGGAAAGCTTGCTTTCATCCGGGCGGTTCAGGCTTTCTCCTGCCACGGGGTGGCCAGGGCCACTCCCAGTTTTATTCAATCGACTTTCACGTCACAAACAGGTTCTTTGTTTCTTTCTTGACTCAAGAAAGAAACGTAACCCCTTCGTCCCCCTTCATCCCCCTCGTTCCTGCCCCCTTAGCTGCTCATCCGGGTCAGCTCCACGTTCAGGCGCGAAAGGATGCGCTTTTCCAGCCGGGAGATGTAGCTTTGCGATATCCCCAGCGCGTCGGCAACCTCCTTTTGCGTCATCTCCCGCGCGCCGCCCAGACCAAAGCGAAGCTGCATGATCTGCTGCTCGCGCAGGGGCAAGCGCGCCAGCGCCGCGCGCAATAGCTGCTTTTCCACCTTGTCGTCCATGCGGCGGTAAACCAGATCGCTCTCCGTGCCCAGAATATCGCTTAGCAGCAGCTCGTTGCCATCCCAATCCTTGCGCAGCGGCTCATCCAGGGAGATTTCATAGCGAATCCGCGCCGTGTGGCGCAGATGCATCAGCATTTCGTTTTCGATGCAGCGCGAGGCGTAGGTGGCCAGCTTGTTCTTCTTTTCGGGGTCAAAGGTGTTGACTGCCTTGATCAGCCCGATCGTGCCGATGGAGATCAGATCCTCCAGCCCCACGCCCGAGCTTTCAAACTTGCGGGCAATGAACACCACCAGCCGCAGATTGCGCTCAATCAGGATGGAGCGCACCGTGCCGTCATCCGTGGGCAGCTTTTGCAAAAGCTCCGCTTCTTCCTCGCGCGTAAGCGGCTGGGGAAGCGGGTCCGCCCCGCCGATGTAATCCAGCGATCCCGCGCAGAGCCGCGCCCAGATTGCGTATAGCTGCCGTCGCATATCAATCATCTATGTCATCCCCCTCGGCAATTGATTTTATAAATTCAGCGTGGGCGGCAGCAGCGCGCGCCGCCCGTGCAGGCAGGGCGATACCGCCACCACCGCGTCCGCCGCGCGCCATACGCGGCCGTCGCGCACATATAGCCCACGCGGGCGAAAGCACATCATCAGCCGCTTGCCGCTGGCCGTGCGCACGCAGATCAGCCGAAATCCGCGCGGCAGCGTGCTTAGCTGCTCGCAGCGCGTGCCGGGCGGCAGATAGGCGCGGATGGCCTGATAGGGCACCACCACCACGGGCAGCTCGGTGACGGGATCGCGCAGGCAGTTGCCGCTGTCCACCAGCCCGTCCAGCGATACGCCGCCGCGCTCGAACAGCAGGCGGACGTCCGCACGCTCCCCGGCGCGCGATTGCCAGCGCAGCAGCAGATGCACGGCGTAAAGCACGCCCGGCGCGCAGGCCAGCGCGGCCGCCCAGCCGCCCAGACCCAACCGGTGCATATACTGCGCCATGCCCGCGGACAAAAGCCCGGCAATCAGCAGCCGGGCGCTGCCGCCCGGCGCGCGGCGCAGACCAAAGGCCAGCAGCGCCATCAGCACGGCGATGGGCAGCGCGGCATAGGCGCTGGCGCGCAGCCCCCACAGGGATAGGGCGATCATGGACAGAAGGGCGCCTGCCAGCGCGGCAAGCGCGATGCGCCCCGGCCGCGCGCGCAGGGAGGATAGCCGCATGGCCGCCGTCAGGCACAGCGTATCCATCAGCAGGTTCATCAGCAGATATTCCTCGCCTATGACGACCATAACGCTCCCTCCTACGCTGCCTATGATAGCGCGTTCACCGGGCAAGGGCCGTCGATACGGAGCGCATAAAAAAGCGAAATAGCGCGGGAAAGAGAAGATGAAGGGGAAGCTTTTTGCATGCAAAAAGGCGGCAGATCGTTTGACCTGCCGCCTTGATAGGCTGCTTTATTATTTGGCGTATTCCGTGCTGCGGGTTTCGCGGATCACGTTTACGCGGATCTGGCCGGGATACTCCAGCTCACGCTCGATGCGCTTGGCGATCTCCTTGGCCATCACCTTGGTGCCCTCGTCGGTTACATCCTCGGGTTTGACCATGATGCGGATCTCGCGGCCGGACTGGATGGCGAAGGACTTTTCAACGCCGGCAAAGTCGTTGGCGATGGCCTCCAGCTTCTCCAGGCGCTTGATGTAGTTCTCCAGCGATTCGCGGCGCGCGCCGGGACGCGCGGCGCTGATGGCGTCGGCGGCCTGCACCAGCACGGCCTCCACCGTCTGCGGCTCCACATCGTTGTGGTGGGCCAGGATGCAGTGGATCACGTCGTTGCTCTCGTGATACTTGCGGGCCAGCTCGCCGCCCAGCTGCACATGCGTGCCTTCCTGCTCATGGTCGACAGCCTTGCCGATATCATGCAGCAGACCCGCGCGCTTGGCCAGCTGAACGTCCGCGCCCAGCTCGGCGGCCATCAGGCCGGCCAGATGGCTGACCTCGATGGAGTGCTTGAGCACGTTCTGGCCATAGGAGGTGCGGTAGCGCATGCGGCCCAGCAGCTTGACCAGCTCGGGATGCAGGCCGTGCTGACCCGTCTCGAAGATGGCCTGTTCGCCAGCCTCGCGGATCTGGTTGTCCACTTCCTTCTTGGCCTTTTCCACCATTTCTTCGATGCGGGCGGGGTGGATGCGGCCATCCTGAATCAGCTTTTCGATGGCGATGCGCGCAATCTCGCGGCGCACGGGATCGAAGGCGGATACGATGACGGCTTCGGGGGTATCGTCGATGATCAGATCGACGCCCGTGGCGGTTTCCAGGGCGCGGATGTTGCGGCCCTCGCGGCCGATGATGCGGCCCTTCATATCGTCGTTGGGCAGGTTAATGACGGACACCGTGGTTTCGGCCACATGGTCGGCGGCGCACTTCTGGATGGCCAGGGCGATGATATTGCGGGCCTTCTTTTCGCCCTCGTCCTTGGCCTTGGCCTCGATATCGCGCACCATGGCGGCGGCGTCGTGATAGGCTTCCTTCTGTACGCGGCTGATGATCATCTGCTCGGCCTCATCCTGGGTCATGCCGGCGATGCGTTCCAGCTCCTTCACCTGCTTGTCGCGCAGCTGCTCGGCCTCGTCGTAGAGGGCCTGCGTCTGCTCGGACTTTTGGTTGATGGCCTCCTCGCGCTTTTCGAGGTTATCCATCTTTTTATCCAGCATTTCCTCACGCTGGTTCACGCGGCGCTCGCTGCGCTGCATTTCGGCGCGGCGGGTGCGGATCTCGTCGTCCAGCTTGGTTTTGAGGCGAAGAACCTCCTCCTTGGCCTCGATTTCCATTTCTTTTTTCGTTTCCGCCGCCTTGCGGGTAGCGTCGTCCAACAGTTTTTTCGCGTATTCCTCGGTTCGGCCGATGCGCTTTTCGGCCATGTTCTTGCGATAAAAATAGCCGCCGCCCGCGCCGACCAGCGCGAAGACGACCATGAGTGCGATTGCGAGAATTAAGTCCACCTGGCTGCCTCCTTCTTTCTTGTTTTTCCAAATTTCAATATGTAATCTTGCCAATTGAAAAAACCGTGCGGGTTAAAAACCCCACGGCTATATGCTGAATTTGGGCACAACATGAAGCCTCGGTTTGCACACAACAAAACAGCAATGCCAAAACAGCTTGCTTTATCATGCAAGAGCAGGCGCCCACGCCCACTCGCAAAGAGCGAAAAGACATGTGTATCGAAAAACAGCATAGCCGCCGTGCTTGCGCGCGGCCGCTTTTCAGCCGGTCATGCTATTGTATACATACAGCGGGGCATTTGTCAAGCGTTTTCTGGCCATTCGCGCCAATTTATACCTATTATTAACTCGACCCAATACGACGGCTTCCGCGCCCGCCGCGCGATTGCCGAAGAAGCAAAAATTCTGCTTGACTTTTTGCCCGTATCCCGGTATAATAATGCGTGTTCGTAGGGGCATGGTGTAATGGTAACACGTGGGTCTCCAAAACCTTTGTTGTGAGTTCGAGTCTTACTGCCCCTGCCAAGAGAGCCTTTTCTGAAAAGAGAAGGCTCTCTTTCTTACCCAACGGGCACAGCAGCTTGTTGGGTATTCTATTTGCGGTTTTTGTAGATGAGATAATCTGCATAGCTTTTCAGTTCCGGCAGCGATTCCAGCGGAAAGGCCGCTGGCAGGCGCAGGGTGGAGGCGGTTCGCGAATACGGCGCTGGGTTATCCGTCAGGCCCAGCAGATAATCAACCGATACCTGAAAATACCGTGCGATGGCGATTTTGATGTCGTCTGGAGGCTCGCTTTTGTTGCGCTCATAGGCGGAGATAGAGTGCTTGTTGATCTTCAGAATGGCGGCAAGATCATCCTGCGTCAGGTCAGCGTCCTTGCGTAGTTCCAGCAGCCGTTCTCCAATCATGCGCCTCGCCCCCTGCTTGTATTGACATCAGTGAGGCTTATTATAGAATAAAAATTTCTTTTTCAGATAATTATAGACAAATAAGTCACAATCATGTATAATATCGATTGAAAATCTACTTTTTGCGTTTTGTGCTCATTTTTATCTATCGACTATAGCATTGCGAGGTGGTGCCGCGCTTTTTAACTCGTGCTTCCATTTTATTCCATAATAGAAAGGATGAACCTGTATGAACGCGATTGTCAAACGTCTTACTGCCTGCTTGCTGCTGTTAACCCTGTGCCTTGCCGCTTTGCCCGGAATGGGCGAATCCGCCCCCGCCTACGATTTTAAGAAATTCCGCTGGGGCGATTCGCAGGAGTCCGTTATGGCCGTCGAGGGCACGCCCAAATATTCGGGCAAGATGAACGGCTTGGATGCCAACTACATTGCCTACGACACCACTGCCGTTGGGATGGACGTGCTTTTGGCCTACTATTTCTGCGATGGCGGATTGTACTCGGTGCGCTATATCCTGAATGAGGATCACTCTGTCGATTCGCTCTACATCGACGATTACAACACCTTCAAGCAAGCCCTTACCAATAAATACGGCGAGCCGCTGCTGGACAATGAAAAATGGACAAGCGACAGCAAAAAGTCTTTCTATGCCGACGATAAAGGCCGCGCGCTTAATTATGGATATCTAAGCTATTATACCTGCTACATCACCGAAAGAGTGATTGTGGAAATGGATATGAGCGCGGACAACTACGAAGTCAGCACGTTGATTAACTACACCAGCCTGACAGTATCGCCCGGGGAAACGGATTTCTCGGAGGACGTTTGATACAACAATAAAATAAATAATAATAAAAAAAGGAGAGAAAAAACATGAAGAACCGAATTTGTAAAATCGTAGCCCTGTTGTCGCTTTTCGTACTGCTGCTTTCCAGCCCAACGCTTGCCATGGCAGCAACGCTGTCGCATCAGTATGATGAGGTAGGCTATTGCACGTCGGATCTACCGCTGATAAAAGTAAAAAAAGGTGAAAAGGTCGGAGTAATAGACGCTGCGTCTTTGAAAGTGGTATTGCCTGCAGAATATGATTATATCTCTTTTAGCGAAGGGTTATTTGAAATAGAAAAGGACAGGAAAACAGGCTATGCGGATGTGGAGGGAAGAATCATTATTCCGTGCAAGTATGGATATGGGGAAATATCAAACTATTATGGCGAAGGTCCTATTTTAGTACAGGAAAATGGTAAGCTTTGCTTGGTTGATGAGAAAACAGGCAAAACGGTGGCCACTTGTAACACGACAGCTACATATTCCGACTTCACAGGTTTTTCAAACGGCATGGCTGTGGTGGTTGAAAATGGAAAGCGTGGACTTATTGATAATACTGGGAAACTGGTTGTGCCATGCATATACGAGGAGATTAAGAGTTTTGATATGCATGTTTTCAAGGGAGAATTAACAGCGGCAAAGAAGAATGGAAAGTGGGGGTTTATTGACAAAACAGGAAAAGTAATTATACCTTTTGAATACGATAAAATTGCGACAGTTAGTATTGATCCTAATCAATGCGACGAAAAAATGATGGTTAGCAAAAATGGAAAATGGGGCATGATAAATATGAATGGGCAGTTGGAAATTCCTTGTAAATTTGATTTCTTTGATGGTTGGTTTGCTTACGGTTTGGCGTGTGCACAAATTGGTTCCAAGTATGTTTATATCAATCTCCAGGGGAAAATTGTACTGGCTGGCGACTATGATATGGCAAGATCATTTAAAGATGGCGTTGCAAAAGTGGAAAAAGGAAATTCTACCTACATGATTAACACGAAGGGTGAAAAAGTAAATCTTTTTACATATCCATCTGATTTCCGTGATGGGCTGTGTGTGGTGGGAAAATTTTCAAAAGAAGAATCGAAATTGTATTACGGTTATGCTGATAAAAAAGGAAAATTGGCCATTCCTTACGAGTTTGAAAAGGCTTATAAGTTTGAGGATGGAATAGCGAATGTTCAAAAGGACGGAAAGTGGGGATATATTGATACCAATGGGAATTGGATAATCTATCATGAATTTGATACGATCTACGAATTTTCCGCTGAAGGAGTAGCAGAAGGGATGCAGAATGGAAAATGGGGCCTTCTCACGAAGGAGGGGGACTATGTTTTCCCGTGCGAATATGATAGCCTCTACTGCTGCGACGCGGCCAAACGAGTGTTCACTGTGAAAAACGGATATATGAATGTATGGGATCTTGAAGGAAATAAAATCTTTTGATATAGAGAAAGCAGAAAAAGGAGATAGGCACGATGATTGCAAATGAAGTGATACAGTTTAGCGAAAGGCTACAGCAAGAAACAGAAAGCATTATTAATAAAATCAACGGCGGCGAAGAAGAAAAAACATCGGATATTTTTGAAGATAAGATTGTTTTTTCCTCTTTTCCACAAAAGGAAGATCTGAGAAAAGCATTAAGCGGGAAAAAAGGCGTTTATTTGTTCCGGATAACGGAAGACTGTGAGCTTACCAAGGAACAGGTAAAAGCCTGGAACGATGAGTGGGGAAGCAAATTCTCAGTTCTTTCTGGAGTACGCAATATCTCGTTGAAGAAAGGCGACTTCTTATACATTGGCAGCTGTTATAGTGAATCCATATACACCAGAGTGCAATCCCATTATTCCTATAATTATAAAAGCGGATTGCAATTGAATACAAAAGGTCGTCAAATTTTAAAAGATAAAGTTGCGTTGTATGCATTTCCGATTAAAAAAGAGTATTATAAAACAAAGGAAGAGGGATTGTTTGCCAAGTGCATTCTGCCAATCGTAGAGAAAATGCTGGATAATAGGTTAAAGCCAAAAGCAGGCAGCACAAGAACATAATAAAAGCTCCCCGTCCATTGGGCGGGGAGCCTTGCATATACCTTCTTATCCCCTCGCCCTTCGCATATCCTCCCGGACGGATTGCAGCTGGCGCAGGATATCCAGGATGCGCGCGTCGGTGCGCTCCACCTGCTCCTTGGCCTCGCTGATCTGGCTCAGGGCTGTCCAATCGCTGAAAAGGTTATCCCACACGATGTCGGTTACGCGCCAGAAGGCGGATAGCTCGGTGGTTGCGTCGCAGCGCACGCGCACATCGTGCAGCTCGCGGTTAAAGCGATCCAGCGCGCGGCGAAGCTGAGCGATTTCCTGCTCGGCTTTATCCATGCGGCTGTGCTTGATCAGCCCCGACAGCAGGCCGCCGCCTATCAGATCATACACGCCCCAGCCCTTGGCGCTGCGCAGGGTGGATAGCGCCTGCTGCGCCTGCGCGTGGGCTGCCTGACCCGCCTGGATGGCCTGGTCGGTTTCGTATATCAAGGATTGGAGATTGCTTTGTTCCATATTAGCTCCTTCTGGGCGGCGGTTCCTGCACCGTCCAAAGGCAGTATAGCAAGCATGCCCTGCCTGCGCAAGCCAAAATGGATGAAAGATACGTTTTGCCGTCCGAAAGCAGCCGTCAGGCGTATGCCTTCAGCGTGAAGGAAGCGCGCACCAGAGCTCGTCCCTCGGCCAGGGTGTGGATTTCCCCCGCGTGCAGCAGCTGGGACAGGAGGTTGCCAATCGCCGTGGCTTCGGCCGGGCCCGCGGTCAGCGGACGCGCAAGCGCGCGGGCAGTCAGGCGGTTCAGATAATCGTTGCGGCAGCCGCCGCCCACCACGCGCAGGCAGGCGATGCGGCGTCCGGTCAGCGCTTCCAGCTCGTCCACCGCCGCGCGGTAGCAATCCGCCAGGCTATGGCACACGCACGCGGCCAGGTCGCCCACATCCGCAGGCGCGGGATAGCCGCCCTCGGCCAGGGCGCTGCGCAGCTCCGCCGCCATGGAGACGGGGGCCAGGAAACGCGCGGCGTTGCAGTCCACCCGGCCTGGATAGCCGTCGTGCCGCTCGGCCAGCGCAGCCAGCTCGGCAAAGGAGGTCTGCGGGCACAGCTCGCGCCGCAGCTCCTGCAGCATCCAAAGGCCCATGATGTTTTTGAGATAGCGAATCGTGCCCTGCGCGCCGCCCTCGTTGGTCAGGTTGCGCGCGTGGCTTTCCGGGGTTAGGATGGGCGCGGGCAGCTCCATGCCCAGCAGGCTCCATGTGCCGCTGGAAAGATATGCGTCGTTTGCCTCCAGCGGCGCGGCCATCACGGCGGCGGCGGTATCGTGCGTGGGAGCCAGGAGAATCTGGGTATCAAAGCCCACGGCCTGGGCAATTTCAGGCAGCAGCGCGCCCACCTGCGTGCCGGGCTGCGACAGGGGGCCAAACAGCCGCCGCGGAAAGCCGCAGCGGTCGATCAGCTCCCAGTCCCAATCGCGCGCGCGCGCGTCCAGCAGCCCCGTGGTGGAGGCGTTGGTATACTCATGCACGCGTTGGCCGGTGAGCAGATAGTTCAGATATTCGGGCAAGAGCAGCATTTCCTGCGCGGCATCCAGCTCTCCCGCCTCGCGCAGGGCGGTCAGCTGATAGATGGTATTAAACGGCTGCTTTTGGATACCTGTGCGGGCATACAGCGCTTCCTCATCGATGACGCGGCGGACGATTTCATCCATGCCCTGCGTGCGGCCGTCGCGATAGCTTACCGCGTCGCCCAGCATGCGTCCCTGCGCGTCCAGCAGTACAAAGTCCACGCCCCAGGTGTCGATGGCTACGCTGCGCGGGGTGATTCCCTGCGCCCTCGCTGTGCGCAGGCCGTTCAGGATTTCGGCAAACAGCCGGTCGATATCCCAGCATAAACGCCCGTTTTTGCGCTGCGCGCCGTTGGAAAAGCGATAAAGCTCGGTCAGCTCCAGCCGGCCGTTTTTTACCTGTCCCAGCATGTGCCGGCCGCTGGACGCGCCGATATCGATGGCGATCATGGCGTTATTCATAGGCATTCCTCAGCCAAAGGCGCGGGCGTTGAGGGCCTGCTCCAGGCGCTTTAGCTTCCAGGGAGCCAGGGGCGAGAAGGGGAAGGAGCGCAGCTGGCGTAATGACATCTTTTGGATATCTTTGACGGCCTTCAATTCGGTCAGCTCGGGTGCGATGGTCAATATCTCCTCGCGCAGATCATCGTGCTTGAGCAGCTGCTCAAAGGGCACGTCCAGCAGCAGCCTTCCCGAATAGGGCGCGACGCACACGCAATGGAAGGCATAGCTGCCGCTTTCCAGCACAGCGTGCAGGCAGCCGTCGGCCTGCTCCTGCCAGTCCGCGTCGCTGCCCGTCACCGTGCCCAGGGGCAGCACGGCCTCGGCCTGCGCGCCAAAGGGCACCTCGAGCTCCCAATCGAAGGTCGTTTCATCCACCGTTTTCCAGTGGGTGCGGTACCGTCCCATGGCGGATTCATAGCTGAAATCGATTTCACCCAGGCGCGTATCGGGATGCGGATGCATCAGCGCCTTGCGGAAGCCCGGCGCATCCTCCACGGGAGCCAGCCCCGCCGCGTCGCGGCACACCCACTCCATCACCGCGCCGTAGGCGTAATGGTTGAGCGAGTTCATGCCGGTGCTGGACATATGGCCGTCAGGCATCACGGAGTTCCAGCGCTCCCACACGGTGGTAGCGCCCATGTTCACCTCATACAGCCAGCCGGGGTAGTTTTCATTCAGAAACAGCGTGTAGGCCAGGTGGTTAAAGCCCGCCTGCGTGAGCACGCTGCACAGATAGGCCGTGCCCACAAAGCCCGTGCGCAGCTCGTTCCGGGCGTTTTCAAACAGGCGATCCAGCGCGGCCTTGAGGATGGGCGTGTCGGACTCGGGCATCAGCCCCAGGAACAGCGACAGGATGTGCGCCGTCTGGGTGTTGACGGTCAGCCCGCCCTTAGGGGCGCGGTAGGTTTGGCGGATGGCGGCAAGAATCTCCTGCTCCAGGGCGGCGTAGCGTGCAGCGTCGGGCGCGTAGCCCAGGATGGCGGCGGCCTTGCGCGTCAGGCGCGTGGAGTACAGATAGAAGGCCGAGGCGATGAAATCGGGATCGGTGCCGCCCGTGCAGGAGGCCGGGAAGGCCGCGTCCAGCGCCAGCCAGTCGGCAAAGTGGAAGCCCGCCTGCCACAGGCGATGGTCGCCCGTCTCGTGATCGACGCGATGAATCCACTCCACCCACAGCTTCATATTGTCGTATTGCTCGCGCAGCAGGGCGGTATCGCCGAAGAACTGATATACCGTCCAGGGGATGATGCTGCCCGCGTCCGCCCAGGCGCAGGCAGGGGAGCCCTGCATGCCAAAGGAGGGCACCACGTGCGGCACGCCGCCGCCGCGCTCGCACTGCTCAAAGGCCATATCGCGCATGAACTTGGCGTAGAAGGCCGCGCTGCTCATCTGGTAGCAGGCGGTGGCGCAGAACACCTGCGCGTCGCCCGTCCAGCCCATGCGCTCGTCGCGCTGGGGGCAATCGGTGGGCACATCCACAAAGTTGCCGCGCTGCCCCCACAGGGCGTTTTCGCACAGACGGTTCACCTTGTCGCTGGCGGTGCGGATGAAGGCCGTCTGCTCCATATCGGAATAGAGCACGCAGCCCACAAAGTCATGCAGGTCGATTTCCTCCCCAAAGCCCTCCAGCTTGATATAACGGAAGCCGAAGAAGGTGAAGTGCGGCCGCGCCCAGGCCTCCTGCCCATCGCAGATGTAGGTAAAGGTCTGCTTGGCGGTGCGCAGGTTATCGGTATAGAAGCAGCCGTCCTGCAGGATTTCGCCATAGCGCAGGGTGTAGGTATGGCCGCGCTCGGCGGCTGCGCGGAAGGTGACAAAGCCCGTGATTTCCTGCCCCATATCCAGCACGGTTTCGCCTGCTGGCGTATGCAGCACGGCGGCGGGGCGCAGCGTCAGCATGGCGCGCACAGGCGGGCTCATGCGCGGGCGCAGCAGGCCTGTATCCATATCGGGCAGCAGGCGCGCGGGCAGAGCGGCGGACAGGGGCTTGGAGGCGTCCCAGATTTCGCCGTCATAGATATTGGAAAACAGCACGGGCGATTCGCCGCAGCGCCAGGTATCGTCCGAGGGGATGATGATCTCCGCGCCGTTATCCAGCGCCGCGTGCAATTCGCAGATCAGCGCCTGTGTATTGCCGAAGATTTCCTTCTGCCCCTGGAAGCCAAAGCGCCCCTTGTACCAGCCGTCGCCCAGCAGCACGGCGATTTCATTGTCCTCCGCCAGCAGGTCAGTCACATCGTAGGTTTGATATTGCAGCCAGCTGTCGTATTTGTTGCAGCCGGGGGCCAGGTATTCGTCGCCTGCCTTCTGGCCGTTGATAAAGGCCTCGTACAGACCCAGGCCGCAGATATACAGCCGCGCGGAGAGCACCCGCCCGGGCAGGGCAAAGCGCTTGACCAGCCGCGCGTTGGCAATCTCCCTGGGCGCGGCGATCCACTGCCCCAGCCAGGGCTCCTGCTGCTTGGCGGTTTCAAACCACGCGCGCGGGCTGAGCGCCGTTTCGCCGGTATCGGCGGTTACAGTGACGTCCCAGGTATAGCGCGTACGCGAGGACAGCGGAATATCGGGCGCAAAGCACAGGCTGTCGATATCCTGCCGCGTGCCCGAATCGTAAACCACGCTTTCATCCGGGCCGTACACCCGCACACGGGCGGACTGCTGGCGCTTGCCGCCCTCGCAGGCGACCTTATAGGAAAAGCGCAGGGGGGTCAGATCAAAGCCCAGCGGGCGCGCGATGTGATTGACCTGCATGCCGTATACTCGCATGGTGATGCCTCCTTATTATTGCGCGGCAAAGGGATCCGCGCAGAAAATATCAATATTGCCCCCATCCAGGGTGATGCGGTAGGTGCCGTCCTTGGCGATTGCGTGGCGGCGCACGCCCAGGCGGCGCATCTCCTCCCGCACGCGCAGAATATCCCAGACGCCCGAATCGTAGCCCCGGCGACCCTGGTTGTTATCCCACAGCCATTTGGGCGCGCACCACAGGCACACCTGCGGGCGGATGGCATGGTACACATCCATGCGCACGGCGCTTTGCCCATGATGACCCATCTGCACGATATCGCTTTGCAGCGCGTTCCCGTGCATGCGCAGCAGCTTTTCGCCGCCCTCCACGCCCAGATCGCCCAGGAACAGCGTGCGCACGCCCTCGCTGGTCATGCGCAGCACGCAGGAGGAATTGTTGGAGGCATTGCGGGTAAAGGCAGGATCGCTGGTATAGAGCACATCCCAGGCCGTGCCGTCGATGTCCAGATGCTCGCCCTCGCGCAGGATATGCTCCCGGCTGCCGATCTGCGATCGCAGCGCCTGATAGCCGTCCCAGGCGGGCAGGCTGCGCGGCTCGCCGATTTCCAGCACCCGGCGCTCGGGATAGTGCAGGTACAGCGCGTCCAGCGAAAAGGCTTCGTGGCGATTTTGCAATAGATCGTAGAGCGCGTACACATGGTCGGAGTGCGGGTGGGTGAGAAACCACGCCTTCACCTGGGGATGATTGCCGCCCAGGCGGCGCAGCAGATACAGCAGGTAATCCGCGTCCCCCGCCGTGCCGCCGTCAATGACGATCAGCGAATCGCCGGGGGTTTTGATCACATAGCCCATCATCTGCGTGTGCGTCTGCGGGGCCAGCTGATAGATTTTACAGGGCATGGTAAAGCTCCTATATGATAGATTAGCGGGGGATGGGAGAACGGCAGCTCATTCGTTTCGCGTTTTGGAGAAGGCTTTTATGGTCGTGCGGTTTTCATGCTGGTTGCCGCTCTATTCAACAATCGCAAATAGATACGAACAACCAATGCATCCAAGCATGCCCCCGTGGCACGCCGATGCAATCGACTTTCACGTCACACATAGGTTCTTTGTTACTTTCTTCACTGAAGAAAGTAACGTATCCCTCGTCCCCCGTCTCCTATCCTTCATCAGAAAATGGGGACGCCGCCAGGTGCCGCGCCCCCAATCCAATCAATCCAGAAACTCCTCGCGCAGCGTTACGCCAAATTCCTTGGCGATGGCGCGCAGATCATCGTCCGTGATGGTCTGCAGCACAGGCTTGCCGCTGGCAAGCACCAGCATGTAAATCTGCGCCGCCTTTTCAATGGTGTGCATCAGGCCAAAGGCCGTGTCAAAGTCCGGCCCGGATACAAACAGCCCGTGGTGCGCCCATACCGCCGCGTCATACTCGCGCATCAGCCTGCTGGTGGCCAGGGCGATATCGCGCCCGCCGGGCACCATCCAGGGCACCGCGCCCACGCCGCCGGGGAAAACCACAGGGCACTCGGTGGCGCTTTGCCAGAGCGCGCGGGTGAAATCGCGCGCCGTCAGGGGCAGGATGTAGGTCATGGCGATCACATTGGCCGGGTGCGCGTGATAGATCACGCGGCACGCGCCGCCCGTGGCCGCCTTGCGCACGGAATGGTTGAGAAAATGGCTGGGGAACTCGCTGGTGGGGCGGCCGCCCTTTTCCAGCCCCCATACAATGCGCCAGGCGTCGCCCGCCGCGTTGATTTCCACAATGCAGCAGGTATCCTGCATGGCGCGCTGCACATGGCGGAAATACTTGCCGCTGCCGGTGGCGATGAAATACTCGCCGCGCAGGTTATCGGCCTGCACGTCCATCTGTACCCATTTGCCGGGCACGGCGCGGAAGAAGGGGCGCAGCTGATCCACCTCCTCAGCCGTCATGCGATAGGTGAGGTTGCCGCCGTTGCGCTCGTGCCAGCCCTGCTGCCAGCCATCGTCGCACACGCGGGCAAAGGACTGCATCACTTCAAAATCGGTTGCTTTCATCTGTGCTTACTTCCTTTCGGCAAGAACCTGCCGTTCATATTGCTGCACGGCGGACAGCCATTTTTCATTTTCGGGCACATCCTGGCGGCGGCAGTATTCCGCCCACACCTCGCCCCAGGGCAAGGATTTGTATTCCTCCTGCAGAGCCAGCAGCTCTGTAAAGCGGCAGGAATCCTGCAATTCGGCCAGCGCCTGATGCGGGGTCAGCAGGGCCAGCAGCAGCGCCTTTTGCATATTGCGCGTGCCGATCACCCATGCGGCCACGCGGTTGATGGAGCCGTCAAAGAAATCCAGGCCGATCAGCGCCTTATCGCAGGCGCTGCAGCGCACGATTTCATCGGCAATGCCGCGCAGGTCGTCCGTCAGCGTGACCACATGGTCGCTGTCCCAGTGCATGGGGCGGGTTACGTGCAGCGGCAGCTTATCGTAGAAGGCCAGCTGCGCGGGGATTTTGTCCGCGATGGACTCCTCAGGGTGGTAATGGCCGCTGTCCATCAGGTTATATACGCCGGGATGCGTGGCGGCGTAGTTGGCGTAAAACTCCGCCGAGCCCACGGTGTAGGCCTCCAGGCCGATGCCGAAGAATTTGCTTTCCACGCTGTCGATCACGCCGGGCAGGGGCTCGGCAAAGATCTGATCCAGGCTGTCGCGCAGGCGCAGGCGCGGGGATAGCCGGTCGGCGGGCACGTCCTTGTAGCCGTCGGGAATCCAGATATTGCACAGGCAGTGCGTGCCCAGCTCGCGCGCAAAATACGCGGCGATACGGCGGCAGGCCACAGCATGGCGGATCCAGTAGGCGCGCACCGCCTCATCGGGGCTGGACAGGGTAAGGTTATCCTTGACCATCGGGTGGGAGAAGAACGTGGGGTTGAAATCCAGGCCGATCTGATGCGCCTTGGCAAACGCCACCCAGGGGACGAAGTGCTCGGGGCGCAGCTGATCGCGCTTGCCCTCGCCGCCGATGGCGTAGCTGGCGTGCAGGTTCAGCCGCTTGCAGCCGGGAATCAGCGACAGTGCGGTTTCAAAATCGCGCGTCAGCTCCTCAAACGTGCGGGCGCGGCCGGGATAATTGCCCGTCACCTGGATGCCGCCGTCCAGCGCGCCGCCCAGGCTTTCCAGGCCGGTCACGTCGTCGCCCTGCCAGCAGTGAATGCTCACGGGAATGGACGCGAGCGTTTGCAGGGCCTTTTCCGTATCTATGCCAATGTCCGCGTAGCGGCGCAGGGCCAGCTGATAGCCTTCGTTCATGGGAAATCTCTCCTTTAGTCAAAGCTGAGGTTCGCTATCCTTTATTGTACAGAAAACAGCGCGGCGGGAAAGGACGTTTATCGCCTTTCGTCGCAACCTGAATTAACCCGCCAGGCGCTGGGAGACATGCCTGTGGCCGACTCGAAGATGCGGTAAAAATAGCTGCTGTTGCTGTAGCCCACCGCCGCGCAGATTTCCATCACGCTCAGGTCGGTTTCGCGCAGCATGCGCTTGGCCTTTTCGATGCGCCGCTCCTGCAGCAGCGCGGTGCAGTTTTTGCCGGTAGCCTCCTTGAGCACCTTGCACAGATAGGCGGAGGACACATGCTTGCGCCGGGCGAAATCGCGCAGCACAAAATCAGCATAGTTCTGGCGGATTTCCTGCAGCAGCTCGATCACCACCAGGTTTTCCTGATGCGTGGCGGCGGGCATACGCATGCACTCCGGCCGGCTGAGCAGGTGCAGAAACAGCAGTCCCATCTCGGTGCGGCGAATTTGCAGGCCGGCGGCCTTGGGCGCGATGAGCGAATGCACAATGCTTTGCAGCAGCCACTGGATCTCGCTGATCTCGGCCACGCGGAAGTGCAGATAGGCCATGTCCTGCTCATAATTGCGCAGCGCGTCCAGCAGGAACCTGCCCAGCACGTTATGGGTGCCGATCATATCGGGCACAAAATCCAGGAACTCCTGCTGGATCAGGAAGTTGACCGCGATGTCGTTTTCCCCGCACCGGGCGATGCTGTGCGCGCTGTGGCGGTTGATCAGCAGCAGCTCGCCCGCCTGCAGGCGCACCGTGCTGCCGTCGGGCATGCCGTGCAGCGTTTCGCCCTGCAGCATATACATCATTTCCACATAGTCGTGCCAGTGCATGGGAAAATCGGCAAAGCGCGTATGCGGCCGCAGCGAGATCATCTGCCGCGAGGGCACAAAGCGCTCGCCCTCCACGATGAAGGCGCTGCGGTCGGTATAGCGCCCCTGCGCCAGGGGTTCGCCGCGCAGCAGGCTTTCTTCCTCCTGCGTATGGGGCGCGAAAAAGCGAATCAGGCTGTCGTCCATGCGTGGGCTCCTTTCGGGGAGGGGATGGGGAACGAGTGGGGAGGACGAAAGGGAACGTTCCTTTCTTCAGTGAAGAAAGGAACAAAGAACCGATGTGTGACGTGAAAGCCGATTGAATAAAACTGAAAGGCAGGACTGCTACCCCGCCCCCATGGTCGTGCTGCGCACGACCTGCGCTGATCTGCGATCAGCGTGCCACGGGGGCGTGGTTGGGTGCGGGAAGTCTTGCGCAGCGATTGACGTCTGTTGGAAAAACGCGCTCACCAAAAGGCTTCTCCTTGAGGAGAAGCTCCGCCGCAGGCGGTGGTGAGGTGTAGGCTGCGAAGCAGCCGTTATCAAAACAATATAAGGACTACGCCGCTGCGGCGGCTACGACCCTCACAATTCGGCATAATCGTTTTGCAACGCTGACGCTTGCAAAACTCGTTGCCTCATTGGCGCTGCATTCGCCACAGAGGCGGATTACGCGCCTCATCAGTCAGGACAAGCCTGACAGCTTCCCCTCCAAGGGGAAGCCTTTTGGTGGCCGCGCTCTCTATATGTAAAAAACTGCGTTTCCCTTCGTCCCCTCGTCTCCCCGTCCTTACCCCGGATACTCCGTCCGCGCGTGCTCGGTCAGCTCGCGCAGATAGCGGGCGATGTAGAACTTGGCCATGTCCAGGTTCTGCTCCTGATAGTTGCCGCATTCCTCGGGGCGCGCGCCGGGGATATCGCCCGAAAAGCCCAGGATAAAACGGCACATGTCGATCACCAGCGGCAGCGCTTCCTGCGCGCTGACCTCGCCGAAAAGAATCAGATAAAAGCCTGTGCGGCAGCCCATGGGGCCAAAATAAACAATCCGATCCCTTTGCGCGCCCGAGCGCAGAAAGGTTGCCCCCAGGTGCTCGATGGTGTGAATGGCCGGGGTGTCCATCACCGGCTCGCGGTTGGGCGCGGTCAGGCGCAGATCAAAGGTGGTTACGCGCCCATCCCCCTGCCCGTCGCGGCGCGATACGTATACACCGGGCAGCAGGTGGGTGTGATCAATGGTGAAGCTGGCGATCTTTTCCATCTTATTTGTCCTCCAGATGGAAGGCTGCGCGCATGTTGGCCAGGTTGGCCTGCGCGCCAGCCATGATGTATTTCACATCGTAGCCCGAGGACAGCATGCGCACCCCGCGATCATACCAGGAGCGCATGGTTTTCTCATCCGCCAGGCCCAGCGATACGCCCGCCACCTTGCCCGCGGCGTTGATCTTGGCGATGGCCTCGTCTATCACCGCGCGCACCTCGGGATCGTTGGTCTGCCCCAGCTTGCCCATGGAGCCGGATAGATCGTTGGGCCCAAAGATGAATGCGTCGATCGCGTCGATGGTCAAAATCTTGTCCAGCTCGCGGATGGCGCCCATTTCCTCAATCTGGATAAAGCGCAGCAGGGTATCGTCCACCGTGGCGCGGTAATCCGCCCCGTTGATGGTGCCAAAGCGATAGGCGCGCCAGGGGCCGTAGCCGCGCACCCCGCGCGGGGGATACATGCACGCCTCCATGGCGCGCGCCGCATCGTCATAGCCGCGGATCATGGGAAAAATAATGCCGTCCGCGCCCGCGTCCAGCACGGGCTTGGCCAGGATGGGATCGTTGGCCGGGATGCGCACGATGGCGTTAATTCCGGACGCGCGCGCGGCGATCAGCTGACCCAGCAGCCGCTCGGTGTTGATGACCGAGTGCTCCATATCAATCCACAGATAATCATAGGGCAGATACCCCATCATTTCGGTAACAACAGCCTCATTGAGGGATACATGGGTGCCAATGCACATTTCATGGCGGCGCAGCTTGGCTTTCATATCGGTTTTCATGGCGCGGTTCTCCTTTGGTATATTCAAGCAAAATGATCAACTGCATTATATCACAGCGCCGGACGTTGTCAAGAAAGCAGGTAAACTCAGGTTGCGGCGCGCGGCAACCCGCGTCCTTGCGGGAAAAGGAAAAGCCTGCTATACTGATAATCTGGTATAAAAATGCGAATGATTTTATACATAACGGAGGGCCTTATGCGCTTTGCAGACTATGATATCACCCCCTCGCCCCTGCCCAACGACGGGCTGATGTTTGCCGATCTGGTTGCCAAAGGTCGCAGCGGGCACCTGGGGCACGCGCTGGTGGAGTACGCGCCGGGGTGCGTGCTGGCCTTTTATTCCAATTGCTCGGGCGTGCGCAACGACGGCCATAACGGCTTTGGCTGGATGGAATACCGCCGCTCCCTGGACGCGGGCCAGACCTGGGATGATCCCCGCCCGCTGCCCTTCTCGGTGGATACCTTTCTGGATGGGCTGTATACCGTCAGCTGTGAAAAGGCCGCCTGCGCGCCGGACGGCACGATTGTGCTGTTCGCCACCATGAACGACAGCCGGGGCAAGTATTGGGGGCCATGGGTGGAGCCACGCTGGCTGGTCAGCCGCGACGGCGGCGACAGCTTTGCCGTGGCCGGGCAGTTTCCCTTCAAGGGGCGCATTTTTGACTGCGCCTGCCGCGACGGCATGATCTATGCGCTGGAATTTTGCAACGACGGCATAAACGGCGACGAGGGCTGCCTGCCCGAGCATGTGTACCGGCTGTATCGCAGCGCGGACTGCGGGCGCAGCTTTGAGGAAGTGAGCGTGCTGCCCTTTGATACCCATGAAAAGGTGTACGGTACCATGGATTTTGCCCCGGACGGCGCGCTGATCGTATACATCTACGATAAGCTGGACGAAGGCCATCCGCCCTATACCATCAGCCGCGATGGAGGCAAAACCTGGTGCGCGCCCCGGCGGGCGGCGCTGGAAAAGCGCATCCGCAACCCGCAGCTGCGCTTTTACGATGGGTGGTTTCTGATGTACGGCCGCTCGGGCCACTATACCCCGCCGCAGAATTTTGTGCTCTATACCTCGCCCGACGGCGAAAACTGGGATGAGGGAACCTATATCTGCGAGCGCAAGGCGGGCAATTGCTTTTATTCCAACAGCGTGATCGTGCATACGCCCCAGGGCGGCACGCAGCTGCTGATTCAGGCCTCGGACGCGCTGTGGAAGCACCGCGCCAATGTGAAGCACTGGTGGCTGGAAAACCTGCGCCCGCATGAAGCGCGCGAATAAGCGCCGCCGGATTGTCACATCTGGCGCATAAAAGGACAGGGTCAGGTTAATTCAGGTTGCGGGAAAACGCAATGTGCGTCCTTTTTCCTGATCATGCCATTCAGTATAATAAATATGATATCGATACCGTGCAGCTTGAACATCGCATAACGCATCATTTATTGTATCTGCGTAAAATTCATCCCTGGAAAAACGAAAGGAGGAGCTTCCGTGCAGACGGATACGCCCCGCGTAATCAGGCCCCGCCGCAAATCTCCGCTGGTGCGGCTGGCGCAGTCCTGGCAATTGTATGTGCTGCTGCTGCCCGCCGTGGCCTATTTGATTATCTTCCATTATATTCCCCTGTACGGCGTGCAGATCGCCTTCCGCGATTATCGCCCGCGCAACGGCTTTTTGGGCTCCACATGGGTGGGGCTGAAGCACTTTAAGTACTTCCTTCATTCCCCCCAGTTTCCCCAGCTGATGCGCAACACCGTGCTGCTGAGCCTGTATTCGCTGATTTTCACCTTCCCTTTGCCCATCCTGCTGGCTCTGCTGCTCAACGAGTGCGGCAGCGTCGGCTATAAAAAGTTTGTGCAGAACGTCACCTACGCCCCGCACTTTATCTCCACCGTGGTGCTGTGCGGCATGGTCATCGCCTTCACCGCGCCCGATACGGGCATCATCAACAGCCTGGTGGTGCTGCTGGGCGGCAAAAGCGTGGATTACATGACGCAGGAAAGCTCCTGGCGCGCCATCTATGTGATCTCCGACATCTGGAAAAACACCGGCTGGTCGTCCATCATCTATCTGGCCGCGCTGGCGGGCATCGACCCGCAGCTGCACGAATCGGCGCAGATTGACGGCGCAAGCCGCCTGCAGCGCGTGTGGCACATTAACCTTCCCGGCATCCGGCAGACCATCATCCTGCTGTTCATCCTGGATTGCGGCAAGATCATGAGCGTGGGCTTTGAAAAGGCGTATCTGCTCCAGAACGCGCTCAACCTGCCGGTATCGGAGATCATCTCCACCTATGTGTACAAGACCGGCGTGCAGGGCGCCAAGTTCTCCTACACCACGGCCATCGGCCTGTTCAACTCGCTGGTTAACGTGATGATGCTGTTGATTGTCAACCGCATCTCCCGCGCGCTGAGCGATACCAGCCTGTTCTGAGAAGGGGGGAGGACAATGAGCATTTCCGCGCGCAAGGCGAAGGGCACGCGCATCCGCGACAGCCGCGGCGACCGCGTGTTCACCGTCGTCAATTATATCATCCTCACCCTGTTTGGCCTGGCGGCGCTGTATCCGCTGATCTACGTGCTTTCCGCCTCCATCAGCGAGCCGCTGGCCGTCAACAGCGGCCGGATGAAGCTGTGGCCTGTGGGCTTTAACATCGAGGGCTACAAGTCCATCCTGTCCAACAAATGGATCCTGACCGGCTATGGCAACTCGCTGTTCTACACCGTGGTGGGTACGTTCCTGAACGTGCTGGTCACCTTCATGGCCAGCTATTCGCTTTCCCGCAAGGATATGTACGGCCACGGGCTGATCACCTTCTTTATGGTGTTCACCATGTGGTTTGGCGGCGGCCTGATCCCCACCTTCCTGGTGGTCAAAAAGCTGGGTCTGGTCAACACCCGCATGGTATTGCTGCTGCTGGGCCTGGTGTCGGTGTATAACTGCATCATCTGCCGCTCCTTCATTTCCTCCTCCATTCCCTATGAATTGCAGGAGGCCGCGCGCATCGACGGCTGCAACGATTTCCAGATCGTCTGGCGCATCATCTTCCCCCTGTCCGGCCCCGTGCTGGCCATCCTGGCGCTGTACTACGCTCTGGGGCACTGGAACGGCTACTTCAACGCCCTGATGTACATTGAGGATCGCAACCTGCAGCCGCTGCAAATCTTCCTGCGCGAGATCCTGGTGCTCAATCAGAAGATCGACATGAACGCCGATATCGAGGAGCTGGAGGCCATGGTGGCGCGCGTGCAGATGGCCCAGACGATGAAATATTCCCTGATCGTGGTGGCGTCCGTGCCCATGCTGATCATCTATCCCTTCGTGCAGAAGTTCTTCGTCAAGGGCGTAATGATCGGCTCGGTCAAGGGCTAAGGCAAAACATTCGGGGCAAGTCCCCTGAATAAAAACAAGGAGGTTTCACCCATGAAAAGACTATTGGCTTTGCTTCTGGCGGCAATCCTCACGCTGTCCTGCTGCTCCGTCGTGCTGGCGGAGGAAGCGGCGGCGCAGGACGTCGTCACGGTTGAACTGGCGCTGGCCGCCAAGGTAGATCACGGCGACTGGAACGATTTCTGGTGCCTGGATCTGATTGAAAAGGAATGCGGCATCCGCTTCCATGTTACCCAGTACAGCGAGGACGCCTGGGCTGAAAAGAAGGGCACCATGTTCGCGCTGGATACCTATCCCGAGGTGTTCCTCAACGACCTGAACGATATCGATCTGGCCAACTACGGCGCGCAGGGCTACCTGCTGCCGCTGGAGGATTACATCACCCCCGAAAACATGCCCAACGTGTTCAAAGTGATGGAAGAAGGCTATCCGGATATCCTCAAGGGCATGACCTTCCCTGACGGCCACATCTACTCCTTCCGCGGCGTAAACGGCTCCACCCGCGAGTACGCGCTGTCTCGCTACTTCGTCAACGTCTCCTGGGCCGAAAAGCTGAACGTGAAGGTTCCCGAAAACCTGGAAGAGTTCTATACCTATCTGTGCGCCGTGCGCGACGGCGACCCGAACGGCAACGGCGATACCACCGACGAGTTCCCCATCAGCGGCCGTTACGGCAAGGATAGCTATACCGACCACTTCATCCCGATTCTGGTGGCCTTCGGCTTCCTGGATCGCCGCGTGCAGGCCAACGATGACGGCGCCGTCATGTACGTTCCCGTGCAGGAAAACTACAAGGAATTCCTCAAGTACATGAACCGCCTGTGGTCCGAAAACCTGATTGATCCCGGCTATTTCAGCCAGACCAAGGAGCAGTTCAACGCCAAGGAAGCCTCCGGTCTGATCGGCTCCTTCACCAACCACGCGCAGTGGATGAACAATTCCGACCCCGAATTCTACCTGCAGTATGAATCCGTGGATCCCTACACCAGCGAGTTCAACAGCGTCAAGATGTGGCCTGCCAAGGACGCCATCTTCTACGGCGGCCTGACCATCACCGATAAGCTGGCCGACAAGCCCGAGGTTATCGAGCGCCTGATCAAGTTCTGCGATTGGTGCTACTCCGATTACGGCACCGAGATGCTGTGGCGCGGCCCCATGCTGGGCACCAACGAGGAATGGCCCAACACCGGCTGGTACTTTGTGCCCTTCTCCCTGGATAACCTGGATTACCTGGTGCGCAAGTATCTGTATCCTACCGATCTGTATAAGAGCAACGGCGCTTTCCAGACCGATAAGATCAAGCCCGGCAACAACTACTGGCCCTATGCCACCATCGCCTCCCGCGATGACAACGCCAACCCCACCAGCACCAGCTATAACCTGACCCAGAACATCGTTACCCACATGGCGCCCTACTACAAGGTTGGCTTCCCCGCCACCCTCAAGTACACCCCCGAAGAGGCCGAGGAGCTGAGCCTGCTGGAGCTGGATCTGGATACCTACATCGCCACCATGGAATCCAAGATGATCCGCGGCGACCTGAAGATCGACGAGACCTGGGATGAGTTTGTCAAGGGCTGCGAAAGCCGCAACCTGGGCCGCTACCTGGAAATCGTGCAGGCTGCCTACGACCGCTACGCCAAATAATCAATCGCAATGCCCATTTGCGCGCCGGGAGAAGCTTCTCCCGGCGTTTTTTCGCAGATAAAATATAGCTGATTTTTATTGCTTGACATTCTTCGAGCCCTTGTGCTATAATATCTGCCGACAATTGAATACCTTATCAAGAGTGGCGGAGGGAACGGCCCGATGATGCCCGGCAACCGGCGCAAGGCGTGCGGTGCTAATTCCGGCGGCGCGATTGCGCCGGCAGATAAGGCGTAAAGGAAACACCATCTCAAACCGCTTGTCTGCAAGGACCAGCGGTTTTCTTTTGCGCATGGATGCAGAAAGGACAGACAGAATGAGAAAGCTCTTTACCTCTGAAAGCGTGACCGAAGGACATCCCGACAAGGTGTGCGACCAGATTTCCGACGCCATCCTGGACGAAATGCTGCGCCAGGATCCCGCCGCCCGCGTGGCCTGCGAGTGCTGCGCCACCACCGGTCTGGTGATGATCATGGGTGAAATCACGGCCAACGGCGAGTGCAACATGGAAAAGATCGCCCGCCAGGTGATCCGCGATATCGGCTATAACGATCCCGCGCTGGGCTTTGATGCGGATTCCTGCGCCGTCATCACCGCCGTGCATGGCCAGAGCCCCGATATCTCCCAGGGCGTTACCGCCACTGCCGATCATGAGCAGGGCGCGGGCGACCAGGGCATGATGTTTGGCTTTGCCTGCAATGAAACCGAGGAAATGACCCCCATGGCGCTGGCGCTGTCCCAGCGGCTGACCCGCCGCATGGCGCAGGTGCGCAAGGACGGCACCCTGCCCTGGATGCGTCCGGACGGCAAGGCGCAGGTGACCGTCGCCTATGAGGACGGCGTGCCCGTGGCCGTGGACGCGGTGGTCATTTCCACCCAGCATGACGAAACCGTCAGCCAGCAGGAGATCGCCCGCGCCATGCGCGAGGAAGTGATCGATCAGGTGATCCCGGCGCGGCTGCTGCACAAGGACACCCGCTATTACATCAACCCCACCGGCCGCTTTGTGCTGGGCGGGCCTGCGGGCGACAGCGGCCTGACCGGGCGCAAGATCATTGTGGATACCTACGGCGGCTACTGCCCCCACGGCGGCGGCGCCTTCAGCGGCAAGGATCCCAGCAAGGTGGATCGCAGCGCGGCCTACGCCGCCCGCCATGCCGCCAAGAACCTGGTGGCTGCCGGCCTGTGCGACCGCTGCCAGATCGCCGTATCCTATGCCATCGGCGTGGCGCGCCCCGTCAGCCTGACGGTGGATACCTTCGGCACCGGCAAGCTGCCCGAGGATGTGCTGGCCAGGCTGGTGGACAAGGTGTTTGATATGCGTCCCGCCGCCATCATCGACCGGCTGGATCTGCGCCGCCCCATCTACCGCGCTACCGCCGCCTACGGGCACTTCGGCCGCACGGACGTGGATCTGCCCTGGGAGCGCCTGGATATGGTGGACGCCCTGCGCGCCGAGGCCGCCGCGCTGTAAGCGAGCGATAAAGGGGACAAGCAAATAACTGATGCGGGAAACGGCGGCGCTGTTTCCCGCTCTTTTCTTTTATTATAATTTTCCGATGAAAGCGTATTGATTTGCTCCCATATCCTGCCCTTGCGCGCGGCGCGGCGTTCGGTGTATACTGTTGGGGTATTCTTTCCGCAAAGGAGCATGATAAACAATGGTAACAAAAAAATCCCTCTCCGCGCTGAAGATGGCTTATATTTCGCTGGGCGCGGTGCTTATTGCCCTGTGCTCGTGGATCAGCGTGCCGGCGACCGTGCCCTTTACGCTGCAAACCTTTGCCGTGCTGCTGGTGTGCGATCTGCTGGGCGGGCGCTGGGGGCTGGTATCGGTGCTGCTGTATCTGCTGCTGGGCGCGGTGGGCTTTCCGGTGTTTTCGGGCTTTTCCGGAGGGCTGGGACATCTGCTGGGCATGACGGGCGGCTACATTCTGGGCTTTGTGCTCTCTGCCCTGGTGATGGCGCTGATGCAGCGGCTGCTGCCGCGGCGGCGCGTGTTTACGCTGCTTAGCATGGCGCTGGGCCTGCTGGCCTGCTATGCCGCGGGCTCTGTATGGTTTATGCAGGTATATACCCAGACCAAGGGCGCTATCTCGCTGGGCGCGGTGCTGAGCATCTGTGTGGTGCCCTACCTGATCCCCGATGCGATCAAGATTGTGCTGGCCTGCCTGATCTCCGAGCGGCTGCGCGCCGCGCTGCACCTGTAAAAGGAGGCGTTATTCATGAAAATCGCGCTGCTTGAGCCCTTGAACGTAAGCGAAGAAATGCTGCGGGAGATGGCCGCGCCCGTGCTGGAGCGCGGGCATAAGCTGACCGTATATGATACCAAGGCGGATTCCCCGCAGGAGGTAATCCGCCGCGCGCAGGGCATGGACGCGGTGATCATCGCCAATACGCCCTTTCCCGCCGAGGCGGTGACGAAAAATCCCGCGCTCAAGTACATCGACGTGGCCTTTACGGGCGTGGATCATGTGCCCATGGAGGCTTGCCGCGCGCGCGGCGTGCTGGTGAGCAACGCGGCCAACTATTCCAATCAAAGCGTGGCCGAGCTGACGGTGGGCATGGCCATTGCACTGCTGCGCAGGCTGCCTGATTGCGACGCCGCGGTGCGCGCGCATCAGGGCAGCGCGGGGCTGATCGGCCGCGAGATTGCCGAGCGCACGGTGGGCATCGTGGGACTGGGGCGCATCGGGCTGCGCGTGGCGCGGCTGATGCTGGCCTTCGGCGCGCGGGTGGTGGCCTATGATCCCAAGCCCATGGAGCAGGCGCGCCAGTTGGGCGTGCAGTATGCCTCGCTGCGCGAGGTGCTGGAAAGCAGCGACATCGTTACCCTGCATGCGCCCGCCTGCGCGCAGACGCATAAAATGATCGGCGAAGCTGAGCTTGCCCAGATGAAGCCCGGCGCGCTGTTTATCAACTGCGCCCGCGGCGCGCTGGTGGATTCGCAGGCGCTGTGCGACGCGCTGCGCAGCGGCCATCTGGCCGGCGCGGCGGTGGATGTGTATGATCGCGAGCCGCCGCTGGACGACAGCGAGCCCCTGCTGCACGCGCCCAACATCATCCTGACCCCGCACATCGCCTTTGCCAGCGAGGAAAGCATGCTGCGCCGCGCGCGGATTGTATTCCAAAATCTCTATGCCTGGCTGGACGGCGAACCGATAAATCTGTGCTGACGCCATGAAACAACGCGCTGCTTTTCAACAGAAAGGCAGCGCGTTTAAATTTCTTTTTTGACTATATCACCCTTAAAAGGTGTTGATGATATTGTTTCCTTATGTTATGCTATTGCCGTGCTTGCGGGAAACCGGCGGCGCGGGGCTGCCCCGGACAGCCGCTTTTTTAATACTTGTGATCCTTGCGCAGGTAGATCTTCTGGCTGTCGTCCAGCTGGGTGTCAAAGCTGATGTACTCGCCGGCGAAGAACATGGCCTTGATGATCTCATAGCGGTCGTGCGTGCGCCAGCCGCCCTCGGTGGGGTACTTGGTGGTAAAGTTGTAGGCTTCCAGCGTATCGCCCTTTTCGGCCAGGTAGGCGTTGACGGTGTCCTTGGTCAGCTCGTCGATATCGCCCATCCACACGCGCTTGAGATTGGGCAGGGTATAGAGCACCGACAGATCGCCCACATGCGTGTTGCACAGGTTCAGGTCAATCAGCGTTTCCTTGCCCTCCAGGCAGGAGATATCCTTGACGCGGTTGTTGAACATTTCCAGATATTCCAGGGGCTTATCGGCCAGGGGGGAGATATCGGTGATGCGGTTGTCCGACAGGATCAATACCCGCAGCTCCTTCAGCGGCTCGATCCAGTCGATATCAAAAATCCAGTTGTGCCCCAGATCCAGCGCCCTGAGCTCGGTGGCATATTGCAGCACGGCCACTTGATAGCCCTCCAGACGCTTGGAGTTGGTCTGGTGCAGGGTGGAAAAGGCCGTCGCGTCCGAGCGGCAGGTGTAGTCCGTGCGGGGCAGCTTGATCGTCCATACCACCTTTACGCCCTTTTCGGCCCAGCGGGTGCGCAGATCGGCCAGCGTTTCGTTATCCAGGCCGCTCTGGCTCTGCGTACCAAACTCAATATAAGTAAGGTTCGGCATCTGCGCCATGGCTTCTTCCAGCGCGGGCAGGGAGGTGATCTTCACCCGCGTCAGCTCCAGCCGCTCCAGCGAAGCGTCGTATTGCGTTTTTTCAATCGTCACCATGGCCGCGCCCTCGGCAAATACGGGCAGCGCGGGGCACAGCAGCAGCAGGCACAGCAGCATCGCAAGCGTTTTTTTCATTGGAATGCGAACTCCTTCTCCATTTTACCTTCAAATTTTACTACACCCGCCCGCACGTTGTCAATAAATTGGCAGGGCGCGGGCGGCATTTTACAATGCGGATGGTTGACAGGCGCGTTCCGCTCTCCTTATAATGAAGAAAAGAAAGAAAGGGAGGCGCCGCCATGCGCATTGCCGTGCCCATGATGGGCAAAGAAGCTGAAACGCTGATGCGCCAGGCGCGGGCGATTGCCGCGCATCCCGGCGTGGATATGGCCGAGTGGCGCGCCGACGCGTTGGAACGGGCGCTTACGCCGGACGCTGTCCGCGCCATCCTGCCCGCTTTGCTGCGCGCGTTGGCAGGCAAGCCCATGATTTTTACCCTGCGCACGGAGGGCGGCGCGGCGCGGGCGGATTATGCGGCGCTGCTGCTAACCGCGGCGCGGTGCGGCGCGCCCTGGATCGACGTGGAGGCATTGCGCTGCCCGGATGCGGCGGGGTTGATTGCCAGCCTGCATGCCCAGGGCTGCCGGGTAATCGCCTCGCGGCATGATTTTACTGGCACGCCCGCGCTGCCGGCGCTGCTTGACCAGGCCAGGGCGCTGCGCCAGTCGGGCGCGGATATGATCAAGCTGGCTGTGACGGCGCAGGATCAGGCAGATATTCAAACCGCCCGCGCGCTGTGCGAACGCCTGCGCGAATGGGGGCTGGATTATGCCGTCATCCCCATGGGCGAGGCTGGGCACGCGGGCCGCCTGCAGGCGCGGGCTTGGGGCTGCGCGCTGACCTTCTGCCGTCTGGATTGTCCCTCCGCCCCTGGGCAGGCGACGGTGGAGGAGATGCTGCGGCAGGCGTGACGGCAGATTCTCCTCCGTCACGCATTGCGCGGCGCGGCCGCGTGTGATACAATCAGATATTCGCAAAAATCAGGAGGAAACGTATGCGAAAGCACGCATTTTTGCATCGGTTGCTGGCGCTGCTGACAGCGCTGCTATTGCTGTGCGCGGCAGGCTCATCCGCGCTGGCCGAAAAGGTGATCGCCCTGAACGCCGCCGATTACCCTGTGACGGAGGACGGCTGGTATTTATCCATGGAGGAGGTAGCCGTGTACCTGGCTACATTTGACCACCTGCCCGACAGCTTTATCAAAAAGAACGACGCGATGCGCCTGGGCTGGGACAGCCGCAGCGGCAATCTGGATCGCGTGGCTCCCGGCAAGGCCATCGGCGGCGATCGATTTGGCAACTATGAAGGCACGCTTCCCGATCAGAACGGCCGCCGCTGGACGGAGTGTGACGTCAACTATGACGGCGGCTACCGCGATAGCCAGCGCATCGTGTTTTCAAACGACGGGCTGATGTACTACACCAACGATCATTACAATACCTTTACCCGCATTCAGGTAAGCTTTGACGCGCCCACCGCCGCGCCGTCCGCGCAGCCCACGGCTGTGGTCAGCCAGAATCCCACCGATCGCGATGTGGTGGCGGCCTATCTGCACGCATACGGCAAGCTGCCCGCGCTGTACCTGACCAAGACCGCTGCCAAGAAGCTGGGCTGGGTCAGCGGCAAGGATAACCTGGGCGAGGTGGCCCCTGGCCGCGCCATCGGCGGCAGCCAGTTTGAAAACCGCGAGGGGCGTCTGCCCGCGCAGAAGGGCCGTACCTACTTTGAGTGCGATGTAAACGTGGTGGATGGTCACCGCAGCAGCGCGCGGCTGGTATACTCCAACGACGGCCTGATTTATTACACCGAGGACGGCTACCGCACCTTTACCTGCCTGTACGGAGGAAAATGAGCATGGAGCAGATTGAGCTGAACCTGTCCGGCTGCGCCACCCGCGAAGAGCTGCACAGCCGCATCCGCGACGCGCTGGATTTTCCGCCGTATTACGGCATGAACCTGGATGCGCTGTTTGACATGCTGACCACCGAGAGCCGTCCGCTGCGGCTGGTGGTGTGCTATCCTGCCGATCCCTGCGAGGCGCTGCGCGCCTACTGGCCGCGGCTGCTGCGGGTGTTTGATAACGCCGCACTGGAAAACGAGCGCTTGCAGGTGATTTATCGGGAACAATAAGCGCCCCGCGCGCGTATATATGCTTGAATAAGGAGGCGTATTTCAATGATATTCTGGTGGATTGTGCGCATTGCGCTGTGGGCGCTGGCTGGTTATGTGGCCGCGCGGCTGATGAATACCAGCCTGAGCCTGATCTGGAACATTGTGCTGGGTCTGGTTGGCGGCGCGGTAGGCTCGCTGGCGGCGGGGCTGATTGGCATCGGCTCCACCAACATGCTGGGCGGCACGCTGATCTCCGTGGCCGGCGCTTGCCTGGTGATCTATCTGGCGCGGCTGCTTCTGCCGCGCATCAAGCGGTGAGCGCCGCGTACCTTGCCGATCAGGCACGGCGGCACCCTGCCCTGCGTCCGCGGGACGCGATCAAGCTATGCTATCAGGCAGCCTACGGAGCCGAGCATTTGCTGCCCGATCCTGCCGCGGCGCGCGAGTATCTGCGCCGGGAGCTAAACGCCTGCGCGGCGGACGCTGCGGAGCCGTTATACGAGGAAATCTCATCCGATCTATGCCGGGTGAATTTGCGCGCCTGGAAAGCGCGCGCTTATCCGGAGGATGCGCTGCTGGCACTGTTTTTGCAGGCTTGCGCGCCCAGACCAGATGGCGCGGCACGCCTGACTGCACTGCTTTCGGATGTCGCCGCGCTTTGCGCGCAGGGCTTGCTGCCCTTTGAATTAGCGCAGTGGCAGGCGGAATTGACAGACTATCGCCGCCAGCCACCCCATGCGGTACATCATTCCGAGGCGTATCGCACCGCCGAGCACCCCTGCTATCGCCTGGCCAGCACCGCCGCGCTGCGGGAATGGCTGAAAGGGACAGAAGCTACGAGGGAAACGGTACTTTCTTGAGTCATAGCGCCGCCGCAGGCGGCTGAGGGCGCGCAATTTTGTAAATTGCCGCCCGAAACCCGCGCTTGCCGCAAGGCAGTAGCGCGGGGCGTACAAGGAAAGTACCAAAGAACCGGTATCTAACGTAAAAGTCAATTGAACTAAATTGAAAGGCAAAGCTGACAGTTCATCCCCCGTGGCAGGGAAAAACTTGAAGCGCTCGGTTCGGAGTAAACTCCAACCGGGCGCTTCTTCATTTTTCCCTTTGGTCTGGCTTCGCCAGCCCGCGCCGATTAAATCGGCGTGCCATGGGGACAATTGTTTCGTATATTGATGCAGCGGCGCGGTTATGCAGCTTGAAAAAGGACGGCCATAAGAGCTTTCCTCCAGATGGGGGCACTGCAGCAATTTATGTTGATAAGTGCAGCCACCAAAAGGTCTCCTCGTTCCCTTTTTACGCGCTCTCGCGGCGATCAACCGCTGCAATCTTTCTTTGCCGCTGCATCAGCCGGATGATTCGCGGACGGTTATAGCGCTGCATGATCACAAACGCCATATCCAGCGCGGCGGACAGGATGGATGTGATGATAAACGCCGGATAGGCGCCGAACCATGCGCCTGCCGCGATGGGCAGAAAGCTGCATACCACGATGGCCTCGTGTACAAGCTCCGCCTGGCACATGGCCTGGGCGATTTCATCCCAGCTATGCACGCGGGGGTCAAACAGCGCGGGGTGGTAGGCAGGCATTTTACCCTTCCATCTTTGCACGCGCAGCTTTTCATACAGGGCGGTTTCCAGCTTGCCAACCTGATACCACCGCCTGGTGTAATCCGCATGATTGCGCATCACAACGTTGAAAATCAGCCCGATCAGCAGCCGCATGATAAAATGATAGGCAAAGGTTCCAAAGGTGATGGCCAGCGTGAGCCATATGCTGCCTGCGGTTTGGGCGTACAGGATGGCGAAAGCAATCGTTCCTGCCGAAAAGAAAGCGGCAAGCAGCTTTAATATCGTTGCCATGTTTGCCTCTCCAAAACAGAATTAAGAAGAAGTGGTTATAACGTCATCTTTTGTAAAAAGTATTGGTTTTTATACGCTGCTTATTGTATCCAGAACCGGCTTTTTGTCCCCCTGCAAATGCTTGCAAACCAGCACGATATCCGCCGTGCGCGCGGCGATTTCAAACCCGCAGGCCAGGAACAGCGCCACGCTGGGATTATCCGCCGCGATGTCGTCGTACAGCGCCGTCACGCCCTGCGCGCGCGCCGCGTCGCACAAAAGCCGCAAGCCCTCGCGCCCATAGCCCTGATGGCGATAGCGCGCGTGCACGATGATATCGCAGATGTAGATGCGCTGCGCTTCATCATAATGATAGGCTGTCTCGCCCACGAATATGCCGTCCTCGCGGGCCAGATAGCGATAAAAGCGCGCGCCGTCTGCCGCGTCCAGCCAGTGCGCAGCCCATCCCTCCCAACGGGCAGGGGGAAAAACAATCGTGCCGCCGTAGGCGTGGTTATAGCTCATTGTGGAGGGATCGGAGAGCAATTCCTGCCGGAAGCGCAGCTCCTCCCGCGTGGGTTTATGCAAATGCAGCATGTGCGTACCTTCCTATTTTTGATATGATGTGGTATACTAAACGCAGCAATGAGGAGGGATGACCCCATGAAACGAATGGCGCTGATCGCCGTGCTGCTGCTGATCCTGACGCTGCTTCCCGCCGCGCTGGCGGATACGCAGCCCAGCGTTTCCTTTACAACCAATCAGATTACGGCCCAATGCGGTAATACCGTCACGCTGACGCTGGCGGCCAACGCCGCTCCCAGCCGGGATATCACCATCAACATCACCGATGAGCGCGGTAATCCCTTCCCGGTGGTGCTGCGCCAGGGTGAAACGCGCGCAACGCTTCAGGTGACCACTGCGCGCGCCGGCTATAACAAGCGCTATGAGTATGCCATTCAGCCCGGCAGCGATTATCAGCGCGGCGTATCGGTGCTGTACAAGGGCGTTACCGTGGGGCAGTTTTCGCAGGAAATGCTGCAAACCTACCTGGGCGAAACGCTGAACGTGGGCTTTAAGCTGGAAGGCCCCAAGACCCTGGAAAAGGGGCAGATCATCTATCTGCGCGACGAGCAGGGCAAGACCATCGCCGAAGTGCCCTATACCGGGCGGGAGTTTTACTCCGTGGCGCTCAGGATGGACAGCGACTGGCGGCCGATGAAAACGCTGTCGCTGCACATGGGGCAGGAGCTGCCCGCCGATAGCACGCTGATGGTGTTTGTGGGCGATCGCAGCGAAATTTCAATCGTCGGCGTGCGCCGGGACGATAACAAAATTGCCTTTACCATGGATTGCGGCTCCAGCATGCAGTATGCCCAGACCGTGCTGGACACGCTGGATCGCTACAATGTGAAGATCACGTTCTTTGTCACCGGCAACTTTGCCAAGGGGCATCCGGATATCGTGCAGCAGTTCGTTGCCCGCGGGCATGAGATCGGCAATCATTCCTATCATCATGTGCACCTGCTGACGGCGGGGCTGAAGGAAATTTGGGAGGAAGTGGCCCCCGCCAACGACCTGCTGGAGCAGGTGGCGGGCGTGCGCCCCACCCTGTATCGTCCGCCCTATGGCAACAGCCATGAGCGCATCCGCGCCGTGGTGGAGGGCGCGGGGCTGAAGGTGATCCGCTGGTCGCATTCGCTCAACGATTCGGATGATACCAACCAGGTGGCCAGCCGCAGCTTTGCCTGCGCTACCGCCAATATCACTCCCGGCAGCATCATCCTGAGCCATCTGGACAGCAAGGCCACGGTGGAAGCGCTGCCCGATATCCTGCAATGGTATCAGGAGCATGGCTTTGAGGTGGTGCCGGTATCCGAGCTGCTGCTGCAGGGCGATGTGACCGTGGACAGCGAGGGCTATCAGGTGTATCGCAAGGATCTTAAATAATCAAGCGGCGGCTGAGCAAATGCAGCTCAGCCGCCTTTTGCATGTATGCTTGAGTATCTTAGAAGGATTTACTCCGCATCGTCCCCGTCGTCAGGCGTTTCATCCTTGCCCTCCGCGATGATTTGCAGGGCGCGCCGGGCGATATCCGCGTCATAGCCGTGGCGCGCCAGCATCGCCAGCGTGCGGCTGTAGAGCGAACGGTTGAAATCCCCCTGCGTGCGGGCAAGGAACTTGCCCGTCAGGCGCACCGCGTCAGCCAACTGCTCCTCGTCGGATAATTCGGATACGGCGCTTTGCGCCACCTCGCGGCTGACCCCGCGGCGGGTCAATTCCCGCTCGATGCGGGCGCGGCCATGCTTGTGCGCGCGGCTCTGCGCCCAGCGCTGGGCGTAGGCTTCGTCGTCCAGCAGCTCGGCCTCGTATAGCTTTTCAATCACCCGATCCACGCACGCGGCAGGATAGCCGCTATCCAGCAGGCGGCGGCGCACCTCATTTTCGCTGCGGTCGCACAGCGACAGCAGCCGCACCGCGTGATCCAGCGCGTGCGTGTAGCCGCGCTGGGCGATAAACAGCCGGTACGCCTGGGTATCCAGCACCTCGCCCGCGCGCACGGGGCGCTCGCGCAGCAGGGACAGCGGCACGCGCAGCACACCGCTTTCCAATTGCAGCACGGCGCAGCCGCGCGCCTTTTTGATTTCCAGCACTCTTTCAATCATCGGTAAATACCTGCCTCATGATGGCTTTATTCAGGTCGGATAACACGCCGTCGCGCGCCTCGCTTGCGCCGCTGGTCAGCAGCGCGAAGCCGCGGCGCGACTGCGGATCGTAAAACAGCCCGTGCATCGCGCCATAGGCCAGCCCCTGATGCCCGTACAGCGTTTGCGGGCACACAGCCGCGTCCTGCACGATGAACGTGCCCAGACCCTCGGTTAGATTATACGCCCGCGCGCCGAAGGGCGCAATCCCCCGGCGCATATCCGCATAGCGCGGCTGCATGGCCTCGCGCCCCAGCCTGGCCAGCTCCGGCGCGGAGATATACAGGTTGCCCTGCGCGAGCAGGTAGTGCCGGGCGGGATCGGGCGCGGGCGCGGGCAGCGGACGCGCGCGGCGCAGGGCGTTGTTCAGCGTGGGCGCAGCCTGCGCGGGCAGCACGCGGAAGGCGTCGGCCATATTCTCCCCTGCCTTTTGCGGGTAGAACGTGGCCGCTATGCCCAGCGGCTCAAACAGCGCGCGCTGCATGATGGCTTCAAAATCCTGCCCCAGCATGCCCTCCAGCACGCAGGCGACAACGCCCGCGCCCAGGTTGGAATAGACAAAGCGGTCTGGCACGGGGGCAAAGCAATCGCCGGGGAACAGCGCGCTCAGCGGCGGGTTGTCCCGGCACGCGGCGATATAGGACGCGCCGTCCTGGATGCCCGCGGTGTGCGACAGCAGCCGCCGCAGGGTGACGGGCAGCTTGGGCGCGGCAGGGTGCCGCAGCGAACAGGGCAGGTACTCGTCCACGTCCGCGTCCAGATCGATCTGTCCCGTCTGCGCAAGGCGCATGACGGCCAGGGCGGTGACATGCTTGCTGACCGAGGCTGCCCGGAACACCGTATCCGGCGTGACGGGCACGGGGCGGCCGTTTTCAAAGCGCGCCGCGCCATAGGCAAGCGTGCCGGTGACAGCCGCATCGTCAAACAGCGCCACCGCCGCGCCCACGGCACAGTGAGCCTGGAGCGCGCGGCGAATGCCCTCCGCCTGCCGGGCGGGAATATTGCCCTGCGCGCAAAAGAGCTGCGCGCCCGCGCGCAGCCAGGCTGGCCGCGGCTGCAGCGCCAGCGCCGCGCGATAGAGCGAGGCTTTCCATTTTTCCACAGTTTCACCTCATACTTTCTTCACTGATGGGACATACTGTGTGCGTACCCAATCAAACAAGGAGGGATTTGTTTATGGCTTCTCAATGCGGATGCAGCCTGACCAGCAAGGATTTGACGGTCATCGAGGATCAGCTGACCCATCTGGCCACCGCCTGCCGCGTGGCGCAGGGCTATGCCGGCAGCTTTCAGAACCCGCAGCTGCGCACCCTGGCGGGCGCCATTGCGCAGCATCATCGCCAGCAGTTCGACGCGCTGTACGCCTTTTTGAACGGCTGTCAGTAACAGGGAGGGAATGAGAATATGCAAACCTATCAGAATCAGCAGGGCATGAACCAGCAGCCCGCGCCCATGGGCCTGAGCGATCAGGAATTGGCCTACGATCTGCTCTATCAGGAAAAGGCGTTGATGGCCAACATCTCCTCCGAGGTGGTGGAGGGCAGCCACGCGGGCCTGCGCAATGTGCTCAACGATATGTTCATGCAGATCGGCCAGGATCAGCTGCAGGTGTTCCAGCTCATGAACGAGCAGGGCTGGTATCAGACCAAGCCCGCCCCACAGCCTGAATTGCAGACGGCCAAGCAGAAATACCAGCAGATGCGCCAGGGCCTGTAAGGCGGCGCGGATTTACCCGGCTGGGCGGAAACGCCCGGCCGGGTTTTGCGTGGAAGGGACAAGGGGGACGTTACTTTATTTCTTGAAGAAGGCAACGTTTTCCCCGCCAGAAGTGCGCCAGCCCGCACAGGCACAGCGCCAGGCTCAGCAGCTGCGATACCCGGATGGGCCCCAGCATCAGGCTGTCCGTGCGCAAGCCCTCGATGATAGTGCGCCCCGCGCCGTACCAAAGCAGGTATAGGAAAAACACATCCCCCGCGCGCCGCGCGCGCAGACGATAGCGCCACAGCACAATAAAGCCCGCCAGATCCCAGCAGGACTCATAAAAGAACGTTGCCAGGTGCCATACGCCGTCCACCTGAACCGCCACGGGGAAAAACTGCCAGAAGGCCGACTGCACCGGGTATCCGTATGCCTCGCCGTTGAAAAGATTGCCCCAGCGGCCGATGGCCTGCCCCAGGATCACCAGCGGCGCGGCCATGTCAAACAGCGTCAGGCAGGATATGCGCCGCCGCCGGGACAGCAGATACAGCCCCAGCGCGCCGCCGATGACCCCGCCGTATATCGCCAGTCCGCCCTGCCAGAAATACAGGATGCTGACGGGGTTTTGCGCATAGTAATCCCACCGGAAAATCACATAGTACAGCCGCGCGCATACCACGCCCAGGGGCACGGCCCACAGCGCCATGTCCAGCCCGATATCCTCAGGCAGTCCGCGCCGCCGCCCTTCGCGCTGGCACAGGATCACCGCGCACAGCACGGCCAGGGCAATCAGCACGCCGTAGATTGAAACAACGCCGAATAGCTTGGTTCTCATACCCGGTATTATTCGCTCTTCTGCCCGGCGGTATGCACGGCTTGCAGCCAGTCGCGGATGGGCAGATGCTGCGGGCACTTGCCCTCGCACAGCCCGCAGCGCACGCAGCGGCCCGCGTCCTGCTCGTTTTCCACAAAGCTCTGATACCGGCGCGGGAAGTCCGCCATGCGGTCGAACATCGCCGCTTCGTTGTAGGCGGCGAACACGCGCGGAATGCCCACGCCCCTGGGGCAGGGCACGCAGTAGGCGCAGCCCGTGCAGCCGATGGGCATGCGCTTGCGATAGCCTGCGCGCAGGCGGGCAATGAGCCGCTTGTCCGCGTCGCTCAGGCAGCCGGGGCGCACGTTTTCAAAGATGCGCAGATTATCCTGCACCTGCGCTTCATCGCTCATGCCCGACAGCATCACCGCCACCTGATCAAAATCGCCCACATAGCGGAAGGCCCATTCCACCGGCGAGCACTGCACGGGATAGCGCTCCATCATCGCGCGCACCTCGGCGGGCGGATTGGCCAGCGCGCCGCCGCGCAGCGGCTCCATCACCACCAGCGGCACCCTGCGCGCGCGCGCCAGGCGGATGCCGCGCAGCCCCGCCTGATGGCGGATATCCAGATAATTAAACTGAATCTGCGCCATGCGCCAGTCATAGCTGGTCAGGATATCGCGGAACACCTCATAGTCATCATGGAAGGAAAACGCGGGATAGCGGATGCGGCCGTCCTTGACCGCGCTGTCCAGAAACTCGCGCACGCCCAGCGCCTTCATCTTTTCCCAGCGCTCGCGCCCCAGGGCGTGCAAAAGATAAAAGTCCACATAGGGCACGTCCAGGCGCTTGAGCTGCTCGTCCAGCACCGCGTCCATATCCTGCCGGGTTTCCACCTTCCACACGGGCAGCTTGGTGGCCAGCTTCACGCGCTCGCGGTAGCCGTCCTTGAGGATGCGGCCCACCAGCGGTTCGCCTTGCCCATCGCAGTAGGGATAGGCCGTATCGACATAGCTCAGCCCCTGATCGATGGCCGAGCGCAGCATGGCCGTTGCGCGCGCCTCGTCCAGCGCCGTGGAGCCGTCGGGCAGCGTCACTTTAGGCAGACGCATCATGCCAAAGCCCAAACGGGAAATATTAAAGCCCAGATCGCCAAAGGGTACATACTGCATGGAAACGCCCTCCTTTAAGAATAAACCTTTTCAAATTATATCATAGATCAAAGAAAATTGCACCGGCCACTTGCCATCCGCGCAAAAATAGGGGATAATAAACGCATCGTTACAGGAGGAATTGCAACCATGTATCAGGCGCTGTATCGCAAGTGGCGGCCCCGCACTTTTTCCGAAATGGCCGGTCAGGAGGCCGTCATCCGCACGCTGCGGCATCAGGTAGCCAGCGGGCGCATCGCCCATGCCTATCTTTTCTGCGGCAGCCGCGGCACGGGCAAAACCAGCGCGGCCAAGATCATGGCCCGCGCCATCAACTGCGAAAACCCGCAGGACGGCGATCCCTGCCTGGCGTGCCCCGCCTGCAAGGCGCTGATGGAGGACGCATCGCTGGATGTGTTTGAGATGGACGCGGCCAGCAACAGCCGCGTGGAGGAAATCCGCGACCTGCTGGAAAAGGTGGATTACCCGCCGCAGTTCAGCAAGTACAAGGTGTATATCATCGACGAAGTGCACATGCTGTCCAACGCCGCCTTCAACGCCCTGCTCAAAACGCTGGAGGAGCCGCCCTCCTACATGGTGTTCATCCTGGCCACCACCGAGCCGCAGAAGATCCCGGCCACCATCCTGTCCCGCTGCCAGCGGTTTGATTTCGGCCGCCTGACCGAGGAACAGATGACCGCGCGCATCCTGACCGCTCTGCCGGAGCTGAAGGACGCCGAGCCTGCCGCGCTGTCGCTGATTGCCCGCGCGGCCGACGGCAGCATGCGCGACGCCTGGAGCCTGCTGGATATGTGCATAGGCTCGGGCGAACGGCTGACCGAGCACCTGGTGCGCCAGGCGCTGGGCGCGTCCGACAGCGAGTTTTTGTTTGATTTTGCTTCCGCCATCGCCGCCTCCGACGGCACGCGGGTGCTCAATATGATTGACGATATGATGCGCGCGGGTCGCGACGTGCAGGTGTTCCTGCGCGATTTCGCCGCGCATGTGCGCCAGGTAGCCGCCTTTAAGCTGGGCGCGCGTCCGGCCGCAGAAATGACGGGCGAGGGGGCGCAGCGCTATCGCGCGCAAAGCGAGGAAATATCCATGCCGCGGCTGCTGCGTATGCTGGAGCTGGCTATGCAGGCTGAGGCTGACACGCGCTACGCTTCCTCCCCGCGCGGGGTGCTGGAGCTGTTTGCCCTGCGCGCCTGCCGCGTGGCCGAGGGCGAGGATGTGCAGGCGCTGACCGACCGTCTGGAGGACATGGAGCATCAGCTGCAGCTGATGCAGAAGAACGGCGTGCGTCTGGCCGCGCCTGCCGATGCGCCCGCAAACGCCGCGCCGCAGGCTGAAAAAAAGCCCGCTGCTCGTCCCGCTCCCGCGCCCATGCCCGGCGCGGAGGCCACGCTGCCCGAGGGCAAAAAGCCCTCTGACGTATGGAACGCCGCGCTCAAGCGGCTGGCGCGCGAGGCGGTGGCGTGCTTTGCCATCATCAATCAGGGCAAGTTCGGCGGCTATGCCGAGGGCACCTATAAGCTGATCTTCCCCCGCAACGCCGCCATCAGCGTGGACTTTGTAAACGCCGAGGAGCGCAAGGCGCAGATTGAAAGGATCCTGACGGAAGAGGGCGGAGCGCCGGCCAAGTTTGAGGCCAGGATGGAGGAAGCCGTCGCCCGCAGCGCCGCCGGCACTGAGCGGGACGAGCAGCTGCTCATCGACACCCTGGGGCGTGATAAGGTGCAGATTGACAATGATTGAGCTGCCTGACCGCGCCGCCCGGGAGCGGCTTGCGCCCTTGCTTGGCGCGCCGCAGGGTATTCTGCTCACCGCCTGCCTGCAAGGCTATGCCGGGCGCGCGGCAATCAGCCAAAGCGGCCGTTCCGCCGCGCTGCTGACGGGGGACTTTGCCTTTCTGGCGGGCGATCCCGATATCGCCGCGCTGCGCTGGCTGAGCGAAAACAAGCCCGGTCTGCTGATCATCAGCGGCGCGTCCGGCTGGCTGAGCCTGGCGCAAAGCATGGGCCGCGCCTGGGAAAAGTCCATCCGTTATGCCTTCGATACGCCCGAAAGCTGGAATATCGCGCGTCTGACCGCCCTGACCCAAGCGCTGCCTGCGGGCTTTACGCTGCATCCGATGGATGGCGCGCTGTATGCGCGCTGCCGCCAAGTGCAGCAGCTAAGCGACCTATGCGGCTGCGATGGGGACGAGGCGGCTTTTTTTGCGCACGGTCTGGGCGTTGTCGCCCTGCATGGGCAGGAGCTTGCCGGCGGCGCGTCGGCCTATGCCTGGGATGATGCGGGGATCGAGGTGGAAATCGACACCCTGCCGCCCTTCCGCCGCCAGGGCGTGGCTGCGGCCTGCGGGGCGGCGCTGATTCTGCGCTGCCTGGCGGCGCATCGCCGCGTACACTGGGACGCAGCCAATCCCATCAGCGCGCGTCTGGCTGCGCGGCTGGGCTTTCTGCCCCGAGGCGAATATGCGGTGATCGAGTGGCGGTAGGGCGGAGGCCAGTCCCCGGACGCAGCCCTGAGCGTCAGATTGTTGTTGCATTTATTGGCAGCGCTGTGCTATAATAAATTGGCTAAAAATATACCGGAGGATACCCAAAGTGAAACTTTCTGAAGCGTTGATCCTGCGCAAGGACATACAATCCCGGCTGGATGAAATGGAAAACCGCCTGTGCGCCTGCGCGCTGACCCAGGAGGGCGAAAGCCCCGCCGAGGATCCTGCCGCGCTGCTGGCCGAGGCGGAGAGCCTGACCAGCCAGCTGAGCGAGCTGTGCGCGCGCATCAACCTGACCAACAGCCGCACCATGACCGAGGGGCAAAGCCTGACCGAGCTGCTGGCGCGCCGCGACGCGCTGGGACGCAGGCAGAGCCTGCTGTCCAGCCTGCTTAGCAGCGCCAGCCAGGCGCCCCGCCGCGCCTCCGGGCGCGAGATCCGCATCCTGCCCACGGTGGATATCCCCGCGCTGCGCAAGCGCCTGGACGCCTCCGCCAAGGAGCTGCGGGAGCTGGATATGAAAATTCAGCAGATCAACTGGACGGTCGATCTGCAATAATCGCGTTTGGTAGTCCGAAAAGGCGGGCGTCATCTCTGCGGCTGAGAATGAGCCGTTCACATTGGCGCGTTCACGGGCAGGACGCAGGCGGTTCAAATCCGCCGCCTTCCATGTTAATGCCCTCACAGCGCACATGCGCACGCTGATATATCAAGCATTATAACCATGCGCCACTTTTCGGGCGAGGGTGGGATTTGGGGAAACAAAACCGTAAAAAATTTTACATTTCTGTCGCTTTTTAGCAGGAGAATGACCCCCGCGCGGATAATATATTCAATTGACTTATTCTGTACTTAGGCAATGGAGGGACGACCCATGAGAAAGGCGCTATCGGTGCTCTGCGCACTGCTGCTGCTTGCGCTGCCGCTGGGCAGCCTGGCGGAGTGCGCGCACATCTGGCGCGATGGCGCGGTGCTGACGGAAGGCACCTGCGTAACCCAGGGTGAGCGGCAGATCGTCTGCACCAAGTGCGGGGCGCAAAGCACCCGCACCTATTACGGCCCCCATTGCTATACCACCTGGTGGGATATCACCCCCGCCACCTGCACGTCCAAGGGTCTGCGCCACTATGTGTGCCGCAACTGTGATTATGAAAAAACGCAGGAAACCAGCATGCTGCCCCATAATTACGGCGCCTGGACTACCCTGGTTCCGGCCTCCATGTATTCGCTGGGGCTGCGCGGCCATACCTGCCAGGATTGCGGCGCGTATGAGGAAGTGGAGTACTGCGCGGACGACGCGCTGTATCAGGGTGTGGATAACCGCGACGCTGTGCGCGACATGCAGCAAAAGCTCAAGCGCCTGGGGCTGTATCAGGGCAGCACGGACGGCGGCTTCGGCCCCCTCACCGAAAAGGCGGTGCGCGCCTTCCAGCAAAAGCACGGCCTGCCCGATACCGGCATTGCCGATCCCGAAACGCTGGATCAGCTGGAGGCTGCCTGGTGCGAGGTGAAGGGCTATGATCAGCCCACGCCCAAGGCGACCTATCCGGCCCACTGCACGCTGGATACGCTGGAGGACGGCACGCAGCAGCTGCGCCTGTGCCGCGAGCACGCGCAATTGACGGCCAAGGCCTGGGGACTGAGCGATGAGGAAACCTACAGCCTGTGGCTGGAGGAGTGGAACCGCCTGTACGCGCAGTGCGTGGACGGCACGGCGGAGGATCAGCGCGCGGCGGTGGCCGAGGCGCGCGATTGGGCGCTGCTGCTGATTAAAAGCCAGCGCGTGGTCTGGCGCGCCAAGTACGACCGTCAGGACGCCGAGGTGGAAGCCCGCATGGCGCGCCTGATTGTGGATAAGTGTGTGGAGCTGTGCCGCCAGATGAGCAGCCAGCAATAATCAAAAGAGATTCATACATAGCAAATAAAAGAGGATTTGAAACCCGCAAGGGCAACAAATCCTCTTTTGCTTTTATTCTTGCTTCGCGCGTTCTTCCCGCGCTTTCAGCAGCGCGTGCATGCGCGCCAAGCGCGGACGGTTATATCGCTGGATGACGATATAGGGCAGATGGCCGATCAGGACATAGGCGATGGATAGCCACAGCCCCCAGCCTGGCCAGATCCACACGCAGCCAAAGGTGAGGATGGCCAGAATATCGTGCACCAGCTCGGCCACGCAGGTTTCCTGCACCAGGCGCTCGGCCTGCGCGGCGGAAATGGAAGCGCTGACCTGCTTTTGGGTCAGCCAGGGAAGAAAACGGCTCATGTCGGGCAGCTTGTCCTTCCAGCGCTGCACGGCTAATTTTTCATAGATTTTTCCCTCGTGCTCCCAGCGCTGGGGACGAAAGGGAAAACGATCCGCGTGAAACCAGCGGCGCGGCAGCAGGGCGGCCGCGGAGGACGCCAGCCCGATGACGGCCAGATACAGGGCGCAGTGCCAGAAACCCATAGAATTGCCTCTCTATTTATTGATCGCTTATTTGCTTGGCAGCTCCACGGTAAAGCAGCTGCCCTTGCCCGGCTCGCTGCTTACCGATATTTCGCCCCCGCACATGCGCACAATGCGCCGTGCCAGCGCCAGCCCCAGGCCGTTGCCCTCGCTCTTGTGCGAGCCATCCGCCTGATAAAAGCGCTCGAAGATGGCGCTTTGCTGATCCTTGGGGATGCCGGGGCCGTTATCGCTGACGGTGATGCGTATGCACGTGGACTCGCAGTGCAGGCGCAGGCGGATTTCGCCGCCCACGGGATCAAACTTGATCGCGTTGTCCAGCAGGTTCACCCACACATGCAGCATCAGGCTTTCGTTGCCGGTGTAGGTGGCCTCGTCCATGTCCACATCCCATTCAATCTGCTTTTGCGTCCATTTGCGTTCCAGCAGCAGGATGGCGCGGCGCAGCTGCTCATCCAGGCGGTAGGGGTGCTTTTCCAGCGGCATGGTCTGGTTGTCCACCTTGGATAAAAGCAGGATGTTGTTCACCAGCTCGCTCAGCCTGCGGGTGCTCAGCAGGATTTTATCGGCGTATTCGCGCTGCAGGGCGGGATCGTTGCCCGCGTCCTGCATCAGCATGGCATAGCCCTCAATGGCGTTGATGGGCGTTTTGAATTCGTGCGACACGTTGGAGATGAAATCGCTTTGCAGCGTTTCGGTGGCGGCCAGCGCGCGGGTCATGGTGTTGAAGTGCGCGTAGGAATCGCGCATCTCGCCCAGCGCGCCGGGGTTATCCAGCCGCACGGTGAAATCCCCCGCGGCCACGCGCTCCATCGCCCTGCCCAGGCGCGTGACGGGGCGCAGAAAAAAGCGGCTCATGATAATGCTGAGCCCGCCGCCCAGCACCACGCTGAAGAGCACCATCCACACGATCGTGGGCACGGTAAAGTGCGTGTTGGTCAGCCATTCCAGCAGGAGGGTCAGCAGCGCCGATACGCCCAGCGTGACGCACAGGATGGCGAAGATGCACACGATGAAATACAGCCGCAGGTTATCCCCGCGCGGGGCGGCCTTCTGGGACTTCACGCATTTTTCACCACCTTGTAGCCGATGCCGCGCATGGTGACGATTTCAAAGTCCGGGTTTTCGCGGAAGCGGTCGCGCAGCCGGCCGATGTGCACATCCACCGTGTGCGGGTCGGTTTCGGTATCCAGCCCCCAGATATCGTCCATGATCTGCTGCCGGGTGAAGATGCGCCCCGGCGCGGCGGCCATTTTATACAGCAGTTGAAATTCCTTCTGCGGCAGGGTGACGCTCTCACCCTCGCGGCACACGGTCATCTCGTCGTATTGCAGCACCGTGCCGCCCAGCACCTCGCGCCGCTCGGAGATCATCTGCGCCCGGCGCAGCAGCGCGCCCACACGCAGCACCATCTCGTTTACGTTGACGGGCTTGATCATATAATCGTCCGTGCCCGAAAGAAAGCCCCGGCGCATATCGTCAAAGGCGTCCTTGGCGGTAATCATCAGCACCGGCATGTTCATATCGGCCTCGCGCAGGGAGCGCACCAGCTCGTAGCCGTCCATCACGGGCATCATGATGTCGGAGATAATCACATCCACATATTCGCGCTCCAGCACCTCCAGCGCCTGCTGGCCGTCGCCCGCCTCCAACGTTTCATAGCCGCTGCGCTGTAACACGCGGGCAAAAAGCTGCCGCAGGTCGCGGTCATCCTCTACTACCAATACCTTAAACATGGGCAAACATCCCTCCACCGGCCTATTGTACAGGCGGGATATCAATTGAACGTAAACAATTCCCCGGCGCCTGGCCGGAATCAGCGGTTTCAATATATTATTATGCTCTATATTATATTGGAGGCGGCGGCCCGCTGGCAAGGGGGCGGCGCTTCCTTTTTTTTCGCGGGTATGCTATAATTGCGCTGAAATTCCGCTTTGTACCAAGGAGGGGGACGCTATGGCCAACCTGTTGGATTATCTTGCCTGGCGGGGCGATTTGCCCCTGTCCGCCGTGCCGTTGTGCGATGTGGACGCGCTGATTTTCGCACGCCTGAGCTATGTGCCCTTTGACGGCATTGCTGAAGCGCGCGTGCCGCTGTACATGGCCGCACGGCAGGTACTGGCCAGCGTGCAGCTGTCCGACGCTCCCCGTGCCTGCGGCAAGGAGGATCAGCAGCTTTTGACGCAGCTGCTGCAATCGCCGCGCTATGCCGATATCCTGCTGGATGGGTATGAGAACATCTTTGATCCCGTGCGGCAGGAGCAGTTTGCCGCGCTGACGCTGCATCTGCCCGACGGCAGCGCGGCCGTCGCCTTCCGCGGCACGGACGGCACGCTGGTGGGCTGGAAAGAGGATTTCAACATGGCCTTTTCCACCGTCGTGCCCGCGCAGCTGGACGCGGTGCGCTATCTGAGCGATGTGGCGGAGCGCACGCAGGGCGGCATCTACCTGTGCGGCCACAGCAAGGGCGGCAACCTGGCTGTGTACGCCGCGGCCTTCTGTGTGCCCGAGGTGCAGCAGCGCATCCTGGGTGTGCGCAATTTTGACGGCCCAGGCTTCACCCAGCAGGTGATCAGCCAGACGGGCTTTGCGCGCATCCTGCCCCGCGTGCGCACCTATCTGCCGCGCTCCTCGGTGGTGGGCATGCTGCTGGAGCATGAGGAGGCCTTCACCATCGTGGAAAGCCGCAGCGTGGGTATCTATCAGCATAATGTGTACCAGTGGGAGATTGCACGCGGCGGGTTTGTGGAGCTGCAGCAGCTCAGCGCGTCCAGCCAGCTGATGGACCGCGCGCTCAAGGACTGGGTGGCTGCTATGCCGGCGGAGGATCGCGGCCGCGTGATCAATGGCCTGTACGCCGCCCTGAGCGCTACCCAGGCCGAAACCGTGCGCGATGTGCGCGAGCACCGCAAGCTGGCCGCCCTCAAGGCCGTGATGGATCTGGATCCCGAAACCCGCGCGCTGACGCTGCAGGCCGCGCGGCTGCTGTATCAATCCCTGCGCCGCTCCATGCCGCAGAAGGACATGCGCGACGTGCTGGAAAAGCTGCCCATCGGAGCGCTGCTGGATCGCCTGCCCTTTGGCGGACGGGAGGATAAGGACGCAAAAAACGAGTCGGCGGAAAAGACAACGCGCAAATCAATGTAAATATCGACAAAATATTCATGCAGATCAGTGCTAAAATCTGAGAATTAATCATTGATTTTCACATGAATTATTGGTATACTATCCCTGAACCATCACTGGGGAGGGGATTTTTTTGTATCGTAAAATCATGCGTTATCTGGAAGCGTGGAAAAACAGCCCGCATCGCAAGCCGTTGATTCTGCAGGGGGCGCGCCAGGTGGGTAAAACCTATGCCGTGCTGGAATTTGGCCGCACGCATTACGATAACGTTGCGTATTTCAACTTTGAAACCTCGCCCAGGCTGGCGCAGACGTTTGCCGAGGATATCAGCCCTGATTATCTGATTCCCGTGCTTTCGCATATTGCCGGGCAGACGATTGTGCGCGAAAGAACGCTGATTGTGCTGGACGAGGTGCAGCTATGCGAGCGCGCGCTGACCAGCCTGAAGTATTTTTACGAGGATGCGCCGGAGTATCATATCATTGTGGCGGGCAGCCTGCTGGGCGTGGCTGTGAACCGCGAAGCCTTCTCCTTTCCCGTGGGCAAGGTGGATATGAAAACCATGTATCCGATGGACATGGAGGAGTTCCTGCTGGCTGTGGGCGAGGAAGCGCTGGCGCAGCGCATTCGCGCGTGCTTTGATACGGATACGCCGCTGCCCGCCGCCCTGCATGAGGCGGCCATGCAGCGATACCGTCAGTATCTGACGGTCGGCGGTATGCCCGAGTGCGTGCTGCAATACGCCCAGACGCAGGATCAGGTGCTTGTCCGCCACACGCAGGATACGATTCTCGCTGGCTATCTCAACGACATGAGCAAGTATAACACGCAGAATGAAATCAAAAAAACCCGGCTTGTTTACGATAACGTGACGGTGCAGCTATCGAAAAAGAACACCAGGTTTCAGTATAAGCTGATTAAAAAGGGCGCGCGGGCGGCGGAGTTTGAAAACGCGCTGGAATGGCTGTGCCTGTCGGGCGTGATATCGCGGGTGTACCGTGCCGAGCAGGTGAAAAAGCCGCTGGAAAACTATCGGGATATCGATGCGTTCAAGGTGTATGTTTCGGATTTGGGCCTGCTGTGCGCCAAGAAAAACCTGGCGGCGGCCGATATTCTGTATATGTCGGAGGAGCTGAACGATTTTAAGGGCGGCATGGCCGAAAACTATGCCCAGACCCAGCTGATCGCCAACGGCTATCAAACCTATTATTGGGAGTCGGATCGCGGCGCGGAGGTGGATTTTGTCATCCAGCGCGAGGGCAGGCTGATTCCTATCGAGGTGAAATCCGCCGATAACACGCGGGCAAAAAGCCTGAAGGTGTATATGGATACCTTCGCGCCGGACTATGCCATCAAGCTGTCTGCGCGCAATTTCGGCTTTGAGGACGGCAAAAAGACCGTGCCGCTGTACGCGGCGTTCTGCATTTAATGGCGCGTTACATTATATAATGAAGGAAAGCACAAGAAAGACCGCCGCGCAGGCCAGGTCGGACAGAAGGCAGCACACATCCTTTTCGGCGTCGTCCAGGTCGTCGAAGGTGACGGGCTGCTCGTCGATGTAGTCGATCATATCGCCATAGCTGCGCACGGGCTTTTTGCGGATGTTCACACGCTTCATCATCAGCTTGGGCAGGCGCACGCCGTCCAGGCGCAGCCAGGCAATCCAGGCAAGCAGCACAAAGCACACGCCAAGCAGCAGCGCCGCATACATTTTAATGTGCGCGCCCGAAAGCAGCAGATTGGCCAGCAGCAGCAGAATCAGGGCGATTAAAAACCGGTTGGTCGCCATATAAATCATGGGGCGAAGCAGCGCGCGGTTGTATATCGCGCGGATTTTTTCGATCATTAAAATCACCTTCCTACATGATTATACACGATTTCATGTTCAAAAACAACGCCCAAATAGAACAAATAGAACAGGAACATGAAAGTTTGAAACGTTCTTAATTCAAATCCATCGCGCCGCCTGCTGAAAACCGGCGGCAATGTGTATTTTAATTGTATTTGAGTTGCAATTCGCTTGACACACGCCGCCAATTTCTGTATAATCCCGCTATACACAAAAAAGACGGCGCGCAACCGCCCTGTGCTGTGTAGAAACGACAAGGAGGAACGAACATGAAAAAGTATTTGTCCTTCGTACTGGCTCTCGTGCTTGTGCTCACCAGCATCGCCTTTACGGCTTCCGCTGATGAGATCAAAGACCTGCGCGCGTACGAGACGATTGCCCGTGAGATGGAGACCTGGTGCTACCATTATTCTCAGGCGGCTGTCGATCTGAACGTACTGAGCAATTTCTATGATCATCTGCTCACCAACGACGCAAACGGCGCACTGGTTCCCTGCGTTGCCAAGGAGTGGTCTTCTCCCGATGGCGGCCAGACCTGGATCTTCAAGCTCAATGAGGGCGTGACCTGGGTTGACTATCAGGGCAACTACAAGGCGGATTGCACTGCGCAGGACTGGATCACCGGCCTTGAATGGGTGCTGAACTACGGCAAGAACCAGGCCGCCAACACCTCCATGCCCATTGAAATGATCAAGGGCGCCGGCGATTACTACGCATACACCAAGGAGCTGGGCGAAGAAGAAGCCAAGAAGCTGGGCACTGAAAAGTTCCTGGAGATGGTTGGCCTCGAAGCGCCCGATGATTACACCCTGATCTATCACTGCGTGGATAAGCTGAGCTACTTCCCCTCTGTGGCCTGCTACAACTGCCTGGCTCCTCTGTCTGCCAAGCTGATCGAGGAAATCGGCGTGGATGGCTACTTCGGCGCTGATTACACCACCATGTGGTACAACGGCCCCTACACCTGCTCTGAGTACATCTACCAGAACGAAAAGGTGCTGTCCAAGAACGAAGCCTACTGGAACAAGGACAACGTGAAGCTGTTCGACACCGTCACCATCAAGATGGTTGAGTCTTTGAACGTGGCCTTCCAGTGGTTCTCTGCCGGCGACCTGGACTACATCGATCTGGACCAGGCCAACCTGAGCACCATCTACAACAACGAAGGCAACGAGTTCCACGACAACCTGGTTGAAGCTCGTCCTACCAAGTATTCCTACCAGATGCACTTCTGCTGGGATAAGAAGAACGAAGACGGCTCTGCCGATACCAACTGGAACACCGCCATTGCCAACGAGAACTTCCGTCTGGCGCTGTACTACGGCCTGGATATTACCGACTATCTGGCCCGCACCAACTTCATCCATCCCCTCAGCTGCCAGAACTTCTGCTACACCGCCAACGCCGTTTCTGTAAACAGCGAGGGCAAGGATTACACGCAGATGGTTCGTGACGAGCTGGGCCTGCAGTACGACAGCGAAAAGTTCGTCCGCGCCGACGCCGCAAAGGCTGCCGAATACAAGGCCAAGGCCATCGAAGAGCTGACCGCCGCCGGTGTTGAGCTGCCTGTCAAGATGACCCATTATATCATGGGCTCCAGCCAGACCGCGAAGGACAGCGCCGACACCCTGGCGCAGATCATCAGCGACTGCCTGGGCGACGACCTGGTGGTGCTGGAGATCCGCACCTACGTCTCCAAGCTGAACACCGAAGTGCGTGATCCTCAGCTGGCCTCCATCTACATCAACGGCTGGGGCGCTGACTTCGCCGATCCCGTCAACTTCCTGGGTCAGGAAACCTACGGCGACGATAACGCCTACTATTCCAAGGCTTATTCCAAGATCAACAACGCCACCGATGAGAAGCTGATCGCCACCTATAAGGAATTTACCGACATGGTGAATACGGCCAAGGCCATCACCGATGATCTGGACGCCCGCTATGCTGCCTTCGCCAAGGCCGAGGCCTTCTGGATCCAGCACGCGCTGACGATTCCGTGGAGCTACGAAGTGACCTGGAAGGTGACCTCCATCAACGAGTACTCCAAGATCTACACCGCTTACGGCAACCAGTCCGAGCGCTATGTAAACTGGGAAACCAACAGCGATCTGTACACCACCGAGGATTACGAAGCCTTCAAGGCTGGCAAGTAATTTTCACTTAAAACCGAAGGAGCGGCCTTCTTTCGGGAAGGCCGCCCCTTTTCCCATTTTAACGGCGGCGTTTTTGCCAACGCAAGGGTGCTGTCTTAGGGCATTATCGCAGCCTATGGGCGATAATGCCCTAAAACAGTAATTATGCAGCAAAGGGGATGAACCGATGGCAAAGTACATTTTGAAGCGTTTAGCGCAGTCCCTGCTGACAATCTTTCTGGTTGTCTGCGTGGTATTTCTGCTGATGCGTCTTTTGCCAAACGATTATTATTTCACCGAGGAACAGCTGATTAAGCTGACCGACGAGCAGCAGCATGACATCCTGGAAAAGGCGGGCATGCTGGATCATCCCCTGGTGCAGCTGGGCCGTTATTTGAAGGGCATTCTTCTGCATGGCGATTTTGGCGTATCCCACCGTATCCAGACGGGCAAGAGCGTGACCTCCATCATCGCCAGCCGCTTTGACATCTCGATGCGCCTGGGGCTGATCGCGCTGGTGTTTTCGCTCCTGATCGGCGTGCCCTCCGGCATCCTGCAGGCGCGGTTCAAGGACGGCCTGTACGATCACATCGGCACGGCCTTCACCATCTTTATCAACGCGGTGCCGCATCTGGTATCCTACTCGCTGGTGATGGTGTTCGGCGCGCGGCTGCTGGGGCTGCCCAGCATGTATTCCGGCCGCAAGGTGTGGAAGTTCATGCTGTTTGGCATGCAGTGCAAGTTCAATTATTCGCAGATCCTGCCCATCATCTGCCTGTCGCTGGGCTCCATCGCCAGCTATATGCTGTGGATGCGCCGCTACATGGTGGATGAGCTGAACAAGGATTACATCCGCCTGGCCAAGCTGAAGGGTCTATCCAGCACGCGGGTGATGTTCAGCCACGTGATGAAGAACGCCTTCCTGCCCCTGGCGCAGTACCTGCCCTACTCGGTGCTGCTGACGGTGGGCGGCTCCATCCTGGTGGAGCGCTTCTTCTCCGTGCCGGGCATCGGCAACCTGCTGCCCGACGCCATCGCCAAGTTTGACGTAAACTGCGTGCAGGCGCTGGTCATCCTGTACGCCTCGCTGGGCATTATCGGCCTGTTCCTGGGCGATCTGCTGATGACGCTGCTGGATCCCCGCATTTCGCTGGTTGAGAAAGGAGGCACGCGCTGATGTCTAAGAGAATGATCGTAGATCTGGACGTGGATAAAACCGCGATTGACACCAATCTGGATAAGCGGTATCATTTAGGCAGCGTGCATTCCGATGCGCGCGCGCAGATGCCCGAAAAGCAGCTGTTCAGCTTTGCCGAGTACAAGGCGCAGGACGCCGAGCGCATCGGCTACAGCAACTATTCCTACTGGAAAAGCGTATGGCAGAACTTTTTGAAGAAAAAGTCCGCCGTGTTCATGGCCAGCGTTTTCGTGCTGCTGTTCATCTTCACCTTTGTGGCGGTGAAAATCAGCAGGTTTGACGCCAACAACCTGCGCATCGATACCAAGCTGATGTTTACCAGCCCGAACAAGGAATTCTGGTTTGGCACTGATAACCTGGGCCGCGATTACTGGAGCCAGGTGTGGAGCGCCACGCGCACATCCATCCTGCTGTCGGTGTTGGTATCGCTGGGGCAGATCTTCGTGGGCGTGTGCATCGGCCTGGTATGGGGCTATGTGCGCAAGCTGGATCGCTTTTTTACCGAGCTGTACAACTTTATCGACAATATCCCCACGATCATCTACATGACCCTGATCGCCCTGATGATTGGCAAAAGCACGCTGATTATGGGCATCGCCATGGTCGCCTTCTACTGGCTGGGCACGGCGCGCAATGTGCGCAACCTTGTGTTCATGTATCGTGACCGCGAATATAACCTGGCCTCCCGCTGCCTGGGCACGCCGCTGATGCGCATCCTGGGCCGCAATATTTTCCCGTATCTGGTCAGCGTCATCATCCTGCGCCTGGCGCTGTCCATTCCGGGCATCATCGCCTATGAAACCACGCTGTCCTACCTGGGCTTGCTGGATATCTCCACGCCCTCGCTGGGCATCCTGCTGCGCAACGCCCGCAGCTATTTCCTGGATTATCCTTACCTGCTGGTTTTCCCCGCGGCCATCGTATCGCTGATTACCATTACCTTCTACCTGGTGGGTAATGCGTTCTCCGATGCGTGCGACCCGCGCAACCATGTGTAAGGGGAGGGGACAAGATGAGCGAACAGGTCATTGAAAAATACGGCATCAATTTTGAGGAGCGCGCCAAGCAGATCCTGAGCACCGAGCCGATTCTGGCCGCCAAGGATCTGGAGGTGCAGTTCACCCTGCGCGGCGAAAAGCTGAACGCCATCCGCAAGTGCTCCCTGGAATTGTATGACGGCGAAACGCTGGCCATCGTGGGCGAGTCCGGCTCGGGCAAGTCCGTGTTTACCAAGTGCTTTGTGGGCATGCTGGATAAAAACGGCTCCATCACTGGCGGCTCCATCCTGTATAACGGCCAGGATCTGACCAAGTTTACTACCGAGAAGGAATGGCGCACCATCCGCGGCGGCAAGATCGCCATGGTGACGCAGGATCCCATGACCAGCCTGAACCCGCTGAAGAAAATCGGCGTGCAGATTCAGGAGGCCATTGAGCTGCATCAGGGCATGCGCGGCCGCGAGGCCAAGCGCGAGGCCATCCACATGCTGGAGCTGGTGGGTATCCCCGATCCTGAGCGCCGCTATAATCAGTATCCGCATGAGTTTTCCGGCGGCATGCGCCAGCGCGTGGTCATCGCCATCGCCGTGGCCTGCCGTCCGCAGATCCTGATCTGCGATGAGCCGACCACCGCCCTGGATGTGACCATCCAGGCGCAGATTTTGGATTTGATCCGCAAGCTGCAGCGCGAGCAGCACATGACCATCATCTATATCACCCACGACCTGGGCGTGGTGGCCAACGTGGCCGACCGCGTGGCGGTTATGTACGCCGGCCAGATTGTGGAAATCGGCATGGTCAACGAGATTTTCTTCGATGCATGGCATCCCTACACCTGGGCGCTGCTGGGCGCGCTGCCGCAGCTGGGCGTCAAGGGCGAAAAGCTGCCCGCCATCGATGGTACCCCGCCGAACCTGTTCAACAAGGTGGTGGGCGATTCCTTCGCTCCCCGCAACCATCAGGCGCTCAACATCGATTTCCTGGAGGAGCCGCCGCTCTTTGACGTGACGCCCACGCACCAGGCCAAGACCTGGATGCTGGATCCGCGCGCGCCCAAGATCAACCAGCCCGATACCATCCGCAAGCTCAGCAACCAGCACCTGATGGACGCCGAGCCCATCTCCCATATGGATCATCCCCATCTGCGGCCCGACCGTGAGCCGCTGATCGAGGTGAAGGATCTGCAGATCACCTTTGGCTCGGGCAAAAAGAAGTTTGTCGCCGTGGACGATGTAAACTTCACCATCTACCGCGGCGAAACCTTCTCGCTGGTGGGCGAGTCCGGCTCGGGCAAAACCACCATCGGCCGCGCCATCGTGCGCATCAATCCCATCACCAACGGTGAGGTGCTCTTCAAGGGGCGCCGCATCACCGGCAAGATCAGCCGCGAGCTGGATAACGAGGTCATCCGCAGCTGCCAGATGATCTTCCAGGATCCTATGGCCTCGCTGAACGAGCGCGCCAAGGTGGATTATATCATATCCGAAGGCATCATCAATTATCACCTGTATAAAGATAACAAGGATCGCGTGGATAAGGTGCAGCACGCGCTGGAGGAAGTGGGCCTGCTGCCTGAGTTTTCCAGCCGCTTCCCGCACGAGTTCTCGGGCGGCCAGCGTCAGCGCATCGGCATTGCCCGCAGCCTGATCATGCAGCCGGAGTTCATCGTGGCCGACGAGCCCATCTCCGCCCTGGATGTATCCATCCGCGCGCAGGTGCTGAACCTGCTCAACGAGCTGAAGAAAAAGCGCAACCTGACGTACCTCTTCATCGCGCATGATCTGAGCGTGGTGCGCTTCATCTCCGACCGCATCGCGGTCATTCACAAGGGCCGCATCGTGGAGCTGGCCGAGGCGGAGGAGCTGTTCCGTCATCCGCTGCATCCCTACACCCGCGCGCTGCTGTCCGCCGTGCCCAATCCCAATCCCTATCTGGAGCGCAGCAAGAAGCTGCTGGTGTACGATCCGTCGGTGCACGACTACTCGGTGGATAAGCCGGAGTGGTGCGAGATTTTGCCCGACCACTTTGTATACGGCAACGCGCCCGAGCTGGACGGCTACCGCAAGGAGCTGGGTCTGTAAGCAAATGATAAGCGCCCCCGGCTGTTTCGCATGAGACAGCCGGGGGATTTTCGTTATGGCGCGGGCGATGGACAGCGGCGAAACAATTTGCTATCCTGTGCTCTGGCACTTTTTTGAAGGGGGCGTGCGCGTGAAACGGCTGCTGTGTCTATTGCTTGCGCTGATGCTGATACCCTGCGCGAGTGCGCTGGGCGAGGAGGACGACAGTATGTTGGAATTCAAAAGCCTGCTTCGCGGCAGAATCCTTGAAATTCTGAATGCATGGCCTGCGAAGGATCAATACGCGATCATGTTTTTGATCTATCCCAACGAGGCCCATACCTATCGGGGTTATTCTAACCTGACGGAATTTCAAATGCTGTATAAATGCGAATCGGATATGGGCAAGCATACCAATCCCTTTTTCGCGCCTGCGGATGAGGACGAGGAGCGCTGGAGCCCGGCGTATTGGGACATGGATTTGAAGCAGCCCGTGATTTCCTATTGGGAGCCAAACCAATATGCGGAAGCGCTGATCGACTGGTATGAAGCTGCGGGCGTGCAGCGGATTGGCTATGAGGATCACACGCTGGATTACGACAGCGAAATGCGCTATATCGGCAAGGGCCCCAACGGCCTGCCCGAGCTTTTGAGCCTGATTGCGGGCATTGCCGCGGAGCTGCAAACGGACGGCGTCATCGAGAAGAAATTCGGCAGGAGGATCCCCATCATCCTGGCTGATCTGGAAACCGCCTGGTATATGATCGAAGCGACGCAGGCCGCCAATCCAAACGGCGAGGCGGACGCTTATTTGCAGGCTTGCAAACGGCAGGCAGAGCAAGCCGAGGCCATGCGGGAAATGTATGCAAATGAAATCGAAGAGCTGATGAAGCGGCGCAATAGGTAAATAACAAAACACCTTCGCAAGTTTTTCCCTGCGAAGGTGTTTTACTTTAGGGTTATTTCAGCTCGCTCTTGTTCAGCACATGCCGCAGCGCGGGCAGCATGGTCTTGTACAGGATGGGCGCGGCGACGATGGCCACGCCGGCGTTGATGATGGAGGGGATAAACTTGCTCAGCATCGTGGCCCACACGGTGTTCATGGGATAGCCGTACACAAAGGCCTGATAAATAAAGGTCTTGAGCATGTACAGCGCCACATAGGTCAGCGCGCCGCACACCGCCGCCACGATGGCGCGGACAAAGCCCTCATTGCGGGTATCCCTGCTCCACAGCACGCGCGCGCACACCCACGCCATCATGAACTTGCTGACGAAGGTGATCAGGATGTTGATCACATCGTAGCCATGGAAAGCGTCATACAGCGCGGAGCCCAGACCCGCGGCCAGGCCGCCGTACACGCCGCCAAACAGCATGCCAGACAGCAGGCACATGGCGTTGGCAAAATGCACCTTGGAGCCCAGCAGGGGGAAACGAAACAGTGTAACCACATAGACAATGGCGGCCATCACGCCTGTGAAGGCCAGGGTATAGGCGTTCATACGTTGCTTTTTCATAGCGAAGCCTCCCGGTTTTTGAAGAATACAGCCGCTATCATAGCACAGTTTCATTGCCTGCGCAAGACGGCACGCTGCCTTTCTCTCGTTTCCCCGCGCGCTGCACAATGCCGATCAGCTGCCCGGACAGAATGACCGTCAGCAGCGAATACAGGATGCGCCGCAGGGGGATGTAGGTGAGCGACAGCCCCAGCACGATCAGATCGCTGATCAGGTAAATCCACTGGATGGGAAGGTGGGTCACATGCTCCAGGCTCATGGACAGCGCATCGTCCCCGCCCGGCGCGCCGCCCGCGCGCACGCACAGCCCCACGCCCACGCCCACGAACATCGCGCCCGCTACCGCGGCGATCAGCGGGTGCTCGGATAATTCGGGAACCAGGATAGGAAACTGCTCAAACACGGCGTAAAACAGCGAAAACGCGCCGCCCGCCACGATGGAGCGCCACACAAACCCGCGCCCCAGCAGCCGCCAGCCCAGCAGATAGCACGCGGCGTTGAGGATCAGCGAGCTGACGGAGGGCGATATGCCCAGCCAGTGGTGCCCCAGCAGCGTCAGCCCCAGCACGCCGCCCTCGGTCACGCCCGATATGGAGTGCACCTGATACAGCCCGAAGGCCAGGATGGCGCTGCCGGACAGCAGCAAAAGCAGCTCCCTGCGCGTGACGGACAGGGAGGCGAAAAGCGCCTTGATTTTTTTCATTTTAAAATACCCTTTCTATGCCGGATGATAAAAATATGAAAGCAGCATAAAAAGAGCCTATGAGGCCGGTCGTTTTTTCAGGCAGCGCGCAGCCGCTGCGAGACAGGACAAAATAAAACCTCCCTTTCACCAGGTGGGGAAAATCAGCTTATCCTATACAGTATAGCAGAAATCCTGCGCCTCGTCAAAGGGAGAAAAAGGTTTGAGCATATCAGTCCGCCCGCGGCAGGTTCCAGTGGAAGGTAACGGACAGCGCGCGGATGACCATCACCACCATCGCGCCTATGATCATGGCCGTGGCATGCCCGGTTACGCGCCAGAGCAGCGCGCACACCAGCGCCCCAGCCAGGGACGCGCAGGCATATACATCCTTGACAAAGATATAGGGCGTGTCCCCCGCCATCACATCGCGCAGGATACCGCCGCCCACGCCCGACAGCACGCCCACAAACACCGTCAGGTAGATGCCGGCGTTCGGCTGGGCGGCATAGGCGTTGCTGACCCCGACCACCGAGAAGATGCCCAGGCCAATCGTATCCATTGCCAGTATGGTGCGCTGGTAGGCATTGTGGTTGCCCGTCAGGTAATAGCGCACGGGCTTGATGAACACAATTACCGCCACCAGCGTGGCCGTGAAGGCGTAGATGGGGTTTTGAAAGGTATAGGGAGGGATCACGCCCAGCAGCAGATCGCGGATGATACCGCCGCCCACGGCTGTGGTTAGCGCCAGCACGCACACGCCGAACACATCCATCTGCTTGCGGATGGCGATGATTGCGCCCGAGGCCGCAAAGGCCACCGTGCCTATCAGCTCCAAAATCAGCACAAACCCATCCATGCGCGCGTCCCCCGTTTCTGTTCTCCAGCGCATTATATACCAGGGCTGGCGCGCGCGCAAGCATCCTGGGGATGAAAAAATAAAGGAAATCCGCGGCCTGTGTCGAATGGTAATAATTTGGGCAGTCAAACTAAAAAGAAGAAACCACGTCTTTTCTTTCCTTCTTGGCCGAACAATCGTTACTGCTTTGACAAGCTAAACGTATTATGCTTTTTGTAAGGAGACCCCCATGAACACCCTGCACTTTAAATATGCTGTGGAGGTGGAGCGCTGCGGCTCCATCACCCAGGCCGCCGAAAACCTGTACATGGCACAGCCCAACCTGAGCAAATCCATCAAGGAATTGGAGGATACGCTGGGCTTTCAGATCTTTGCCCGCACGTCTCGCGGCGTGGTGCCTACCGCCCGCGGGCGCGAGTTTTTGGTTTATGCGCGCGGCATTCTCAATCAGCTGCAGGCCATGGAGGCGCTCTCTCAGCGGCATGACGATGCGACCCAGCGCTTCAGCCTGTCCATGCCGCGGGCGGGGTATATTGCCGATTGCTTTTCCGCCCTGGTGGACAGCCTGGATAAGGGCAGCCCTATGGACATTCGCGTGCGCGAGGCCAGCGCCCTGCACACCATCAACGATGTGGCGGACGGGCAGTTTCAGCTGGGTATTTTCCGCACGGAGAGCAAGGACGCGGGATATTACCTGAATTACCTGCGCGAAAAATCGCTGCAATATGAGCCGGTGTGGGAATACGACGCGCTGCTGCTGCTGTCGCAGGAGCACCCGTTGGCGGCGCACGACCGCATTGAGCCCGAGAATTTGACCCCGTACACGCAGATCATCTATGGCGATCTGGCCGTGCCGTACCTGCCTGCCTCCGACGCGCTGCGCGCGGACGAACCGCCGTCCAGCCGCATCCAGGTGTACGGCCGCCTGGAGCAACTGGATCTGCTGAGCCGCCTGCCCGATACCTATATGTGGGCCTCGCCCGAAACGCCCACGGCGCTGCGGCGCTTTTCCCTGGTGATGCGCAAGTGCTTCAACGCGGGCATGCGCTACCAGGATATCCTGATATACCCCACCTCTTACCAGCTTTCCGCGCTGGATCGGCGGTTTATATCGCTGCTTTCCAGTGCGCGCGCACGGCTGTCACATCAGGCGTATACGTAAGAAGAAAACGCCGGGCTAATTTTTAGTTCGGCGTTTCAGGCTGTCGAAAAACCTTTTTCGACAGCCTGACGATGCAAGTCAGCTAAAGCAGACTTGCATCGGGAACGTCATTTTCTTGTGAGCCTGCGGCTCACGGCCAGAAAATGACAAAGGAAGCAGCCTGACGGCTGCTCCTCGCACCGCACATATCGCTGCTGCGGATTATATATGAAGGGGCTGCGGCTCCTTCATGCATCCCAAGAGTTTAAGCGAGACTTTTTTGACAATCTGAAACGCCGGGCTAATTTTTAGTCCGGCGTTTTGCTTTGCCGCAGCGCCAGCGCCAGCAGCCCCAGCGTGGATAGCAGCGTTGCGCTTTGTCCCAATTGCATGGCGCGGATGGCTCCTGCGATGCGCGCGCCGGGCAGGGCCGTCCAGCGGTGAAGCAGTGCCAGCGTCAGCAACGATCCGGCCAGCGCGGGCATCAGCGCCTGCCGCTGCTCCCCCAGGCCGCTCAGCAGCGCATTGACCGCGTGCTGCACGGCAAACAGCAGCGTCAGCGGCGCGCTGAGGATAAACATGCCGGCCAGCTCCGGCTCGTTGTATACCCAGGTGGCCAGGATATTCGCGCCGATGCGCACGGCGGCCATGCCGCCCAGGCCGCAGATCAGCGCGCTGGATAGCAGCCGCACGGCCAGCCTGCGCTGCGCCGCACCCTCCACGCGCGCCATGGCGGGCGCGCCTACCATGGCCAGCGCACCGGTAAATATGCCCGGCGCCATCAGCACGGGCATGACCATGCCCTGAAACATGCCTAACTGCGCCGTGGCCTGCGCCAGCGTCAGCCCCGATATTACCAGCCGCCGGGGAATCATTGCCCCGCTGAGCGCCCGCAGCGCGGTGGAAAGCAGCCGCATGCCGCACAGAGGCAGCGACAGCCGCCATAGCTCGCGGCGCAGCGCGGCGTAATCCGCATCCGGCGGGCTTGCCGTTTCCCGGCGCAAAAGCGATAGAATCAGCACCAGCCCCGCCGCTTCGGCAATCGAGGTGGCAACGCCGGGCATGGCCGCGCGCCAGGCGACGCTGGCCTGCGGCAGGGTCAGCAGCAATCCCGCGGCCAGCAGGAAACGCAGCGCCTGCTCCAGCATTTCGCTCAGCGCGGGCGGCCAGGCGCGCCCCAGACCATAGCAAAAGCCATTGTAAACCGCTGACAGCCCCAGCACCGCCAGACAGGGCGTGAACACCCACAGCGAAGGCAGCACGCGCAGATCGCCCAGCGCGTAGGCCATCAGGGGAGCCAATAGCAGCCATAGGGGAATCAGCACCGCGCTGGCACGCAGCGCCAAGGAGCGTCCTGCGCGCAGGGCGCGGGCGTCGGCATGGCGCGCCGTGATGCGGCTGACCGCCAGCGGCAGCCCTGCCGTCACGGGCGTGATAAAGAGCATGTGCGCGCTGTGCGACAGCGTCATAACGCCCATTGCCTGCGCGCCCAGCATGCGGCTGAGAACCACGCGCAGCACAAACCCCGCTCCGCGCGTGATGGCGTTGGCGCAGGTAAGCACCGCCGTTTGCCGCCAGATTTTATGCTCCTTCATCCTGCCGCACCCCCATGGCCCTATCCTATGATGGGGCGGTGACGCGGTATGACGCGCAAGGCGGGAAATCAAAAAACGGCTTCTCCAGAAGGAGAAGCCGCCGTCAAAATGGCGTTTGGCTGCATACAGCGGATGCGGTTGTTGCTTTGTGATTAGTCCTTTTCGATGTTTACATAGGCAATCGCATCCACCGAGACGGGGGTCATGCCCTTGGCCTCGTACAGCGCCATGAACTCCTCGGGGATTTCCATGCGGAAAACCATGGAGCTGCCCGCGGTCAGCGCGCGGCCATCGTACAGGTTGTCGTCCTCCAGATACAGGATGTTGCCCTCCTGATCCAGCAGGGCGGCGACGACGGAAATGTCAAACAGCGTCTGCTCGGTGTTGTTGGTGACGGTTACATACATATAGTCCTCGGTGTACCAGCCCATGGATTCGTTCAGCCGCAGCTCGGTCACGCAGGGCAGGCGCAGCGTATCCACGGAGGAGTCGCTCTTGCCCGCGAGGGTCAGCATATGATCCGCCGCTGTTTTGGTTTCGTCTTCAATCTCTCCGTACATGCGCACATAGGTGTATTCGCCGGGCTTGAGGCATTCGACATAGGCTTCCGCGTAATCGTCGGAGGCAATGGGCTGACCCTCGGCGTCGTAGGCTTCAAATACGCCGGAGCTGATTGAGATATCCCGATCGCCCACGTTGGTTACTTTGGCAAAGAGAAAAGCGTCGTGCGACCAGTCGGTCTTGACTTCCCACAGGTTTTCCTGATCCGTCTGCAGCTTGCCGGCGGCCAGCGCGGGCAGGGCGATCATCAGCAGAGCAAGCGAAAGCAGCAGCGCGCGTTTTGCATTTTTCATGGTTAAAACCTCCGTTCGTGTTGATACCTGCTCATTATAGCCCGGATTCTGTGCCAGTGCAACCGCAAATTTGCGTTTGCATTGCGATTGATTCTTATTATATAATAGAAAGAAAAAAACAGGGGGTGCGCGCTTATGCGCTTTGAATTGCCGCCGGGGGCGCTGGAGGTGCTGCGCAGACTCAACGCGGCGGGCCATCAGGCATACGCCGTGGGCGGCTGCGTGCGCGATCTGGCGCGCGGTGTGCCCCCACATGATTATGATATCTGCACCAGCGCGCTGCCTGCGCAGACCGAGCGTTGCTTTGCCGGCGAGCGCGTGGTGGAAACGGGGATCAAGCATGGCACCGTGACCGTGCTGATGGCGGGCGAGCCGTATGAAATCACCACTTTTCGCACAGATGGCGATTATCTGGATGGCCGTCACCCGCAGTCCGTGGCCTTTACCGACAGCCTGACGGAGGATCTGCGCCGCCGGGATTTCACCATCAACGCCATGGCGTACCATCCCGATATCGGCCTGCGCGATCCCTTTGATGGGCAGGCGGATATCGCCCGGCGCATGATTCGCTGCGTGGGCGATGCAGGCGCGCGCTTTACCGAGGACGCGCTGCGCATTCTGCGCGCGCTGCGCTTTGCCGCAGAGCTGGGGTTTGATATTGCGCCTGATACCGCCCGCGCCATGCGCGAATTATCGGGCAGGCTGACGTTGATCAGCCGTGAGCGCATCGCCGCCGAGCTGCTGCGCGCGCTGAATGGCATAAACGCCGTGCCTGTGTTGCAAGCCTTTGATACGGTGCTGCTGGCCGCGCTGCCGGATTATCCCGCCGCCGCGCTGCCGGAGACGCTGCATGCGCTTGCCATTCTGCCGCGCGGGGATACCGTGCTGCGCCTGGCCGCGCTGCTGTCGCCCTGCGGGGAGGCCGGGGCGCGGGCGCTGGCCTCGCTCAAGCCCTCGCGGGCGCTGTCCAGCCAGGTGCTGGCGCTGACGGCTGCGGCGGGAGAGGATATCTCCCGCGCCGAGCTGCCGCTGTGGCTGGCGCGGCTGGGCGAGGCGCAGCTGCGGCGGCTGCTGACGCTGCAGGGGCGGGAGGACCTGTTATCCTGCCTGCCTGCGCTGCTGGCGCAGCATCCGCCCCTGACGCTGGGCGAGCTTCAAATCAACGGCCGCGACCTGACCGCTGCCGGGCTGCCTGCCGGGGCGGAGCTTGGCCGCACGCTCAACGCCCTGCATCGCCGCGTGCTGCTGGGGGAGCTGCCCAACGAGCGCGGCGCGCTGCTGGCGGCGGCGACGAAAATGAAGACATAAAGCGTGCAAACAAGTGTTCGCATTTTTCCTGCATCCCCTTGTGAGAAGGGCGCGAATATGCTATAATATGCGCGTAATTTATCTCCCCGGAGGCTTTTTGTATGAAGATTGGCGTTGTTTCCCTGGGATGCGTGAAAAACCGCGTGGATACGGAGCAGATGCTGTCGCTGCTCACCCAGGCGGGGCACGAGTTTACCACCGATCCCGCGCAGGCGGAGGTGCTGCTGGTGAACACCTGCGGCTTTATCGACCCTGCCAAGGAGGAGAGCATCCAGACTATCCTGGAAATGGCGCAGTATAAGCGCACGGGCCGCTGCAAAAAGCTGATCGTCACCGGCTGCCTTGCCCAGCGCTATGGCGACGCGCTGCTGAGCGATATGCCCGAGATCGACGCGCTGCTGGGCGTGAACCAGTACGCGCAGATTGTGCAGGCGGTGGAGGAAGCCATGCAGGGCGGACGTGTGGATCTGCGCGCCCGCAGCAATCAGATGCTGGAGTGCGGCCGCGTGCTGACCACCCCGGCCTATTCCGCCTATGTGCGCATCGGCGAGGGCTGCAACAACCGCTGCGCCTATTGCGCCATCCCGCTGATCCGCGGCGGCTATCGCTCGCGCGATGAGCAGGCCATCCTGGATGAAATGCGCACGCTTTCGCAAAACGGCGCGAAGGAGCAGATCCTTATTTCCCAGGATACCTCCCGCTATGGCAGCGATTGCGGCGGCAGCCTGCGCGGGCTGATTGCCAGGGCCGCGCTGGTGCCCGGCGTGGAATGGCTGCGCGTGCTGTATATGTATCCCGATGAAATCGACGAGGCGCTGCTGGAGGAAATGGCCAGGCACGATAACGTGTGCAAGTATCTGGATCTGCCGCTGCAGCACGCCTCGCCCACCGTGCTGCGCCGCATGAACCGCCGCGGCGATATCAACGACGCCAGGCGCCTGCTGCTGCGCGCGCGGGAGATGGGCTTTACCCTGCGGACGACCTTTATCGTGGGCTTCCCCGGCGAAACGCAGGAGGATTTCCAGCAGCTGATGGACTTCACGCGCGAGGTGCGCTTTGACCGCATGGGTGCGTTCAAGTATTCCCAGGAGGAGGATACCCCCGCCGCCGCCATGCCTGATCAGGTGCCGGAGGAAATCAAGGAGGCGCGGCTGTCGCAGCTGATGGCGCTGCAGGCCGGTATCAGCCGCGAGCTGAACGAGCGGCGCGTGGGCAGTATATGCCGCGTGCTGGTGACGGGCTTTGACGGCATGCTCTATACCGGCCGCAGCGAGATGGAGGCCCCGGACTCGGATGGCAGCATCCTCTTTACCGCCCCGCGGGAGCTGACCCCCGGCGAGTTTGTGCGCGTGCGCATTGTGCGCGCTGATACCTATGATCTGTATGGCAAGCTGTGTGAGGAGGAAGAAGCATGAACCTGCCAAACAAGCTGACGCTGCTGCGCATCGCGCTGGTGCCGGTATGCCTGATTTTGCTTTACGCCGGGCAGTTTGTCTGGTCGGCCGCGGTATTTGCGCTGGCGTGCGTGACGGATTTTCTGGATGGCAAGATCGCGCGCAGGAACAAGCTGATCACGAACTTTGGCAAATTTGCCGATCCCATCGCCGATAAAATCCTCACCGTCACGATGATGATTTTCCTGTCCTCGCTGCATATGCTGCCCGTATGGCTGCCGGTTATCGTGGTCATCCGCGAGTTGATGGTGGACGGCCTGCGCCTGATCGCCATGGAAAAGGGGCGCGTGGTGGCGGCGGGCTGGAGCGGCAAGATCAAGACGGTATTGCAGATGATCACCATCCTGACCGCGCTGCTGCTGTTCAACGAGCACTACATCAACATCCTCAGCCTGGCGGTATGCGCGCTGACCATTTTCTCCGGCGTGCAGTACTTCTGGGAGCTGCGCGATCTGTTCAGGGAGGATTTTGGCAAATGACGGCGGCGGAGCTTGTGTCGCTGCTGACCGCGCGCGGGCAGACGCTGGGCTGCGCCGAGAGCCTGACGGGCGGCCTGCTGACGGATGCGATTGTGCAGGTTCCGGGCGCCAGCCGGGTGCTGATGGGCGGCATTGTGGCCTACGACGAGGGGCGCAAGCAAACGCTGCTGGGCGTATCGGCGCAGGCATTGGAGCGTTATACAGCGGTGAGCGCGCAGGTAGCCTGCGAGATGGCGCTGGGCGCGCGCCGGGTGCTGGCGGTGGACTATGCTGTCTCCACGACCGGCTATGCCGGGCCGGACGGCGCGGACGTAGGGCTGGTGTATGTCGCCTATGCCGGGCCGGATGGCGTGCGGGCGCGGGAGCATCGCTTTGCGGGCGATCGCGGCGAGATTCGCCGCCAGGCGGTTGCCGCCGCGCTGGCGCTATTGGCGGAGAATATATAAGAGGACGAGGAAGAGAACGGTACTTTCTTGGAGCCATAGCGCCGCCGCAGGCGGCTGAGGGCGCGCAATTTTGTAAATTGCCGCCCGAAACCCGCGCTTGCCGTAAGGCAGTAGCGCGGGGCGTACAGGGAAAGAATCAAAGAAGGCTGCGCTGTGGCCGTGAAAGCTGCTGGAATAAAACTGGCAGGCGGCACTGCCGCCCCCGCGGCAGTGCTGCCTTTCAGTTTAATTTAATAGACTTTCACGTCACACACAGGTTCTTTCTTACTTTCTTCCCTGAAGAAAGTAACGTATCCTTCGTTCCTTATCCCCCTCGTTTCTCACGAAACTTCAAAACTTTAATGATATAAGGAGATACCGCACATGGCCAAGAAAGCAGACGAAGCAAAGAACGCGAAACTGATGGACGATCGCGCCAAGGCGCTGGAGACCACGCTGGCCTCGCTGGAAAAGCAGTTTGGCAAGGGTACCGTGATGAAGCTGGGCGAGCAGGCGCACATGAAGGTGGACGTGGTGCCCACCGGCTGCCTGGAGCTGGATCTGGCCCTGGGCGTGGGCGGCATCCCTAAGGGCCGTATCATCGAGATCTACGGCCCCGAATCCTCGGGTAAAACCACGGTGGCCCTGCATATCGTGGCCGAGTCCCAAAAGCGCGGCGGCATCGCGGCCTTTATAGACGCCGAGCACGCGCTGGATCCCGACTACGCTAAAAAGCTGGGCGTGAACATTGACGAGCTTTACGTCAGCCAGCCCTCCACCGGCGAGGACGCGCTGGAAATCTGCGAGGCGCTGGTGCGCTCGGGCGCGGTGGATATCGTGGTGGTGGACTCCGTGGCCGCGCTGGTGCCGCGCGCCGAAATCGACGGCGAGATGGGCGACAGCTTTGTCGGCCTGCAGGCCCGCCTGATGAGCCAGGCGCTGCGCAAGCTGGCCGGCGTGGTCAATAAGACCAACGCCATCGTGATCTTTATCAACCAGCTGCGTGAAAAGGTGGGCGTGATGTACGGCAACCCCGAGGTCACCACCGGCGGCCGCGCGCTGAAGTTCTACTCCTCCGTGCGCCTGGATGTGCGCCGCGGTGAGCAGCTCAAGAACGGCCCCACCGTCATCGGCAACCGCACCAAGATCAAGGTGGTTAAAAACAAGGTGGCCCCGCCCTTCCGCACGGCGGAATTCGATCTGCTCTATGGCGAGGGCATCAGCCGCGAGGGCACCATCCTGGATATGGCCGTGGAGCGCGATATCATCCATAAGAGCGGCGCGTGGTTCAGCTATAAGGACGAGCGCATTGCCCAGGGCCGCGAGAATACCCGCCAGTACCTGAAGGATCATCCCGAAATGCGTGAGGAAGTGGAAAACGCCATCCGCGCCACCTTCCAGGCTGTAGAGGTACCCCAGGATGAGGATCCAGCGCCTGAAATGCCGGAATCTGAGTTCGAAGATATCGAGTAAATGGCCGATGAAAGTCAGCTGAAGCAGACTTTCATCGGGACTGCAGATTTTCTTGCGCTGCAAAGCAGCGCGGGCAGAAAATCTGATAGGAATGAAAATTTCCTTTCGGAGGAAACCTCCTTCGGAAATTTTCTCCTCGCGCCGCACATGTCGCCGCTCCGGATTAAAATGCCGCCAGAGGCGGCGGAAAAGAGCTGCTGCGGTGTTCCCGCGCCTGAAATGCCGGAATCTGAGTTCGAAGATATCGAGTAATAAGCGCTGCGGCGTGCGCATTCGCGCTTCCGTTTTTCGGCGGAGGCGCGATGCTTTTTAATTTTAATAACGATTTTAATACGAAAAGACCCAGGTTTTTGCAATAAATCGCGTTTTATCGATTGCCTTTATGCAAAAAATTTGGTATACTATATCCAAGCATTTCATACATTCCCGAAAGTTCGGCAAAAGGAGGTTTTCTTACCGTGGCGGAAAAAGACACGCGCGAATTATCCGTGCAGGGCGTAAAGCGCCTTCCTTATTATCTTAAATACCTCAAGGAGCTGGAGGCCAGCAATACCCCCTATGTGCCTGCCGCCGCCATTGCCGATTCGCTGGGCATTTACGAGGTGCAGGTGCGCAAGGATCTGGCCGCCGTCAGCAGCCAGCCCGGCAAGCCGCGCGTGGGCTTCTGCGTGCATGGGCTGATCGAGGACATCCAGCATTTTCTGGGCTATGATAACGCCAATGTGGCCGTGCTGGTGGGCGCGGGTCATCTGGGGCAGGCGCTGCTGAGCTATGGCGAGTTTGCGCACTACGGGCTCAAGATTGCCGCCGCCTTTGACAACAATCCCGATTTGCAGGGCAGCAGCATTCACGGCTGCCCGGTATACGGCATGGATATGCTGCCCGTCGTGTGCCAGCAGAACAACATTCCCATCGGCATCATCACCACCCCCGCGCAGTACGCGCAGGATGTGTGCGATCAGCTGGTTGCCGCCGGGTGCAAGGCCATCTGGAATTTCGCCCATGTGCACCTGTATGTGCCGGAGGGCACGCTGGTGCAGAATGAGGATATGGCCGTGTCCTTCGCGCTGCTGTCCAACCGCCTGGCCAAGACCATGCGCACCGGCCCGGAGGAAGCGTAAGTGCTTCGATCAATTTATATCGAGAATTATATGCCTTTCTTATTGACAGAAGGGCATATTTTTTATATAGTTATTAGGATGAAAGATGGAATAATCTATCGCCGAAAGCACGAGCTTTAACAAATTTGCGCTTTCGACAATCGCGTGAAAGGAAAAAACGATGACAATTGCGGATATGGTAAGCGTGCTGCACGCCCGCGTGCTGTGCGGGGAGGAGCGCCTGGCTACCCCCGTGTATACGGCCTGCTGCTCGGATCTGATGAGCGACGTGCTGGCCTTTGTAAATGAAAAAACCGTGCTGATCACCGGCCTTACCAACCATCATGTGCTGCGCACGGCGGACATGCTGGATCTCAAGTGCCTGGTCTTCGCCCGCGGCAAGGTGCCCGGCGAGGAGCTGCTGGAGCAGGCGCAGGAGCAGGGGCTGGTCGTGATGACCACCCGCGAGACTGCCTTTACCGCCTGCGGGCTTTTGTATCAGGCCGGGCTGCGCGGCGTGCCCATCGAATGGCCGGAAAACGAGGCGCAGAAATGACAGCCTTGATTCATCAGGAATACCCCATCGCCGCCGAGGATTATACCCGCGCGGGCGAGGCCTCGGCCGATATCAAGCGCAGGCTCAAGCAGCTGGGCGTGTCCAGCATGGTGCTGCGCCGCGTGGCCGTGGCCAGCTATGAGGTGGAGCTGAACCTGGTAATCCACTCCCGCGGCGGCGTGCTGACCCTGGAGGTGGAGCCTGACCGCGTGCGGCTGGTATCGCGCGATGTGGGGCCGGGCATCCCGGATGTGGAGCTGGCCATGCGCGAGGGCTATTCCACCGCCAATGAGGAGGCGCGCAGCCTGGGCTTTGGCGCGGGCATGGGCCTGCCCAATATGAAGCGCAACGCCGATCAGTTTGCCATTGAAAGCGCGGTAGGCGTGGGTACGACGATTGAAATGAGCTTCTGTCTGCAATAAATATCCATACGCTTTGACGCTGCTATGAAAGGGAATTAAACATCATGGATGCTCCCAAGCGTTATCATTCCGTGCAGCTGGATAAAAGCCGCTGCAAGGGCTGCACCAACTGCCTGATGCACTGCCCTACCGAGGCCATCCGCGTGCGCGACGGCCGTGCGCATATCATCGCCGAGCGCTGCATTGACTGCGGCGAGTGCATCCGCATCTGCGATTATCACGCCAAGGTGGCCGTGACCGATAAATTTGATACCATCAAGGCCTTCCGTTATGCCATCGCCCTGCCTGCGCCCTCGCTGTACGGGCAGTTCCGCAACCTGCAAAGCGTGCAGCCGGTGCTGTCGGCGCTGAAAAAAATCGGCTTCGACGATGTGTTTGAGGTGGCGCGCGGGGCGGATATCGTCAGCCGCGCCATCGCCCAGAAGCTGCGCGAGCCCAACCTGCCCCGGCCGCTGATCTCCTCCGCCTGCCCGGCGGTGGTGCGCCTGATTCAGGTGCGCTTTCCCGATCTGATTCCCCACATTGTGGACGTCCGCCAGCCCATGGAGGTGGCGGCGATGATCGCGCGCACGGAGTTTTGCAAAAAGCATAACTGCGAGCCGGCCGATGTGGGCGTGTTCTTTATCACCCCCTGCCCGGCCAAGATGACGGCCATCCGCTCGCCCATTGGCCAGCAGAAATCCTGCGTGGACGGGGCCATCTCCATGATGGAGATTTACGGCCTGCTGCGCCCCTATATTTCGCAGAATGCGGAGGATGTGGAGGCCGAGGCGACCTCCTACGGCATCGGCTGGGCGGCCTCCAACGGCGAGGCCAAGGCCGTGTGCCCGGATAACTCGCTGGTGGTGGACGGCATTGAAAATTGCAGCCGCGTGCTGGAGGAAATTGAAAACAACAAGCTCAGCGACCTGGTGTTCTTTGAGGGCAACGCCTGCACGGGCGGCTGCGTGGGCGGGCCGCTGACCTTTGAAAACAACTATGTGGCCAAGAACGCCATCCGCAAGCTGGTGGATAACGCCCGCCAGCAGCGCCCCGAGCGCCCGGCGCAGAGCGTGCCGGCCTCGATGATGACCAAGTATCCGCTGTATATGGACGCGCCCATCCTGCCCAACAGCGCCATCCAGCTGGATAGCGATATCACCGTGGCGCTGGATAAGATGGAGCGCATCAATCAGATATTGCAGGATTTGCCCGGCTACGACTGCGGCTCCTGCGGCTCACCCACCTGCCGTACCTTTGCCGAGGATATCGTGTGCGGCTATTGCAACGAGATGTTCTGTATCCATAAGCTCAAGGATCGCCTGAAGGTGATGGCGCAGCAGATGGTGGAGCTGGCGCAGATGAAGCGCGAGTGACGCAAAAACAACATAAAAAAGCCTGAGCAGTTTATCGGTTTGCTCAGGCTTTTTATGACGCCTTTTTTCTTTTATTCCGCGCAGTGGTTCCAGTCAAAGCCCACGCCGTTTAGCAGCTGGCGGGCAATGAACATGCAGCCCGTCTGGTTGGGATGCACGCGATCCCAGGCAATGTTGCAGGGATGCATGTGCTGGAACAGCCCATCCCAGGCAGCTTGCAGGTCGACGCAGGGCAGGCGGTACTTTGCGGCCAGATCGCGGATGACCGCGCCGTACTCGTCCATCCGCGCGCGCATGGGATCGCTTTGATTTGGCTCCATGAAATACGGGGTCATCAGCACCATGCCCTTGACGTGGGGCAGCGTGCGCTGAATCAGCGATTCGCAGTTGCGCGCGTATTCGTCGGGCAAAACGTGCGTTTCGGGCATTTGCGGCTGATCGAATTGCCGCCAAACATCGTTGATGCCAATGAGTATGCACACCCAATCCGGGTGCAGATCCATTACATCCGTTTGCCAGCGGGCGATCAGATCGCGGGTCTGGTTGCCGCTGACGCCCATGTTGATCACGCGCAGCGCAAGCTCAGGGTATACGCTGCCCAGCAGCGCGCCCGCGCAGGCCACATAGCTGGTGCCCCAGGCGTTGCGCAGCCCCTCGCCCACGGGACGCTTGCGCTCATAATCCGAAATGGAGTCGCCGATGAACAGCACGGTGTCGTTCTTCTGAAACAGCATGGTATTACGTCCTTCCTGCATGAAAAACACGCCGTATATAGGCGTGTTCAGGCTGTCGAAAAAGACTTTTCGACAGCCTGCCGATGAAAGTCAGCTGAAGCAGACTTTCATCGGGACGTCATTTTCTTGTGAGCCTGCGGCTCACGGGCAGAAAATGACATAGGAAGCAGCCTGACGGCTGCTCCTCGCGCCGTACACGCCGCCGCTGCGGATTACATTATGAAGGGGCTGCGGCCCCTTCATACATCCCAAGAGCTTTAACGAGGCTATTTTGACAGACTGAATACGCCGTATATAGGCGTGTTATGCTTGTGAAAGAGCAAAGGTAACTTGAGCAGCGATGTATACGGTTATTCGTCGCTGAGCTCATCCAGAATATCGCCGTCGGAATCGAAATTGGTTTTGACCACCTCGATCAGCTGCTCCATCAGCTCCTGCTCCACCGGCTCAAATTCCTCGATTTCCTCGCCGTCCTCATCCACGCTCTCGGTCACCTTCATCACATAGAACATGACCTCGTCCAGATTGGGGTTGGGCTCCTCGATGTCGTCGCTGAGCAGCACATATTCTTCGCCGTTGTAGAAAAAGTAGCGGTTTACGCGCAGAATCAGGCGGTTGCCTTCCTCATCTACGCCCTCTACGATGTCCAGACGTTCTTCTTCAGACATGGGTTTTGCTCCCTTCTTATCTTAGTGGTCGATGCGGTCGCAATCGGGCACGCGCTCCAATTCGCCCACATGCGGGCAATCCAGGCGCGGATTCAGCCCAGCAGGGCGGGCCACATAGCGCACGGCGTTGCGGATGACGGTGCGTACATACTCGTTTTCGTTGTAGGTGGGGTAGGTCTCGTGGCCGGGCTGGAAGTAGAATACCTTGCCGTAGCCGCGGCGCCATACGCAGCCGCAGCGGAAGATCTGGCCGGACTGGAACCACGCGGACAGCACCAGCTCGTCCGGGGTGGGCACGTCAAAGTGCTCGCCGTACATTTCCTCATGCTTTACCTCAAAGTAGGCGGGCAGCCCCTTGGCGATGGGATGCACGGGGTCGATGACGAAGACGCGCTCACGCTCGCCCACCTCGTTCCAGGTAAGGGAGCAGGTGGTGCCCATCAGGCGCATAAAGGGCTTGGACTTGTGGCCGGAGTGCAGCACGATCAGGCCCATGCCGGAGAGCACGTGCATCTGCACCCGCTTGGCTACCTCGTCGGGCACCAGATGGTGGCGTACATGGCCCCACCATACCAGCACATCAGTATCGGCCAGCACTTCCTCGGTCAGGCCGCACTCGGGATCATCCAGCGTGGCGGTGCGAACGGTGACGTCCTCGCATTCCAGCATGCGCTTGATAGCCATGTGCAGGCCGTCCGGGTATACGGCGGCGGTGCGGGGATCGTTTTTTTCATGATAGAATTCATTCCATACGGTTACGCGGATCATGGCAATCTGCCTCCTTCATCGCATTACGTATACCTATTATAGCAGATCTTGCGCAAAAGCACGATACATTTTGCGCTAATTAAGGGACAAAAAGCGCTCAATCCGCGCGACAGCCCGGCGGGCGGCCAGACAAACCAAAATTTCCATTTTTCGGGATGAAAACCCGCCGGTTCGCCGTCTTTATAGATGAAGACCAATCCGAAGGGATGCGAAACCCATGAAGAGCAGGCGCTTTCTTTCCGCGCTTTTGTGCGCTGTGCTGGCGCTCACCCTGCTGACCCCTGCGGCGCTGGCCAATTCCTGGGGGCTGAAAAGCGGGATGATACTAAACGCTGTATCCAAAACCCATGATTACGATGAATACACCGCCCTGGCGCAATTGAAGCTGCCGGACGGCGAGGTGGCTGTGATGGCCAGCCGGTATCATGCCGTGCTGCTGTATGCCTACCGTGATGAAAACGGCAAATTGCAGATGGATGCGTATCACACCGCCGTCAAGCAGCCTGACGAAAAGGACTATAAAAAGGTCAAGCTGCAGGCCGAAAGTCCCGGCTTTGTGCTCAAATACAGCGATATGGAGCTGCATTTCTTCCCGTGGGTCGGCTACAACCGGCGGACGTACTCCCTGCAGAGCGGCAAGATCGGGAAATTGACCCTGCAGCCAGGGGGCGTAAACAGCGAGTCAACCGGCTGGCTGACGTGCAGCGATGGTGAAAATACCGTCGATTGGTTTGTCGCGGACGAGGGCGTTCTCACCCTCACGCAGCTGAACCTGCGCCTGTTCCCGCGCACGATGGAGGAGCTGGGCGCCATCATGGAGCTGAAAAGCATCGTTGCCCCGCAGTGCGAAATCTTTGGCTTGGGCGATGGCGAGGAGGTGCCCGGCGATGCGGGCGCATCCACCGTGCCGGTATATAGCGCGCCCAGCGAAAGCAGCGTGCGCTTTGCCAAGGGCAAGGCCAGCGTCAACCTGCGCGCGCCCGTTAAGTTTTATGGCTTAAGCCGGGACGAAAGCTGGATGCTGGTTGAATATGAGGTCAGCGATCGAACCAGCCGCTTTGGCTATGTCAAGCGCAGCGAACTGCCGTGCAGCATGGCGCAAACGCAAACCATGATCTTTTCCAGCATCGATATGCCGGTGACAATCACGAAGGATACCTATCTGACGGACGATCCCAACGTATCCCAGTATCACCAGATGACCCTCAAGGCAGGCGACGGCGTGCGGCTGCTTGGGCTGCAGGGCGCATTCTACGCCTATATCGAAACCACCCTGGGCGGCAAGACGGTGCGCGGCTTTGTGCCATCCGCCTGCGTGCGCTATCCCTTGCCCACCGAGGAAGCGCCTGAGATCGCCGCCCGGCTGGTGGGCGATTGGGAAAGCAATGGCGGCGGCGAGGTGCTGGGCATTTATACCGCCTTTCTGACGGATGGGCGCATGCTGACGGACTGGCTGCCGCAGGCAAAAAAGGAAACGCTTTCAGCGCAGGAGCGCAGCCTGTACGGCGTGCCGTCATGGAGAACCTATCAGGTGTACAAATCCACCGAGCGTGAGCGCGCGGGCTTCCGGGGCGAATATGCGTATATTCTGGTGCTTCGCAGCCTTGCGGGCTATATTACCAATTTCTACGCGCTGGACTTTGATACGGACGAGGCTGGCCGCGAGACGTTTGGCCTGTACTTTGGCGAGGGCGGCGGCAACTACGCGCGCTATGAAGGCGGCGCAAGCCAATAAGCCGACAATTACCGCCAGGCAAAGGCTTAACCAAAGGAGGAGGATTTTGATGAGAAGCGGGCGCGTGATTTCCATCATCGTGTGCGCAGTCCTGCTTTTTTCCCTGCCCGTGCCCGCCGCGCTGGCGGATAACGTGTGGAACCTGCCAGGCGGTATGCTGCTCAGGGTCGTGCGGGAGAATGAGCGCTACAACGGCTATTCTGCCCTGACCTATCTGAAAATTCAGGACAGCGCGGCGGCTGTAATGGCCAATCGCGAGCACGCGCTGCTGCTGTTTGCCTGCAAGGAAAATGGCAAAACCGTGCTGCTGGAATGCCATGCCGCCGTTCGGCAGCCGGGCGAAACGGACTACAAAAAAGTCCAGCTTGTGGGAAACGGCGACGGCTATATGTTGTGCTATCCGGGAACAACGCTGCACATTGCGCGCCAGGGTACGCGGTTCTATCTGGACAGCGTGTATCTGGATGCCCTGACCATGCTGCCCTTTGAGCGCAACGGCAAGGCCGGATGGTATCTGTGCAATGACGGCAGCGCGGCGCTCAGCTGGCATCCCGGCCAAAGCGATACGGAGCCTTTACCTTTTGAGCAGGTGAACCTGCGTTTCTTCCCGCGCACGCTGGCCGACATTGCCGTGCTTCAGGCGCTGGATGACGCGCAAGTGCCCGCATTGCCCGGCGGCGAAAGCATCAGCCTGCCTGCGGCAGGGGAGCTTGCCCCGGTATACAGCGCGCCAGGCGACGGCAGCGTGCGCTTTGCGGACGGCAAGGCCAGCGTTGATCTGCGCAGCCCCTTTACGCTGCTGGGCTTCACGCCGGACGGCGAATGGGCGCTGATATCCTATGAGATCAGCGCGCAGGCCAGCCGCATCGGCTATATAAACGGTGAGCTATTGGACGGCCTTTCCCAGCGGAGCACGCTCTCGCTGGCCAGCCTGCCCGTCTTGGTCACGCAGGATACCTATCTGACCGACGATCCGGACGTATCGCAGGCCGCGCGGATGCAGTTGAAGGCTGGCGATTCAGCAACGCTGCTGGCGCTGCATGGCCCATGGTACGCCTATGTGGAAACCATGCTGGAGGGTCAGGCTGTACGCGGCTTTGTGCCCCGCGCCTGCCTGCGCTGCCCGGCGCTTACCGAGGAAGCTCCCGAGGCGGCGGCACGGTTGGTGGGCGAATGGGAATTTATCGGCGGCGGCGAAATGCTGGGGGATTATGTCAATTTCCAATCAGACGGGCGCGCTGCGGCCAACTGGGTGCCGCCAGCAGAGATGGAGAAGCTTTCGGATGCAGAGCGCGAGGAATACGGCGAGCCGGGATGGGCGACCTATCAGGTTTATCAATGCACCGAGCGTGAAACCGCCAATTATTGGAGCGGGTGCGAGTATATCCTGGTTATTCGCAACGATGCGGGCTACATCGTAGGCCTCTATGGGCTGATATTCAATACTGCCGAGGATGGCCGCGAGTCCTTTGCCCTTTACTTTGGCGAGGGCGGAGGCAACTACGCGCGCTATGATGGCGGCACAAGTCAATAAGCTGAAAATCGTTATTAGGCAAAGGTTCAATTAAAGGAGGATTTTCATGAAAAGCAGACGGTTCATTTCTATTTTCCTGTGCGTGACGCTGCTGCTGACCCTGCCTGCGCCCGCCGCGCTGGCCAACGGCTGGGGGCTCAAGCGCGGACTGATGCTCAATGCCGTATCCAAAACCCATGATTACGATGAATACTCTGCGCTGGCGCAGCTCAAGGTGCAGGACGGCGAGGTGGCCGTGATGGCCAGCCGTTACCATGCGGTGCTGCTGTTTGCCTATGAATTTAACGGCAAAGCGCGCCTGGACGCCTATCATACCGCCGTTTTGCAGCCCGATGAAAAGGGCTATAACAAGGTAAAGCTGCAGCGCAGGGATCCCGGCTTTGTGCTCAAATACAGCGATATGGAGTTTTACTTTACGCCGCTGCTGAGCAACGAGATGCTGACCTACGTGCTGGAGTCCGGCGCCCTTGGCAGCCTGACCCTGCAGGCGGGCGGCGAAAACAGCGAGCTGACCAGCTATCTGACGGTCAGCGACGGCAAAAACAGCGTGAAGTGGTACGGCTGGCAGCACGCCACGCCCTCCCTGGCGGAATTCAACCTGCGCCTGTTCCCGCGCACGATGGATGAGCTGGGCGCAATGCGCGAGCTGATCCATGTGGTTGCGCCGCAGTTTGTGGACTATGAGCTGTATTCAGCCGATGAGATGCCCGGCGACGCAGGCGCGGCCACCGTGCCGGTGTACAGCGCGCCAGGCGACGGCAGCGTGCGCTTTGCCAAGGGCAAGGCCAGCGTCAACCTGCGCGAGCCGGCCAAGTTCTATGGCTTTACGCAGGATGGCAATTGGGCGCTGGTCGAATACACGGTCAGCGGCCGCACCAGCCGCTTTGGCTATGTCAGGCGCAGCGAGCTGCCCAGCAGCGTGACCTGGAAATATAACATTTCCAGCATCGATATGCCGGTGACGGTCACGCAGGATACCTTCCTGACGGACGATCCCAACGTATCCCAGTATCGGCAGATGACGCTGAAGGCGGGCGGCAGCGTGCGGCTGCTGGCGCTGTATGGCGCATGGTACGCCTATGTGGAAACCACGCTGGAGGGCAAAACCGTGCGCGGCTTTGTGCCCCGCGCCTGCCTGCGCTGCCCCCTGCCCACCGAGGAGGACCCCGAGGTGGCGCAGTGGCTGCTGGGAGAGTGGCAATGCAGCGGCGGCGGCGAGATGCTGGGGGACTATGTCACCTTCCAGCCGGACGCGCGCGCCGCGACCAGCGGTCTGCCGCTGGAGAGAATGAAGACGCTTTCGCCCCAGGAGCGCGAGGAATACGGCGAGCCTGTATGGGAAGGCTATCAGGTTTACAAATCCACCGCGCGCGAGCGTGCGAACTTCTGGAACGAGTGCGCGCATATCCTGGTCTTCCGCGATGACACCGGGTATATCAGCGGCTTCTACGGGCTGATGCTTGATACGGACGAGGAGGGGCGCGAGGCGTTCTCCGTCCTGTTCGGCGAGGGCGGAGGCGGATACACGCGCTATGACGGCGACGGCGGCGAGGGCGTGAACGGCTGAAAACGCCGATGCGAGAATAAAACAGCTTTTGATCAACGGAGTTGCCCGGATGGCCCTTCATCCGGACAACTCTTTGTTTTTTCCTTTGTTTGCAGCATTGAAAACAAGCGCAAAAAATGTTACAATTCAACCGAGCAAACTGGGAGGTGGACTGTTATGGGTCTGCAATTTGACGCGAAAACCGGCCTGCCGTTGCAATTGTACTGCGGCGCGTGGGAAAAGCCCGCGGGGCACCTGCAGGGCATCGCCATGGATGATGAAGGCCGCTATATGTATTATTCCTTTACCGACCGGCTGATCAAGGCTGATATGCGCACGGGCGAGATTGTCGGCTCCGTCACCGGCCTGCTGGCGGGCGGCATTTATGGCGGCGGCGCGCATATGGGGTGCCTGGCCTACCATGACGGCAAGGTATACGGCTCTCTGGAATACAAGGCCGCCGAAAAATTTTATGTGGCGGTGTTTGACTGCGCGGCCATCACCCGCATGGATATGGACTATAAAACCCCCGGCGTGATGACCACCATGTATATGGACGAGGTGGTGCGCGATTATGTGTGCGAGCTGTCCGCGGGCGAGCATAACAACGCGCCGGATTCCATGGGGCACCGCTTCGGCTGCTCGGGCATCGACGGCATTACCTTCGGCCCCGTGCCCGGCGAGGCGGACAAGGGCGTGCGCATGCTGCTGTCCTATGGCATTTACGGCAATACCGCGCGGCAGGATAACGATTATCAGGTGGTGCTGGCCTTTGATCCCAAGGACTTCGCCGCCGAGCCCTTTGACCAGAACCATCCGCACACCGTCGGCCCGCGGCTGGATCGCAAGCTCTTTGTCTACACCGGCAACACCACCTATGGCGTGCAGAACCTGGAATACGACCGCGATACCGGCGATTACTGGATGATCGTGTACGAGGGCAAAAAGCCGCAGTTTCCCAACGGCCCGGTCTATCTGGTGGACGGCGCGGTCGCGCCCGTGTGGCAGACGCTGCGGCTGGGGGACGATCCCGAATATGCCGGCATGCGCGGCGAGGTGCTTGCCCTCAGGCACGCGGGCGTGCTGCATGAGGCAAGCGGCGTGTGGTACCTGCCCAACCGCCCCGATAAGGCCGATACGGGCTTTATCTCCCTGGGGGAGGATACCTTCTATGCCGCCACCAATGCCAAGGTGGAGGATAAGCAGACGGGCACCGTGCGTCTGCTGCATCTTAATCGTCAGGATTACAGCTTTGCCCCTGTCAATGGTATTGAAAATTAAAGGGCGGCATGATATAATCCGATGTGTAAATCGGTGAAGCATATATCCCGGATTGCCGGGATGGAAAGACGAGGAACCCGAATGCGTCATCGCAGCGCAAAGCTGTTGGCTTTGCTATTATGCATACTGCTTGCCTGTTCGGTGCTGGGCGGCTGCGCCCAGGCTGAGCCGCAAAAATACAGCACGTCATTTTTTGATGTGTTCGACACGGTAACCACCATCATCGGCTATGCCGACAGCCAGGAGACCTTCGATCGCGTGGTCGGTGAGGCGCGGCAGCAGTTTGTGCGCTATCATCAGGTGTTTGATGGGTACAACGCCTATGACGGCGTGCATAACCTCTACTATGTAAACCAGAACGCCGCAAGCGGCCCTGTGCCCGCCGAGCCGGAGCTGATGACATTGCTTGCCTGGATCCGCGATTTGCAGCCCTCGCTGGAGGGCCGCGTCAACGTGGCCATGGGCGCGGTGCTGCGCCTGTGGCATGACGCGCGCGAGGCGGGCGTGGCCCTGCCCGATGAGGCGGCGCTGCGCGAGGCCGCGGGACATGTGGATATGAGCCAGGTGATCCTGGATGAGCAGGCGGGCACGGTGTACTTTGCCGATCCTGAATTGTCGCTGGATCTGGGCGCGGTGGCCAAGGGCTACACCGCCGAGCGTGTGGCGCAGTGGATGCTGGACAGCGACATGCCTTCCTTTATTATCAGCGCGGGCGGCAATGTGCGCTGCGGCCAAAAGCCGCTGGATGGCCGCGCCCGCTGGGGCGTCAGCATTCAGGATCCCGGCCCCGCCGACGGCCTGCCCGGCACGGGCTATATGGACGTGCTGTACTTGACCAACCTGTCCGTCGTTACCAGCGGCGATTATCAGCGCTATTACACGGTGGACGGCGTGCGGTATCATCATCTGATCGATCCCGATACGCTGTATCCCGGCCAGTACATGCGTGCCGTCACCATCGTTACCCAGGATTCCGGCCTGGCCGACGCGCTGAGCACCGCGGTGTTCCTGATGCCCTACGAGCAGGGACGCGCCTTTGTGGAAGCGCTGGACGGCGTGGAAGCCTATTGGGTGCTGCTGGACGGCAGCGTGCAGTGCACCGATGGCCTGCGCGCCATGCTGGCCTCGCAGGGCGCATCCTCCAGGGATTAAGGGGGGCGCGGATGAATTTATACCTATTAGAAGACCTGCCGCCGCTTTCGCAGGATACCGCCGTGTGCCTGGGCACCTTCGATGGGGTGCATCTGGGGCATCAGGTGCTGGCACGGCAAACCGTGCAGGCCGCCCGGCAGGAGGGGCTGATCCCCTGCGCGTATACCTTTGACGTCCCGCCCGCCAGCGTGCTGGGCGCGGGCAAGGAGGATATCCTGACGGATATCCATCAAAAGGCTGCGCTGCTGGGCGCATGCGGCATCGACACGGTGGTGTACAGCCGCTTTAACCGCCATGTGGCGCAGGAAAGCGCCGAAGAATTCTTTGACCTGCTGCGCACGCGCCTGCGCGCACGGCATATCGTCATCGGCTTTCATTATCATTTCGGCCAGTTCGCCCGGGGCGACGCGGCCTTAATGCAATCCCTCTGCGATGCTGCGGGCGTTCGCCTGACGGTGGTGCCGCCCGTGCGCACGGCGGAGGGAGAATTGGTGTCCAGCACGGCCATTCGCGCGCGCCTGCGCGCGGGGGATCGCCTGGGCGCCCAATCAATGCTCAATCGCACCCTCACCGAGGGGGAAGAACGATTGCTTGGAGGAAGAGAAGCATGAACAAGAAACTGCCTGCCTGGATTGTGCTGACGGTGATCTGCCTGGTGGCCGCGCTGGCCCTGGCCTTCACCTACAACGGCACCAAGGATCGCATCGCCCAGCAGGAAGAAGCCAAGACCGTGGCCGTGCGCCAGGCGCTGCTGCCTGCCGCCGCCAGCTTTGAGGCGGTGGACGGCTCCGAGGTGTACCGCGGCGTGGACGCCAACGGCGCCGCCGTGGGCTATGTGACGGTCAATACCGTCAAGGGCTTTGGCGGCGATGTGGAAATCAGCGTGGCTGTCGATCCTGAAGGCGTCATTCAGGGCATCAGCGTCGGCGGCGCAAACTTCAAGGAAACCGCGGGTCTGGGCGCCAAGTCCAAGGAGCCTGCCTTTATCGAGCAGTTTGCCGGCAAAACCGCGCCCGTGGCGCTGAAGAAGAACGGCGGCGAAATCGACGCGATTACTGCCGCTACCATCACGTCCAGCGCCGTTGTGCGCGGCGTGAACGATGCTGTGACCATGCTGGCCGAAAAGGCGGGCTTCACCATTCAGCAGGCCGCCTCTGCCGTGGAGGAAAAGGGCAACGGCCGCTATGCCACCGAGAAGCAGGGCTTCGCAGGCCCCGTGTATGTGGAGCTGGCGCTGGACGGCGAGGGCAAGATCACTGAGATCGCCATCGGCGACGATCGCTTCAGCGAGACCAGCGGCTTTGGCGCGAAGGCTCGCGAGGAGGCCTTCTACGGCCAGTACATCGGCAAGACCGGTCAGCTGACCCTGGGTCAGGATATCGACGCGGTCTCCGGCGCGACCATCACCAGCACCGCCGTCAACGATGCGGTCAACCTGATCCTGCTGTATGTCAACGATCCTGCCGCGTATGCTGCCCAGCAGAGCGCCGAGCCCGTCAACGTGGGCATTCCCGAGGGCGCGCAGGCGTATACTGCTCAGGCCAAGGGTCTGACCGGCACCTTCCCCGTGTCCATCTCCGTGGATGAGCAGGGCATGGTCAGCGGCATTGCGGTGGAGGATTCCGAATCCGCCAACGACGCGGCCTTTGTGCAGCGCGTGCAGAACGATACCGCTTTCCTCAGCCAGTTCATCGGCCAGGCCGCGCCCTTTGACGAGGCGGCCATCGATACCGTGACCGGCGCGACGGTGAGCAGCAAGGCTGTGATTGCCGCCGTGAACCAGGCCTACAATGCGGCCATGGGCATTGCCGAGCCGACCGCCGCGCCCACGGCGGAGCCGACCGAGGTTCCCACTCAGTCCACTGTGGCCGAGCCTGCCGAGGGCACCGTGGTGTCCGCGCAGGGCAAGGGCCTGACGGGCGAGTTCCCTGTGAATGTGACTGTGGACGAAAGCAACGCCATCGTGAAGGTGGAGCTGGGCGACAGCAGCACCGACACGGATGCGAGCTTCCTGAACATGGTTAAGACCGACGCGAATTATCTCAATCAGTTTGTCGGCAAGACCGCGCCCGTGGACGAAGCGTCCATCGACGTGGTAGCCGGTGCGACCGTGAGCAGCAAGGCGGTTGTTGCGGCTGTGAACGCCGCTTGTGAGAATCTGCCCAAGGCTGAGCCCGCCGCCGAAGAAGCGACCGGCACTGTGCTGACCGCGCAGGGCAAGGGTCTGACGGGCGAGTTCCCGGTGAATGTGACCGTGGACGAAAGCAACGCCATCGTGAAGGTGGAGCTGGGCGAGAGCAGCACCGACACGGATGCGAGCTTCCTGAACATGGTTAAGACCGACGCGAATTATCTCAATCAGTTTGTCGGCAAGACCGCGCCCGTGGACGAAGCGTCCATCGACGTGGTAGCCGGTGCGACCGTGAGCAGCAAGGCGGTTGTTGCCGCTGTCAATGCCGCCTTCGCCAGCCAGGGGGAGTAAGCCATGTATGAGGTACTTGAGAATATTCTGACGCAGGTTACCCAGTACAGCATCATGATTCTGGAGGTTGTGGGCGTGGTCGTCATCATGGCCACGGCTGTGCGCTGCATGATCGCGGGGATCAAGCGCAACCACATCGTGCCGCTGATGCTGGGCAAGGGCATCGCCCTGGCGCTGGAATTTATGCTGGCCAGCGAGGTGCTGCGCACCGTGGTAAGCCCGGACACCAAGGATCTCATCGCCGTGGGCGTTACCGTGCTGCTGCGCGGCGCGATGACCGTGCTGATCCACTGGGAAAGCAAAAACGAGGAGTCCCATGAGGCCAGGCACGCCAATTCCGAGCAGGAGGCTGCATGCGCAAAAAAGAAATCCTGATTGTGGCGGGAATCCTCCTGCTGGCGGTGGTAAGCCTGGCGGCTTATCGCCTGCTGGGCAGGGGGAAGACCGCGACAGGCAAGATAAACGTCTATGTAAACGGCGCGCTCTACGCCAGCGAACCCCTGCGACCCGGACAGACCCTGACCGTGACGCAGCAGGACGGCAGCACCAATGTGATCCGCATGACGGAGGGAGGCTTCTATATGGAATCCTCCACCTGCCATAACCAGCTGTGCGTGCAGCAGGGTGAGGTCACGCGGGATAACTGGAGCAGGCGCGCGCTGGGCGCGCACATCCTGTGCCTGCCCAACCGCGTGGACGCGGAGCTGGAGGTGGAGGCGGCAGCCTCCCCGGTGGAGGCGCCGGACGCATAGACATCCCGGTTTACCCAACAAGCAAGGCAGAAAGAACCATTAAATAAAAGGTGGGATCGCAGTTGAAAGCAACATTCCGCGGGGGCGTACACCCGGCGCACGGCAGCAAGGCCCAGACCCAGGGCCTGGCCACGCGCAGCTTTGTTTCCGATACGGTGCGCATCATCATGAACATGAACATCGGCGCGCCGTCCCAGCCCTGCGTAGCCAAGGGCGACCATGTGAAAATCGGCCAGGTCATCGGCGAGCCGGTGGGCTTCCTGGGCCTGCCGGTGCATGCCAGCGTGTCGGGCGAGGTGGTATCGGTGGAGCCGATTCCCTACCTGTCCGAGCAGCCGGCCATGTGCGTAACCATTCATAACGATTTTGCGGACGAGTGGGTGGAGCTTCATCCCCTGGGCAGCGTGGAAACCGTGGATCCCGCGCTGATCATCCCCGCCATCAAGAACGCAGGCATCTGCGGCCTGGGCGGCGCGTCCTTCCCCACGCACGTAAAGCTGTCCATTAAGCCCGAGCAGAAGTGCGATTGCATCATCGCCAACGGCGCCGAGTGCGAAACGCACCTGACCTGCGACCATCGCCTGATGCTGGAAAACCCCGTCCGCGTGGTGGACGGCCTGCGCGCCGCCATGCGCGCCATCAATGTGAAGGAAGGCATCATTGCCATCGAGGATAACAAGCCCGATGCGATCGAGGCCATGCGCAAGGCATGCCAGGGCCGCGAGGGCGTGCGCGTGCAGGTGCTGAAAACCAAGTACCCCCAGGGCGGCGAAAAGCAGCTGATTGAGGCCGTGACCGGCCGTCAGGTGCCCAGCGGCGGCCTGCCCATCCAGGCGGGCGTGATCGTGATGAACGTGGCCACCTGCGCGGCGGTTGCCGACGCTGTGATCGACGGCAAGCCCCTGGTGGAGCGCATTGTCACCGTAACCGGCGCTGTGCGTGAGCCTGCCAACCTGCGCCTGCGCATCGGCACCATCACCGAGGATATCATCGGCGAGTGCGGCGGCTTCAGCGGAGACGTGGGCAAGGTGATCTTCGGCGGCGCGATGACGGGCATGTGCGCGCCCAACACCTCCATCCCCATCGCCAAGGCCACCGGCGGCATTCTGGTGCTGGATAAGCAGGACGCTGCCAGCGTGGAGGAAGGCCCCTGCCTGCGCTGCGGCAAGTGCGTGGAGGTGTGCCCCATCGGGCTGCACCCGCTCAAGATCAAGATCGCCGCGGACGCCGATCGCATCGACGAATGCAAGCGGTTGCATGTGCTGGATTGCACGCTGTGCGGCAGCTGCTCCTTCATCTGCCCTGCGCACCGCTGGCTGACCGCCTCGTTCAAGGTGGCTAAACAGAAGCTCGCCACTCAGGCGAAAAAAGGAGGCAGCGGAAAATGAGCCTGATTCTCTCTCCCGCCCCGCACGTGCGCACCAAAAATACCACGCAGCGGCTGATGCTTAACGTTGTGATTTCGCTTCTGCCCTGCGCTGCGGCGGGTATCTATTACTTTGGCCTGCGCGCGGCGATTGTGCTGGCCGTGTCGGTGGTTTCCGCCGTGCTGGCGGAGCTGGTGTGGCAGAAGCTTGCCCATCAGACTGTGCGCATCAACGACTTTTCCGCCGTGGTCACGGGCCTGCTGCTGGGCCTGTGCATCACCCCCTCCGCCCCCTGGTGGATGGTGATGATCGGCGCGTTCTTTGCCATCATCGTGGTCAAGCAGCTCTTCGGCGGCATTGGCGATAATTTCCTCAACCCTGCCCTCACGGCCCGTGCCGTGCTGCTGGCCTCCTGGCCCGCGCTGATGACCACCCACTGCACGCCCTTTGACGCTGTGACCAGTGCCACGCCCCTGATGACGGGCGAGGCCAGCACCATGCAGCTGCTGCTGGGCGATGTGCCTGGCGCCATTGGCGAAACCTGCAAGGTGGCGATCCTGCTGGGCTTTGTGTACCTGCTGGTTACGCAGACCATCCGCTGGGAAATTCCCGTGTTCACCGTGGCCGCGGCCGCGCTGCTCAGCTGGGCGCTGGGCCTGGATCCCCTGACCACCGTGCTGTCCGGCGGCCTGCTCTTTGGCGCGGTGTATATGGCCACTGACTATGTGACCAGCCCGCTCAACCGCTGGGCGCAGATCGTCTATGCCATCGGCATCGGTGTGATCGTGGTCATTATCCGCAAGTTCGGCGCGTATCCCGAAGGCGTTACCTACGCCATCCTGCTGATGAACATTGCCGCGCCGCTGCTGGATCGCGTGATGCCCCAGAAGATTTACGGCTGCCGCAAGGCCCGGAAGGAGGCCAAATAAACCATGAGCAATGAAAAACGCGGCCTGGGCCGCATCTTTATGAACGGCGTGCTGACGGAAAACCCCACCTTCCGTCTGGTGCTGGGCACCTGCCCCACGCTGGCCGTTACCACCAGCGCCATCAACGGCCTGGGCATGGGCGCGGCAGCCACCTTTGTGCTGCTGGGCAGCAACATGGCCATCTCCGCCCTGCGCAAGGTGATCCCCGATAAGGTGCGCATCCCCGCCTTTATCGTCATCATCTGCACCTTCGTTACCATCATTCAGCTGCTGATGCAGGCCTTCCTGCCCTCCCTGTATGAGAGCCTGGGCATCTTCATTCCCCTGATCGTGGTAAACTGCATCATCCTGGCGCGCGCCGAGGCCTTTGCCAGCAAGAATCCCGTGCTGGATTCCGCGGTGGACGGCCTGGGCATGGGCGCGGGCTTCACGCTGGCGCTGACGCTGATCGGCTCCATCCGTGAGCTTGTCGGCAACGGCTCCATCTTCGGCATCAGTCTGCTGGGCGCGTCCTATCAGCCCATGCTGCTGATCATCCTGCCTGCCGGCGGCTTCCTGGTGTTTGGGTCGCTGCTTGGCATCATCAATGCCATCGGCAACAAGCGTAAGAAGGGGGCGAAGGCATGAATATCTGGCTGTTCCTGATCAGCTGTGTGCTGACCAACAACTTTATCTTCAGCAAGTTCCTGGGCTGCTGCCCCTTCCTGGGCGTATCCAGCAAGGTGGAAACGGCCGCCAGCATGGGCATCGCCGTCACGTTCGTAATGACCCTGGCCTCGCTGTTTGCCTATATGGTAAACGCCTGGATCCTGGTGCCCCTGCACCTGGAATATATGCAGACCATCGCCTTCATCCTGGTAATTGCCTCGCTTGTGCAGTTTGTGGAAATGTTCCTCAAAAAGTCCATGCCGGCGATTTACTCGGCGCTGGGGATCTATCTGCCCCTGATCACCACCAACTGCGCGGTGCTGGGCGTGGCTACCCTGAACGTGACCAACCAGTACAATATGCTCTACAGCGTGCTTAACGGCACCTTCTCGGCGCTGGGCTTCCTGCTGGCGATCGTGCTGATGGCCGGCGTGCGTGAGCGCCTGGAGAGCAGCAAGATTCCCGCCTGCATGAAGGGCTTCCCCATCAGCCTGGTATCCGCCGGTTTGATGGCCATCGCCTTCATGGGCTTCAGCGGCTTGGTGTAAGGAGGAAAAACGACTATGGCAATTCTTTACGCCGGATTGGTGCTGGGCGGTATCGGATTGGTCTTTGGCCTGATCCTGACCTTTGCCAGCAAGGCTTTCCATGTGGATGTGGATGAGCGCGTGGAGCGGGTTCGTGCCTGCTGCGCGGGCGCGAACTGCGGCGCGTGCGGCTATGCGGGCTGCGACGGCTTTGCTGAAGCCGTGGTGAAGGGCGAAGCGCCGGTGAACGGCTGCAAGCCTGCGGGCGCGGAGGGCGCCAAGAAGATTGCCGCCATCATGGGCGTGGACGCTGGCGCGTCGGAAGAGCGCCAGGTGGCGCGCGTGCGCTGCCAGGGCATCAAGGGCGTGGCCAAGGAGCGCTATACCTACGACGGCTATCGCAGCTGCGCCGTGGCGGCGGGCATCGCGGGCGGCCCCAAGGACTGCCGGTTTGCCTGCATCGGCCTGGGCGATTGCATGGATCACTGCGCCTTTGGTGCGATCACCATGCAGGATGGCGTGGCGCACATCGATGAAGAAAAGTGCACTGCCTGCGGAGCGTGCGTGGAAGCCTGCCCGCGCAGCGTGATTGAGCTGCTGCCCGTATCGCAGAGCGTGATCGTCCGCTGCCGCAACAGCGATGTGGCCCGCGCCGCGCGCGCGGTGTGCATGAAGGCTTGCATTGGCTGCGGCCGCTGCAAGAAGGAGTGCCAGTACGACGCCATCGTGGTGGAAAACGGCTATGCGCGTATTCTGCCCGATAAGTGCGTGCGCTGCGGCAGCTGCGCCGCGGTGTGCCCTTGCAACTGCATCACCATCGAATAAGCGAACAAAATATATTACCGGCTGGTTGGCTGTGCGCCGACCAGCCGTTTTTTTGCACCGATCGTTGCGCTTGACATAGGATGCTTTAGCAATGCGCACTGCGTTGCCAAACCCATCGGAACGGGGGGACGATCTTGCTTGTAGAAATCAACGGGGTATCCAAAACCTATCAGTCTCCCGACAGCGAAATTCATGCGCTGAGGGATATTGCCTTCGGCGTGGCGGAGGGCGAGTTTGTCAGCATCGTGGGGCCGTCCGGCTGCGGCAAATCCACGCTTTTATCCATCATTGCGGGGCTGGACGCGCCCAGCGGCGGCGAGATCCGCGTGGACGGCGAGACGCTGCGCGGGGTCAGCCGCAAGATCGGCTACATGCCGCAAAAGGATCAGCTGTTTCCCTGGCGCAGCATTTGGGATAACGTAACGCTGGGGCTGGAGCTGCAGCGGCAAAGGGACGGCGCGCATCTGCAGCGCGTAAAGGAGCTGCTGGAGCGCTACGGTCTGGGGCAGTTTGCCCAGCGCGCGCCGGGGCAGCTATCCGGCGGCATGCGCCAGCGCTGCGCGCTGATACGCACCCTGGCCACCGATCCCAGAATCCTGCTGCTGGATGAACCGTTTTCCGCCCTGGATTATCAAACGCGCCTGTCGGTATCGGACGATATCCACAATATCATCCGCCGCGAGGGCAAAACGGCGCTGCTGGTGACGCACGATATATCCGAAAGCGTCAGCATGTCCGACCGCGTGGTGGTGCTGTCCGCCCGGCCGGGCCGGGTGAAGGCCATTCATGATCTGAGCGAGCTGCGCGGGCTTACCCCCATGCAGCGGCGCGATCACGCGCTGTTTCATACCTATTTCAACGCAATTTGGAAGGAGCTGGAGCTAAGTGCCTGAGCAAGCGCATACCATAGAGCGCGCGGCCTATCTGCGCCGCCGCAAGCGGCAGAAGCGCTGGGTGCTGCTGGCCCAGCTGGGATTGCTGATCGGCTTTTTCGCGCTGTGGGAAATCGCCGCGCAGCAGGGCTGGATTGATGATTTTATCATGAGCAGCCCATCGCGCATCTGGAAAACGCTGAAAAACCTGTATGCTTCGGGCGAGCTGTTCCGGCATCTGGGCGCGTCGTGCCTGGAAACGGTGATCGGCTTTACCCTGGGCACGCTGGCGGGCACGGTGATTGCCATCCTGCTGTGGTGGAGCCCCATGCTCTCGCGCATTCTGGATCCGTACCTGGTGGTGCTCAACTCTCTGCCCAAGACCGCCCTGGGGCCGGTATTCATCGTGTGGATGGGCGCGGGCCCGGCGTCCATCATCGCCATGACCCTGGCTATATCGCTGATTGTGACGATCCTGGAGGTGCACAACGGCTTCCTGGCCGTGGATCGGGGCAAGCTCAACCTGATGAAAACCCTGGGCGCAAGCCGCGCGCAGACGCTGCTCAAGCTCGTGCTGCCCGCCAACCTGCCCACCTTTGTAAACGCGCTGAAGGTGAACGTGGGGCTGTCCTGGGTGGGCGTGATCATGGGCGAATTTCTGGTGTCCCGCGAGGGACTGGGCTACCTGATTGTCTACGGCTCTCAGGTATTCAAGATGGATCTGGTGATGGCGACGGTGCTGCTGCTTCTGCTGTGCGCCGCGGCCATGTATCAGGGCGTGCTTTTCCTTGAAAAGGCGCTGAAAAAACATTTGGGGGTATCCGCATGAGAAAGACTGTGATCCTGCTGCTTGCTCTGTGCCTGCTGTGCGCCGCCGTGCCCGCGCTGGCCGAAGAACCCGTTCGGGTGCGTGTCAGCGAGGTGACGCACTCGGTGTTCTACGCCCCGCAGTACGCGGCCATGGCGTTGGGCTTTTTTGCCGATGAGGGATTGGAAATCGACCTGATGAACGGCGGCGGCGCGGATAAGGTGATGACCAGCGTGCTCACCGGCGAGGTGGATATCGGCCTGGCCGGGCCCGAGGCGTGCATCTATGTGCTGCTGGAGGGCCGCAAGGACGCGCCCAGGGTGTTTGCCCAATTGACGCAGTGCGACGGCTCCTTCATCGTGGGCAGGCAGGCGGAGGATTTTACCTGGCAGAATTTGCGGGGCAAAACCATCCTCGGCGGCCGCAAGGGCGGCATGCCTGAGATGACGCTGGAATATGTGATGCGCAAAAACGGCGTGATCCCCCATGAGGACGCGACTGTGGATACCTCCGTGCAGTTCAACATGATGGCCGGCGCCTTTGTGGGCGGAGAGGCCGATTATGTGGCGCTGTTTGAGCCCACCGCCACCGAGGTGGAGCTGGCCGGGCAGGGCGTGGTGCTGTGCTCCATCGGCGAGCAGAGCGGCGAAATTCCCTATACCGCCTACTTTGCCGCCCAGAGCTATCTGACTGAAAACGCCGATACCGTGCTGCGCTTCACCCGCGCCATCGCCCGCGGGCAGGAATGGGTTTACGCGCATACCGACCGCGAGCTGGCTGAGGCCATTGTGGGCTATTTCCCCGATACCTCGGTGGAGGTGCTGGAAAAGGTGGCCGCGCGCTATAAGGGCATCCGCGCCTGGAAGGAAACCCCGGATATGAAGCAGGAGGCGCTGGAGCGCCTGGAAACCGTGATGGAGCAGGCGGGCGAGCTGAGCCAGCGCGTCGCCTATGAAGCGCTGGTGGAAAACGAATTTGCCTATCATGTAATGGCTGAAATGGGGCAAAAATAAGACCGGAAAACCCGGAGCGGGCGAAAATGCGCCGCTTCGGGCTTTTTTGACGTTTAAATCAGGCCTGAATTATCGAAAACAACATAGAAACCCTTGACAAATGGTCAAAAAAAGACTATCATATCCGTACACAAAGCGGGGATGCGTTTAGACAATATGAACAAAATCCCTGCGGTGCAGCGGCCATAAATTATGCTGATATCGTGGCCGCGTGAGGTACACTGTCTGATGCCGGGCTCCCCCGGCTGGACGAATAAATATCTTATTAGGAGGCCCCTGTTTTATGAAGAAGCTTCTTGCGCTTGTGCTGGCCGCGTGCCTGCTCATGACCGTCGTGCCCGCCTTTGCCACCGTGGCGGATACGGTTGCCGCCAGTGAAAACCTGACCCATGACGAGCTGGTTGAAAAGGCCAAGGCCGAGGAAGGCACCTTCATCGTGTACGGCAACACCAGCCGCATTTCCACCGCCGCTGAAAACTTCAGCAAGCTCTACGACATCCCCTATGAGTCCAACAACCTCAAGGACGCTGAAATCTACACCAAGCTCGAAAGCGAAATCAAGGGTTCCGCCAAGGGCGCCGACATGGTGATGATTCAGGACGGCGCGCAGCTGACCTACGCCATCGAGGATGGTTGGGTTGTCAACTACGTTCCCGCTTCCGTGAAGGATACCGTGGGCGAAAGCGACCGCAATCCCCTGGTGCACCAGTACATCAACAAGCTGTTCATCTACAACAAGCTGGGCGAAAACGTCCCCGCCATCAAGAACGTGTGGGAGCTGACCGCCCCTGAGATGAAGGGCAACATCATCTTCAAGAACCCCGAAAACGAAACCGTCAACATGAACTTCCTGGTCATGCTGACCAGCGACGCCTGGGCCGAAAAGCTGGCCGCCGCCTACAAGGATTGGAAGGGCGAGGAAATCGATCTGGGCTCCTACAAGAACGCCGGCTATAAGTGGATCGCCGAGTTCCTGAGCAACTGCACCTTCGGTTCCTCCGATACCACCATCGCCGAGGAAGTCAGCCAGGAAACCGCCGCTGGCAAGATCGGCCTGTTCGTGCTGAGCAAGCTGCGCTCCTCCTCCGTGCTGACCGATAACCTGACCGTCGCCCAGTACGACGCCAGCGAAAACGGCTACACCGTGGAGCCCTTCTCCGGCTTCATGTATCCCATGTACGCCATGATCTCCGCCAACGCCACCCGCCCCTACACCGCCATGCTGTTCATTGAATACCTGATGACGCAGGAAGGCTTCCAGCCCTGGGGCAAGAGCATCGGCGCCTACTCCACCAGCACCGCCGTTACCCCCAACGAGGGCGACCTGGACATCACCGTGTGGAAGGACACCCTGGTGATGGAGGATCCCGAGTACATCCTGGACAACTTTGACGATGTAAGCACCTTCGCCATCAAGTACATCCAGAAGTAAACAGACTCCCTGCGGCGGGACGGCAACAGGGCCGTTTCGCCGCATATTCTATTTTTAAGATCAACCAAAGGGGGGGCAATGCCCAACATGGAACGCACCCGAAAATTTCAGCCGCGCAGGCTGATGGGCAGGCTGCGGGCGTATTTTTCCAAGCCCGCCAACGTGATCCTGCTGATCTTCCTGGCGGCGCTGTGCTTGCTTACGCTTTATCCGCTGCTGACCATGCTGCTGGAAACGGTCACGGTACACGCGGGGCGCGAGGCGCGCGCGGTGAAATCGCTGGGGCTTACGACCGGCGATTATACGCTGTATCACTTTAAAAAGCTGCTGTTTACCCTCAACGATGGCGGCGATGCGGGCGTAAAGCTGTCCAACAGCTGGATTCAGTTCTACGGCCCGTTCTTCAACACCCTGGCCGTGTCGCTGACCTCCTCGTTCATCGCCATCCTGTTTGGCGGCACCGTGGCCTTCCTGATCACGCGCACGAACATCAAATACAAAAAGTTTGTATCCGCCGTGTTCGTATTCCCCTACATCATGCCCTCCTGGACGCTGGCGCTGTTCTGGCAGACCTTCTGGAAGAACGTCAACATCGGCACCGGCACCTCCAACGGCATCATGGCGGCGGTGTTTGGCATCTATGCGCCTGAGTGGCTGGTGTACGGCTATTTCCCCATCAGCCTGGTGCTGGGCCTGCACTACGCGCCCTTCGCCTATATCCTCATCGGCGGCATCCTGCGCAATATGGACGCGAACCTGGAGGAGGCCGCAACCATCCTCAAGACCCCGCGCTGGCGCATCATCAGCCGCATCACCATGCCCATTGTAAAGCCGGCCATGCTCTCTACCTTCCTGCTGGTGTTCGCCAGCTCCATGAGCGCCTACGCCGTGCCGGTGTTCCTGGGCTCGCCCGTGCGCTACTATGTGCTGTCCACCAAGATGAAATCGCTGATGGACACCTACAGCGGCCAGGCGTATATCATCGCCGCCGTGATGATTATCTTCGGCGTGGCCATCCTGATGCTCAATCAGCGCGTGACCAACAGCCGCAAGCAGTTTACCACGGTAACGGGCAAGTCCTCGCAGATTTCGCTGATCAACCTGCGCCGCGCCAACCGCCCCATCGCCATCATCCTGGTGGTGCTGCTGCTTCTGGTGGCGGTGCTGCCGCTGCTGACCTTCGCCATGGAATCGGTCATCATCAAGGCGGGCGATTACTCGCTGTCCAACATGACGCTGGACTTCTGGGTGGGGCGCAACCTGGATTATCTGGATCAGGGCGACAGCACGGGCATCCTGTTCTCCGCCAAGGTATGGAAGGCGCTGGGCTACAGCCTGCTGCTGGCCGTCACCTGCTCGGTGGTTGCCGGCACCAGCGGCATCCTGGTGGGCTACGGCGTGGCCAAGCGCCGCGGCAGTCGTCTGGCCTCCTGGGTCAACAGCCTGTCCTTCTTCCCCTATCTGATGCCCTCGCTGGCCTTCGGCGCGATTTACCTGTCCATGTCCTCGCATGTGGCGTGGCTGCGCGGGTTCGCGCTGCTGGCGCTGGTGGGCTCGGTCAAGTACCTGCCCTTCGCCAGCCGCAGCGGCGTAAACGCCATGCTGCAATTGTCCGGCGAAATCGAGGAGGCCGCCCTGATCACGGGCGTGCCGTGGTGGAAGCGCATGGTGCGCGTGATCTTCCCCATCCAGAAATCCAGTTTCCTGTCCGGTTATCTGCTGCCGATGGTATCGTGCATGCGTGAATTGAGCCTGTTCGTGCTGCTGGTGCCCACCAGCAATACGATCCTGACCACCATGCTGATGCAGTACAGCGAAAAGGGCTGGGCGCAGTTTGGCAACGCCATCAACCTGCTGATTATCGTGGTGGTGCTGCTGGTAAACCTGACGGTAAACAAGCTGACGGGCGCGTCAATCGACAAGGGAGTAGGTGGCTGATATGCCTGAAATTATTCTGAAGCACGTAACCAAACGCTTTGGCAAGTTCGTGGCCGTGGACGACCTGAACCTGACCATCGAAAGCAACGCTTTTATTACGCTGCTGGGCCCCTCGGGCTGCGGCAAAACCACCACCCTGCGCATGATCGCGGGCCTGGAAACGCCCACCGAGGGCATGATCAGCATCGACGGCAAGGTGGTGTTCGATGCGGACAAGGGCATTAACCTGCCCCCCAACAAGCGCGATGTGGGCTTCCTGTTCCAGAACTACGCGCTGTGGCCGCACATGACGGTGTATCAGAACATCGCCTTCGGCCTGGAAAACCTCAAGTGGGATAAGAAGCGCATCGACGCGCGCGTCAAGGAGCTGCTGGCCATGCTGCGCATTGAGCAGTTTGAAAAGCGCTATCCCAGCGAGCTGTCCGGCGGCCAGCAGCAGCGCGTGGCCATTGCCCGCACGCTGGCTCCCGGTCCCAAGGTGCTGTTCATGGATGAGCCGCTGTCCAACCTGGACGCCAAGCTGCGCATGGAAATGCGCACCGAGCTTAAGCGCCTGCACCGCGATACGGACTCCACCTTTGTGTATGTTACCCACGATCAGCTGGAGGCCATGACGCTGTCCACCCGCGTCTGCATCATGCAGAACGGCCTGCTGCAGCAGTATGCGCCGCCGCTGGAGATGTACAATAACCCCGCCAATCTGTTTGTGGCTGACTTCATGGGCAACCCCACGATGAACTTCATCGACGGCACCGCCGAGGTGAACGGCGCGACGGCGCAGCTGACCTTCGGTTCGCTGCATGGCGCGTTTACCGCCAAGGAGCCCATCAGCCTGACCGGCAAGGACGTGGTGGTGGGTATCCGCCCCGAGTATATCCGCATCAGCGACGAGGGCGCGCGCCATGCCAACGTGTATTCCACCCTGCCTGCCGGTATGGAAACCACCGTCAAGCTGGATGTGGAGGGCACCATGCTGACCGCCGTGGTCTTTGGCGATGTGGACTATCCTGTGGATTGCCCGGTGAAGTTTGACTTCTCCAAGACGGCGATCCTGTTTGACAAGGCCACGGGCAAGAACATCGCCTGCGGCACGCTGGAGCTGAAATAACCAGGCCCAACCGCCCGGACGGGAGTCTCCCGCCCGGGCTTTTTGCGCGCAATAAAAAGCCATGCCCTGGCAGACAGGCAGGGCATGGCGCTCAAAAGCGGCTGGAAACAGGCTGGCGGCGTTGTGCGCCGCCTGACAATAGCAGAATCCAAGGGAGAGCAAAAAGAGGAAGGCAAAAGGGATGGGCAAATTGCAGGCGAATTTGGAGCGCCTGATTTTAGCATTTTTTCGGCTTTCCTTCGTCTAATATGTTGAAAGGAGTTGGTACGGTGCGCTACGGAAGACAATCGGACAGCCAGTCAGAAATTGAACGGCTCATGGAGCAGTACGGCAGCAGCCTTCTGAGAATGAGCGCCCTTTATCTGAAGGATGCGTCCCTTGCACAGGACGCTGTGCAGGAAACATTTCTCAAGGCATACCGGTGTTTGGAAAATTACCGCGGTGAAAGCTCGGAAAAAACCTGGCTGACGACCATCTGCATCAATACGTGCCGGGATATGCTGAGAACCGCATGGTTTCGTCACCAAAGCCGGGTTCCCATGGAAGCGCTGCCCGAAAGACCTGCCGATTTTGTTTTTCCGGACAACACTGTGCTGACGGAGGTCATGAGGCTGCCTGTCAAATACCGCGAGGTCGTTCTGCTTCGGTATTATGAGGGACTTAAGCTGAAGGAAGTCGCAAGTGCACTGCGCTTAACAAGCAGCAAGGTTCGCACCCGCCTGAACCGGGCGAACGCGATTTTGCAGGAAAGCCTGAAGGAGTGGTATTACGATGAAGAAGCATGAATTTCGAGAGCTTGTCGACCAGAACCTTTCCGGGCTCGTATGGGACGAAGAAAAGCGCCAAACGGTGCTTTACGCCGTCCAGAAGGAGGAAAAACCTGTGAAAAAGTTTACCGCAACCTTTGTGCTCATCGCCGCCGTCATCTGCCTCAGCGTCACCGCTCTGGCGGCTGGGCTGGTGTTTTCCAGCCAGGTGGACGCTTTCAAGCTCGCCGAGAAAGCCGTGACGGATACCTATGGCATTACAGGCTCCATGCTGAGCACGTTCTTTACCCGTACCGCGGAGGAAACGGCGGACGGCGGCGTCACGGTGGCTTATTCCGGCATCGAAGACCTGCGGGCGGTACTGGGAGACTACACGGTTTCTGTCAGAAACGGAAGAGCGGCCGCTGCCTGGAGCCATGAGGGCGAAGACACCTCCGGTCTCTTTGACGCGAAGGCCTGGGGGAAGGAACAGCTGGAGGAAATGTTCCGCGCAGCGGCGAAGGACCGGGACATCAGCGCCTTCGTTGAAAAGGCGGAGTCGCATGCTCAAAAGCAAGAGACGCCCTCCGCCGGCACGGGCGGAATCGGCAAGGGAGACCGGAAAGCCGGCGAAGCAGAAGCCCGCGCCGCGGCAAAGAATTCTTCCTACACCGAGGAAGCGCTGCTTGCGCTGGCTAAGGACGCCGTTGTCAGCGCCTATCAGCTGACCCCCGAACAGTCCAAAATGCTCAAGTTCGCCGTTGAGCTTGAAGACATGACGGACTATACCGACGACTCCATGTATTATCACATGCAGGATGGAAGGCCGGTCTTGACCACCATGATCAGCCTGCAGCAGCAAACGTCCGGCGATCCCCGCGTGTTCCCTCCCTTCACCGAAGGGGACGGCGTCTACTGGGTGAGCGTGAACGTGGAAACCGGCGTGATCGAGGACATTCTGTATGATTCCCTGCTGGGCGGCAACGGCTGATCGGGCACAGCCTCTTCTGGACGCGCCTCCCGCCTTGATCACCTGACGCTTGCAGCCAGTGAGAAAAGGCCGCTGTACAGGGCGGGGAGAATGCTTCGTCCTGCTGCCGACTTGGAGGATGCTCCCGCATTGCGGAGCATCCTCCTTTTGCTGCGCGCAGTCCTATCATGCCCCGGCAGGGGGCGGCATCGGAATGCCCAGCCATACTCAGCCATATTTGGAACAATCCGGAAGGCTGACACGCGCTTAATTGACATTTTACTTGTAAAATGTTATAGTAATTCTACCTGTGCGAAAGGGGGCGAGGGGATGCATAAGCGCTGCGGCATGCTGCTGACGCTGCTTTTGTGCTGCCTGCTTTGCCTGGCTGCACGGGCGGAGGACGCAGAGGAGCCCGTCACCCTCCGCGCGCTGCTGGTGGGCTGCGACGAGTTCCTTTCGCACGAGAACATCGCCCCCTCCGCGGAGATGAACGTGCGCCGCATGGCCAATATGCTGGCTACCGATATCCGCGGATACGCCGCCATTGTCAGCGCTGGTCAAGGCGTAGGCAGCGTGCAGGCGCTGCGCGAGCTGATGCAGCAAACCTTTGCCGAGGCGGATGACAACGATATTTCCCTGGTTTATTTTTGCACGCACGGCCTGTACGACCGCGTTACCTTCCAGCCCCTGCTGGTGCTGTCTGATGGGATCAGCGAGGAAAACCTGACCGCCGATTCCCTGCGCGACGCGCTGGACGCGGTTGCCGGGCAAAAGGTGCTGATTTTGGACGCCTGCAACAGCGGCGCGTTTATTGGCAAGGGCGCGTGGGACGCGCAGCTGCGCAACAGCTTTCAAAGCGCCGATTATCAGGTGCTCACCAGCGCCGGCGCGCGCGAAAACAGCTTTCTCTGGCGCGACCGGGACGGCGTGGGCGGCGGCAGCTACTTTGCCCAGGAGATGTGCGAGGGCCTGCGCTCGCGCGAGTTTGATTATAACGCGGACGGCCAGGTGACGCTGGCGGAGGCCTATCAAGGCTTGCTGGAAAGCCATGGCGCGTCCACGGCGCAGAGTTACCCGCAGCAGTCCGATTTTGCGCTGTACGCGTACGATCCCGACCTGGCCGATACTGCCGAGCGGCCCATCGGCGCGATCACGCTGGATAGCGCCGTGCTGAGCGAAAAAGAGGACACGCTGTATTTCAGCTTTACCGTGCGGCGCGCCGTGCGTGTGCAGTATCAGCTGATTTATTACAAAAACGGCCTGTGGCGCTTTGATACGCCGCAGACCATCGAGGACCCCGAAAACGAAACGGGCGCGCTGACCCCAGGGCGCAAGGAACGCTCGGTTTCCCTGCTGGCAGAGGAGGACGAGCCCTATGGCTATGTGCTGCTGCAATTGGTGGCGCAGGAGGGCCGCCGCGCCATGCTGGCGGGCAGCAGGCTGATTGCCGTGCAGCGCGATACGGGCAACCCGGTGCTGCGCATTCGCTGCGGCGAGAGCTTTGACCCGGCTCAGGGCGAGGAATTAGCCGTGTATGTGGGACACCGCTTCCCATGCAGCCTGACGGTGACGGTGCGCGACGCGCAGGGGCAAACCGTGCGCCGCCTGGCCTACAAGACGCCCTCGCGCCCGCTGGGTCTGGGCAGCGAGGCCAGCCTGTTTTATTGGGATGGCCGGAATGCCGCGGGCGAGCTGGCCGCTGCGGGCGAATATGTAATCGAAGCGTCCTGCATGGTGGATGGGCAGAAATACCTGGTCACCAGCGGTACGGTGCGGATAGGCAAATAAAAATGCCGTTTCGGCGGGGATTTCGGGATGAAACCCCGCCGCTTTCGCGTTTATATAGCGGAAGCCTTTCAAAGGAGCGGTTGAGAATGAAAAGAACGTTTGCCTGCCTGCTGCTGCTTTCGCTGCTGCTGTGCGCCTTGCCTGCGCTGGGCGAGGCCATGGAGCTTCCCGCCAGGGTATGCGAGGACGCGCCGCTGCTGTCCATTGCCATCGTGGATACGGGTGAGGTCGAGCCCGCCACGGAGGATAAAATTCTGCGCGCGGATATCACCGCCGAGGATGGAAGCCTGTACAATCGCTTACCTATCATGCGATTGAAGCGCCGAGCAGCGACGACCCCTTCATCGCCGCATGGCTGGAGGATTTGAACTTTGACGGCTATGCTGATCTTTGCCTTCGGACAGTGATGGGTGCGCGCAACGACCGCACGGCCTTTGCCCTGTGGAATCCCGAGACGGGACGCTTTGACGAGGTGTATACGGAGCCCCTCTATCTGCCGGAAGATCAGGACGATGCCGGCGAAGCCGAGTACAGTTGGCTGAGCAACTATGGGCTGCATCCCGAATCGGGCATGGTGGATTGCTATATGGCGGATGGCGCGGCGGATTACGATTGGACGGTTTACCGCTGGGAAGGCCGACGCCTGTGTCTCATCAGCGTAGCCACGCTGCGCACCCTGTCGGACGGCGATTTCTTGCGGGAGCGCGTCTGGCGGCTGGATGGCAGCTGCCGCTGGGAGCAGACCTGTCCGCTGGCATGGTATTACGCTGAAGCAGCCATATTCGATGAGCGTCAAGAGGCGATACAGGCCGCGCTGATGGGGCAGAATTTTTCCACGGCCAATACGCGCGACCGCGCGGCGCTCTACAGCCTGGACAGCGAGGACTCCGCCGCGCTGACGACGCTGCCCCAGGGCGCGGCGCTGCAGGTGCTCAAGGCCGATTGCGGCCGCGACGGCACCTGGGCGCGCGTGCTGTACGCTCCGGCGGATGCGCCCGCGCAGCTGACCGGCTATGTGCGCATGGCGCAGGTGCAATTGCAGGCGGCGCAATAATCGCAAATCAAAAGACCGGGCTGGTTTCACGCCAGTCCGGTCTCAGGCTGTCGAAAAAACTTTTTCGACAGCCTGCCGATGCAAGTCAGCTAAAGCAGACTTGCATCGGGAACGTCATTTTCTTGTGAGCCTGCGGCTCACGGCCAGAAAATGACAGAGGAAGCAGCCTGACGGCTGCTCCTCGCACCGCGCATGTCGCTGCTGCGGATTATATATGAAGGGGCTGCGGCCCCTTCATGCATCCCAGGAGCTTAAGCGAGACTTTTTTGACAATCTGAGACCGGGCTGGTTTCACGCCAGTCCGGTCTTTTTTGTTGCTTATTATTTCTGTTCGCTATACGCGCGCACCTCAAACACCGTCGCGTCCGGCGCGCCGTTGGTGGACAGGCAGTGCAGGTTTACCTGATCGCACGCGGTCGCATCAAACCGCAGCACGTTCAGGCGCTGATGGTTGCCGCGCACGGGGATGGTTTTAATCACCTTGCCGCCGCGCAGCAGCTCTACATCGTAGTCCTGCATCAGCTCGGCCGGCACGCCGGGGCGCTGCTGCACCTGGCGGTTGGGGCACATGGTCACGCGGATGGGATATTTGAAATCGGAGTGGAACACGAACCGCAATTCGCTTACCTGCTTTTCGCCGTCAAAGGTCATGGTCAGCGTTTCGCCGCCGGGAGCGAAGCCGTCGGACTGCCAGCCGTTAAAGTCCGCGCCGATTTTGCGGGATACGCCGTTGACCACATCCTGCGGGTTGATGCCCGCCTTGCAGGAGGAAGCCGTGAAGCGCGCCGTGCGCGCCAGATCGTCCGCGTCGGTATTGGCAAAGCCGGGCAGGTACCCGCCGTCGCGCAGGATATCCTGCTGCACCTCGCCCACGAAGGGCGCAAGCTCACGGGGCAGGCAATGATGCTGGATGCAGCGCGCCGCCGCCAGACCCACCGCCTCGCCGCCGATGGCGCAGCAGCCGATGATGCGCGTGGAGGCCAAACCCATGCGGCTGGTGCTGATATCGCGGCCCGCCATGAACAGGTTATCGATGTTGCGGGAGTAATAGCTGCGGTAGGGGATGGTATACACGCCCTCGTAGAAGTTGCAGTCGGAGGGCAGCTTATCCTCGTCCAGCAGGCCATGGGGCGCGTGCATATCCACGCACCAGCCGCCGTAGCATACCGCGTCGTCAAAGCGGCGATGCTCCAGAATATCGTTTTCGTTCAGCAGGTAATCGCCCTCCAGACGGCGGCTTTCGCGCATGCCAGGCAGCGCGCCCACCCAATCCAGGGCGTAGTTTTCGGCGTGATGCTGATGCAGCCCCTCCTTGTTGTTCTTGATATGATCCCAGATGCCGTAGGCGTAGGCCATCAGGTCGTCGCGGATCTTCTCATAATCGGGGATGATATCGTCGCCATCGCCCATCAGCTCGCACCACCAATAGCCGTAGTCGATGGCGGCGCTGCTGGTCATGGACGTGCGCTTGTATTCCTCGGGATTGGGGGAGTCGCTCACGTCGATATGATCGCGCATTTCCACGCAGTGGATGCGCTTGGCCAGCTGCTTTTCGGTCAGGTGCTTAGCGAAGGCTGGGGCGGTGAAGGGCACGGGATGGCCCATATTGATGGCGCGCATCAGGATGGTATTGCCCATGCGCTCGTTATTGGCCTTTTCGGGGGCGTGGGGCTCGTGGAACTCGCTGTGCGGCTCACTCCCGGCACGGAAAGCCGCGCCCGCGTAGTAGCCCAGGGTGCCGTTGCCCGTGGCATCCACAAACAGCGGCGCGGTCAGGCGGAAGCGCATTTCGGTGGTTTCCTGCACGCAGTTGATGGCCGTGATGCGGCTGCCTTCGGTTTCGCAATCGTACATCACGGTATTATGGTACAGCGTCAGGCGCTCCTGCTGCTTGGTGGCCTCAAAGAGGATCATATCCCAGATGGAATAGCTGAAATTGTCGTTGCGGGCCTTGTTTTCCAGCATCAGCTCGTACAGGATGCCGCCCTCGGCGTAATCGGGCTGCTTCAGGCTTTGATCCGCGCCCGAAATGTGGATGCGGATCTCGCTGGAGGCGTTGCCGCCCAGCACGGGACGGGCGTTGATCAGAGCGGTGTTTACGCCCTTGCGCGCGCTGGCCAGCGCGGCGCACACGCCTGCCATGCCGCCGCCCACGACGATGACGTCATAATGCGCTTCCTGAAAGCGCTCGGCAGTTCTTTTCATGGTGGTTCCTCTTTTCTTATTGATTCTTTGCGGGGAGACGAGGGAACGAGAGATACGATTCTTTCTTGGAGCCCAAGAAAGAATCAAAGAAGGCTGCGTGTGACGCAAAAGTCAAGTTGATAAAACTGGAAGGCGGCACTGCCGCCCCCCGTGGCAGGGAAAAACTTGAATCGCTCGGTCTGGAGCAAGCTCCGCCCGCGCGCTTCTGCCTTTTTCCCCTATGGTCTGGCTTCGCCAGCCCTGCGCTGATCTGCGATCAGTGTGCCACGGGGGCGATGGCTGCGTGCGGGAATCAGCGGTGATTAATGATAGTTGGGGAGAATGGCCGTCCAAAGCCTTCTCCTTAAGGAGAAGGTTGGCTGCATTTTCCAGCACGCGCAAAGCGCCGCATTTCCCTCATGCGGGTCAGCAGAAGACGCTTCTCGGAAGCCGACTGGCACCCATCCCCTCAGCGATAAAGCGACAGCAAATATTCGCCCACTTCGTAGCAGTAGCGCGCCGTGACGTCGCGCAGCGCCTCGGGCATGTTGGCATTGTTGCGGATTTCGTAGATCAGGTCGGCTTCGCAGCCGCTGTCGTACAGGGTATGCATCACCTGCTCCCAGGGAACATTGCCCTCAAAAGGCAGCAGGTGCAGGTCGTCCTTGCCCAGGTTATCGTCAATGTGCAGCGCCTTGATACGGCTGCCCAGCTTGCGGATGGGCTTGAGCTGATCGCGGTACATGCGGTTGGCATGGCCTACATCCCAGCATACGCCGATCAGATCGGAATGGAAGGAATCCTGGATGGCGATCAGATCCTCCGCTGTGGAGCCAAAGCGGCGCTGGTCGCCGTCAAACATGTTTTCAAAGGCCAAACCCACGCCCAACTTGGCGGCCAGCTCGGCCTCGCGGGCGAACATCTGCTGGTTGTAGCGCACATGCGCGTCCACATCGTTGATGTCGGCTGTCACGTCCATCACCGGGTGGATCACCGCCCACTTGGCGCCCAGCATCGCGGTGATTTCAAGGGCGCGCAGCGACATGGCGCGGAAAAATGCTTCCTCTTCGGCGGTGGCGAAGGTGCCCTCGCGGCCGCGGCGATAGGGGGGATGGGACTGGGAAAACACGCAGCCCAGGCGCTCGGCCTCGTTGCGGATTTCATCCACCTGCTCCTGCCAGTTATCCAGGTGCAGGGTGGTTTGGCGGCGGTTGAGCGCGCACAGGTTCATATCCAGCACGGTAAAGCCCGCCTTGCGGCAGCGCTGGATGGATTCAATATAGCCGAAATGCTCAGCGCATTCTCTCCGATCGCGGAACAGCGAGGTCATGGTACCAAGACGCATATGCATATCACCTCATTCGCGGATTTGTACAGCATCATTGTAGCACAGAAATTATAACGTGTCAATCTTGTAAACGTTGAATTATTTGCGCCTTTATGCTATACTAAAATGCATCTTTACCTGAGAATAGATATGAAAGGAACGGCGGCTATGGCAACCATCAAGGATATCGCGCGCGCCGCGGGCGTGTCGCAGGGCACGGTATCAAACGTCCTCAACGGCAAAGGCAATGTCAGCAGCACCAAGATTCGGCAGGTGCAGCAGGCAGCCCAGCAGCTGGGCTATGCCCTTAATCAGCGCGCGCAGGTGCTGCGCCGCGGCTCGTCCAAAACGCTGGCCGTGGTGCTGCCCAGCCTGTATAACCGCTGCTATGTGGATTTCTTTACCAGCTTTCGCAATTACGCCCAGAACTGCGGCTACCAGGTCAGCCTGCTGCTGACCGACGATCAGCCCGAAAAGGAGGAGCGCGCCATTGGCGAAATCCAGTCGGGCATGATGGCCGGCACGGCGGCGTTTACCTGCCTGCACGATGACGGCGCGGCCTACGCGGCGGCGGGAGTGCAGCACATCTGCTTTGTGGAGCGCTCTCCCGGTTCCGGCGCGCCCGCCCTGGGCTTTGACTATTACGCGCTGGGCTGCGATATGGCCCGCCGTGCCATTGCCGATGGCTGCCGCAACCCGGCGGCGCTGCTGGAAAGCCATGCCTTTTCCTCCCAGTCCGAGCTGCTGCGCGGTCTGCGCGATGTACTGGACGCCCGCGGCCTGCCCCTTACCTGCCGGCAGACCGAAAGCAGCCAGTGTGCGGGCGACGCCTTTGATCTGCTGGGCGCGGAGGTTGCGCCCGATGCGATCTTTATCGGCAACTATGCCTTCGCCCAGACGCTGCGCAGCATCATCCGCCATTTCCATGAGGGCAGCCCCCGGCTGTACAGCGTATCGCCGCTCTTTGCCCTGCCGATGGGGGATTTTACCGAGTTTGAAATGAACTATCGCCTGCTGGGCCGCCGCGCGGCGGAACGGCTGATTGCCTTGATTGAGGATGAAGGCGCGCCCGCGCCCCTGCAGGCGCTGCCGGTGGATGGCGTGCGCAGCTGGCTGCCGCCCGTCTGCGGCAAAAAGAAGGCCCGCAGGCTGAGCATCCTGACCCAGGATAGCCCCAGCATCAACATCCTGCGCAACGTATCGCGCCTGTATACCCGCGAAACGGGCACCGAAATCAGCTTTGCCACCTATTCCTATGACGGGCTGAGCGAGGTGCTGTCCAGCATTGAGAACACCGCCGCCTTTGACCTGGCGCGCCTGGACAGCAAGCGCTGGCCCTATTATATGGAGCGCGTGTATACCCCGCTGAAGGAAATAGACTCCGATATCGAAAGCATTTTCGATACCTTTGTGCCGGGCCTGTCGCGCAAGTATTCGCACATGAACGGCACGCTCTACGCCCTGCCCAACACCACCAGCGCGCAGCTGCTGTTCTACCGGCGCGATCTGTTTGAAAACACGGCCTTCCGCCGCCGCTATACCGAGCTGTATAACTGCGAGCTGCTGCCGCCCACCACCTATCAGGAGTACAACCGCATCGCGCGCTTCTTCACCCGCGCGTTCAATCCCGATTCGCCGGTGGAGTTCGGCACGGGGCTGACGCTGGGCAGCGCCAGCGAGGCGGCCAAGGAGTTTTTGTCCCGCTATTTCAGCCATACGGATACGCTGTACGATGACGACGGCCATATTCTGCTGACCAGCCCCGAGGCCGTGCAGGCCATGCAGGAGCTGATCGATCTGCATGGCTGCATCGATCCTACCCACTGCGCCACCTGGAAGGATACCATCGATAGCTTTGCCAGCGGCAACGCGGCCATCGCCGTGCTGTATTCCAACTTCACCAGCAACATCATCTCCTCCAATTCGCGCATCAGCGACCGCATCGGCTATGCCATGGTGCCGGGCGGCAACCCCATGCTGGGCGGCAGCACCATCGGCATCTGCCGCCGCTCGGAGCAAAAGGAGGAGGCGCTGCGCTTCCTGCGCTGGCTGTGCCGTGAGGAAACGGCCACCACCATGATGCTGATGGGAACCACCTCGCCCTGCAGCAAGGCGTATGAGAACCTGGAGGTCATCGACCGCTGCCCCTGGCTGCTGATGGCGCGGGACTGCTTTGCGCTGTCGCGCGCCAGCCATATCCCGCCCATGCGCGTGAGCAGCTTTGACGAGCAGCGCTTCCTCAACATCCTGGGCATGGCGGTCAATACCGCGTACAGCGGGGTCATGAGCATGGAGGACACCCTGAAATTTGCCCAGACCACCTTTGAAAAAGCGTTTAAACCCGAAGATTAAAATTTTACGGAGGGCTACAATACAATGATTGAACTGAAAAAGCGCGTCCTGATTTCGGCCCATATGGGCTCCTGCGGCTACAACCTGCCCGGCAATACCTATGCCTCCTTTGCGGTGGCGCTGCGCCAGGGCGCGGATATCATCGAGCTGGATGTGACCAAGAGCGCGGACGACGTGCTGTTTGTCTTCCATCCCAAGACCGAGAAAATCCGCCTGGGCAAGGATATCGATATCCGCCAGATGCCTGCTTCCGAGATCGAAAAGCTGCACTTTGTCAACGTGGACGGCAATCCCACCGAGCACACCGTGACGCGGCTGGAGGATATGCTGCAATTCCTCAAGGGCCGCTGCACCATCAATATCGATAAGTTTGAGCACAACCCTGCGCGCATCGCGCAGATGGTGCGCCGCCTGGGCATGCAGGATCAGGTGATCGTGAAATCCCGCCCCACGCAGGCGAACTTTGATATGGTGGCTGAGGTGGCCTACGATCTGCCCTACATGCCCTTTGTGTACGAGCAGGACGATACCTATGAAATGCTCTCTGCCCGCCGCGATATGCGTTACAGCGGCGTAGAGGCGGTGTATTCCACCGATGACGCGCCGCTGGGTCAGCGCGCGTATGTGGACGCGCTGCACGCCCTGGGCAAGAAGGTGTGGATCAACGCCATCCGATTCGATGATCGCCGCCCGCTGGCCGGCTCCCGCTGCGACGATACCGCCCTGTGCGGCAACCCCGATGATTCCTGGGGCTGGATGGCGCGCCAGGGCTACGATATCATCCAGACCGACTGGACGCTGCAGCTGAACCAGTATCTGCGCTCTATCGGCTATTAAGCGTGTTATACAGCACAAAAACACGATCCTTGCAGGGATCGTGTCAGG